>Ga0209498_1001912_pt1 | contig 12671 bp, 13 predicted proteins | sample WalLakDeSediment_FD_184131 | JGI IMG/M metagenome (GOLD analysis project Ga0209498, IMG submission 184131) | Lake sediment microbial communities from Walker lake, Nevada to study Microbial Dark Matter (Phase II) - Walker Lake 11/02/13 Deep... | ecosystem: Environmental > Aquatic > Freshwater >...
CAAAAACCAGTCGTTGGCCGCAGCTGGATTGACGCCACTGAGCATCAGGAAATTGGCCAACAGCATCAGCCGCTCAATGTGGTGATTGTAACCGGTGTCCAACGCCCGCTGGAGGGCGTGGCGCAGGCAGGCCATCTCCGTTTCGCCGGTCCAGAAAAACTGGGGCAGCGGCCGTTCCGCCTGCCAGCTGTTTTGGGCCGTCATCCCCGGCATTTGCCGCCAATATTGCCAGTAGATGAACTCGCGCCAGCCCAATATTTGCCGGATGAAGCCTTCCACCGAATTGAGTGGGGCACGGCCGTCGTGGTAAGCCCGCTCAGCGGCGCGAATCAGCTCCATTGGCTCCAGCAAACCGAGATTGAGGTAGGGGGACAGGAGCGAATGGTAGAGGCTGTGGGAACGGCCGCTCATAGCATCTTCGTAAGGGCCAAACTCAGCCAACCGGTGGGTCAGGAAATCGTCAAATAGGGCCAGCGCCTGGGCGCGGCTAACGGCATAGCCAAAATCGGCCGTCGTACCTACCCCCGGCTGCCAATCAGCCAGTTCAGCCATCACGGCCTGGGTGATAGCATCTGGGGCAAACTGCCGGTCGGACGGGGGCTGGTTATCCGGCGGCAGCGGCTGCCGGTTTTCCTGGTCGTAGTTCCAGCGGCCGCCCACCGGCTCCTCCCCTGCCATGAGCACGTCAAAATGGCGGCGCATGTTCCGGTAGAAATATTCCATGACATACTGCTTGTCGGGCGCCGAGTTGGGAATCGGATTGTAGCGGCCGAGCAGGAACTGGCTGTTGGGCAAGATGTCTACCGGCACGTTTAGCCGGGTCGCCAGGCTAGCCTGAAACTGGCGGCCAGGGTAGCTGCTGGCAGCCATGGTCAGCAGTTGATTCGGCCGCCACTGCCCGACATGCGCCTGCAGCCCGGCCGAAAAGCTCTCCGCCTGCCGGTAATCAACCTGGTAACCTTGCGCCTCCAACTCGGTGGCATAATGGCGCATGGCGCTAAAGAGGAGCACCAGCTTCTTGCGCTGGTAGGGGCGTTGGGCCGTACGGCGGGCGCTCTCAATCAGCAGCAGGCGCACCCGGTCACGTCCCGCTAGCTGCACCGCCTGCTGGAGCGCGGGATGATTGGCCAGCAGCTGGTCGCCCAAGAGCCAGACGGAAATGATTGGTTCGGCCATTCCCATTTACGGCCGTGGCGGCAGGGGCCGGCCCACCGGCATGAGGCAGAAGGGCTGCTCGTCAGCCGCCAGGCCCAAAATGGTCTGCACCCGGCTGTCATCAAAGGCGCCAATGAAGACCGTGCCCAGCTCCATGGCCACAGCTTGCAGGTGAACATTCTGGTAAGCGATACCCACTTCCATGTGGACATACTGCCGGCCACGCTGGCCATAACGGCCGGTGGTACGTTCGTAGATACCGGCCAGAGCCAGAACCGCGGCCCCCTGGGCCACCGACTGCTGATCCAGGGCCGCGGCGCTTAGAGCCGCCCGCTGGTCGCCGGGCAGAACCAAGGTCAGGGTATGGCGCTCCGGGCTGTAGCGGTAAACGCCGGGCTCCACGCCCAGCACATTGCCCACCGCGACCAGCAGTTCCAGCGGGTAAAGAGCGCCAGCGGAAGCGGCGGTGCGCCAGCCATTGGGATGGGTAATGCCCTGGGCTGCCCAGAGGAGCTGGCTCAATTCGGACAGGGTCAGGGGCGCTTCGCTGTAGCTGCGCACAGAGCGCCGTTCATAGAGCGCCTGTTCCACCGGCATGGTGCCGGCAAGACGCGGGGGCATCAATTCGATTTCCAAACCGGTTTCCGGTAAGGCGGATGGGGTACGGATTAAAGGCATCATGATACTGCTTCCTGTCAGAATGAGTAAAAGGAACACGAAAACGGCCGTGAGCCCAATCTTAAAATGGCGCATGGCAACATCACCTCTGGAACATATTACCCCGGCGCCAGCAGATGTGGTAGTGACAAAAGGCACATTTCCAGCCTGCGCTTTACAGGTTGGCCCGATAACCAACACCGCGTGCGTTCAAGATCAGCTTTGGCTGCGCCGGATCAGCCTCGATTTTTTGCCGCAGGGTAAAGATGTGGCGTTTTATCAGCTCCTTGGCTTCATACAGTTCGGCGTCGTAATCGAGGGTCAATCGGACCAGGGAAACATAATCGATCACCGCCCCACCCTGCTCAACCAGCAGGTGCAGCAGCCGGTATTCGGTGGGGGTCAAGGTTACGATCTGATCTTGACGGCGAACTTCATGCCGGGCCAGGTCCAGCAGCAGGTCACCGACCCGCAGCTCTGACGATTCCGGCGGCGATTCGGCCGTTCCCCCTTCCAACCGCTGTAAGCCGGTCCGCAGATTGTCCAGCAAGGCAGCCTGGTTACGCTGGCGACGGCCGCCAGCCAGGGCGCGGGCCAAAACATCCCGAATCGTGTCCGGCTGGGCCGGTTTGAGCAGGTAGTCAAAGGCATTATGCCTGACGGCCGTCATGGCCGTGGCCAGCGAGGCCTGACCGGTCAGCAGAATAACAGCCGTGTGTGGCCAGCGCTCCTTAATTAGGGCCAGCAGCTCAACCCCAGACATGCCGGGCATCTGAATATCAAGGATGACCGCTTCCGCCGGAAAAGTAGCCAGGAGAGACAAAGCGGCCTCGGCCGTAGCGGCCGTGCGCACCTCATGACCGCTCTTGGTCAATAAGGTCTGCAGGCCATCCCGAATATTGGTCTCATCGTCGACAACCAATATCTTCCCTGTGGGAATCGTTTCCTGGCTCATTTAAACTGCCTCCGTTATGGGTAGAATGACGGCAAAATTCGCCCCGCCGTCCGGTTCATTCACAACGCGCAGATCGCCGCCATGATTGAGAATAATCTCGCGGGTAACGGCCAGCCCCAAACCAGTACCCCCCGGCTTGGTCGTCACAAACGGTTCAAAAAGCCGCTCCAGCAAGGCTGGCGGCACCCCCTCCCCCTGGTCACGAAACTGGATGCAGACGGCATCCCCCTGACGGAACGCGGTGACAGCAAGCATACCGCCGTCGGGCATGGCCTCCATCCCATTCAGAATCAAATTGAGAAACACTTGCTTCAGCTGGTCGCCCACGGCCGCTACCGGCGGCAAGCCGGCGGCAATATCGGCCTGTAATTCAACGGCGGCGCGGGCCAGCTGCCGTTCCGTCAGGGCAAAGACGGCCGCCAGAATCTGACCGATCTGCTGCGGCCGTTTTTGATCGGCCTGGGGCTGCTGAAAGTCGAGCAGCCGCCCGACAATGGTGGCAATGCGGCCAAACTCGGCTTCCACCACCTGCAAGAGCTGGCGGCCGCCGGCCGACAGGTTCTCTTCTGACAGCAGCTGTAGGTGGAGGGCGATCGCTTGCAAAGGGTTGTTGACCTCGTGAGCCACGGAGGCTGCCAGCCGGCCAATGGCGGCCGTCTTTTCGGCCTGGATTATCTGGGCTTGCTTTTCCTCCAACTGGCGCGTTCGTTTCGCTACCCGCTGCTCCAATTCTGCCGCCCACTGGCGCAGTTCCCCCATCAGCCGGGCATTGTCCAGGAAAACGGCCGCCTGGTCGGCAAAGACCTGGGACAACTGCAGCGCCGCTTCGTCAAAGGCATGTGTCTGGCGACTAAACAGATTTAACGCGCCTAACGGCCGTTCCCGGCTGATCAGCGGCATAGCCAGAACCGACAAGATGCCCGCTGCGCGCACCACCGGGTGTACCCGCTCGTCCAGCCGTGAATCATCTACAATCAATGGTTGGCGGTGTTTGACCGCCCAACCTGGCACCCCTTCCTCAGCAAAGCCAAACTTGATCTGGTCAATCTGGTCCGGCGGCAAGTTATGGCTCACGACGACCCGGTAAACTTGCGCTGCCTCATCTCGGATGAAAATAGCCCCGGCATCCATGGGCAGCGTCTCCACTGCCTTTTCCATCACCAGCCGCAGCGTCCGGTCCAAATCAAGCGATGAAGCGATTTCCCGGCCGGCCGCGTGCACGGCCGCCAGGGCGCGGGCCTGCTCCCAATTCTGCTCTGAATTTGGACCTTTCATTTTTCCGCCATCTATCTTGTTACCAGCCGTTACCATTTAGCAACCAAATGGTTTCTCTTCGCACCCGGCTTTCATTATATAGTATGAACGTCAAGGCATGTAATCCAAGACGCTAGGGGTTCTAGACGCCCGTAGGGTTTAGTTTCAGAAAGGCATTGAGAAAAAATGAAGATAGAAAATCCCGATCAGATTGTTGTCTACAGCGCCGTCTGGTGTCCCGACTGTAAACGGGTCAAGAAATTCCTCGGCGAGCAGCGCATCCCGTACCTCAACGTGGACATCGAGCAAGACGCTGAGGCGATGGCTTATGTGGAGCAAGTCAACAATGGCCTGCGCAGCGTACCAACCATGATTTTCCCGGACGGCGATATCTTGGTCGAACCCAGCAACGCTGCCCTGGCGCAAAAATTGGGGTTGCAAACAACGGCTAAACGCGCCTTTTACGACACGATTGTCATTGGCGGTGGCCCGGCCGGTTTGACGGCCGCGCTCTACATGGCGCGCGAAGGGATTGAAACATTGGTCATCGAGAAGGCCGGCATGGGTGGGCAGGCGGGCGTAACCAACATTTTGGACAATTTTCCCGGTTTCGACGAAGGAATAAGCGGCGCCGAGTTCGCCGACCGGCTGACCCGGCAGGCGCGCCGCTTTGACGCTGAAATTCTCCAGGCCCAAGAGGTAGCCAACTTAACGCGTCACGGTCCTTACTGGTGTGCCACCACAACCGGCGGCCAGCAGTACGACGCCAAAGCCATTCTCCTGGCCAGCGGCGCCCGTTACCGTCGCCTGAACGTGCCGGGTGAAGAAGAGCTGCTGGGCCTCAACATCCATTTTTGCGCCACCTGTGACGGCGCTTTCTATAAAGGCAAGAAGGTATTGGTTATTGGTGGCGGCAACAGCGGCTTTGAGGAAGGGTTGTTCCTGACCAGATTTGCCCGCCAGGTAGACATTGTTGAATTCATGCCGGAGGCCAGAGCCAGTCGTTTTTTACAGGAGCAGGTAGCCCGCCGGCCGATGATGAGCGTCAACCTGAATCACGCTGTTAAAGCGTTCAAAGGCAGGCATCGGCTGGAAACCGTCCTCGTTGAAGATCGGGCCACGGGCGAACAAAAAGAATGGTCCTATGACGGCGTATTTGTCTTTATCGGCTTGACACCTAACAGCGACCTGGTTAAAGGCTTGGCGGAAACGGATCAACACGGCTTTGTACTAACCGACAAAACGTTGATGAGTTCGCAGCCGGGGCTTTTCGTCGCTGGCGACGCCCGCGCCGGTTCAACCAAACAAGCTGTCGCCGCCACCGCTGAAGGGGCCACCGCCGCCCTGATGATCCGCGACTATCTCAAACAGGTGGGCTGACGAACGACGAACGACCAACGACTAACGACTAACGACTGACGACTAACGACTACTCGACTACTCGACTACTCGACTACCGGACTAAACGACCAAACGACTAACCCCCGTGACTCTTGACTACTGGTACATGTTCCCCATCTCCATGTTAGTGGCCACAATTGCCATGGCCTCCGGCGTGGGCGGGGCGACTTTTTTCGCCCCGATTCTCATCTTAGGGCTGCGGCTGCCGCCGGACGTCGCCATTGGCGTGGGGCTGATTACCCAGATGTTTGGGTTTGGTAGCGGCGTGTGGGCTTACGGCCGTAAACGACTCATTGATTACCAGCTTGGCTTCAAAATAACCGTCATTGCCCTGCCCGCCGCTCTGGTGGGTCTGGCCCTGGGCAGCGTCACGCCGGCGCCAGCCTTGAAGGCGCTTTTAGGTGTAGCCTTGCTAGGTATCGCCGGGGCCTTTTTGCGCGCTCCCGCGCTGCCCCCACATCCGTTACCCCAGCCCGAACCGCCTTGGGCAAACCCCAAGGCCATAACCAACCTGACCAGCGCCAATGGCGAACAGTTCCACTATCCTACGTTCAGCCAGCGGCAGGCAGCGCTGCCTAGCGGCATAGGCGGCCTGTTTCTGGGTATGGCCGCTGTCGGTTTAGGCGAGTTGGTCTGCTATTTCCTGATGGAACGGGGCCATCTGCCCGGTAAAGTGGCGGTGGCGACGGCCGTTTTTGTCGTTGCCCTAACCAGCGTTCCTGTCGCCGCCGGGAAATTGGCTCGTTTCTTCTACCTGGGCGGCGACAGCCTGCCCCTGTTGTTGAGCCTCCTCATTTTTACCGTTCCCGGCGTGCTGCTGGGCGCTCAGGTTGGCTCCGGCGTCGCCAGTCGCATTCCCCACCGCGCCCTGGAGCGCAGCCTGGCCGTTTTGTTTTTACTGATTTCTGTCTTAACATTGATTGAGGCCTTCTCAATGAGAGGATGCTGATTAACCATTCACCAGTTCAGCAATTCACCCAGCAATTATCTCACTTCCCTTTATCGGAGAATTACCCCATGACCACGCCCGAACTGCTCGCCACCTACAATTACGACTCCTTCACCCCGGAGAAGGTTTTACGCTGGCTTAACTTTGCCGCCAGTCCACCCCTGGGTGAGCCGGCGCCTGACTTTCCATTATGGGATCTGGACGGCCGTCCAACCAGCTTGCGCGAAATATGGTCTCAGCATCTCCTGACAGTGGTGGAGTTCGGCAGCTTCACCTGACCATATTGTGGGCTGGCGGCGCCAGCCATGAATGCTCTGGCCAACGACCTGGCAGCGGCCAATGTCGGCTCGATTTTCCTCTATACGCACGAGGCTCATCCCGGCGAAAACTATCCCCATTTGACCAGCATGGTCCAGAAGGCGGCGCACGGCCGTGCCCTGCGTGATGTTTTGGGCGTAACCCGGCCTATCTTCCTGGATGCCCTGGATGGCGCCTGCCATCGCGCCTACGGCTCTATGCCCAATATGACCTGGATTTTCAACCGGGCCGGCATCCCTGTCTACAAATCGGACTGGACCGACCATCATAGCGTGGCTAACGCCTTGACCTATTTCCTGGATGTCAACCAGCGGCGGCGTGGGCGAGAGCGGCTGGTTCCTTTCCGGGTGGAGCGGCTGGACTACCGGACCAGCGACACCGAGGCGTTCTACGCTGGTCTGGCTCGCAGCGGCCCCAAAGCCGTAGACGAGTTCAAGAAGGCGGCCTTATGATCATGGCCCGGCGATTATGGCTAACGTTGCTGGCCTTGGGGCTGTTGGGCTGCGCCACGCCGCCAACTGATCCCGCACCGCCGACGGAGTTGGCGCCGCCAACGGCCGTGGCTCAGGTTACGCCCACGATCACGGCCGTGACCCCCACAACAACGCCAACGGCCACCGCAACCGCGACCGAATCCCCCTCGCCCACGGCCGTGCCGCCGACAGCCACCCCATCCCCCACCATCCCCATGACGCCCAGCGCCCCCAACCGGCGCGTCCCCATGGAAGAGCAGCAGCTGACCTTCATGCTGCCGTTTGACGCCATTCAACCCATTTACGAACCTCGCTTTGCCGCCGCCGCGGAAGCCCCCTTAGCCGATGACGAGCTGGTAATGGGCGTTAGCTGGGGTGGCGAGGCCAAAGCCTACCCGGTCAGCGTCTTGCGCTTCCGGGAGATGGTCATTGACGAACTGGCCGGCATCCCCATTCTGGTCAGTTGGTGACCGATCTGCTTTACCGGCATGGTACATGACCGGCGCATAGATGACCAGAGCCAGCTTTTCGGCAACGCCGGCACGCTCTATATGAATGCCATGACCTGGTATGATCATGAAACCCACTCCATCTGGTCGCAGCCGTGGGGGCGGGCCATACGCGGGCCGCTGTTGGGCGTGGAGCTGTTTTTGCTGCCCTCGCAGCTGTCCAGTTGGGCCAGTTGGCGGGCGGAGCATCCCCACACCTTGGTCGCCGTCAACGATATTGAGCGGTTTAGCCATTTCCCGCCGCAAAGATTTCGGGCCAATTTTGTCATTGGCCTGGTTCTGGGGGACACGGCCCGGGCGTATCCATATGAAACGGTGGCGACGGCCGTCGTCGTCAACGACGAGCTGGACGGCGTACCGGTTATGATCTGGGCGGCCGACGACAGCTTTTACGCTTACCTGCGCCAGGTTGGGGGACAAACGCTGACTTTCCGCTCTGAAAACGGCGTTCTGCTCGATAATGAAACCGGTTCAACCTGGTATCCGGCGCGCGGCCTAGCGGTCGACGGCCCGCGGCGCGGCCAGGGCTTGCAGCCCATTCCCAGCCTGACCGCCTTTGATTGGGCCTGGTTTGATTTCTACCCCGATTCCGACCTGTACGCGCCAGAAATGGGGCCCTGACCGTTACCGTTCCGTCACTGAATAGTTTCCGCGGGACGGCCGTTTCTCCGTTATAGTGAAAGCGTTGATTCTTATTGTTCAAGCGCATTGAACAGACTGTTCAAGCGCGTTGAATACACCGTTCAAGAGTGTTGAAGGCACTTTCACAAGGAGATGAAAAATGGCTGCGATAACAAGTTCTAACGATCTAATTGGTTCTTTGAAAGCGGGCGTCGGCGCCGGTCTGATTGGCGGTCTCGCCTTTGGGGTGATGATGAGCATGATGGGGATGCTGCCGATGGTCGGTATGCTGATCGGCGTAGAGAACGCCGCTGTCGGCTTCATCGTTCACATGCTGATTAGCGCCACCATTGGCGCGGTATATAGTCAGGCGGCCGTCCGATTACCGCAGGGTTGGGGCGTCGCGGCCGTCGCCGGAGCGGTCAACGGCATTGTCTGGTGGGTATTGGGGGCCCTCATCCTGATGCCGCTCATGCTGGGCATGTCCCAGATGGTCTTTGTCATCGGCGAGATGCAGTGGATGAGCCTGCTAGGCCACCTCATTTTCGGCGTGATTGCCGGGCTGGCCTTTGTTCCCCTCCACCAGCGCTTCGCCGCCTGATGTATCGCGACATGGGGCGGGGACGATTTAGATCGTCCCCGCCTCAGGCCAGAAAATGAACGGTCAGAGGGAAACAGCCGCTTTTATCACCTGCCCCGTCTGTCAATTTCGGCAGGAACTGATTATGCCGGTGGACGCCTGTCTCATTTTTCACCGCTGCGACAACTGCCAAATCCCTTTCCGCCCGCTGGTGGGCGACTGCTGCCTGTTCTGCTCTTACGGCGAAACGCTCTGCATTCCCCGACAGAATGAGCCAGGTGGTGACCGCTTCTCAAAACAGGCGTCGCCGGAGGAGTAAGAGATGTTGAAGTCAGAACAGAATTTTTGGCGGCGTTTTTCACCGATGCAGCTGGTATTGGCCGGTACGGCCGCCCTCATTGTCCTTTTCCTGATTATTGGCGCTGTCACCCAATCTAGCGGGCCGCAGCCCCAATTTCAATTCGGCATCCAGACGCAGCCGTTTCTGATGTTGGCGCTGCTGGCCTTTGCCGCCGGCCTCTTGAGCTTTGCCTCTCCCTGCACCCTGCCTATTCTACCCGCCTATTTCGCCTTTGCTTTTCAGAGCGGCCGGAAGCAGATCGCCCTTAACACTCTTGTTTTCATGTTGGGTCTGGCCACTATGTTTAGCTTAATGGGGGCTGGTGCGTCAGCCATTGGGCAAACGCTGCGCCAAAGTCAATATCTGCTGCTGTTGTTGGGCGGGGCGGTTGTTCTCATCTTTGGCGTGATGAGTTTGCTGGGTAAAGGGTTTGGCGGCTTTCAGCAGCGCCAGGAGACGCAGACCCACAGCCGTACCCTGGGCGGCTCTTACTTGTTTGGGCTGACCTTCGCCGTGGGCTGGTCAAGCTGCGTCGGGCCGATTTTGGGAGCGGTGTTGACCATGGCTGCCACCACCAGTTCGGTGACGCAGGGGATGATTCTCCTGTTTATCTACACCCTGGGACTGGGGTTACCGTTGATATTGGTCTCCACACTGTTTGGGCGGGCCAGCCGCCAAAGCTTGCTGTGGCGGGCGCTGCGCGGCAAGGGTTGGCAAGTAGAAACGCACGTGCTGGCAGTCACCCTGATTTGGGCGGTGGCTATTGGCTATATTTTGATCGTCGTCGCCGACTACGCCGCGCTCAATTCTGATTTGTTCAGCGGCCAAAGTTTGACCAGGGCACAGCAGGTTGGCCTGGGCGTTATCGTTTTGTTGGGGGCGCTGCTGTGGACCTTCACCAACCCCGACGGCCGTCGTGTCGTCGTCAACCTACACAGTACGCAGATTATCAGCGGTGTCTTGCTGATTCTGCTGGGCGTCCTCATGCTGAGCGGCACACTGGCCGCCTTCAACAGCCTGATCCCGCCCGACCTGGCCCTCTGGTTCATTGATCTGGAAGAGGGGCTGGTTGAGTTTTTTACACGATAAAGTGTAAATCTATGTAATAAACATTATCGGGAGTAACAGTGCGTCAAACAAAACAAACCGCAGATTTCGCAGATTGAAGCGCAAAAAAATCTGCGTCAATCTGCGAAATCTGCGGTTAAATCAGGATTCTATGACTATGCAACGCCACGGCCGTAACCCCCTTGTCCTCCTCGCTGGCTTTGCCGTGCTGGGCGTCGCTCTGGCTGCGCTCCTTTTCGGCGGCGATCTCTGGCGCGCCGAGGAGCGCCTGGCGGACGAGCCGGAAACGCCGCCCGCCGGGCGCTCCCCCTTCACCGCCGCTTCGGGCAGCACACCCCAAATCGGCGACACGGCTGCGCCCTTCACCCTACCCGATTTTGACGGCGAGCTGGTGAGCCTGGCCGACTTTCACGGCCGGCCCGTCATCGTCAATTTTTGGGCTACCTGGTGCGCTCCCTGCCGCGTGGAAATGCCCGAATTCCAGGCAGTCTATGAAGCATATCAGGACGAGGGACTGGTCATTCTGGCCCTGAACCAGGATGAGCCGTTAGTCATTGCCCGCCGCTTTTTCTACGACGAGATGGCTCTCACCTTTACGCCGCTGCAGGACGAGCGGCGGCTGGTGGCCGCCGAATATGGCGCTTTTTTGACCATGCCCACAACCTATTTCATCAACGGGGCAGGGCTGGTGACGGCCGTGCATCGCGGCCCCCTCACCCAGAGCCAGCTGGAAAATTACCTCAGCCTGACCCTGAACTAGCTCACAGCAGCAAAGCCGCCAACCCCGTCCAGCCCGTCTGGTGGCTGGCCCCCAGGCCGGCGCCGTTGTCGCCGTGAAAGTATTCGTAGAACAAGATAAGGTCGCGCCAGTGGGGATCCTGGTGAAAAATGTCCGCTCCGCCGTAGACCGGCCGGCGGCCGTCCGCCTGAGGTAAAAAGAGCGTGACCAGCCGCTGGGATAACTTCTTGGCAATTTGCCCCAGGTTGAACTGTTCGCCGGAGCCGGTGGGGAACTCAATCTGGAACGCGTCGCCGTAATAATCGTGATACCGCTCTAACGCCTCGATGAGCAGGTAGTTGATCGGGAACCAGACCGGGCCGCGCCAGTTGGAATTGCCGCCAAAGAGACCGCTGGTGGATTCGGCCGGCTGGTAGCCGACGCTGAACATCTCCTGCCCAAAAGCAACGCGGTAAGGCTCTTGGTGAACTTTGGACAGGGAACGGATGCCGTAGGGGGAGAGAAATTCATGCTCGTCGAATAGATAGGCCAGAACGCGGGCCAGCCGGTCGCGGGTTACAATGCCCATGATGTGCCGCTCCTGGCCGCTCGCCTCGTCCCAGGAGCAGGCGATGTTGCCGCTGAGGTGAGACCGATGCTGCAAAAACCAGGCCATGCGCTGCTGGAAATCAGGCATTTTCTGGAGCAAGCTGGCGTCGAGCGTTTCCACGGCCAACAGCGGGATCAGGCCAACCAGGGAGCGGATTTTCAACGGCCGCACCGAATCATCGGGCAAATGGAGTACATCGTAGAAAAAGCCGTCCGCCTCATCCCACAGCCCCTGGCCGGCGAAGCCCTGGCTCATGGCGCGGGCAATCGCCAGGAAATGCTCAAAGAATTTGGTGGCTAAATCCTGGTAAACGGGGTTCTCCTGGGCCAGCAGCAGGGCGATGCGCAGCATTTCCAGGCTGTAGAAAGCCATCCAGGCCGTGCCGTCCGCCTGGTCAATGTGGCCGCCGGTGGGCAAAGCGGCGCTCCGGTCAAACAGGCTGATATTGTCCAGCCCCAAAAAACCGCCCTGGAAGACGTTGTTGTCGTCCTTATCTTTGCGATTGACCCACCAGGTAAAATTCAGCAGCAGTTTGTGAAAGACCGTTTCCAGGAAAGCGCGATCCGGTTGGCCGGTCTGCCGCGCCTCAATTTCGTAGACGCGCCGGGCGGCCCAGGCGTGAACGGGAGGATTGACGTCGCCAAACGCCCATTCGTAAGCGGGCAGTTGGCCGCTGGGGTGCATATACCATTCGCGCGTCATCAGGACAAGCTGGTGCTTGGCGAAATCGGCGTCTACCAGGGCCAGGGGCAGGCAGTGAAAGGCCAGGTCCCAGGCGGCGTACCAGGGGTATTCCCATTTGTCGGGCATGGAGATGATGTCGAAGTTGTTGAGATGCTCCCAGGCGCGGTTACGGCCGCGCCGCCGTTCAGCCGGCGGGGGCGGCCCGGCCGGATCGCCCGCCAGCCATTGCTCAATATCGAAATAATACAACTGCTTTGACCAGAGCAGCCCGGCCAACGCCTGCCGCTGCACCCGCTTTTCTTCATCGCTCAATCCCGCCGGGTGCAGAGCCGCGTAAAATTCATCTGTTTCCGCCTGACGACGGGCAAAAGTGGCCTTG
>Ga0209498_1001913_pt1 | contig 12671 bp, 13 predicted proteins | sample WalLakDeSediment_FD_184131 | JGI IMG/M metagenome (GOLD analysis project Ga0209498, IMG submission 184131) | Lake sediment microbial communities from Walker lake, Nevada to study Microbial Dark Matter (Phase II) - Walker Lake 11/02/13 Deep... | ecosystem: Environmental > Aquatic > Freshwater >...
AAATGATTCCCCGAGCCTAGCGTGCCTGCCTGAGGCATTCCTCTCTTTCTGGCTTTGTCACTTACTGTATCTGGATTGGCACCGGCAAGGCATCCCCCCTCCTCCGTCACATCCAGATCCTCGGCAAGGCCGAAGCCTCGCTTAACCGCCCAGCCGGCTCCTTCAACCATCAACTGATCCATCTCCTTTTGCCCTACCTTTATCTTACCTTCCGACCCCAGCCCTGAAGGCACGTTGCGGAACAGCGCATTGACCAGTTCCTTGATTCTGGGTCGCACCTCCGCCTCGCTGAGACCGGTGCGCAATAGTCTCACGCCACAGTTGATGTCATATCCTACGCCGCCCGGGGAGACCACGCCACTTTTCGCATCCATGGCCGCTACCCCGCCTATGGGGAACCCGTAGCCCCAGTGAATATCCGGCATGGCAAGGGAGTAACCTACTATACCAGGCAGGGAGGCGACATTGGCCACTTGCTCGGGCGTGTGGTCCTCGCGCATGGACTCCAGCATCTCCTTGCTGGCGTAGATCAGGCCGGGAACCCTCATGCCAGTCTTGTAAGTCTCAGGAATCTTCCAGCGGTGATCGTCAATCCTGATAAGCTGTCCTTGCCATCTTGTCATGATCCAGGCTCCTAGATATCGAGTATTATCTGCGCCCTATAACCGTCACCGTTTCTATCTAGCTCTAGCATATGATAGGTGGCTGCTTTCACCCCCGTCTTCATGTGATGCTTCATCGGGTCGAAGTGCTCACCGTAGCAGGCAGCCTTGATGCTGACTTGATCCGCGCTCTCGATCTCGAACCGGCTGAACAGAATCCGTTCAACGTCAAACAGGTAGATGAGCTCATTGAGCCAGGCAACCAGCAGGCTCTCTCTGTCGTTGCCGCACACCTCCAGGTCAAATCGCAGGCTCGCTTCGACATTGCCGGGCTCAGCAATCAGACTGAATAGAGCCAGGGCAGCATTGGCGAACAGTTCCTCGATGTCGTTGCCGTAAGCGACGATGCCTACGTCAGCGGTATGGTCGATTATCTTGAAAGCTCTCTTCATGTGGCCCTCTTTCAATCATAGCAAGCCGAGGGACTGCATGTCCATCGACTACGTTCGTTTTGCAATGCGGCCAAGTCGCTGGTACAATCAGTGCCGACGAGAGACGAGCAACCGCAACAATGATCAGCTGTCTGATCTGTTAGGCAGATAGCCAGCACTCTGAGTCAGATGCCAGGGCGAGTTGGTTGGGACGGGTTGACTTGTCTGTGTAGAAACGGTATATGTTGGAACGACCTGAGAGATGAGCAGGATTAGGTTCCTCAACCCTGGGTTGCCAGTACCTGCGCAGGGTTTGTGCGGGAGATGCCGATGGTGATGCCCAACCAGCATTACATGGGGTGCGCGTTATCGCTGGCAAAGCTGGCTGTAGGATACACAAGCCCCAATCCCGCGGTGGGGGCGGTAGTGGTCAAGGATGGCCTCGTCGTGGGCATGGGTTATACTCAGCCGGTCGGATCAGAGCATGCTGAGATCATGGCCCTTCGTCAGGCAGGTGAACAGGCGAAGGATGCCGTCCTGTATGTGACCCTGGAGCCCTGCTCTCACTATGGGCGTACTCCGCCCTGCACTGACGCTATAGTTGCTGCAGGCGTCTCTGAGGTTCACGTGGCCCTGCTTGACCCTAACCCGGTGGTTTCGGGATCCGGAATAGGCAGGTTGAGTGACGCGGGCATCAAGACGCATGTGGGCATAGGCCGGCAAGAGGCTTCTGAGATAAACGAGGCCTATGTAAAACACATAACAACCGGTCTGCCATTTGTGGTGGCCAAGTTTGCCATGAGCCTCGACGGCAAGATTGCCACAAGAAGTGGTGACTCCAAATGGATAACAAGCGAGGAAGCACGGAACTATGCCCATGCCCTGCGCTCTACCTTCGATGCGATAATGGTGGGCGTGAACACAATCGTTGCGGACAATCCTCACCTCACCGCCAAAGGCTGCGGTGGTAGAAGCGGCATGGGGAAGATGCAGCCCCTCCGTCTGGTTGTCGACAGTGCGGGCAGGATACCTGTGGACTCACATGTTTTCGAACCACCGGGAGAGGTTCTGGTGGCGGTGGGGGCGCCTCTGGATCCGGTAAGGCGAGAGGGTCTTGTCCGGGTGGGGGCTGAGGTGGTGGAACTGCCGGGCCGGAAAGGGTCTGTAGATGTTGGCGAGCTGTTCAAGGTGTTGGGGAAGCGGGGGGTTGTCACGGTTCTGGTTGAGGGGGGGGGCAAGCTACTTGGTTCGCTCTTTGATCAGCGTCTGGTAGACAAAGTAGTAGCCTTTGTCTCGCCGGTTATCATCGGCGGTCGTAAGGCTGTAAGCGTGGGAGGAAACGGAGCTGAAAACATGGCTGCGGCCTTGCGCCTGAGCCGAGTCTCCATCAAGACCTTTGGTGATGATGTACTGGTTAGCGGTTATACCGACAAGGCGCTGGAGCAAACCGTATAGTTTGGTAGGCATAGGGCATGTTTACTGGCATAGTTGAGGAGATTGGAGTTGTTAGGGAGGCAAGCCGGGATCGCCTGACCTTCGAGGGTCCTGTGATACTCGAAAGCGTCAAACTGGGCGACAGCATAGCGGTCAACGGTGTTTGCTTGACGGTGGCCTCGCTGGGAGAACACTGCTTTAGCGCCGATGTGATGCCTCAGACGTTACGGTCCTCCAACCTTGGCAGGCTTCACCCTTGCGATCGGGTCAACCTTGAGAGGGCGCTGGTACTGGGGGGGCGCCTAGGGGGTCATCTGGTGTTGGGACATATCGATGGGACGGGACGAATAGTAGATATAGTCAGCGAGGAAGGTGCCCGGCTTGTCAGAATCTCAGCGGCCTCCGACCTGATGGCCTATGTTGTCAGCAAGGGCTTCATCGCTGTTGACGGTGTCAGTCTAACCATCGCACACTTCGATGATTACTCTTTCGTCATATCCTTGGTGAACTACACTGCGAGATGGACTACGTTGGGAGCGCGAAGATCTGGTGACATAGTCAACCTGGAAACTGACATCATAGGGAAGTACGTTGAGCGGCTTAAGTCTAAGACCAGCCGAACGCTGGATCTCGAGCTTCTCGAACAATACGGATTTGCAGGATCGACAGATGGCGGCTAGTATTTCCGAGGCGATCGAAGACATAAGGGCGGGCAAGTTCATCATCCTCGTTGACGACGAGTCACGCGAGAATGAGGGAGACCTGGCCATGGCGGCTGAGAAAGTCACGCCTGAGGCCGTAAACTTTATGGCCAAGCATGGCAGGGGGCTGATTTGCCTGCCTATCACGGGGCAAAGACTTGATGAGTTGGGGATACCGCTGATGGTCAGCAACAACACTTCGCGCCATTGCACTGCCTTCACGGTCTCTATTGAGGCAAAGGACGACGTCACCACAGGAATCTCTGCTTTTGATCGAGCCCGCACTATACAGACAGTGGTAAACCCTGACGCGAGGGCCGGGGACCTGGCTCAGCCAGGCCATGTCTTTCCAATTCGAGCCAAAGATGGTGGGGTGCTGGTGCGAGCCGGGCATACCGAAGCTATTGTTGACATCGCCAGATTGGCGGATCTGTATCCGGCGGGGGTCATATGCGAGATCATGAATGAGGACGGTACGATGGCCCGGCTACCCGAGCTTGAGGTCATGGCCTCAAGATTCGATCTGAAGATTGTGAGCATCGCCGACCTCATTGCCTATCGGGTGCGCCATGAGAAACTGGTGCAGAGGATAACTGAGGCCAAACTGCCGACCAAGTATGGCGAGTTCAAGGTTATCGCCTATAGGAGTGCCGTGGACGCGGCTGAGCATATTGCTCTGGTTCGGGGCGATATCTCAGACGATGAACCTGTCCTGGTACGCGTGCATAGCGAATGTCTGACTGGAGACGTCTTTGGCAGTCTGCGATGTGATTGTGGAGCTCAGATTGAGATGTCCTTGCAGAGCATTGCTAAGCAGGATCGGGGCGTGTTCCTATATATGAGACAGGAGGGACGAGGGATCGGAGTACATAACAAGCTTCGTGCCTATGCTCTGCAGGATGAGGGCATGGATACGGTCGAGGCCAACATCGCCCTCGGCTTTGCTCCTGATCTGAGGGACTACGGAGTGGGCGCCCAGATCCTGGCAGACATTGGTCTGCGTAGCATCCGGTTGCTCACCAACAATCCCAAGAAGGTGATCGGGTTGGAAAGCTATGGGATCAAGATAGTCGAGATAGTGCCGCTGATAGCCCCGTGTACCCCGTATAACATTCGCTATTTGGCGACCAAGCAGAAGAAGCTGGGACACATTCTGGGCATACAGGAGGAAAAGTGATGGCAAAGAACTATGAAGGTAGCCTGATAGGAAAAGGCCTGAAGTTTGCTGTGGTTGTTTCTCGTTTCAATGAGTTGATCACCACCAAGCTGCTTGCGGGTGCAAGGGACGCTTTACTGCGACATGGAGTCGATGAGGCCGATATCGAGATTGCCTGGACCCCCGGCTGCCTGGAGATTCCGCTCATAAGCAGGAAGCTGGCCGAGAGCAAGAAGTATGACGCGGTACTGTGCCTCGGCGCAGTCATCCGTGGTGGCACGCCGCATTCCGAGTATGTTGCGTCCGAAGTAAACAGAGGAATAGGCAGGGTGAGCCTGGATACGGGGTTACCGATAATACAGGGCATAATCACCGCAGACACCCTGGAGCAGGCAATCCAGAGAGCGGGGGCCAAGGAAGGCAATAGAGGCTTTGCCGCTGCGGTAAGCGGCATTGAGATGGCAAATCTTCTGAAGGCTATTCAGTAGCTTTGTAGACCGTGTCGCCCAGCCGTGCTCTATCGGGAACCTTAATCCCCACAATGTCGCCGGGCTTGCCGCTAGTGATGCTGGTCCGTTCGAGCTGCATGGATTCCACCGTCAGTTCCATATCTGTAGTACTGCCCTTGATATGGATTCTGTCGCCGATTCCCAGAGCGCCGCTTAGCTCTATACCGGCCACCACAGGCTTGGCGAAGAAGTCGGTCACCTTTCCAATCTCCACTTCACCCATCTCGCAGTACCTCCTTTCCTGAAGATATGATATGCTTTTCACAGGCGGAAATCAATGGAAAGGCGACATACCTTGACAAGTGTGGCTGCTATACTTATGATAGTAGGCCAAATAAACATGATCGGAGGTGGCACACCATGACTGAAAAGAAGGCAGGGCAGCCATATTCTGCGGAGGAGATACTTTCTTTCGACCGCATCAAGAGGGCCATGACGGGTAGGGTTCTGGACAGGATAGAGGAGCTATGGCACGGGAAACAACCTATAGGCGTTGAGCAGATGAATGAGGTTATCGCCGACGAGTGGCGCAGGGTGAAGGAGGCGGTCAGGTCATCGCCAGCAGCCCGTGAGGCGTTTCGGAAGTACCTGGAGCGTACCATTTCCGAGCAAATAGACAAGTTGATGAAAGAGGACAAAACCGAACTCGAATCGTTGGGCGTCGTAGAGAAGAGTCTGTAAATTGCATTCACAGGACAAGATCGGATCGGCGAGACAGGCCAACAGTGACCTGGACGTGGGTCAGCTAGTCAGGCGCCTTGATATGATCGATGAGAGGCTGGATAACATGGACTCTGTTGTAACGTCGCTCGTGGAACGGGTCATGGGCAGGCCTCTTGTCATGGAAGTAACCTGCCCCAGTTGTGGTCAGATCGTGCAGGTGAATGTCACTGCTGGTGTAAGGCTCAGGGGCAAGGAGTAGCAGCTCCCGGTATTGGATGATTGTCGACGTCTGCCTCCAGCGCTAACCCACCAGGATCTCCTATTCAGCCCTGTTAGCAGACTCTTGTCCTGCTTAGCTATGTTTGTTAGAATCACACTGCGGGCGGTTAGCTCAGTGGTTAGAGCGCTGCGTTGACATCGCAGAGGTCACCGGTTCAAGTCCAGTACCGCCCACCACTTCTCTTGTGCATTGCCGATTTGATATAATGCTCGATCTCCTGGCCGGAGGAGCTATGGCGAGCGTGACTTAACCCTCGTCAGGCCCTGTTTACGTCCGGAGGAGGAGCTTGACAGAGCACTGTGCTTGACCGGTGGTTACGCCAGGGTGGCAGTCGACTCATGATTGGAAGCTCAGAATGAACGCAGAAGAAAACGGCGGGCAACTGGAGCGAATGCGTCACTCCTCAGCTCATGTCATGGCTGAGGCAGTACAGTGTCTGTTCCCGGAGGCCAGATTTGGCATCGGGCCGACAATCGAACATGGTTTCTACTATGACTTCGAGCTGTCGCGGGCGTTAACGCCTGACGACTTACCTGTAATTGAGGCCAGGATGAGAGAGATCATCGCGCAAGATGCGCCCTTTGTGAGAGACGAGATTAGCAAGGACGAGGCTCGCACAGTCTTCGCCGCGCAGCCGTACAAACTCGAGCTCATTGATGAGATTCCTGAAGCAATCGTAACCGTGTATCGTCAGGGCTCGTTTACGGATCTTTGTCGTGGTCTGCACTTAGCCTCTGCGGGCGAGGTAAAGGCCTTCAAACTCACCCATGTAGCCGGAGCATACTGGCGCGGAGATGAGAAGCGGCCCATGCTCCAGAGGATCTACGGTGTGGCTTTCGAGAGTCAGAACGAACTCGACGAATTTCTAGCCCGGCAAGCTGAAGCTGCCAGGCGTGATCACAGGAAGCTGGGCAAAGAGCTTGATCTTTTCAGTGTTCATGACGAGATCGGTCCCGGTCTGGTCTGCTGGCATCCCGGAGGGGCCATGATTAGGCAGATCATCGAGGGTTTCTGGCGAGAGGAGCACATCAAGCGCGGCTATGACATAGTGTACACTCCTCACATTGCCAAGCTGGATCTCTGGAAGACCAGCGGACACTGGGACTTCTATAGCGACTATCTGTTCTCACCGATGGATATCGAAGGACAGCAGTATCTGCTCCGGCCTATGAACTGCCTGGGCCACATCCTGATGTACAAGAGCAGACTGCGCAGCTATCGCAACCTGCCTGTGCGATATGCCGAACTGGGCACAGTATACAGGTATGAGCGAACCGGTGTGCTGTATGGTTTGGCCAGGGTCAGGGGGTTTACTCAGGATGATGCGCATATCTTCTGCCGCCCTGACCAGGTCGAGGACGAACTGCAGGGCGTTCTTACGCTGGCGCAGTTCATGATGGCCAGCTTCGGTTTCGACAAGTATGACGTGTTGCTGTCGACACGTCCTGAGAAATACGCGGGAACGGTTCCGATGTGGGAAGAGGCAACGCAGTCACTGAGAGACGCTCTGGAGAGGCTGGACTTGCCGTATGAGGTGGATCCGGGTGAGGGGGTCTTCTATGGGCCTAAGATCGACATAAAACTCCGTGATGCTTTGGGTCATGTTTGGCAGGGTCCGACCATCCAGGTTGACTTCAATTTGCCACAACGCTTCGATGTCTGTTATATTGGTGAGGATGGCTCTGAGCATACTGCGGTGATGATACATCGCACAGTTCTGGGCAGTATGGAGCGTTTGCTGGCCTGTCTTATTGAGCACTACGGCGGTGTCTTCCCGGTGTGGCTGTCGCCGGTTCAGGCAGTGGTGATTCCCATAGCAGATCGTCATATCGGCTATGCGCGTACGATCGAGAGCGACTTCAGGAGGGACGGCATACGAGTTCGGGTTGACGACCGCTCCGAAAGGATGAACCTGAAGATAAGGGAGGCCCAACTGGAGAAGGTCCCGTACATGCTTGTAGTGGGCGACAAGGAAGTGGCATCGTCCAGCGTATCTCTGCGTGTGAGGAGCGGTGACGATCTGGGCATGGAATGCCTGGCAGAAGTCACGAGTCGAATCAGGGCAGCCGTTGAGGCCAAGGTTTGAGACATACTGGAGGGGTTAGAAAAGGTATAGTCAAAGACTTACCGGTTAACAGAAGGATCAGAGCGAGAGAGGTTCGCCTCATCGGCGCGGAGGGCGAGCAGCTTGGCGTGGTGCCTCTGCAGAAGGCACTACAGATCGCTAGTGAGGATGGGCTGGACTTAGTGCAGGTGGCCACAACTGCCATACCGCCGGTATGTCGCATTCTGGACTACGGCAAGTACAAGTATGAGCAGACGAAGAAGGAACGCAAGGTAAAGAGAGGACAGAGAGTTGGCTTGCTCAGAGAGATCCGCCTGAGGCCCAAGATAGAGGAGCACGACCTACAGGCAAAGATCAAGACCACCAGGAAGCTATTGGAGGAGGGCAACAAGGTGAAGCTCTTTTTGAGATTCAGGGGGCGTGAAGCTGCTTTCCCGGAACTAGGGTGGAAGGTGCTGCGCAGAGTAGCTGAAGATTCAAAGGACTTAGCTGCGGTTAGTAGCTCCGTTAACGATGAGAGAACCATCGCTGTGATCTTATCTCCCCTCTCGCTGAAGAAACCGAAGGAGACAGGAACAAATGCCGAAGCTTAAGACCCACAAGGGGGCCAGAGGTCGTTTTCATCTTACAGGTAGTGGTAAGCTGATGCGGACCAAATGTGGCAAGAGCCACTTCAGACGCAGGAAATCCTCAAGAGCCAAGCGTCTCTATGATGAGACGATCCCGGTTTCCCCGACTGATCGGAAGAGAGTACTGAGGCTTCTGGGCTACAAGTAGCAGTCGCTGCAACAGATGGCGCGAAGTCGCGCATTCTTGTTTGCGTTGTTGACGTAGTCTTGATTGAGGGATAGTGCTGCTGGCGATTCGGCATTGCGCCTCTGGCAGTCTATGCTGTTGCTAAGGAGAAGAGGATAACACCTTAAGGAACAAAGGAGGAAGACCTTGCCAAGAGCCAGGAGCGGAAAAGTTACCCACAGACGGCATAAGAAAGTACTTGAGCTGACCAAGGGACACCGGGCGTCCCGACATAAGCTCTACAGGACAGCCCATGAGTCCATGCTGCATGCCCTGCACTACTCCTATCGTCACCGTCGCGAGCGTAAAGGTGACTTCAGAAGGCTGTGGACTGTCCGTATCAACGCAGCAGCGCGGGGCAGAGGACTGACTTATAGTCAGTTTGTGGCCGCGTTGAGAAGGTCAAATGTAGAGATCAACCGCAAGATGCTAGCCGACATGGCGGTTAGAGATCCGGAGGGTTTTGCCACGCTGGTATCTTCGGTAGCTGAGGCTGACTCAACAGGCTAGACAGGCGAAGAGGCGCGTGTGTGTGGGGGGGGGCGGCCTTCGGTCTGAGATCTGTGTTTTTGTATCCTAAGGGCAGGCCATGCTGGACCAACTCAACGACCTCTACAGTCAGGCTCTCGACGAACTTGAGAGAGTTGCCGATCGTCAGGCTCTTGAGACCTGGCGCGTTCGCTACCTGGGCAAGAAAAGCAGTTTGACCGGCGTTCTGCGTTCATTGGCCCGATTGCCATTGGAGGAACGCCGCGAGGCAGGTGCCCGCGCCAATCAGATTAAGGGATCACTTGAGTCCAGCCTCGAAGAGAAGGAGAAGCTCCTGCAGGAGGCGTTTCTGGTGTCGCCTGGGGTCTCTCAGAGGCTGGATGTCACCTTGCCCGGCCGACCTCTCCCCGTGGGCGGGCTCCACCCCGTAACTCAGATGCTCGAAGAGATCTGTGGCGTTTTCGGCAATATGGGGTTCCAGACAATAGAGGGGCCCGACGTAGAGTGGGACTACTACAACTTTGAGGCACTGAACATTCCGCAGCACCATCCGGCGCGAGACAGGTTTGCCACACTTTGGATAGATGCTGGTGAGGGAGCGAAAGCCAGGCTTCTGCGCACGCATACCTCGCCGATGCAGATCAGGCTGATGGAGAAGGAACGCCCGCCCATAAGAGTCGTGGCGCCGGGGCGGGTCTACAGATATGAGGCTACTGACGCTATTCATGAGTCGATGTTCTACCATGTTGAAGGCCTGGCGGTGGACAGAAACATCACTCTTGCTGATCTGAAGGGCACGTTGTTCGAGTTCTGCCGCTGCCTGTTCGGAGAAGATAGAAGGGTACGCTTTCGCTGCGACTACTTTCCGTTCGTGGAACCGGGGGTCGAGGTGGCGGTGGGATGTACAGCGTGTGATGGGCTGGGCTGTCGGCTCTGCGGTCATGGCGGCTGGCTCGAGACAGCGGGTGCCGGGATGGTGCACCCCGATGTCCTGGCAAGGGTGGGCATTGACCCTGAGGTTTACAGCGGCTTTGCGTTCGGGGTTGGAGTTGAGCGTATAGCTATGCTGCGGCACGGCATCGATGACATCCGCCTGTTCTACAGCAATGACCTCAGGTTCTTGAGGCAGTTCTAGCTCTTAAGGGGACAAGATGAAGGTTTCACTCAAGTGGCTTCAGGAATATGTTGACATAAAACTCGACGCCCGGCAGTTGGCCGACAGGTTGACCATGGCGGGACTGGAGGTCACAGGCATAGAGACCCTGGGTGGAGATTGGGGCGGTATAGTGATAGGGGAGGTGGTGGCGGTAGATCCACATCCTAACGCTGACCGCCTTAGCCTGACCACAGTGAAGCTGGAGACAGAACAAGTCACCGTGGTTTGTGGTGCGCCCAATATCGCGCCCGGACAGAGGGTGCCATTTGCCAGAGTTGGAGCCCGGCTCATCGACGGTCGCACAGGAGAAACAGCAACACTTAAGCCAGCGAAGATCCGCGGCGTGATTTCTGAGGGGATGGTCTGCTCTGAGAAGGAGCTGGGTATTTCTGACAACCACGATGAGATCCTGGTGTTGGCATCTGAGGCGCCTGTAGGCAGGGCTTTAAGCGATTATCTGGGCGACGTGGTTCTTGACCTGGATATCACTCCCAACCGCCCGGACTGCCTGTCTGTCATAGGAATTGCGCGGGAGATCGCCGCCCTGACTGGTGAACGCCTCCGTGTGCCCGCGGTTCATCATGCAGAATCGGGGGAAGCGATAGGCTCACTTGCCTCAGTTGAGATAGCCGAGGCGGAGCTGTGTCCCAGGTACTGCGCCAGTCTGATCACTGGAGTCAGCATTGCTCCGTCGCCGGGCTGGCTACAGCGGCGTTTGAAGAGCTGCGGTATGCGGCCGATTAACAACGTGGTCGATGCCACCAACTACGTTATGCTCGAATATGGTCAGCCGCTTCACGCCTTTGATTTCCTGAAGCTGAAAGGGAGACAGATAGTAGTGCGCAGAGGAAGTCATGGTGAAACCATCGTTACGCTGGACGGGGTGGAGCGTGCTCTTAACCCGGACGTACTTGTCATTGCCGATAAGGAAGAGGCTGTTGCAGTAGCCGGGATCATTGGCGGCGCAGGTTCTGAAGTTACCGAGATGACTGATACCATCCTGGTGGAGTCAGCCAGTTTCGATCAAGCTGCCATTCGTCGGGGCTGTGGTCATCTTCGGGTTCAGAGCGAGGCCTCGGTTCGTTTCGACAAGGGACTCAGTAGCGAGCTTCCGCCAATACCCTTGAGACGGGCGACTCAGCTATTGCTCGAACTGACTGGCGGCAAGGCAGCCAGCGGTATAATCGACGTCTATCCCGCTAGGTCGGAGCCACGGCCTCTGGCGTTTCCCGTTCATGAGGTAGAGCGGCTGTCGGGTTTGCAGGTCACCACTACTGAGGTCACTGACGTGCTAGAGGCTCTGGGATTCGAGTGCCGGGAGGACAATGCGGATTCGCACGTGTCTGTGTCTGTGCCTTATTGGCGGAGCGACATCGGGAGTGTCGCTGATGTTGTAGAGGAGGTAGTGCGCATCATTGGCTATGACAGAATCCCCGTCACCAGGCTTGGGTCTCCTTTACCTCCGCAAAGATCAGGACTCTCAGCGACTGAGCGAAAACGCGATCTCAAGCATGATTTGAGCAATGTACTGACGGGCTGTGGCTTTCAGGAAGTGCTGACATACTCTCTGGTCGGCCTCGAGAAGCTGCAGAAGCTTTCTCCCAGGCGCACGCTGGATATTCCGCCTCTCAAGGTAGCCAACCCTATGAGCAAGGAACAGGAGTTCTTGCGTACCAGTCTACGTAGCGGCCTGCTCACCACGCTATCGCACAACCAGAGATTCGCACCGGCGGGCATACGACTATTCGAGGTCGGCAAGGGATTCTGGCCCAGGGGCAATGATCTGCCTGAGGAGAGGGAGATGCTCTGTGCAGTGCTCAGCGGGTCACGAAGCGAATTGTCATGGCACGGGCATGGAGAGATGATCGATTTCTTCGATGCTAAAGGGGTAGTGCAACGTATGATGGAGGGATTGGGACTGCAGGCGACTTTTGATGCTGCCGATGATGAAACTCTCTATCCAGGCAGAGGCGCCAGGGTGGTTGTTGAAGATGATCGGGTAGGCGTTGTAGGGGAGGTGCATCCCGGGGTTGTGCAGGCATTCGAGCTGTCGGGCGTCGTGTGTCTCCTGGAAGTTGACCTGGAGAAGCTCCTCACCAAGGTTAGTGGGATCAGGGAATATCGGGCCATCCCGCGTTTTCCCGGGGCAGGTCGGGACATGGCTCTGGTTCTGGATGAGCGGGTTCCCTACCGAAGCGTTGAGGAGATAGTGAGGTCTTTCCCTCTCGTTAAGCGGATCATCCTGTTTGATGTTTATCACGGGGCACAGGTACCTGAGGGGAAGAAATCTTTCGCCATCAGGATCACATATCAATCCTCCAGCCACACGCTGACCGATCAGGAAGTGGATCGCGTCCAACAGCAAATGCTGGACAGACTGCGGCAGGAAT
>Ga0209498_1001915_pt1 | contig 12661 bp, 11 predicted proteins | sample WalLakDeSediment_FD_184131 | JGI IMG/M metagenome (GOLD analysis project Ga0209498, IMG submission 184131) | Lake sediment microbial communities from Walker lake, Nevada to study Microbial Dark Matter (Phase II) - Walker Lake 11/02/13 Deep... | ecosystem: Environmental > Aquatic > Freshwater >...
CTTCTTTGTCGAGCGAAGCGGGCGGTTAACATTTCTTTATCTTTTGCCTTGACTGACTAATCGACTAACTGATTAATCTCAGCATCTGCCCCAGAATGACTGCTCCGGCCTGGGCCACGTTCAGAGAATCAAAATCTCCGGGCATGGGGATGTGAACCTTTTCGTGACAGCGTTTTAAGACATTAGGGCGTATGCCTTTCTCTTCTCCTCCCAGGACCAGAACAGCCGGAAAGTTAAAGTTCACCTCAAACACACTGGCCCCTTCCCCGGCAACCGCCCCGTAAACCCAGAGCCCCTGATCCCTGGCCTGATCCAGGGTTCTGGCCAGGTTAGTCACCTGTGCCATATTTATCCTGGTAATGGCTCCTGCAGAAGATTTTACCGCACCCAATCCAGGATGGGCGCTCCTGTCTTTTGGGACAATAATACCCATGCCCCCAAAAGCGGCCATTGTCCGGGATAAAGTGCCCAGGTTTCCAGCATCCTGAACCTGGTCCAGGGCCAGGATGACCGGGAAAGCGCTTGCAGCAGCCAGGGGAAAAATGTGCTCAGGCTCAACACTGCTTATGGCCTTGACTCTGGCGATGACACCCTGGTGCCCCCTGGCCAGCCGGTCCAGTTCCTGAACCGGGGCAAGTCTGAACCTGATTCCTGCCTGCCTGCATTTTTCAATAACCTGGGAAAGATCGCCGGGCACAGGTTTTTTTATCAGGACCAGGTCAACACGGTGGTCTGATAAAGACAATAACTCAAGAACTGGTTTTCTACCCGGTATGTAACTGGACTCCATTATTTTTCACCAACCTTCCTGATTAAATCATTAATATTCCAGCAAACTGAAAACCGGATTTCGGCCCGGTCAAGACAGAAAAATATATATTGCCAAAGACCAAAGTTTTTACTAGCAGTTATGAGGTTAATGAGCCACTTCTCAATGAATTTTAATATAAGTATATGAAATTCTGATTAAAATATACTTTCATACTGAGTTTGAAAAGATTCATATTGATCAGCTTGTTGAGTTTTTAAAAAAAGCCCATAACCAAGGAGTATTTTGTCATGGTTTTACGTTCTTTTCTGGTGTTGATCTGCGCTTTCATTATGCTGTCATGCGCGTCAACCCATCCTGACAAAACCGCCCGTATAGATGAGCCTCCTGGTCCCGTCAAACAAGTTCCCAACAATGAAGTTCTTACTTATAAACCGGTCATTGTCCAACCGGCGCATGAACCCGCAGGGCTTGATCTTACTCCGGAAAGAATTGAGGAACTTGATAAAGAGTCTCTGACCGAAGCCGAAGAAAAAGTCCTGGAAGCTGAGGTGGGTTTTGATTTTTTCCTTGATGCCAGGGAAACCCAGGCCATGGAAAATTATTTCAAGATGTTTACACACACCCACAGACATACATTTGAAACATGGCTTAAAAGGTCAGAAAAATACCTGCCTTATATAAGAGAGGTTTTTGAAGAAAAAGACCTCCCGGTTGATCTCATTTATCTTCCATTTGTGGAGAGCGGATTCAACGTTCTGGCTTATTCCAGGGCAGGAGCAGCTGGCCTCTGGCAGTTTATGCCGGGCACGGGGAAGCACTATGGGCTGAGAGTTGACTGGTGGATGGATGAACGAAGAAATCCTTATCTTTCCACCCATGCGGCTGCCCAATACCTGGAAAAACTTTATTGCGACTTTAATGACTGGTACCTGGCTCTGGCAGCGTACAACGCCGGGGAAGGCAGAGTGGCCAGGGCTATGACCAGCAGCGGACATGACAATTACTTTGACCTGATAAACGGACCCTACCTCTCCAAAGAAACCAGGGACTACGTACCCAAGTTCCTGGCCGTCCTCAAGATAGTTCATAACCTGGAGGAATTGGGCTTCGAACCTGTTGACTGGGAATCCGCTCCCAACCTCAAAGAACTGGCAATCAAGCCTGGAACTGACCTTCTTGCCCTGTCCAGGGAATGCAATATGGGTTGGGATCAATTCAAAACTCTGAATCCTGCTTTTCGAAGACAGGTTTCCCCTTCTGATTCAACCGCCTCAGTAATGCTGCCCGCAGAAAAATATCAAACGGCCAGGAGCTTTCTTGACAGTCCAGGCTCAAGAACCCATGCCGGATATCAGAGATACCAGATTAAAAGCGGCGATTCCTGGTGGAAAATATCCAGCAGGTTTGACGTTCCCGTAGGCATCCTTAAATCTTTAAACAACACCAGCTCAAATCTGCTTCGAGTGGGACAGCATATTATAGTGCCTGCCAGCGGCTCCTCCGAAAGTGCTGTCGCCTCAGCAACCACCCAGGATCACGCCCAGAGAAGAGGCACATATATTGTCCAGCGTGGAGACACATTGTCTCAGATATCACGCAAATTCAATGTGAACCTGAACACCCTCATGGCTTCCAACGGCATAAGCAATCCCAGATCCCTGAAGGCAGGTCAAAGACTGTATATTCCAGGACCTCTCCAGACAGCGCAGGAACCCGGTGGAAAACAGATCAATTACCAGGTCAGAAACGGCGACACTTTGTGGGGAATAGCAAGGCGATTCGGGGTACAGGCAAGCGATCTGCAGAAATGGAATAATCTGTCCCACAACCAGATAATCAGGCCGGGTGATAAAATAAGGGTTTTTGTAAGATAATTTGAGTCAGTGACTTCCGACCGAGCATATCCGATTTAATTTGCGGACTTATCTTAAGAGTAATTAGCCACAGAACCACACAGACAAACACGGACAACAAAGAAACACAATCAATTTTCTCCTGGCGACATTGCCAGGAGAAAAACTTGTCATCAGGCGTGGACTCATTTGACGCGGGGAAAGTCGCCCGCGGCAAAATATACTTCGTCTTTCTTCCAGTCTGTCTTTCCAGTCTGTGTTCGTCTAGCGAAGCGGGTGGCTAAAAAATCTTTCTCTTTTTCTTTGAGCTTTCCCAATGAGCACCGACTGACCGATTCACCGACTAACCGACTCACCGATCTACAGCCATTGAAACCAGTCTTTCCAGGTACCTTGGTCTTCATCTCTTTTTTGTCTGGATTGATCCATTTGGAACTTATAATAACTAACCTGTGATCTTTCCTCGGCATACTCTACAATTTCAGGAAGATCCTGAAAATTGTCCACAACATAACGGAATCGATGCCAGGCTGGTCCGTATCTTTTGGCTCTCCAGTAAAAGTCCGCTACGTACAGTTCATGTTCGGCCATTTTTATACGGGACTGGACAATATAGTATCTGGCATGTTCAGCGTATTCTGAATCAGGATGGGACTCAATTACCCTTTGGAAATATTCCTGAGCTTCAACCATATGGGTCTGAGGCCTGTCCAAAGTTGTGAACTTGCTGAAATTGGCCAGACCTGTTCGGAAAAGAGCGTACGGTACAAGCTCGTGCCGAGGGTTCAGTTCCAGAAATTCCCTGTAGGAGTTGACAGCAGCAGTGTAATTGCCGGCTTTAAAATACGCGTCTCCAAGGGCTACCTCTGCCGTGGGAGTATGCGGGCTGAAGGGATATCTGTCCTTCAAGTCGGAAAAGTATCTGATGGCTGTCCGGTATCTTTCCTCTTCCATGGCTGACACCCCTGCCTGGGCCAGCTCCATTGGGCTGTCCTCCAAAGGACGGGGTCCGCTCTGCAATAAAGCGCAGCCTGAAACGCATAATGCCGCGCAAAAAATAAATATATTTATCAGGACATTTTTCATGAAAAAATTCTTCTCCAGCGGTATATTCCTTGAGTATTTAAGGATTCAATGTTCACAGCAATAAATTCAATGTTTAAAATCAGACTGTCAAAAATTTTGTTCCAGGTAAATCTGGGCGTTGTAAGCGGCAGTCGCGCCATCTCCAACCGCTGTAGAAACCTGGCGGCAAGACTTTGACCTGATGTCGCCTGCCGCGAAAACTCCCGGCAGGTTGGTCCTCATCTCCTGATCAGTTTTAATAAAGCCATGGGAATCGGTTTCAAGATCAGAGGGGAAAAATCCACCTGCCGGATCAAGGCCGACAAAAATGAACGCGCCATTGATATTCAAAGATGACCTGGAACCTGTTTTAACATTTTTGAGGTTAACCCCAGTGAGGATTTCCTCACCAACAAAATCCGTGGCTATAGTATCGTAAATAACCTCAATCTTGGGATCATTAAGCACTTTGTCCTGATATATTTTGGCGCCCCGAAAGGCATCCCGGCGATGTATCAGATAAATTTTATTGACCAGCTTGGACAAATATAAAGACTCTTCCAGAGCGGTGTCCCCCCCCCCAATGCAGGCCACATCCTGACCTCTGAAAAAATTTCCGTCACACACCGCGCAATAGGAAACCCCCCGGCCAGAGTATTTATTCTCACCAGGTACACCCAGCTTACGCCATTTGGCACCGGTGCAGATAATCAGTGTTCTGGTCATGATCGCCTTTTCTGACAGGCGAAGGATATTTTTACCAGATTCGGTCTTTATCTCAACTGCTTCATCCCTGATTTTGTCAAATTCGAATTGATCAAGATGGGCAGTGAACTTGTCGATAAGTTCGTAGCCCTTGATTCCCTGTGGGAATCCGGGGTAGTTGTCAATGGCTTCGGTTAAAAGGACCTGACCGCCTGGAGCGAGTTTTTCAACCCATGCTGTTTTTATTCCAGCTCTTAAAAGATAAAGGGCGGCCGTAATTCCTGACGGACCGCCCCCAATAATCGCTGATTCGTATTCCTTCATTTACTGGTCAAACCTTATCTGAAATCATCTGTTTCAGATTCGCCTTGGAAACTGCTCCTGTCACCTGTTCCACAACCTCTCCCCCCTTGAAAAGTATCAGCGTGGGAATAGCTCTGATCCCGTATTTACCGGGGGTATTGGGATTTTCATCAACGTTCATTTTCACTACATGAATCTGACCGGCATACTCCTGAGCAAGTTCTTCAACCACCGGAGCTATAGCTCGACATGGACCGCACCATGGAGCCCAGAAATCCACCAGAACAGGCAGATCACATTTTAGAACATCTGCTTCAAAAGTATTGTCCGTGACTTGGTTTGCCATTGTCATCTCCTTTTATTGTGGAAGTTATTTTTCCAGCTCAATGTTTGTTCTCAATCATATTAAGGTAATTAAGAAAAAAAAGTCAACCCTCATCAGGCTGACCGGCTGCGTGCCATCCCTGTGATACAGATGTGAGATTCCTTTATATTCTCTATTAAGGATAACCACTTGTTTGGAGTTTGAACTTTTTCCCACCACAAAGCAAGCGAGATTATGCAGCGTAACCAAAAATTTGATCAAAAGCGTGCTTGACCTGACAATAAATTGTAGGCTATAAATAAGAATAACATTTCCAGGCAGCATTATTAGGCCTGGATGGCATTTAATAAAGTTCAAAGCCGATTCTGCTAACCATCTCCGGCTTTGGACTTTTTTTAGTTCAATCACAAAAAAAGAATTTCTTAATCAGCAACAGCAGACTTTTAACGGTCCATAATGGCAAACTAAACCCTTGCCTGTCTGACTGGACTGTTTTTCTGTCTTTCCAGACAAGGATGGTAAATTGACATGAGCAGTATTCCCATATCTATTGAAGGTTTTGCCCGGGTCAAGCAGGAATTGGAGAGCCTTGAAGCCATGCGCCCTGAGATAATCCAGGCCATAAAGGAAGCCAGGGAGGAAGGAGACCTGCGTGAAAACGCCGGTTATGACGCAGCCAGAGAGCGTCAGGGCATGCTTGAGGCAAAGATATCCTATATAAAGTCACGCATTGCTGACTTCAATGTTATTGATCTGAACACCATGGACGGAAAAAAGGTCTGTTACGGGGCAACAGTCAGGATTGAAAACATTGATACCGGTGAAATGAGGGAATACACCCTTTTGGGACCTGATGAGACCCAATACGTTGATGGCAGTATCTCTGTTTTTTCTCCAGTGGCCAAGGCTCTTCTGGGCAAGGAAGCCGGGGATGAGGCAGTGGTTGTCGCGCCCAAGGGAAAGATCGAATACGAAATCATTTCCATAAAGTTCAGGGGGGCACAGGTCCCTGCAGTCGATTAAGACCTCCCTTGTGTAATTTATCCTGACCGCTCAAGCAGCGCGGCAACCTCCAGAGGGGGGCATTTTCCCGGATCAAGTTTCAGGGACACGCAACCCTGTTTGCATTTATCCACGCACACACCGCAACCCATGCATTGTCTGCTGTCAATACTGGGACGCTTTTCAATCATCTTTATGGCATTGAACTGACACGACCTGGAACACTCTGCGCAGCCCAGACAGTTTTCATAATCAATCCCAGCCGTATACCCGGATGAAGCAAGCATGGGGACCCCGTGCCTGTGGGCTTTAATGGCTCCGCAACAACATGAACAGCAATTGCAGATAGCATAAAACCGGTTGAGCATTGCATCCTTGAAAAAAGCATGCTGCACATGGCCTCTTTTATGCTCTTGCTCAATGATGGTTACGGCTTCTTCTCCGGATATTCTCCTTGATCTTTTTGGATGATGTTCAAGAATAAAACTTGCAAAAGGTTCGCCAATGATGAGACAGACATCCATGGGAAGACAGGGGTTTTCCCGGCTGGCCCTGCAGGGGCATTCCAGGGCCGCGATATGGCCGGGATTCTTCAGGATGATTTCCCTGGCCCGGGTGTAAGGGATAACCTGCTCAAGATCGCCCAGGTCTATGCTTTTCTCAACCCTGACCATTTTTCTGGCCTCATCAACCAGTAAAGCCTTGCCGTGATAGCCATTGGCAAATTCAATCTTTTTCTGAGTCTGGTTTTTGCCGGATTTTTTTCGGTTACCGGCCAGAACCTTGAACAGGGGTTTAATTAGGGAGGTCATTGGATGCCTTCCAGTTCCCACCCCGATATACAGATACGGCCAGCGGCCATATACATAGCCGTGGATTCTGGTGAAAAAGGAATAACCCGGATCATTAACCTTTTCAGTAAAAAAAGCTCTTGTTGAGGGCTTGATCAGTTTATTGAGGAACCTGTTCATACCTGGACCTTAACATTGATTTGAAAACCAGTTTTTCTGGCTGATAACTCATAGTCCGGCTGAACTCAAGAAAATGGGTTCGTGGTCTGGAGCAAATTTTTGATTAAATCGCATGAAAACAGCTATCTGCCAGAATAAAAAGAGTTATCAGCCGCCCGCTTCGCTCGACAAACACAGACATAAAAGACAGACAAAATAAACTTTTCCCGGCCGACATTGGCCGGGAAAAAAGTGTCATCGCCTTGCGGCGAAAAGAAATCACACCACCGGTGTAAACTCCTTTGAATCTGCTCATCCAGAAATTGGCATAAGCATCAAAATTACGGCTCTTGTAAAGCCAGAGGGTTAATGATATTTTTTGTATTAAGCCGTTATTAATTCAGGAATTAGGATATGACAAGGTAACAACACTGGAGGTACGAAATGCAGGAGCCCGTTATATTTAATTGTCGCAACGCGGATGATGTCACCAGGGCGGTTAAAGATTATAATATCAGCTTTGTTCAGTTCTGGTTCGTGGATGTCCTGGGCACCCTGAAGAGTTTTCAGGTAACTCCCAGCGAACTGGAAGAAGCCTTTGAAGAGGGTATGGGCTTTGACGGCTCATCCATTGAGGGCTTTGCCCGCATTCATGAAAGCGATATGGTTGCCTTTCCTGACCCGGCAACTTTTCAGCTGGTTTCCTGGAGACCAATGGAAAGGCCTGTGGCCAGGGTATTCTGTGACATAAAAAATCCTGACGGTTCCCCATATGAGGGGGACAGCAGATACGCTCTCAAAAGAATTCTGGGCAAGGCTGCTGAGGATGGGTACAGTTTTTATGTGGGACCTGAGCTGGAATTCTTTTTGTTTGAAAGCTCCAGGGAACCCAAGACCCTTGACTTTGGAGGTTATTTTGACGCCCCTCCCCTGGATCTGGCCAATGACATCCGCAGAGACATAATCTACGGGCTCAACAGGATGGGCATTGTGGTTGAATACAGTCACCACGAAGTGGCCCCGAGTCAGCACGAAATTGATCTCAGGTATCAGGAAGCCCTGAAAATGGCCGACACCGCGGTCACATACAGAGTAATCGCCAAGGAAGTAGCCAGACGCCACGGTTGTTACGCCAGTTTCATGCCCAAGCCTCTTTTTGGAGAAAATGGAAGCGGAATGCATGTGCATCAATCCCTGTTCAGGAATGGACGCAATGTATTCTACGACGCCGCGTCACCGGATTCTTTGAGCAAAGAGTGCAGACACTATATTGCCGGACTTCTGAAGCATGCCAATGAAATCACTGCTGTCTGCAACCAATGGGTTAATTCATATAAAAGACTCGTGCCCGGTTATGAGGCTCCAGTCTATGTAGCCTGGGCCAGACGCAACCGTACCTCGCTGGTGCGGGTGCCCATGTACAAACCAGGCAAGGAAACAGCGACCCGGATTGAGCTTCGTTCACCTGATCCATCCTGCAATCCCTACCTGGCTTTTGCATGCATGCTGGCGGCAGGGCTCAAGGGAATGCAGGAAAAGTATCCTTTGCCTGACCCTGTTGAAGCTGATATTTTTGAAATGAACGAAAAAGAGCGAGAAAAGCACGGTATTCCCAGCCTGCCGGGCAGCCTGTTTGAAGCTGTGGAAGTTCTTGAAAAAAGCAGCCTGATCAGAGAAGCCCTGGGCGATCATATTTTTAATAATTTCATCGCCAACAAAAAGATAGAGTGGAATAATTACCGTACCCAGGTTACTGAGTACGAAATCAGAAAGTATCTGCCTATTTTGTAGGAATGATTAAGTCAGATGTCTGACGTCTGACATCGTATGTCGGATATTAAAATCTGTCGCAGGGGATGTTGGCCAGGCATTCTTCCATATACTCACCCATGGAATGGCTGAGTTCCTCAACGGAAAACTTTCTATTGCAGGACCTGCAATAGAGATATACGTTTTTTCAGGTCCGCAGCACTCTGAGGTTTCCATGGTCATGGGAACACAAAGCCTGGGACGCGGATTGAAATTTCTGGTTCATAACTTTATGTTTGGTTTGAAAATCCCTTAACTGAACTATTAGGAATTGCAAGCCTTTTTTACAGGGTGAGAAATCATGGGCAAACTGGATTATCTTTCAGAAGAGATGGTTGAAGAAACACTGAAAGAAGCCGCTGACACTTTTTTTGGCAAAAGAAAACAGGTTGATCAGGAACTGGAGCTTCTGAATCAGCAGGCAGAAGAGCTTCGCAAAAAAGGAGAGCTTGTAAAGGAAAATACATCCCGCCTCAACTATCTGCTCCTGGACGAGGATTCAATAAATTTCTTCTGGACTCAGCTGGGATTAAAAGACAGCGTTTATCCGTCCATACAGGGGGAGTGGAGAGGGAGGATGTCTGTTCCATGGGCCATGACTCTTAAGGGAAAGTACCAGAAGGTCCTGTTGTCCATGTATGATGATCTCAAGACCCTGGTCAGGGATTATCTTCATGGCCGCTACGTTGATCATCCCGAGATAAAGGGCAAGAAAGTCATTACCCCCAACCTGTCCAATTTAAAAAAAAAGGCTGAATACATAAACAGGAACATAGAACAGATAAACCGCTGCAATAAACCGGATGACGTTCTGGCCTTCAGCAGACGAATGAATATTGATGAAAGTTCCAAACGGGAGAGTATTGGTTCAGGCCTGGAATATGATTTTGACCATGATCTTTGTTTAAGTCCTTTTGATTTCGGCTCCCTGAAACTGACAGAATATCCCGAGCTTCCAGGCGGCAAAAAAGATTATTACAAAATTTCCGATATTTCCATGTCCATTTTTAAGGAAAAGAAAGAACAGGTCAGAACGGTTCTCGACAATATAATAAAAAAATGAAAGCTGAAGACCCATGATGCGCGACGACACTTCTTCTCTAACCCTTCTGGGAAAAACCGGATCTGATTATCCATCCAGGGTTGATTCCGGTATTCTGGAGACTTTCCCCAACAGGTTCAGCAACAGGGACTACCAGGTGACCATGGTCACTGAGGAGTTTACCTCGCTTTGCCCTGTAACCGGCCAGCCCGATTACGGAACAATAGAGGTCAGATACGTCCCTGATAAGGAATGCATAGAATCCAAGTCACTCAAATACTATCTCTTCAGCTACCGTCAGGAGCCCACATTCATGGAAACCGTGGTCAACAGGATCCTGGATGATCTTGTGTCCCGATGCGCTCCCAGGAAGATGACGGTTACGGGAAGATTCCGGGCCAGGGGCGGAATTTCCATTGACGTTGCTGCTGATTATGTCCGGGGGTGACCAGATGTCGGTGAATCGGTGAATCGGATGTCGGCAAGGAAGAAGAAATTTTTAGCCGCCCGCTTCGCTCGACGAACACAGACTACAGACAGACTTGAAGACAGAAGGAAAGTATTTTGCTGCGGGCGACTTTCCCCGCAGCAAAGGTGTCCACGCCTTCTGGCGTATCAATTTTGAGATCGAGAGTTCAATCTCTGACAACTGATTAACCAAATCACTGATTGACCGATTCATTCTGGCCGCAGGCCATGACAAGTTTTTCTCCTGGCAAAGTCGCCAGGAGAAAATTTATTCTGTCTGGATTTTTGTCTGTCTTCGTGTCGAGCGAAGCGGGCGGTTGACAGTTCTTATCTGTCATAATTGTCTGTGTATGTCTGTGTGGGTCTGTGGCTAAATGTTCTTTGAGCAGGTCCGGCGGTCAAGGAGATGACGGGATGCAGCCAAAGGCTTACAATAGGCTCTTGTCAGCCCAGAACACCGGTACGATTTTTAATTCAACCGGAATAAAGGGGTTGGTGATATTTTCAGCAGCCTGAAAGTCAAAACTCTCATTTAAGTCTGCATCTGAATTGAAATCAAAACCTGCATCATCCGTCAGATACATAATACCTTCACCACTCACAATGGAGCCGCGAACAGCTGAGCCTCCCCTGTGATAGAACCTGCCGTTACACCAGAATACAGCATCAGTTTCATTATCTCCCTTATATTCAATGTTCCCCAAAGCTATAACCGCACTATCAGTGCCGTGGCTGCTTAAGGCCGCACTTCCCTGAAATTGCACATCCCCTGCGGCAATAATGGTGGTGCTGCTCAGGATTGCCCTGTCTATGATCACGTTGCCTTGAACAAAAATCACCTTGTCCCTCAGGTCATCATCCTGGTTAAATTCGACATCTCCCTGCTCAGGATGGTCAAAAATTTCATCAGCCATGTTTTTCCAGCCTGTCATGTCCTGTTCATTTATCGCGGGCACTTCAACCGGTTCATCACCCCCTGTTGAATCCTTGGCAATTCCGGCGTCAATAATCCCACAGGCTGTGATGCTGCCTGAAATTTCTGCTGGTGAACCGCCTCCGGATTGAAAAATACTGCCGTTACTGTGCATGTCACCATTAATTCTGGCCAGCCAGTTGACTTCAATGTCCCCATCCGAAACGATACCCTTTTCAAACGCGTGATGAACTGCAGATTCAACCGTGAAACAAGCCATGATTTCACCTCTGGCATAAGCATCATGCCGGCCTTTGCCCCGGCTTGAAAAGCAATAGGAACCGCATGTTCTGCGAAGCGGCTCAGGATAATAAAAATTGAACGCTTCAGGTCTCAAGCTGGACAAATTCAAATAACCAAGGTCAAATCCTTCAGGATGGTCAAGATTTTCAACAGTAACTGTTTTGTTGTTTAAATCCATCTGTAGCCTTGCCAGGGCGTATTGAACACCTGCGTCAGCGTCAAAAAACGCCTCCTTGGAGGCACGGTAATTGGAGGATATATAGCTTCCTACAATGGAGCTGTTGGCCATTGTCATCCCCAGAACAGTCAAAACAGCCAGGATAAGCATAACCGTGATCATGGCTATGCCTTTTTCATGGAAACATATTTTGTTATTTTTTCTACCGGCCACTCTTTCTTCCTTGATGCCATACAGATCAGTCAATATTTCTTGGCTTGACTGTTGAGCTCAATGTGATGGAACCCCTCTGCCCGGATGAATGCAAGATCCTATCGGTTTCCGCTGTAACCCTGATTACAAATTTGTTTTCCTCATTAACCACCTCAAAGCAGGTAATGTTCAAGGCAAAGGGGTCAATGGTTCCTGAATCCGGGTTATGATGATACCCGAAAGTATCCGGGCCATCAGCACCGGAATATCTTCTGAACTCGTGCTTATCAGCCGCGTGAATGTTCAGTTCGTCATTACTTTGAGTGAGCACAAAATAATTGTTGTCTATTGAAATCCACCAGGCATCGTTTTCAATAAGCCACGCTCCAGCCATTAATTCTGAACAGGAAAACGCGGGCTCTGAAGATAATGACAGATTAAATTCTTCAATAAAAATATCCCTCAGGTCAGGGGATAGATTTTCTGTTTTCACAGAATGGAAAATATCTTCTGCTCTGCTCTGATCATGCACTGTTACAGGAGGACCTGGAAAACTTATAAACTGAATTTCATGATGGCACTCACTTCCATATGGCGGTGCCGCGAATACACTGCTGTTTCGAAACATGCTCACCGCGAAATCCAGTGTTACCCGGGCATTGTCCTGCATGGCGGCTATCTGGGTCTGGGTCTGATACTGTCGATTATGGGATATGAAAAAGGCGGTGAGGGCTGACAGCAGAACGCTGAAGACAGCAGTGGCAATAAGCACTTCTATGAG
>Ga0209498_1001917_pt1 | contig 12652 bp, 14 predicted proteins | sample WalLakDeSediment_FD_184131 | JGI IMG/M metagenome (GOLD analysis project Ga0209498, IMG submission 184131) | Lake sediment microbial communities from Walker lake, Nevada to study Microbial Dark Matter (Phase II) - Walker Lake 11/02/13 Deep... | ecosystem: Environmental > Aquatic > Freshwater >...
CATTACATAAGGTCCGCGGATCAATATTTCACCATCATCACCAAGTTTTATTTCAATGCCGGGCAGAGCTTTACCGAGAGAGTTTTCCCTGTACTGGAACGGGGGAGTCATTGTTATTCCGCCGGTTGCTTCTGTCATTCCGAATCCGCTCATCAGTTCAATGCCGTACCGCTGGAAGAATCTGAATATATCAGGCGGCAGGTATCCCGCTGCGGATAATCCCCATTTAAGTTCGCCGCCGGTTACTTTCTTAACTTCATCCAGAATTTTTTCCTCATCTTCAACTTCAATATCAACTCTTGCGGTAATGTACTCGTAAAGCTGTATCCATTTTTTAGGAATGGAAATAAATATCGACGGTTTAACAAGCTGCATATTGGATATCATAGTTTCAACGGCGGGATTTTCCATAAAGCAGTACTCAGCTCCCCAGAAAATTGCACCCGTCATTTCAAGGTATCTTCCGAATGTATGATAAAGCGGAAGGAAGGCAAGATAACGGTCCTTATCGCTTATACCGGGAATTGCCATTGCACGGCAGAAGCGTTTGTACACTATGTTCATATGAGAAAACATAATCCCTTTCGGTTCGCCTGTTGTGCCGGATGTGTACATCAAAGTTGCAAGCGATCCGGGTTCAATTATTGACGATACGGTTTCATCGCCGTCTGCTTTAAGTGATTTGAACTCATTAAAACTTATTATCCAGTCGTCCGCAGCATTACCGTTTACCATCACAACGGTTTTTAAATATTCAAGATCTTTTTTTACAGATCTTATTTTTGAAAGCTGCTTTTCATCATCTGCAAATATCACTGCTGACTTTGCCTGGTTAAGTATGTATGAAATATGTTCAGGTACGGAGTTGGCGGGAATCATTACGTTAACAATGCCCGATGTTAAACAGGCAAGATCGAGCATTACCATATCAATGCTGTTCTCAAGCAGGAATGCAACAAACCTGTTTTCTTCCGGTATGTTTTGCAGCAAGTGTTTTATTGATAACCGGTATGACAATACAAGTTCATTTGTCTTCTCCCAGTTGTAATCAATGGTGGACTTTCCTTTTATAATGCGGAAAAGTTTTTTCTTCCTGTACTGATCCACTCTATGGTTAAACAGAACATCAAACGTATAAGAGCTGCTGAGTATAAGCGAATGAATAAGATATTCCCACCTGTTCTCACCGTAAACTTTCTGCAGGAATGCCGACACCCTGAAAAGGTTTAGATAGTTGTGAATTACAGAAACGGCGCTTCTGTTATTTTTAAGATTCAGTCCGTTTAGATATTCGCCGAATGCGTAAAACAAATCCTTATCAATTGCGGTCATTAAATCTTCTGCAAATTCGGCGCTGAACAGTGACGATAAAATTTCCTCCCACTGTTTTTGTGGTTTCTCAGAGCTAAGATGATTCTCGGTAATGGCGCGGTTTAACTCTATCTGCAGGTTGTTTATTAAATCCTCAACCTCATTTTTTTCAAGGGCTGACCTGCTAGCTAAAACTTTATCACGTATTTCTGTTAATGATGAGTTCATTTTATTCTTTTATTTAAATTGTAGAAAATAGTCTGGTATGAAAATAAATATTTATGGGGATAGATGCGAAGAGGGTTAATCGGGGAAATACTTTATGCGAAAGAAGTGGAAGACTACTAAAGGTTTTGAATGTTAAAAAGTAATAGAACTTTAGAGCACAGCACAACTATATATTCTATTTGCGTATTGACTTTTTCACATATTAAAGGAGTTGCCAGCTATTTTTCCGGAACATATTTGCCAACATTTTCTTCACATTTGATTTTTGGTTTTTCTGACAAAGATGAAAAATTATAGTTTATTAAATCGAAATCATTTTTTTCCAGCTGAACAATTAATTGAGGTGAAATATAAACCCTTGTGTTGCCGCAACCTCCGCCGGCGAAATACCAGGCTGCCTGTATTTTAAATCCTTTTGAATAGAGACTGCTTAGAAAATTTTTGATGTCTATTATTTTATACCCCTTAGAATTAAAATTATAAGAATAATAGAAAGAAAGTTGAGGATAAGGTTCTTCATATGGAACACTTATAAATTCTATTTTTTCAATTTCCTTAGCATAATTTTCATTACTCTTTGTTGAACTGTTGTGGTTATAGTAACATTGATTTAATAATAGTAGAATCAGAGGTACAAAAGCTTTATGAATATTAATAGTATTTTTCATATTACAGATGCTTAACTATTACTTGCTACGCAAACAAACAACCGCAAAAGTATTTGTTTTTTATTCATTTTCAAACTTATGCACGGGATATCATTCCCGCTTTTCTGGTGTTTGCCTATCCATATTTTCTCAAAGTATCTTATACGGATCCCCCCTCCGGCATCGTCGGCAGGTAAAGTGGAGGGTATTATCATCTCAACATTGAAAACTTAATAATTTTACGTTTTAAATACTATTAACATTTAACAAATAACTTGCAAACCTCCGAGGTTTCGCTGTGCAGTGCGCTTTCAAAAACCTCGGAGGTTTGTAATGAATGCAATACCCTTTTTTATTGAACTATAAATATCATTCAAGAAGTCTGTATAATCTCTTTGGTCTTTCATACAGAAACAGATTCATTTAAGATTCTTTGACCTATTCCCGGTCTTAACGAATCTTTCATCACTAAATCAACATTGATTTGAAGCTTGTCGGAAAGATAATTTTTTAATTCAAGAAATTTTAAAAGAGATGGTACTTTTGAAAAGGATACAAGTAAATCCAGGTCACTATTTATATCCTGTTGATTTTTTACATATGAACCAAAAACTTCTATTGAGGTAACATAGTATTTTTGACTAATGTATGGAAGTAAGTTCCGAAGTACTGGTAATATTTCATTTAAATCTTTATCCATAAACAAAAGATGCTATATTTTAGTTAATTATTCAACTATACTTTAAAAACGTATAGCTATTACTCATCCAACAAACAACTTGCAAACCCTCCGGGGTTTCGCTTTGCAGTTCGTTTTCCAAAACCCCGAGGGATTATGTGAAGCTGCTTTGAATGTTTGTATTCAATTTTTATAAGTGCAGGCAGTAGATTCAGATTTATTTGATGGTTAGCTGCTTTTTAATGAGACTGATTTTAACCCCAGGTGTTTTTCCAATGGAAAGAAGTCTTTATCATTATGCAGAAGAGTAAGATCATTCTCTATACAAAAAGTTCCTATTATGATATCTATTGTTTTACGTATTGTAATTCCTTTTTTACGTAGCAGCCTAAAATTACTGGCGCCCTTTAGTGCTATATTTTCTCCGCAAATATTGAAACAGGGAAAAGAACTAAGAACTTGCTTTGCGGTTTCATAGTCTTTATCATTTCTAAAGCCTTGTAAAACTTCAACCAGGATATAATCTCCTATTACTAAAATTTCTTTTCCCAATATCTCATCAAACTTTTCAACCTGCCAATTCTCTATACCGTTAAAGTAATCTATCAACACAGAAGAATCGACAAATATCATTTGTTAGTCCTCATTTCATTTAAGTCGCCTTCCCATTTCAACTTTCCTCTCAATTTTCTGAGTTTACTTTGGTTCTTAACTTTTACCAGTAATCTTAAAGCCTCTTCTACTACTTCCTTTTTGGTATTTAGACCGGAAGTTTTAAGAGCAGTCGACATAAGCTTGTCATCTATTACAATATTTGTTCTCACCTTTTCTCCTGATATGTTGTGTATAATTCTGTACTAATATACACACTATTTTTCACTAATTCACCTAAAATCGTTTCTTACAAAACACCGGGGTTTCGCTGTGCAGTGCGCTTTCAAAAACATCGAAGGTTTATATCAATGTAATTCTCTCAAAAATGTATATGCGCGAACGTGAGCGATTTTCCAGACATTGTTCAGTTTTACAACTATATCAGTAAAGTTATGTGTAACAGTTGCCTCATTTGAATCAGAAGATAATTTGAGTTCATCAATTACAGCATAAGCATCAACAATGGCAACATCGTCCTTAATAAACTCAACGCGTGAAATTACGCTTGTATGTTTTGAGTCCTTAGCCGGACCGGACAGGAATTCCCTCAGCATTTTACGGATTTCAGCTTTACCGCTTGATATCACTCCAAGCGGATTAACCACAACGGCGTTCTCAGTAAAACAATCCATTATGGCATCAATATCTCCATTCTGCCATGCTTTGTCATAAGCCGCTTCAAGTGCGCGGATTGATGTCTCTTCCTGTTTAACGTTCAAATTATTCATGTTTTCATTTTGTTAAGGTAATTTCTTACTAACCCATTATGTTTCGCTGTGTGGCAGCGTATTCTAAAACCCGGAAGATTTATATAAACAGAAAAATAAATTTATTCATAATGTGTCCACATTCTTAAAATTTTGACTGTCCGGATTTCTTTATAAACCTGGTAAACAATTCTATGTTGAATGTTAATTCTTCTGGAATAAGCTCCGTATAGATCACCTAGAAGTTTTTCGTATGGTGGGTTTTTCCCGAAGGGATTTTTTTCTATAACAGAAAGAATTTCAAGCGCCTTTTCTTTCAATCCGCCAGATTTAAGTTTTTTAGCATCCCTTTGTGCTTGTTTAGTATAAACGAGCTGCCACTTTTTCATAGGTTAGGATTACCACTTAAGTTTATCAGAGCATTTGTCAACCGGAGTCTTCATTCCTTTAACTATTGATTCTCTCATCTTTGGTATGGATATAAGAAAGAGAGTTTCCTGAATAGCTCTCCAATCGTCTTCAGAAATTAAAACCGCATTTGTCCTTTTCCCGGAAATATGAATCGGCTCACTTATTTTTGACGCTTCGTCAATTAAGTTGTACAGATTTGCCCGTGCTTCTGTTGCTGTTATTGTTCTCATTTATTATTCTTATAGAAAATTGATATTATAAATAACGTACGTGATTAAGTACGCATCACCAATATACAAATTTTCACTCTTATGTCTAAATTAAAAAAACCCGGACGAGCCGGGTTTATGAGATGGGTTAAAATAAGTTTTAACTATTTAATTCCTGCAGCTTCTTCAAGCATTGCAGTTGTAACAGATTTTGGTCTTTCAAGAGGATATCCGAGTCCGCGATCCCAGATAATGTTTGCAACAACACCAAATGCTCTTCCAACAGCAAACAAAACTGTGTAGAAATCATATTCCTTTAATCCGTAATACCACTGTATAACACCGGACTGTGCATCAACATTAGGCCAGGGATTTTTTGCTTTACCTTGTTCAAGTAGAACCGGTGGAACTACTTTGAAAAGTAAATCTACATACTTAAATAAAGGATCATTAGGCAAATGCTTTAAGCAAAATTCTCTTTGCGCCATATAACGGGGATCTGTTTTTCTTAAAACCGCATGACCGAATCCCGGAATTACCTGACCGGATTTTAAAGTATCCCAAACAAATTGTCTCATCTCTTCTTCAGTGGGAACTTTTCCATTCATTTTATCATAAACACCCTGCAGCCATTTTAACACTTCCTGGTTTGCAAGTCCGTGTAATGGACCGGCGAGTCCGTTTGTCATTGCAGATATTGAATAGTAAAGATCGGAAAGAGCGCTTGCAACAAGATGTCCTGCATGTGCGCTAACATTTCCGCTTTCGTGATCGCTGTGAAGAATGAAGTACATTCTTGCCACATCGTCATAAGGTTTTTTAATACCCATCATATGGGCAAAGTTACCGCCAAGATCAAGCTTTGAATCTGAATCTATTACCTCACCGTTCTTGTATTTGAGCCTGTAAATAAAGGCAGCTATACCCGGAAGTTTTGCAAGAAGATTTAAACCATCTTCATATGTTGGAGCCCAGTAATCGTTTTTCTTCAATGTTCCGGAATTATATTCTTTAACAAATTCTGATTCCCGCTGCATAGCAAGGATTGCAGTTGAGAACATCACCATCGGATGTGAATCCTGCGGCATTGTTTTAAGAATATCATAAACATATTTTGGAACAACGTGTCTTTTGCTGAATTCTTCAGCAACTTCCTTAACATCTTCCATTGAAGGAATATCGCCTGTAAGAAGGAAATAGAAAAATCCTTCAACGTATGGCATTTCTCCACCGGGTACATTGGGAAGTTGTTCCATTACTTCCGGAATGGTCAATCCTCTGAAGCGTATTCCTTCATGCGGATCGAGATAAGATATATCAGTAACAAGACTTTTTATATCTCTTGCGCCGCCGATAACCTGACCGATATCAACTTCATCAACTTTAACACTGCCGAATTCTTTAACCAGACGGGTCGTTCGCGGACGCCAGGCTTCAATTTTTTCTTTGAGCTTGTTTTTTAGTACGTTAGACATGTTTCTCCTCCTGTGATAAGGTTAAACTTGCAGTTGTTTCTCCCCTGATTAGAGAAACAACAATTAATGTGCTTTAATATACAAATAATAATAAATTATGTATATAGCCAATTATTGAAAATGTTAAGTTTGAACGCCATAAAACCATTTTGTTTGATAGTAAGCAATCAGTTAAAGACTGATTCCACTACCTGGTTTAGCAGCATATACTTTTATTTTAGGCCAGGACTTAATTATTTCTGATCCAATCCAGTCGATTGCTTCACGGTCACCATGGACAAGAATAACATTTTCCGGCTTAAGCTTTTTAACAATAGAGATTAGATCTTCTCTTTTTGCGTGTGCAGAAAAACGAAAGTTTTTTATTTCACATTTAACCAGTTTAGGCTCGGAGAATTTATCAAGTTGAATTTTATCACCGCATTTTGAAACTGATATTTTGTACCCCGGTGTTTCGGGATCCATATAGCCAACTGTAAAGACTGCAGAGTTTTTATGATCCATCCATCTTTTTGCCAGGTTAAAGGATGCAGTTCCCGGTATCATCATTCCGCTTGATATAAGAACAATGCACGGCTGCTTGAAGAAATCATTAGTATCAGAAACTTCATTAATATCTTTTACCGGAATGTTTGATAATTCAAATTCCGGATCGACCATATTAACGGCAAAGCGATTATAATCATAAACACGGCTAATCTTTCTGCCAATTCCGCCTGTGTAAATATCAACCGGAGCAATTCTGCCTTTCTGCATCTGCTGCCATATTGTAGCAAGCATTTCCTGTGTTTTACCAAGCGCAAAAACAGGGATTAAAACGGAACCTCCTTTGGTGAAAACAGCGTTTATTTCCTTTCCAAGTCTTAACGATTCATCTTCCCAGCTATTTAACAGATTTGAATCAGTTGCGCCGTATGTTGTTTCAAGAATAAGAGTATTAACTTTTGTTTTGGGAATAGTTCCGCCGAAAATTAATGTTTGATTTGTAAGATTTATATCCCCGGTATAAAAAATTTTCTTTCCTTGATTCTCTAAAAGTATTGATGCTGAACCTAGAATATGTCCAGCATCATAAAAAGTGCATTTAACTTTTGACTGATCGTTATGAACATAACCTGTCAAATCAAATTCTTCATTGTAAGCTTTATAGTCAATCGTTTTTATCAGCAGATCAACTTCATCGTGAGAATACATTTCAAAATTTTCATCATCACCAATTTCTTTTTTTAGTATTGAAACAGAGTTATGCAAAGTAAGTTCTGAAATTGCACGGGTCTGAGGAGTGGTTGTTATATGAATGTAAGGATGTCGTTTCACAAGAAAGGGTAATGAGCTTAAATGATCCTGATGAGCGTGAGAAATTAAAATGTGATCAACAGGAAGGTTTTTAATAAGATTGAAATCCGGAAGAGATTCAAATCCTGTTTTACGCGGATGCATTCCGCTGTCAAGAATAATTCCGTTACCATTAAAATTAAGGTAGTAGCTGTTAGCACCAATTTCATCAGCACCGCCGAGAGGAAGGAAGGAGATCAAATTTTTACCGTATTCAAGTATGGAAAGATGGATCGTTTAAACATTGGAAAATTTTAAAAGATGTTGGTTGATAGTTAATTGTTAATCGTTAATTGTTATTAGGCAACCAAGATAAACACTTTTTCATATTACTGATGCCAGATTTCAGATGCCTGATAACCGATTACTGATCACCGATCACTAATTACTAATAATGATATTACTTCGCCATCTGAAGTCAGACCATTCATCCAATCTTACAATAATCGGCATCACACAGGCTACTTCTCTTTATCTCTTTCTTCCTGTTCTCTTCTCATCTGTGCTTCAATATCACCAAGATCAACAGTGTTTAAAGAAATATCCTCCGGCACACGGAACCTGTCTTCAGGCACGCGAATATCTTCTTCAATCTTTCTTGCAGTAACAGTAATGCTTACCGGACCCGAGCGTTGTTCGGATTTGAGTAAAACCCATTTCCAGTACCAGGCTCTAATACCTATATTTCTGAATTCATAAACGTCACATTCTTTACCAAGAAATTCTTCAGTGCCAAGTTTAACTCCGCCGAGTTTAATAATTGCCTGTTCACCCAGTTCATTAAAATATTGCTGACCTTCAAGTTCTATCTTTAATTCTTTAAGTTGGCTTTGAGATTTTGTTCCTGTTTTAGTATCAAGATTTATTGTGTATTGCCAATCACCGTCCGTTATATTTAACAGGTTGGCAGTTTTTGAGAATTGTCCGACGGTAATAGTTGTATTGGAATACTCCGCTTGTCTTGAACCCCAATTATCAAAGAAGAGTCTGCGTGATCCTTCCTGTGAACCTGAAACATCGTATTCGATAATGGCAGATTTGATACCGTATTTACGTTCTTTAACTAAAGGAGATTTGGAGCCATCAAAACCTGAATCATCTTTACCGGAATCGCCGCAGGAGAAAAAAGTCAATGCTGCTGCAAGATAAGTTAATGTTAGTAATTTTTTCATAATTATTATTTTCTATGATGTTTAATTCTTTTTCCAGATTAAAATTACTGAATGCTTTTCGATACTTCAAGCATAATTATTTTATTGCCCATAAAATATCTGAAATTGTTGTTTTTCCTTTTTCAAATTCAAACTTCATAAGATAATCAGGATTAAAGCCAAGCATATATTTTTCAATTCTCTCTTTAAGCCAGCTTATTTCTGCTTTTAATTTCCAATGTTCGCCGTCATTTGAATACAGAACAACGAACAATCTGTTCTTTAAATGTTTCCGTTTTTGCTGCGATTGATTTTTATAAAGCCATTTTATCAGTTCATCAGTATGTTTAATTGCATCCTCAATTTTGTGCGGAAAGTTTTTAGGAAAAACAGATGTTTTATGATCGAATGTTACCCCATTGATTGTAAAATCTATCAGCTTGTCTTTTTCATCCAACGCAGGTTTAACTCCGGGCAATGAGCAGAAAATCTGTTCAATGCATTGAGCAGAGCAGAAATTGTACCAGCGATTTAAAGCATAGTTAAAATATTCTTTGTAATTATCCTGCTTCTTAAAGCGGGTTTCTATTTCCTGTAATACATCATCAAAAGAATTTATTTTATAAATGAAGTTAGTTGCATTATCGAAGAGATCGTTCTGCTTACGTCCCCAGATGTAAGGATAGATAAGTCGTTTCTTAAGTTCTGATTCTGTTTTAATTAGATCAGGCATTTTCTAATTATTTTTCCTTTATTGTTTAGTCAGCCACCAAATCACAAAAGCACTAAATTTCACAAAACAGGAAAAAATTTTTTAGTGAGTTTTTGTGTTTTAGAGCCTTTGTGGCAAAACTTATTTTTTATTTCTTCTGAAACAGAAAAATGTACTCATGCTTAAAAATGTAAAACCCTCCCGCCAGTGCGCGGTAACGCCACAATTCTTTCTGATTCATTTTTCCTTTTGTCTCATCGAAGTTTTTTACAATTGTTGATTTAAGTTTATATCCTTTTTTGATGAGATCGTTCATCAGATAAAATCCAAGCGGTATCCATTCACCGGAGGAGTACTTATCACCGATAACCACTGCAAAGTATCTGCCTTTATCTAATACAGAAAGGGCATTATCCGAAACTTTACCGAACATATTTAAAAAGCTTTCAACACTTTCTGCATTTGAAAGATCATTTTTCTTATCACTAAACTTTATAATATCCCAGTAGGGGGGATGCATAATTACAAACTGAACAGATTTAATTTTTAGTTTGTTTAATTCTTTATTAAGATCAATTGATGTGCTGTCAGCGTTAATAATTTCAGTTTTAATCTTATGCGGATTTACTTCTTTTTTAATATTATTCTTTGCGAGACTTATTACCCCGGGTTTAAGTTCAACGCCTATTCCATTTCTTCCGAGACGTTTGCATTCAATTAATGTTGTACCGCTTCCGAGAAAAGGATCCAGAACCCACTCATTCTTTTTTGTATATCGTCTGAGAAGCTGATTTGGAATCTGAGGAATGAAATTTCCCCAGTAACCTGCACTGTGCGCTCCGGACTTATCGCGCTTATCTAATACCCACAAGCTGTCTGTGATTATATCGTTATACTCTTTCCAGCGGTTGAGGTTGAGATCATTAACCTTTCCGGGTTTTATTTCAGAAAGACTTTTTATCAGTCTGGTTATATAATATTTGGTTCTTTCAATTGTGCGCGTCTTAAGGATCTGTTCAAACTCCCCGTTAAGAAATGAAAGATTTACTTTTTCATTATCTCCGTTAATCATCAAAAATATTTCGTTCCTTTTTGATGAGTGGACCTCATCTCTTAAAAAAGAAATCTTTTTTCTGATCAGTGCAATATCTTCATATTGCAAAGTATCGTTTAATATTTGGATCAGATCTTTCATATATCAATTTACTTCTTCTTTGAGTTTTTTCTCAATCATCGAAGCAATTTTTTCTCCTATGCTCAAAGATGCAGTTGCTGCTGGTGATGGAGCATTTAAAACGTGTATCATCTGTTTTGCTTCCACCATTCTGAAATCATCAACAAGCTTTCCATCCCTTTCTAATGCTTGTGCGCGCACTCCTGCACCTTCGGGATAAACATCATCATACTGAACTTCAGGAATTAATTTCTGCAATGATTCCACAAACAGTTTTTTACTGAAAGATCTTCTGAATTCACCAATGCCCATTTTATAATGTTTCATTGCCATTTTCCAGAAGCCGGGATAAAATTTCATTTCAACTACATCACGGAATGAGAAATCAGTTTTCTTATATCCCTCACGCTTAAATGCAAGTACCGCGTTAGGACCGGCTTCAACGCCGCCTTTTATCATTCTTGTAAAATGAACTCCAAGAAAAGGGTACTGCGGATCCGGAACAGGGTAGATAAGGTTTTTTACAAGGTGCTCTTTTTCTTTTTTTAGTTTATAATATTCACCTCGGAAGGGAATAATTTTTAATTTCGGATTAACTCCGCACATTTTTGCAACCCTGTCGGATTGAAGACCTGCGCAGTTTACCAGCATTTTTGTTTTAAACTCATCATCATTGGTTAAAATAACAATTTCAGAATTGAATGTCTTTACAAAACTTACTTTTGAATTCGTTCTGATTATCCCGCCTTTATTTATGATCAACTCTGCATATTTGTTTACTACATCTTTATAATCAACAATGCCGGTTTGCGGAACGAACAAACCAGCTATTCCATTGACGTGAGGTTCATAATCCTTTAATTCGTGCTCACTTAATCTTTTTATCCCTATTAGTCCGTTTGCTTTTCCTCTTTCTTCTAGAAGGTTAAGAGCAGGAATTTCATCTTCTGAAACAGCAACAACAATTTTTCCGCAACGGTCATGCTTAATAGTATGTTCTTCGCAGAAACGGTACATCATTTTGCGTCCGGCAGAGCAGTTCTGTGCTTTTAATGAACCGGGTTTGTAATAAAGTCCGGAATGTATTACTCCGCTGTTATTTCCTGTTTGGTGGGCGGCAAGTTCATTTTCCGCTTCAAGAATCAGAATAGAATAAGCGTTCTTTTCCAAAAGCTTCAATGCAGCAGCAGTTCCAACAATTCCGCCGCCAATTATGGCTATATCAAATAATTTATCCATTGAATTACATCAAAAAGAAGAGTGTTAAAATTTTATTATGCACTTGACTTTTAATAATATGTGTTATAACATATAAATGTTATTTTAAAAAATTATTCTCTTAAAGTAATTAACGAGAATTTGTCTCATTTATACTTGTGAATATAACCATTAGAGATAAAGTGTTAAACAGGAAAACAACAGAAATCACAACAATTTAAGGCAAACAGAATGAATAAGAACCAAAAGATCATTTTAATTGTTGAGCTGTTATTGATTGCAGTAATTTTAATTTACTGGCAGACTCAGGGCGGAGATATACTCACAAAAACTCAGGTACAGGTTGAAAAAGTTGATGAACTTTTCAACACAACTTATATGGAATGGGAAGATAAGTTTGTTTTAGGTCTTGATTATGCCGGGACAGCATCAGCAGTAATTGCTGTATTATCAGGGATTTTAATTTTTTTATTCAGAAACAAAAAACAGGAGAAACAATGAAAAAAACACTTTCGTTAATCGCAGTACTGATCTTTTTCAGTACATCTTTATTTGCCCAGGGCTTTAAGGTTAAGGCTTCGGGTGATCAAACTTTTAACTTCGCGGACCGTGGAGGTAGAAACCAGGCAACATTCTTCAGCACTACTCCGCTTGAAGATATTAACGGCTTAACCAATGATGTAAAAGGTACGGTTACTTTTAATGTTAACGACTTAAAAACATTAAAAGGAAAAATTTCAG
>Ga0209498_1001918_pt1 | contig 12648 bp, 7 predicted proteins | sample WalLakDeSediment_FD_184131 | JGI IMG/M metagenome (GOLD analysis project Ga0209498, IMG submission 184131) | Lake sediment microbial communities from Walker lake, Nevada to study Microbial Dark Matter (Phase II) - Walker Lake 11/02/13 Deep... | ecosystem: Environmental > Aquatic > Freshwater >...
ATACGTCCGCCAAACTCGCGGCAAGCGACGAGATTCTCTGCCGAGGGGTGCCATTTGAAGCGGATCCCTTCTGTCGGAACATCGAAACCGCTGTCCTTCAAATGCTGTTCCATGACCTTGACGCCTTCACCGCTCCAGCCGTATGTACCAAAAGCGGCACCGATCTTGTTTTTGAACCTCAAGCCTTTCAGGTCTTGAAGAATGGGCCAGATGCTCGGGAGGATTCCGTTGTTGAGCGTGGGAGACCCAACCAGTACTGTCTTGGCCTTGAACACCTCCATCAGGGTGTCGTTGCGATCGGACGTGACCGCGTGGAACACCTTGTTTTCTACGCCTGCATGGGCCAGACCCTCTCCCAGGGCCTCCGCCATCCTGCGGGTGCCTTCCCACATGGTGTCGTAGATGACTACAGCTTTGGGTTCAGGAACCTGCTGTGCCCATTCCGTGTATTGATTCACGATTTGAAGGGGATTCTCTCGCCAGATCACACCATGGCTGGGCGCGATCATGGCGACGGGCAGTCCCAAACGCAGAACCTCTTCGATCTTCTTGGTTACCAATGCGCTATAGGGAGTCAGGATGTTCGCGTAGTATTTCAGACACTCCTCGTAGAGTTCGCACTGATTTACCTGGTCATTGAATCGATAGGCTGTGGCATAGTGTTGCCCAAAGGCGTCGTTTGGCATGAGGATGTTCGCTCCGGTCAAATAGGTGAACATGCTGTCTGGCCAGTGAAGCATGGGGGCTTCCACGAAGATCAGTTCCTTTTGTCCCAAAGGAATCCTGTCTCCTGTCCCAACGATCTTCATCTTCCAGTTCTCATGGAAATGCCCCGGAATGCTGTCCGCGCCTTTTTTTGACACCACCAGTTGGGCACGTGTCGCATGGCGCATGACCTCCCGTAAGGATCCTGAATGGTCCATTTCGGAATGATTGGCTACGACCCAGTCGATCCTCTCCGGATCCATGATTTCCCGAATGTTCGAGAGCAGTTTTTCTCGGAAAGGAGTCCACACCGTATCAATCAGTGCCACTTTCTCATCCACAATCAGGTACGCGTTGTAGGTTGATCCACGATGGATGGAAAGCTCGTGACCATGAAAATGCCGCGATTCCCAATCCACCACGCCAACCCAGTAGACATGTTCCGTTAGTTGGGTAACCATCGCTTACGATTCCTTTCTGATCTTCACCCTTCTTCTCATGGAATTCATGAGCTTCAGGAAAAATTCTGAACCACAATTTTCCTCAGCGCCAAGCTTTCAGGGAACCCGATCTGGACTTGGATTGTAACCGGCTCGTTATGTACTCCTCTCCTTGCAGGAATCAAGCCCCAGCCAGCTCGGCTTCACTGGAAGTATACCTGAAGTGTATCACTCATGAACCCGACATGGTAAACTTGCCGTGAATCCAACCCAAACCGAGCGTTTGGTGTGGTGGATTCATGGGTTTCCTGAATGTTTACGTTATGTAAGGAGAAACGATGGGATACAAATTCGCTTTCATGGCTTCTTTGGGCTATTCGAAAACCCAACCCATAGAGGTTATCGCTTCTCTCAAGCGGATCGGTTATGAGGGGATCGAATGGACGACGGATCATTTCGATCCTGACAAGCCGATTGTGGAATTGAAAGAGCTTGTCGAGCGAACGAGGGACGCGGGACTAGAGGTGTCACGTATTATGGCCCATGAGGATTTGGTGTCCTTGGACGACAAGACTAGACTGGAACGCATCCAAAGGACTGTCCGTGTCATCCAGGCGGCAGGGGAATGCGGTGTGGCTACGGTGGGTACCATGACAGGACCCGCGCCTTGGGATCCTTTGGCGCCCAAGGTGGGTGTGCATATCTCTGAAGGCGCGGCATGGGAGCAGGTATTTGAGGCCTATGAGGCCTTTACGAAAGCAGGCAAGGAAGCGAACGTTGTCATTAGCTCGGAAGGTGTCTTTGGTATGATGGCTCATGATTTCTATAGCCACAAGTTCATGATGGATCGACTCGATCCTAGTGTGCAGAAAATCAACTTCGATCCATCCCATGGCATTCTCTATGGGAATCTCGATGTGGGTTGGGTGGTGCGCCAATGGAAAGATAGGATCGCCCACGTTCATCTCAAAGATGCTATAGGGATCCCGGACATGGGACGTTTCCTTTTTCCGCTGCTGGGGGAAGGCCGCGTGGATTGGACGGCCTTTTTTCAGGCGCTGGATAAAATCGGCTACAACGGTTTTTGCAGCGTGGAATTCGAATCGTTCGCCTATTACCAGAGGATCCTGGGAAACGATCCAGCGGCTGCGGCCAGGCTTTCCATGGAGCTTATAAGAAAATTGAGAGGTTGAGAGCTTTTCTGGCGGTTCGTTGGATGATCAAGGAAGGGCGTACGTGCTTTGTCCCAGGGTGCGGCCCTGCCACAGATTGACGATCAGTTGGAGAGGTCCTCTGTAGGATGTATAACGTCTCTTCTGGTAGTCATAGGCCAGCGCGGACGACGCCGGCAGGATGCCCTGATAGTGGCCAAGGTCCGTTTCCTCGAGGCGTATGGCTACATTGGGCAGGGGTACGGCGCGCAGAATGGGAACGGCATCGGCGAAAGGACGTCCATCGGGATGAAGGGCCCCGGCGCCTTAAAGGATTGTCCGAGAGTCTTACGAGGAGCCAGATCTCTCGCTTCATCATGCCGTCCGGTCAAAGGCTCCACAGTCAAGGACCAACTGACTTCGTTGAGAGATGAGAGTTGACAGAAGGGTTTCACTCCCATGCTGGCGAAATGGGTCGGAAATTGAACGATGATTCCCTGGAAGGGGTCTGGAAGGGACATCTCCTGATGGATTCGTCGATAGACCCTATCTCTTTGAACCAGACCGCAACCGTAGGGTGCTTCCGGGTCCTGCGTGGGAATCCACATCATGCCGGTGGCGCAGATTTCGGCCCCGGCTTGGGCCATGGCAGCCCGACATATTCGCAAGGTCCTTCTGCCCGAGAGTGATAGATGGGCCACAGCGTCACCGGTTCGGCAAGCGAGAGCGTAATCCACGGGGCGAAGCTGAATACCCAAAGGCCCAATAGGGTTGTCGGGCCTATTCTCCTCACGATACAACCTGGTCCCACATGGAATCCTACACCTGCTTTGGAACGACGAAGGGCTCCCGGTATTCCCTCGATAGCAATTGGCTTGCTTTTGGGTGGTTGACGAAATCCTCCTTCTCAGGATCGAATTCGAGAACAGGACCCAGGCGATAGCGCGCCGTGTTTGGATCCACACCCAACGCCTCGGTATTGGCCAGCACCTTTTCCACCATGGCTTGAGAAACCGTGTCGCTCTTGAAAGGTTCGGGACGTTCCTGCCATGGCACCTCTTCGCCCAGTCTGTAGGAGATGTTTCCCAAATGGCAAAGAGCGCTGGAATAATGACCCTTCAAGATGTCGGCGTGTAAATCTTCGGACTTACGCGATCGAACGGCGTGAATGAAATTCCCGAAGATGTTCCCAGGAGGCATGGTCACACCAAAGTCGTCCAAAGGTTCTTTTCTGTCCTTGCCTTTGGGATAGAAGCCGTTCTCCTTCATCACACCTTCGGAGGTGTAGTACTCGTTCGCGATCATTTTGGGATATTGTTCGCGGAGTTGATTCTCTACAAGGCCTCGAGTTTCGAAAACAATGGTGACATCGCCGTAATCGAAGAGGGACGCCAGCATGTTGGGTGTTTCGGCCTGGTCCTTGAAGTCAGGTTCGTTGACCCAACGTCCCCCGAGACTGACGATGGATCGAGGCAGGGTCAAGGGTTCCAGGGCCCAATATGCCTTGTCCATCTCATGCACTCCCTGATTGCCCATGTCACCATTGCCAAAATCCCAGAACCAGTGCCAGTTGTAATGCACAAGGTTGCCATGGTAGTCCTGTTGTGGCGCCGGTCCCAGCCAAAGATCGAAATCGAGGTGGTCCGGGGGTGTTTCCACGGGGCGTTGTCCAATGCTCCAGCGTGGCTTGCAGCAGTATCCTTTGGCTACCAGAAGTTTGCCATACTTGCCGCTCTTTGCGGCCGCGACCATGTTGGCCCAGCTAGCGCTATCGCGGCTCTGGGTGCCATGCTGAACGATTCGACCGTATCTTCTTGCGGCGTCCACACATTGCCTGCCTTCAAAGACATTGTGACTGCAAGGTTTCTCCACGTAGACGTCTTTTCCCGCTTGACAGGCCCAGACGGTCATCAGCGAATGCCAGTGGTTGCAACTGGCGATACTGATCACGTCGATATCCTTCCTTTCGAGGAGTTGACGAATGTCCGTATAGGTTTCGATTTCCCTGTTGCTGTTCTGCTTGAATTCCTCTGCCCTGCGATCGAGAACCTGGCGGTCCACATCACAGAGAGCTACCACGCTGACTCCATCGATGTCTTCGAGGTTGCGAATATGGCTTCTCCCACGTCCGTTGATTCCCACCACCGCGGCTCGAATCTCCTCGTTGGCTCCGAGTACCCTCGAATACGAAAAAGGTGCCAAAAAGCCCGTGCCCAGGACCAAGGATCCTTTCATGAAATCGCGTCGTGTCATGTCGGTCATGTCTCATCGCCTCCTATTGTCGATTTTCGGTCTGTATGAGTGATTGTATCGCAAATCCACGCGAGAGGGAGCATCCCGAATTAGGAGATTCCGTGCGACTCTGGTTGCCGGTTCGCGGGGACGGGACGACAGGTGCGAGAGACAAGAGGGATGGCCGCCAGATTGACCATGGCTATCAAGCAGAAGGTCCATCGATAATCTATGATATCCACCAACCTGCAACCCACGAAAAGCCCGAGTCCAACACCGATGTTGCCCACAGCCATGAGGACAGCGAACATGGAGGCAGCGATGCGTCGGTCAGAGACATCCATGGAAATGGCGCAGTAGACGGTCTCGAAATACCCGAACGCCGCGCCGAACAAAACGACAAGAATCCAAGCCGTTGAGACGTTGGGGATACAAGCCAGGGACAAGGTGGTTATTATGGCGGATATGATACCCAGTCTCAGGGTGGATTCCCGTCTTCTCCTGTCGTTCATGTATCCGCCGATCACCCCTCCGGCCACCACTCCCAGTCCCCAGGTGGCGCCGAAAAGTCCGGCTTGCATGTGATTGATGTCGTATTCTGTCTTCAAAAAGGGATTCACGATCCCCTCCGCGGCATAAATGGCTGAAGCCAGGATGGCGCCCATGAGGCCCAGATACAAAACCTTTCCGTGAAGCATGGACCTGAAGGCGGTCCATTCGAAACTAGATCCTGATAGTCTCTCGGGTTCCTTGAAACGGAAAAGCATGGGGAGGGGAAGAAATCCCAGCAGTCCCAGCAACCAGAAAGCCCAACGCCAATGGGTATATTCAGCCACCGTACCCAGAAGCGCTGAACCCAGGACCATTCCCAGGGCTCGGCCACCTACCATGAAGCTCTGAATCGCTCCTTCCTCATGCTTGGGTGTGGTATCCAATGCCAGACCGTCCGTGCACGTGTCGTAGAGCGCCAGACCCAACAAGGCCGTGAATGCCAGGCCCGCGAAGGACCAGAAATTTTGTCCTGGATCCACCCAGGGGACGATGAACAAGGCGAATGTCTGAACGGCCAGCCCCAGGATAATATAGGGTTTCCTGTGTCCGAAACGATAAAGGGGGACCTTGTCGCTCAATATGCCGAGGAAGATTTTTAGCACAAAGGGGATGGTCGCGATTCCAGCCAGGACTCCGATCCTGGTCATGGTAAGATCGAAGCTGAGCAGATAGATGGCGTTCAGGGCCGCGAAGTAGCCCATGACCGAGCCCTGGGTGAAATAAAGAATCCCGAAGAGGGAAAACCTCTGTACGCGAGAAGAAGACATGGGGATTGATCTTAACAGATCCCTGTCATTTGCCCAAATCGGATGGGGCGATGGGGTTAATTGCCTTGACCAACTTCCTCGATCCTCTGATAGCCCAGATCCCGGAGCATGCCTATAAGCCAATCCAACCCATCGCTCTTTGCTCTTCAGGACTGGGTGAAGCGTATGACCTTGGCGCAATGACCGGGGAGGGCCAGGGAGATCTTGGCGATGTTGTCTTCTCGATCGAAGTGCAAGGCTTCTCCTGACAAGGCATCCCTGCACACGGAAAGTTCTTCTTCTTGCCTGAAAAGAATTACCTGACCATTCCAGGGCGACTCGTCATGATTGGCCACAACCACGGTACGATGATCAGGGCCTCTTTGGCTGAGCCACTCGACGGGACGGCCGATGATACTGACCGGTTGGACAGAGCGTATCACCTCGTCGAACAGCCTCAATCCAACCTGGCTCAAGGCTGTATGCCCCGCTTCGTACCAGGGGACCAGGCAGGTATATACCGCTCCGTTTCCAATGCTTCTGCGTACCACCAAGGGATCTCCTGCGTGGGTCGCAGCGAGAATCTGTGCCTGGCTCTGGAGCGAAAGGCTCGCAGGAACATAGCGAAAGGCTTCATGGATCCAGGGCTCTTTTTGCCATTGCCACATTCTTCCCACGCGAAGTTCGGGCTCAAGATGAACCCCAAGCCAGGATGCATCCTTGGGTCCCACGATTCCCGCGCAGCATATCAGTGAGCCGCCCTGCTCCGCAAAGGTTTGGCATTGAGATCTCAGGACCTGGGTCATCTGGATCCCACCTAAGAGAACGAGCACGGAGTAGCCCTGCAAAACCTGTTCAGATGCTTCTTCCGTGAGAACGTCAAAGATATCGCCCCATCTCGAATCTCCCATGGGTCGGTACGTGGATGGGTCGATTTGATTCTCAAGGAAATCTTCTCTTGCCTTTTCTCTGGAAGGATACTTGCCAAAAGGAAGATAGGGCGGGGATTCCCATGCGTCCTTCGGGCTGGGCGCGTATTGACTGGTGACGCAGGAGAGGGAGAAGGGACTGGCCGGTACAGTGTTGTCTTGATACGCTCCCAAAGGAAAGGGATCCATGGCGTAGACGCTTCCAGGAAACGCGGCACCAAAGAATCCATCGAGTCCTCGATCCCCCGGCCTGTAGCGAACGCACGCGTAATTCCAGGCATGACCTGACGCGGCCCAGTAGGGAGGTGTGATCCAACCATGATCCTTGGGCAACATCACGGCCACCGGGACCTCAGGGCTTCCTTCTTTCAGGGGCTGGACAGCCTTGGCGAATTGGTTCAAGGACCGAGCCAGGACCGAAGGCTTCCTGTTGGAGGTTGAATAGAGGAGGGACCCTCCCTCGATTCGAAAGACCTGCGCCCCGCTGAAATGCGCGATGGTCCAATGTCTCTCGTGAAACGAGGCTGGCAGATCCATGACACATCCGTGGACGACTCCCCACCACAAGGACAAATCGATACCCCATTGACATCCGTATTGCCTGCTGGCGCCGCGGGCGAAAGCGATCGCGGTCTGCAGATCCTCGACGTCGTCGTTGGAACGTTCGATGATCACGCAGTTCAAGCCTCGTTTCGCGTAGGCATGAGCGCTGGAAGCGAAACCCGCCACGCCCCATCGTTGTAGATGCGAGAAAGGCTCGGATTCTGTCATGGCTGCGTCGAGATACTCATTGAATACCGCTTGGGCTTGGGAATGAAGGCGCGGTTTGGCTTTCAATAGATGAAAGGGAAAGCCAACGCCAGCGGAATCGTCTTCGAGAAACATCTGCCAGACGATCTCATCGCCAGCCACGCCCATGGCTCGCCGAAGCACTTCGTTCAGATCAAATGTTGTACCATAACGTGGCTTGCAGTGTCGCTCTCGGGTTGCCGGATGGGCGTGAATCTCTTGAACGATTTTCCAGCCTCTTCGTCGTATCTCTTTTAGCATCTCTTCCGAGGTATCAGGCGGCACTCCTATGCCCCAACACCAACCGCATGCTTGAAGCCAGTCGAGCACCGGCAAGGTCTCTGCGGATGGTTTCATGTCCCATAGAATTCTTAGCACCACAAGACTCCTTTTCGATAGAGGATATCTGTCCTCCTAAAAAGAATTTGATATCAACAAGGGTTTACTGAATATTTACACTGAATGTTCACTTCCATTGGACGGGTCAGCGCAATCATAACATGGTCGGTTTTCGGCAGAAGGCTCCTTAGGGCTCACGCAAAAACAACTTCACATTCTGGAGGGCAATGTTGACATACTCTTCGACCGCGTCTCCATCGCGTATTCCTCAACGTATCTTGGATACGTCTGCGGATCCGCTCAGTCGTTGCGGCCAAATCTAAAGCCAATCAACCCCCTCAGAATGCGAACTTATTGTTGCGTGACCCCTTACCTGTTGATCCTGAAGATGTTGAGGAGGATGATGATGGACGATCCATGGGTGGGTTTATCCCGTGGTTGGATGAAAGATGTTCGCGGGAAGGGATGGCATGACGATCGCTTTGCTTGTCTTCTACCTTGTATTTCCTGGCCTGGTGATCTGGCTTTGTGGCCGATTTCCATTCTTGAACAAGATCGGAGCTGTCATCCTTTGCTATCTGATGGGTATTACGTTGGGTAATGTCGGCCTGCTTCCTGTCGCCGCCAAGTCGTTGCAAGAAGTTCTGAGCCAGGCCATGGTGGCTTTGGCTATGCCGCTGCTGCTTTTTTCCATGAACGTACGGCTTTGGTTGCGTATTGCGGGTAAATCCATGCTGTGTATGCTCGGAGCCATCTTGTCGATCCTTGTGGTTTCCAGCCTTGCCGTTGTGTTAATGCGTTCTCATTTTCAAGACGCCTGGAAGGTGGGAGGCATGGCGATCGGAGTGTACACCGGGGGCACCCCCAACCTGGCCGCGATCAAAGAGGCGTTGGCCGTGGACCCTACGACGTTCATTATTATGCACACCTATGACACTTTGGCTTCTATTCTCTTTATCATATTCTGCATGGCGGCGGCCCAACGTGTCTTTCGAAGATGGTTGCCTCCTTTCAGTCATTCGACGTCTCCCGGGGAAGGAGAGGCCATGGAAAGGGAAGAAATCCATTCGTACGGGCAAATCTTCAGCAGGTCGGTCTTCTTTCCCTTGATTGGGGCGGTAGCTTTGTCCTGCGGGATCGTGGGTGTGGCCATGGGAATCACCCGGTTCTTCACCAGCGCCTATGCTGCGCCCATGGGTATCCTCGTCATAACCACGGCCGGGGTGCTTGGGTCTTTCATTCAGCGCGTTCGATCCATCCAGAGGACCTTTCAAGTGGGGATGTATCTTATCTTTGTCTTTTGTCTGGTGGTGGGATCTATGGTCAACTTTGGCGATCTTGTTCACATCCATTGGCCGATCATGGGTATGGTTTTTTTCTGTATCTTCGTCAGTTTCCTCCTTCATTCGGTTTTCTGTCGCGTTTTTTCCATTGACACGGACACGTTTATCATCACTGCCGTGTCGGCTATTTGTTCCCCCCCGTTCATTCCTCCGGTGGCAGGAGCCTTGCGCAACAAGGAAATTCTACTTTCAGGTATCATCACGGGAATTATTGGTTACGCTGTAGGCAATTACCTTGGAATTAGTTTTGGTTACTTGTTTCGGACCCTTTGGGGGTGATCAACAGGGAGACCTTCCATGAAGAAGATTCCTTCCCTTGGTATGGAACGAGAAGAAGTGCTGACACGTCTGCGGGAGTTTGGCAAAGAAGATGCCAACTACAGGGACTGTCGAACATGGAGCTTGGTGTACTATCTGAACGATGAACATACCGCCTTTCTTAAGGAAGCGTATGGACTTTATTTTTCAGAGAATGCCCTAAATCCCATGGCGTTCAAGAGTCTGAAGCGTATGGAAACGGATATCGTTCAGATGACAGGTCAACTCTTGAATGGCGACGACCAGGTCGTTGGAACCATGACCTCTGGCGGCACAGAAACCTGTCTTCTGCCTGTGGTGACCTATCGTGACAGGGCGAAAGCCCTGCGTGGGTTGACATCCAACCCTGAGATGATTGCGCCCCAATCTATCCATGTGGCCTGGGAAAAGGCGGCCCACTATTTCGGGATCAAGATGGTTCACGCCCCTTTGAATGACAGGTATCTCGTGGATACGGAGGCCATGGAACGACTGATCAATAAGAATACCATGTTGCTCGTGGCTTCAGCCCCGTGTTATCCGTTCGGTACGATCGACTCCATTGAAGCTCTGGGAGACATGGCAAGTCGACATGGGCTGCCTTTGCACGTGGACTCTTGTTTGGGAGGCTTTCTCTTGCCTTTCGTGGAGCGTATCGAGGATCGTCAAATCCTTTTCGATTTTCGCGTGCCGGGGGTGACCTCCATTGGGGCGGATCTGCACAAGTACGGCTTTGCCGCCAAAGGCGCGTCGGTATTGCTCTATCGAAGCATGGAATACCTGAAACACCAGTTCTTTGTGTACGCGGATTCCCCTACGGGCATCTTCGCTTCTGCGGGTCTGCTGGGGACTCGGCCGGGGGGGGCTATCTCGGCGGCCTGGGCTGCGCTTCATACGGTGGGATTCGATGGATACCTGAAGATCGCTCGTTCCATCATGGAGACCACAACACGCTTGAAGGAAGGAATCGAGGCGATCCCTGGGCTAAAGGTTCTGGGAGAGCCGGCCATGAGTGTGTTTGCCTACGCGTCTGAAAAAGAGGATGTGGATATCTATGCCGTGGGGGACCAGATGGAGAAACGGGGTTGGTTGATGGATCGTGTCCAACACCCCAGCGGCTTGCACTGTATGGTTACCCCTCGTCATGCCGAGGTCGTGGACGCCTATCTTTCGGATCTTCGTGAAGCGGTGGAAATCGTTCGGGATGATCCCACGTTGGCAATGCGAGGAAACGCGGCGATGTATGGTATGGTGGCCCATGCCCCCCTGAGAGGAAGGGTCAAGGCGCAAGTGACCCAAATGATGGCAGCGATGTATGGACCTGAGGGAAAGATGCCTGGGTTGGAGAACGGAGAAGGGCAAGGAGATTCACAGGGATCCAGGATTCAAAGAGCCTTGTTCCCAACCCTTCTCAAGTGTTTCAAATGGTGGAATTCCCTCTGGAAAAAGCGGATGTAGGGATACGATCCTGGATCTGGGTCACAAAGAAGCAGCCTGGTTTCTGCCCAGGGCTAGCCCAGGACAAGGGGTTTTGGAGGTCGAAAGGAAAGGCCCATCTTTTTGCTGATAAGGTTGGCAGAGATCCGTCCGGACTCGAGGATGGTGGGGACCCCACTGCCTGGATGGGTACCTCCTCCCACAAGATAGCAGTTCCCCAGCTCCTCAAAGGCGTTTCTGGGCCGCAGGTAGAGCATTTGCCCCAAGGTGTGGGCCAGATTGAAGGTGGCTCCAAGAAAAACGGATCGTTTTCTTTCCCAATCCCAAGGTGTAATGATCTCTTCGGCTTGAATATGGTCGGGGAGATCCTTGAGCAGGGTTCTTTCCACGATCTCGTGAAGCACGTGGTCCCGAAAGATCGGGCCTTCCTTATCCCAATCGATCCCACTCTGGTTGTTGGGAACAGGTACCAGAATGTAGAGAGCCGAGTGACCTGCAGGGGCGAGATTAGGATCTGTCACGGTGGCGTTGCGCACGTAGAAAGAGATGTCCTTGGACAGGATCTTCTTGTGCGCGATTTCTTCCAGATTTCTGCGATAGTCCTTGGCGAAGTAGATGGTGTGATGTTGTAGGTCGTAAGATCTATCCACACCCAGGTAGAGCATAAAGGTGGAACAGGAAAAATCTCTGTTTCGAAGCTTCTCTGTGGTATATTTCCTGAGAACCCCTTGCTCAACCAACTGAGTCATGGCGTGGCTGAAATCCGCGTTGATGATCACGGAATCCGCCTGGATTGTTTCTCCGGATTCGAGCTGCACCCCCTTGACCACCTTGTTCTGGACCAGAAGTTTCTTTACTGGAGTGGAAAGATGAATCTCGGCGCCATCCTCTTGTGCGGCCTGGGCCATCCCATGGCAGATCTTGCATAGCCCTCCCATGACGTGATATACCCCGAAACCATATTCGATGTAGGGAATGATGGTAAAGGCGCCAGGACAGCTCCATGGAGACATGCCCAGGTATTTGGATTGAAACGTGAAGGACAACCTGAGCGCTTCCGGGGAGAAGTAACCCGAGAGAACCTGATATAGACTCTTGCCCAGGCTGAGATGGGGCAAGGCCTTGAGTAGGACCGGGGCGACCATGTCTCCAAGGCTCGAATAATCCTTCTGAAGGCAAGGATACATCTTGAGGAACCGATGGCGTTCCCGATCCATGAAACGATCGAATCCGGCGTTCTCTCCAGGGAAGACCCTTTCGATCTCGCTTCGCATCTTTTCTCGATTGGATGTGGGGAAGACGGAAAAGTCGCCGAAACAAAGTTCATACATGGGATCGAGCTCTCGGCATTCCATATATCGAGCTGTGCTTCGACCCGCTTCCTCGAACATCTCGTCCAACAGAAATTTCATCATGAGAAAGGTTGGGCCCGTATCGAAACTGTATGGACCCAACCGAAGTTCGGCATTCCTTCCACCGACAACAGCTTCCTTTTCAAAGACTGTTACCTTACATCCTCTGTGGGAGAGAATCATGGCGGCGGTCAAGCCACCGGGACCGGCGCCTACCACCACGATATGTGGCCGAGATGCATCCTGATGTTTCATTGTCCGGGCCTCTCCAATCGTAAATATTCAGTGAACCCGATCTGATCTTAGATTATAGATGGCTAGCGAGGAGTGCGTAAA
>Ga0209498_1001920_pt1 | contig 12640 bp, 8 predicted proteins | sample WalLakDeSediment_FD_184131 | JGI IMG/M metagenome (GOLD analysis project Ga0209498, IMG submission 184131) | Lake sediment microbial communities from Walker lake, Nevada to study Microbial Dark Matter (Phase II) - Walker Lake 11/02/13 Deep... | ecosystem: Environmental > Aquatic > Freshwater >...
AGACGATGCCGCGCCGCGCGGTGGTCGGCGAGGCCATCTGCTTCAGGCCGACGATGAACAGGATCGCGGCGATGAAGTACGCGATGTTGATGACGGTCATGACCAGGCCCATTACTTCCCTCCCTTGTTGCTGGTCTTGAACATCTCCAGCATGCGCTCGGTCACGACATAGCCGCCGACCGCGTTACCGGCCGCCAGGATCACCGCGATGAAGCCGACCAGCTGCTCCAGCGGCGTGGCCGCGTGGCCCAGCGCGACCATGGTGCCCACCAGCACGATGCCGTGGACGAAATTGGAGCCTGACATCAGCGGGGTGTGCAGGATCACCGGCACCTTGGAGATGATCTCGTAGCCGGTGAAGGCCGCGAGCATGAAGATGTACAGCGCGACAAAACCCTCGATCATGATGCGTCTCCCTGGATCGCTTCGCGGGTGGGGGCGTGGACGATCTCGCCGTCCCGGGTGAGGCAGCTCTTCGCGATGACCTCGTCGTCCCAGTCCGGCTTGAACTCGCCGTCCTGGATCATCGGGGTCAGGAAGTTCAGCAGGTTCTTGGCGTACATCTCAGAGGCATGCAGCGCGACCTGCGACGGCACGTTCAGCGGTCCGTGGATGATCACGTCGCCGTGCTCGACGGTCTTGCCCGGTTCGGTCAGTTCACAGTTGCCGCCGCCCTCGGCGGCCAGGTCCACGATCACCGCGCCGGATTTCATGCCCCGGACCATGTCCGCCGGGATCAGTTTCGGCGACGGGCGCCCGGGGATCGCGGCGGTGGTGATCAGCACGTCGGCCTTGGCGATGAAGCCGGCCAGGGCCTGCTGCTGCTGTTTCTTCTCGGCCTCGGTGAGTTCGCGGGCGTAGCCGCCCTCGCCCTCGGCCTTCACGCCGAGGTCCAGGAACTTCGCACCCAGCGATTCGACCTGCTCCTTGGTCGCGGAGCGCACGTCGTAGGCCTCGACCATCGCGCCCAGCCGCCGGGCGGTGGCGATGGCCTGCAGACCGGCGACGCCGGCGCCGATCACGATCACCTTGGACGGGCGGATGGTGCCTGCGGCGGTGGTCAGCATCGGGAAGAAGCGGCACGAAAGGTCGGCACCCATCAGCGCGGCCTTGTATCCGGCCACCGCCGCCTGCGACGACAGGGCGTCCATGCTCTGGGCGCGGGAGATGCGCGGAATCAGCTCCATCGCGAAGCTGAGGATCCTGCGCTTCTGCAGCGCGGCGACGACTTTCGGGCTGCGGTGGGCATGAAAGAAGCCGACCAGGGTCGCGCCTTCCGGGAGTTGTTCGATCTCGGCCGGCGTCGGCGGGGCGACGCGGACCATGATGTCGGCCTGCGCGTAGACATCCGTGGTATCCAGCACCTTCGCATCGGGATAGGCGGCGTCGGGGAACCGCGCGGCGGCTCCGGCGTCCTTCTCGATCTGCACGCTCAGGCCCATCTTTCCGAACCGTGTCGCCACCGTCGGATCCAGTGCGACCCGGCGCTCGCCGTTCGCGTTTTCCTTCGGAACCGATAATCTGACTGGCATTCGTTCTCTCCCGGACCCGGTGACGGGCATCCGTCGGCGGGCCGCGTTGGCGGACATTCACATCGATATGCCGGTGCACCCCTGTGGTGCGTAGCGGCCAAAAATGGAACGGGAGTGTAGCCGAATCGGGTAACGGCATAAACCGGAACGCGCGCACCGGAACGCCCATGTGCCCGGGCACGCGCCACCCCTGGCGAGGAAAAGCGGCAAACCGTCGGGTTAGCCCAAAGGGCGTAACCCGACAGGTCTCGCACCCACCCATGGCCGCAAAGCAGCGTCGTCCCCGGCACCCGGACACGTCGGGTTACGCTGCGCTAACCCGACCTACAGAGCTGGGCCGGGTATTTTTCACGCTCACCCTGCCCGGATCGGAATTTGCCTGGCATTGGTTTGCCGAGCAGTTGGCCGGTCTGCTGCAAAGACGTCCTGGATCTCTGCGGCGTGATTATTGCATTCTGCGCCCGCGCTGATTATTGTCCAGCGAGTTCAGGCGAGACTGGGAGTCCCCGCAATGGTACCGCTGCAACAGCAGGTCCTGCGCACCGACGCCGCCGGAATGCCGCTGGAGTGGATCGATTACCAGCAGGCGGTTCGTCTCTACCACGGTGGGCAGGTCTCCTATACCTGCGGCACCCTGCTGTACCGGGTCCGCGGAGGGATCAGTTCGTTCACCGGCCGCCAGTCGGTGGTGGAGGTGAACTCGATCATCGCGACCCACGGCACCAACCGTGCGATCCACCGCGGCTACGTTCCGCCGCTGAACAACAGCACCCTGTTCCGCCGCGATGCGCACATGTGCCTGTACTGCGGCAACCACTTTCCGGAGCAGGAACTATCGCGCGACCACGTGACGCCGCTCAGCCAGCAGGGCGAGGACAGCTGGACCAACGTGGTCACCGCCTGCAAGCGCTGCAACAACCACAAGGCGGGACATACGCCGGAACAGGCCGGCATGCAGCTGCTGGCGATCCCGTTCCGGCCCACGCATGCGGAATACATCTACCTGAAGGGCCGGCGCGTGCTGGCCGACCAGATGGAGTTTCTGCAGGCCCACTTCCCGCGCAGCAGTCCGCTGCGCGAGCGGTTGCGTCAGGTCTGAAGCCGGCCCTTCCGGGTCTGTGCCCGTGAACCACTCTGCGCTATCTTGGTCGAGTATCCGGGCGGCCTGCGGGCGCGTCAGCACCCTTCTGCGCGAGGAAAGCTCTTGAAATATCTTGGTGAACCCGACTACCAGCACGGAAGCCCGAGCCATGTCGGCGTGCTGATCACGAACCTGGGCACGCCCGATGCCCCCACACCGAAGGCCCTGCGCCGGTACCTGAAGCAGTTTCTCTGGGATCCGCGGGTGGTGGAGGTGCCGCGGCCGCTTTGGTGGCTGATCCTGAATGGGGTCATTCTGAACATCCGTCCCCGCCGCAGCGCCGCCAAGTACGCGACGGTGTGGACCAACGAAGGCTCGCCGTTGCTGGTGATCGCGCAGCGCCAGGCCGAGGGCATCCGCAAGCGCCTGGCCAAGCTGGCGCCGGACCCCATGCCCGTGGCGGTCGGAATGCGCTATGGCAACCCGTCCATCCCGGACGCCCTGAACGAACTGCGCCAGCAGGGGGTACGCAAGCTGGTGGTGCTGCCGCTCTACCCGCAGTTCTCCGCCAGCACCACCGCATCGACCCTGGACGCGGTCGCCGAGGAACTGCGCGGCTGGCGCTGGACCCCGGACCTGCACTTCATCTCGGGGTATGAGCGGGAGAACGGCTACATCAACGCCCTGGCCGCCAGCGTGCAGGAGCATTGGGATCAGAACGGTCGGGCGGAGCGCCTGATGATCTCCTTCCACGGGGTGCCGAAGCGCTACCTGCTGGCGGGCGATCCCTACCACTGCCTGTGCCACGCGACCGGGTTCCAGCTCGCCCAGGCGCTGGGCCTGGAGGAGGGGCAGTGGCAGGTCACCTTCCAGTCCCGTTTCGGCCGCGAGGAATGGCTGCGGCCCTACACTGACGAGACCCTCAAGACCCTGGCTGGCGAGGGTTTGAGGAGTGTCGACGTGATCTGCCCGGGATTTTCCGCCGACTGCCTGGAAACCATCGAGGAAATCGGCGACGAGAACCGGGAGATTTTCCTGGAGGCCGGCGGCGAACACTTCAGCTACATCCCGGCATTGAACGATCGCCCGGATCACCTGGATTTCCTGACCAACCTGATCCTGGGCCACGCGCGGCCCTGGCTGGACACGCTGGACAACGACCCCGAGAAGCGAGCGCAGGCGCGCGAGCGGGCGCTGGCCATCGGCGCTGCGCAATAGGCGCCCATCGGGCAAGGAACATGGCCGGCACAGTCGAGATCGGGGCCGTGATCATCGGCGACGAGATCCTGAGCGGGAAGCGCCAGGACCGGCACCAGGCGGCCCTGACCCGCTCCCTCGCGGAGCGTGGCCTCGAACTGGGCTGGCTGCGCATTGTCGGCGACGACGCCGCTCTCTTGACCGAGACCTTCCGCGAGACCCTGCGGCGCGATGCCTGGGTCTTCAGCTTCGGCGGTATCGGGGCGACGCCGGACGACCGGACCCGCGCCTGCCTGGCCCGTGCGCTGGGTCGCCCGCTGACACGGCATCCGGAATTCGTGGCCTTGCTGGAGGCGCGTTTCGGTGCCGAGGCCTATCCGAACCGGGTGCTCATGGCGGAACTGCCCGAGGGATCCACGCTGATTCCGAACCCGGTGAACGGTATCCCGGGTTTCGCCTGCACGCGGCATTTCTGTGTGCCGGGCTTTCCGGCGATGGCAGAACCGATGGTGCGCTGGGTGCTGGAGCGGCACCTGGCCGCCGTCCTCCCTGCCGAGTTCCCGGCGGAACGGTCCCTGCGCCTGTTCGGGGTCCCGGAGAGTCGACTGGTTCCGCTGCTGGAGGCGATGGAAGGCCGCTACCCGGACCTGCGCATCTCCAGCCTGCCCGGTTTCCAGGATGACGGGCCACGGATCGAGCTGGGCGTGCGTGGCGAGGCAGGGCGGGTGGCGCTGGCCTTCGAGGACCTGAAGCGCTGCCTGGTGGAGGAAGGCTTCACGAGTCGGGAACGAGACCTTGAGTTGCTCCCCGAGCGGCAGCCCCGGCCGGACTAGCGAACCAGGCGGGAAGTCCGGCAGCAGAGCGCTTCGCCACGCACGCCGGCGGTGGATCGGGCAGGTTTTGACATGGACCCACCAGGCACGCGGGCGCTGTATAGTGAACGCCGTACCGTCGTGACCGGCGGGCCCTCTTGAACCTGCCCCCCTGCTCCGGAGTCTCCCGCGTGGAATCGGCCGCGTCCCTTCCTGCCTCCTGCTTCATCGATGACCTGACGACCACCGGGCTGGCGGTCATGCCTGGCTTTGTGGAACCGTTTCTGGTGGCTGCGCTGCGCGACGAGGTCCACGCGGGACGCTCGCTCGCGGGAATGCACCGGGCCCGCATCGGGCGGGGGGAGGGCAGGCGCGTGGCGTCCGCGGTGCGGGGTGACTGGATACGCTGGCTCGATGGCTCGACCGAGGCCCAACAACTCTTCCTCGGAAAGCTCGAGAGGATCCGCCAGGAGGTGAATGCGGCCCTGTTGCTCGGCCTGTTCGAGGTCGAGGCCCATTTCGCGTTGTACCCGCCGGGGGCCGGCTACCAGCGGCATGTCGATGCCTTTCAGCACGACAACCCGCGGCGCCTGTCCGCGGTGCTGTACCTGAACCGCCACTGGCGCCGGTCCCAGGGCGGTGAACTGGCGGTCTACGATACCGAAGGGCGCGAACTGCAGCGGGTTCTTCCCGAGGCGGGCACGCTGGTGCTGTTTCTCAGCCAGACCGTTCCCCACGCCGTCCTGCCCACGCGCCGCTGGCGTGCGAGCATCGCCGCCTGGTTCCGCCTGCGCGAGGCCGACAACCCGCTCGCCGGTCTCGCGCGACTGCAGCCCGATGACATCGCGCCGCCGCCTGTCGCCGGCCCGCGCCGGCTGCGTGGCCGGGACTGATCGATCCGGTCCGGCGGTTCCTGCGGCGCCCCTGGGAATTGTGAGAGGATCAGGACAATGGCGGGTGTCAGGGTCAGTCAGTGAACGACGAAACTGGGGAAACGGTGACTGCGAGCGATTGCGGTCCGGAGGCGGAACGCGGCCCGGGGGGGCATCCCGGCCACGCTGTCCCGTGGCTCCAGATTATCCGCCTGCACCAGGCGGTCGCCGTCAGGGCCGACCGGCATTTCGGGCTGATCGAGGCGCAGGACCAGCAGTCATCCCATTGGAGCAGTCTCGAGGCCTTCCAGCCGGGTGACCTCGACGGGCCCTGGCCTGTCCCCGAGGCCTGTATCCGCAGCGAGTCCTTCAGGAGCGCCCTGGCGGAGGATCGCGGCGCGAGCCTGTTCCTCGGGGGGCCCTGCCTGCTCGACTGGACCGCCGCGGACGAGGACGGTCCGGCCCGGCTGCATTGGCGCCCGCTGTTCTACCGCGAGGTGCGGCTGGAACGCGTCGGTGACCGGTTCGAGATGATTCCGAGGCAGCCGGGTTGGAGCGTGAGCCCGCAACTGCCTCGCCTGATCGATCGGCTGGAGGTCTGTCCGGACGGGGACCTCGAGGGTCTGGCCGAGGCGCTCGCCCGTACCGCGGCGGGCCGGCAGCACCCGCCGGTGCCATCCTTCGATCAGCGCATCGTCGAGGCACTGTCCGAGCGGATTCCGGAACTCGCGCGCGAACTCGCCGCGCAATGGCCTCGGGATGGCGCCAATGATAGCCCCGGCCCCTGGATCCTGTTTGCTCCGGATGCGGCCGACTTGGGCCGGACGTCTCCGCTGGTCCGCGATTACCTGCAGTTGGAGGCCCTGCTGCGGGAGGATCCCTCGGATCCGGGCGGCCTGCGCCTGCTCGCGGACTGTCCGGCGGGGCGGGATCTGCCGGAGGCGGCCGCGCTGCCGCTGGTACCGCTTGGCAGCGTGCAACGGCAGGTCGTGGAACGGGTGCTGCGCGGCGAGCGGCTGACCGTGATCGGCGGACCGCCCGGCACCGGCAAGAGCCAGGTCATCGTCTCGCTGCTGGTGAATGCCTGGGTTCGTGGTCGCAGCGCGCTCGTGGTGAGCGCTGCCGACCGGGCCGTGGACGCGATAGCCGAACGCGTGCGGCGGTTCGAGACGGGCTTCCCGATCGTGGTGCGTGCCGGTACCGGGACACGGCAGGACGTCTCAGCGATCCTGCGGCGGACACTCGAGCGGTCGGATCCGGCCGAATCCGCCGCGGATGCCGCCGCGGACCTGCCGCATCAGCCGGAGGCCTTGCGGGACGAGCGCACCCGGCTGCTCGCCGCCCTGGAATCGGATCTGCACGAACGCATGCAGGCATCGGAGGCCGCCGTGCTTGCCGCCTACGCCGAGTCCCGGGCAACCCGTGACGTCCTGGCGCGGCAAGAGGCGGTACTGATCGATGAGCAGGCGGAACTGGGGCTCGGGTCCTTCGCGCCCGACCGGGTCGATGACGCGCTGGCCGTCACGCGCGGGTGGCTGGAGCGCATGGCGCACTACCGGGACCTCGTGCGGCAGGATGATCAGCGGCGCGGCGATCTCGAACGGGAGATTCGTCAATGCCGGCGCGGGCGGGACCAGGCGGTTGAGCAGGCGGGTCTGTCGGTCAGCGATGGCGGTGACTGGAACTGGCTTCTGGAAGAGCCGGGTCCCGCCCTGCTGCAGGACTGGGAAGAGGGTTCGCTGGCCTACCTTTGTGAACCCCTCGAAGAACTTCTGGCCCCTGACGGGTGGCTCGTGGCGTACGACCGTTGGCCGTCGGCGCAGGAGGCGGACGACTGGGCCGGGCGTGCCGGCTCCCTTGCCGCGGCGGTCCGCGCGCTTTGCGGGGAACTGTCGCCGGAACTGGAGCGGGTCCAACGGGCCGCGGTCGCACTCGAGAAGCAGCGGGTGAAGCTGCGCGGTCTCGGGCTTCCCGAGGGCTTCGATGCGAATACCAGGCCAATCAAGGGTTGGCTGGCCACACATGCCACGCTGCAGGGCCTTGCCGGCACCCGGGCGGATTTCCTGCCCTGGTCGCTCCGCTCCCGAGTGGAAAGACGCTTGCGTCGCCTCGAACGGCAACTGCTGCCGTCCCTGCCGGCCGCGGTCCTGAACAGCCTGGGCGCGATGGACGAGCGCGGCCGGTCCCGGCTGGTGGCCGTGCTGGAGGCCGCACAACGCTCGGCGGATCTTGGCGCGCAATGGGATGAGGCGCAGGGGCTCATCCGGCCGCTGGCAGACCGGTTCCGAAGCCTGCGCAGGGATGCGGCCGCTCTGGGCCTGGTGGATCCTCCGGAGTCCGTGGATCCGGATGCCTGGATCGACCTCGCCGCCCGGCATGAACAGGCGGCTATTATGGCCGATCGCGCCAGCGTGGCCTGGCGTAGCCGAGCCGATAATGAGAAGGCCCAGGAGACGCTGCGCAGGATGGCGGCGGACTGGAGTGATCTGGTCGCGGACGTTCCGCTGCTCGAGTCGTGGTGCCGCGGGCCGGGGCAGGCCTTCGACGCGACGGTCCGAGCGCTGGCCGCGGAGCCGGACCTGTCCCGGGTCCTCGCGGCGCGGGAGGCCTTTGTCAGCGGCGCCCTGATGCGGCTGCAGCGCGCGTGGGAAAGCGCTGCGGAGCATGAACGTTCGGCCAGGCGGCTTGGGGCGGAATTGCAGGATCTCCCGGCGCCTTCCGATCGGAGCCGAGCCTGGCGCGGGGAATGCCCGAAGCAAGGACTGCTGCACCTTGCCGACGGGGGTGATGGTTGGCTGGACCCGGACGATGCGTTTGACAGGCTTGACCGGGTTGCCGACTGGTGCGTCCGCTGGCGGCTCTTCCAGCAGGAGGACCGCCCTCTCGCGCGGAAGCGTTCGGAAGGGCAGCTGCAATCCGCAATGACCGGGCTGGAAGAAGCGCTCCAGCTGCTGCCCGCGGGCTTGGCCAGCGAGCATCTGCACAGACTCGTTGGTTTGATCCGGGAGGATCCGCTGATGCACTGGCCCCTGACGGCCCTGCGCGACGCCTATGCCGCGTTCCGTCCGGAAGCCCTGCGAGCGAGGATCCAATGCATCGAGTCCGAACTCGAGCAGCGGGCCCTCGAATATGCGACCGCCGAACGGCTGGAGCGACTGCGAACCGACGACTTCGTCTCGGGGGCGGTCAAGGCGCTGCTGCAGGCGGTCGAACAGGATCCGGGCGGAACGGAGTTGCAGCCCTGTCCGGATTTCCGGGCCGTGCTGAGCGTGCTGCCGATCTGGATCGTCACCGCTGCCGATCTGCGGGTCCTGCCTTTGGAGCCCGGGCTTTTCGACATCGTCGTGATCGACGAGGCATCGCAGTGCACCCTGACCAGCCTGCTGCCCGCCATCTTTCGCGGTCGAGCGCTCGTGGTCGCCGGTGACGCGAACCTGCTGCCCGCGATTCACGGCATATCGGCCGGCGAGGAGCGAGCGTTGGCCGGGCGACTGCGGGTCGAGGAGTGGCTGCCGCGGCTGGGCCACTCGGGGAACGACATCCACCGGGCCGCGACGGATGTGCTGAAGGGGCGGCGGGAGGTCCCGATCACGCTGGACGTGGTGTATCGCGGTCATCCCGAGATCGTTGCCCTCGCCAATCGCTGCACCGACCGGCGGGAACTGCGGTTGCCTCGCCAGCCGTGCGACGGGAACGGGCTCGACGGCATTAGCGGCGTGCGCATGATCGCGGTGCCGGGCTCTGCCTGCCCTGGTGCCGACGGCAGGAGTTGGGTCAACGAGGCGGAGGCCGCGAGAGCCGCGGAACTGATCCGCGATCTTTTGGAGGAGGGGGCGGAAAACCTCAGCGTCGGTTTGATCTCGCCCTTTGCCGCGCAGCGGGAACTCCTGCGTGAACGCCTGGCGGCCATGGGCATTGCCTCCGGACTGCTCGTGGCAGCGCCCGAAGAGCTTCAGGGATGCGAACGGGACGTCATCGTCTTCAGTCCCGTCGTGGCCGGTGGCATGCCGGCGATGACCCGACGCTGGGTCGATTCCCCGCCCAACCGGCTTCATCTGGCCCTGACGCGTGGGCGCAGGGCATGGTTCCTGGTCGCCGACATCGACTATTGCCTCGAACAGGATGGCATGCTCCGCGAAGTGGTCCGCCACGGCCGTGACATGCAGCGGCTGCGGGAGAGCGGCCGCGCGCGCCTCGAACTCTTCACCTGGATGCTGTTGCAGGGCTGGGCGCCGAAGGTGCGTCCCCGGATCGGCGATCTCGAGGTCGATTTCGTATGGGAGCCCGCGCCGGAGCAGCCTCTGGCAATCGAGGTCGACGATGGCGAGTCCCGTTTCGACACGCAACGCGACAAGGCCCGTGAGGCCTACCTCTACTGGATGGGCTACGAACGGATTCGCATCGAAGGCCAGGCAGTGGTGGACGATCCGCTTCTCGAAATCGCACGCATCCGCACATATCAAGCAGGACCGGGGGTCGGACCAAGACAACCTATTGATCACGAAGCAGAAACATCGTGAATCTTGGGCCTTTTCCGGCCTTGGAGCGTCATTTTTCCCGCCGAAAACGGGCCGCTAAGCTTGGGCGCCGACCGCGCGGCACACGCCGGGCCAGGAACCCGGTATCGGCGCTCGCCGGCGCATGCTGCGCGCTTCGCCGGGCATTTTTGGCGCCGAAAACAGGCGTCTAAGGGCTGAAATCGGCCGCCAAAACAGCTCTTGGCCCTTATGAAACAGGGTTTTTTTGGTCCGACCCCGTTGGTCCCCGTTGGTCGTTAGAGTTAACGTGTGCGATTCTGCGAAAACTGGTTGAATCCCGCATGCTTGGGGCCTAGTCTTCCGGTACGGGCACTCTGCGGTGTATCCCGCAAGGGTCCGTGATGCGGAAGGGAACAGATTGTCCTGGTGGTAGTAGGAACTTCGGAAACGAGGATTGTGCCTACCGGCTGGATGTGGCGGATCTGTAACAGCAACGTGTCAGCATGAACGGAACTGAATGGAACACCGTCAAGCCATCGGCACGGGGCGTACAACCTTGGGCAACCGGCGGGCTTACGTGCACCAAATCGCAGCGAGAGCAGTGATACCGCACACGGCATCGGCGGAGAGCCGGCGGCTGGCGGCCAGACCACGGAGGATACCGAGCCCCTTCCAGGTGCTTGGCGAAAACTCCGAACGATCTGGACATTGTCGCCGGCGCGCCCCCCAACCCCCGGTTCACCGTTGCCGACATCGCGTTCCGGTCACGGTGCCCCGTCGAACCCGGCGACCCGGGCATGGCGTACCGACCCGCACGTGGGGCAGCACGATGTCGCCGAAATCGAGTATCGGGGCGTTTTGGAGTGCCCTGGGAGCGTAAACCATGACACTGGCTGAGCTGACCGCCGATCCGCTACTGCAGCGGATCCTTACCCATCCCGACGATGCCAACTCGGTCTGGCAGCGCGACCTCGAGCGCTTTCTGGCCGGGGACACCACGCTGACCCGGCGCTCGGCCGGGGAGGCGGCGATCATGGCCGTGCAGCGCATGATGATCTTTCTCGGGTACTCTACCGCAGCTTCCGGCGGATTCCTGGTCGACGGCGATTTCGGTCGCGGGACGAACCGGGGCGTCGCGCAGTTCCAGTTCGAGCACGGGCTAACGCGCAAGATCGACCGCAAGACCCTCTGCTACCCCTGCCAGTGGAATACCGCGGCACGGCTGATCACCGCGATCCCCGACACCACGCTGACCGTGCCAACGCTGGAACGGATGGCGACCGTGGCGCTGGAGCGTATTGGGACGGGGCGGGTAATGAGCGGCGACATCGAGCACGCGATTTTCCACCTGAACGCGCTGCACAAGCGGCGGTTTTTGAACAGCCGCGCCATTCTGGCACGCTACGGAGCGTATGTCCGCGCGGCCTGCGATGCCCTTGAGGCAGGGGAGGGCATCCGGGTACAGCCCGAGTGGGTGCTCGCGATCATCCGGCAGGAGACTGCGGGTGTGATCCGCCCGCGGTTCGAACAGCATTACCTTTCGCGCCTTAACGCCGCCGAACCGGACACGTCGCTCGAGGATCTGAGGCTGCGGTCGATGAGCTTGGGACTGGGGCAGATCATGGGCGAAAACCACCGCGCCGTCGGCGCCGCGAACGCCGAGGCCCTATTCAGTGCACCGGTGAGCGAGCAGGTCGCGTTCATTGCCCGCTTCCTGCGCCCGCGGCACGAGAGGGTGCGGAAGGCTGCGCCTGGCGACGCCGATTTCCGCAGCGTGGCGCGGTTCTACAACGGGCCGGCGTACGAAAGCCATCACTACCACGAAAAGCTGGCACGCTGGTTCCGCGAGTTCCGGCAACTGATCGAGGCCGAAGGCCTACCCAAGCCGGTAGCCCCCGTGGCGGCGTCTCTGCCACGCTTTTCGCGAGCGCACCGTCCGGACGGCATGACCTGGTTCCGCAAAAGCACCCGGGTTCAACTGCTGCGGATGACCGAGCCGTTCGAGGTGGAGACGCAGGAGGGGGTATTGCGTATTGCCCCCGATACCGTCGATGACTGGGACGGGGGGTACTACCTGGCCTTTCCCGAGGACGGCAGCAAGCCCTACGCGATTGCCCCCGCCTACGTGCGCGCGAACTACGAGCCGGTTACTGCAGATTGATGGTACTGCGGGCGACCGGGGCATTTTGCGAGTGTCTTTGGCAATGGAAGTTGCCAAGGAGTGCGGACCAGCGGGGTCGGACCAAGCCAACCCATTGATCATGAGGAATAAGGGTCGTGGATTTCGGGCCCTTTCACGCCTTGAACGGCCGTTTTTGCGGCCGGAAATGCGCGCCTAACGCTCATGCCCTCGGATGCGTGGCACTCCTGATAGTGAAATAGGGAGCAAGGTCCCGCACTCCATAAGCGGAAGAGGCCGCTTGCCGCGGGTCGAACCAGGAACTCGGTACCGGGGGCTTTTCGAGGCGTGCTGGGCGCTTCGCCGGGCATTTCTGGGGCCGAAAACGGGCCTCTAAGGGCTCGAATCGGCCCCCAAAACAGCTTGTAGTTTCTATGAATCAGAGGGTTGTCTTGGTCCGACCCCCGTTTGGCGGCGCAGTTTGCTGAATGGTGATTCCGAGATCCTCCAGAAGGTTATGCGCATCGAAATGCCGGCGTCCGATGAAGG
>Ga0209498_1001922_pt1 | contig 12635 bp, 9 predicted proteins | sample WalLakDeSediment_FD_184131 | JGI IMG/M metagenome (GOLD analysis project Ga0209498, IMG submission 184131) | Lake sediment microbial communities from Walker lake, Nevada to study Microbial Dark Matter (Phase II) - Walker Lake 11/02/13 Deep... | ecosystem: Environmental > Aquatic > Freshwater >...
ATCCCCGGCTCCGCACGCGCGCAGCTCGGGCGCTTCGGGGATCTCATAGGGGGCCGACACGCCGGTGAAGTCGGCGAGTTCGCCGGCCCGGGCGCGCTTGTACAGGCCCTTGGGATCGCGCTGCTCGCAGACCTCGATCGCGGTGTCGACCCAGACCTCGAAGAAGTCGCCGTCCCCGAAGCGCGCCCGGGTCTGGGCCCGATCCTTGGCGTAGGGGGCGATCACGGCGACGACCACGATCAGCCCCGCGTCGACCATCAAGCGCCCGACCTCGGCGATCCGGCGGACGTTCTCGCGCCGGTCCTCGGGCGAGAAGCCGAGGTCGGCGTTGAGACCGTCGCGCAGCACGTCGCCGTCGAGCCGGTAGGTGTGCGCAGCTTGGGCGTGGAGCGCCCGCTCGACCGCGCGAGCCAAGGTCGTCTTGCCTGACCCGCTCAGGCCGGTGAACCACACGAGCGCGCCGCGGTGCGGCTTGATCTGCTCGCGCTCGGGTCGGACGAGGGGTGCGGGCTTCGTCGGTTGGGCCATAGGCAGCCCAGTATAATCCTGGGCGCCGAGGTTTTGCTCGAGCACCGCTCGAGCGGTAGGTTCGCGGCGCATGGTCGAGATCACGCTGCTGATCGCCGGTGGGCTCGGCAACCTGGTTTGGGACCTCACCGGTCGCCGGGTGAGCGCCCGTTCGCGTCGCCGCTCCCGCCGGGCACGTCGGCGCGCGAGCTTGCCCCTGCCGGCGGCCGACGAGACCGCTGCCGACCCATTCGCGGCGATCGTCAGCGTCGCGCCGAGCGAGTTTGTCGAGCAGACCCGGGTGATCGCCGAGGAGCTCGATCGCGTGGTCGATCACTTCGACCTCGTGCTGCTCCGGGCCGAGGCCAGCGGCAACATGTTGTTGCACGGCGTCGTCTACGTCCGCGGCGAGGCCCCACGCGAGCGTGGACGCGCGCTGCTGCGGACCTGGCTCGACGCGGTCGCGAGCTTGCCGGTCGACGTGGTCGAGCGGCTGCGCGACCTCGGGCTCCCCGATCAGCCGCTCGACGCGACCTGGACCCGCGAGCAGGAACGCAGCCGTTGGCCCCAAGCGCCGCGTCCCAGCGAGATGCTCGAGGCCACCGCCCACGACCTCGAGCTCGCGGTCGTGCTGCTGTTTGGGTTCCTGCGGACCTTGACCCTCGTCGGCGGCGATCCCTACCGGTAGGGGTCATTGTCCTCGGCCTCGAGGGTCCGGACCACGCCCTGCATTTGAATCACCGAGCGATCGAGGTCGGCGATGGTCTCAAAGAGGACGTCGGCGGCGTCCCGGCGAAACTCCCATTGCGATCGGGTCCGCTCCCGGGCGAGGACCTCGATGACCGTCTCGGGCCCTAGCCCGATGCTGCCGAGGTGCTCGCGGGTGTCGAGGTCGACCTCGGCCCAAAGCTCGATCCAGGCCGCGAGCAGGGCCTGGGCCGTGGCGCGGGGCTGCTCCGAGCGGATCGTGACGACCCCGACCCGGGCGCGCGCGCGTGAGCGGAGCAAGAGCAGATCAAAGTGATCGATGAGGGCGTCGAGCTCCACGAAGGTCCGCCGGGTGTGGTCGACGAATCGACGCAGGCCAGGGTCGGGGAGCCGCCGGTCGCGTTCTTGCTCGTCGAGCGCCGGCGGCAGCGCCCGCGGCCGAGCCTGGCGGCGAGCGGCGGCGAGCTGGGTGGCCTGCCGCCGCCGGATCGTGAGATCCCAGCCAAAGTTGATCGTAAAGCCGATCAGCGCGAACGCGACGATGACGAAGATCTGCATGGGGTCCCGGCTTTAGCGACGCTCGATCACCCGTCCGTCGACCCCCGCGCCGACCTCGACACCCAAGATCCCCGCGATCGTCGGCGCGAGATCGATGGTGCTGACCCGTTGATCGTCGACGCCCGACCAGCCCGGCCCGCGGATCAGCAAGGGCACGTGTTGGTCATATTGATAGGGGGTGCCGTGGCCGGTCCCCGCGGGGTGCGTGGCCACGCCGGGCGCGAGTTGAATCAGCACGTCGCCGGAGCGCTCGGGGTGAAACGAGCGGCGCCAGGGGTCGGCGAATTCATTGCGCTGGTCCTCGCCGATCAGCTCGTCGCGGGTCCAGGCGTCGGCGACGAGGGCGTGCTCGCGCAAGAGCTCGGCGAGCGCGGCCCGCAAGGCCGCGCGGGTCGGCTCGGGGACGGCCGCGGGGAAGGTCAGCTCGAGCCCGTGGGCGAGGTCGATGCGCGGGGTCTGCTTGCGGCTGAGCCCGACTCGCTTGGCCGCGCGAGCGAGCAGCGGCGGCACTTGGTCCTTGGCGATGAACCGCCCGGCGGTGGGGATGTCCGAATATTCGGGCATCGGCGCGACCCCGTGATCGCTGGTCAGCACCAGCAGGTAATTGTCGGCGCCGATCGTCGAATCGAGGTGGTCGACGAAGGCCCCGAGCGCGGCGTCGATGCGCAGGTAATAGTCGTGGATCTCGACGCTGTTCGGCCCGTAGCGGTGGCCGGCATAGTCGCCGCCCGACAGCCCGATCAGCAGGAGATCGGGGACCTCGTCCGCGCCCATGCGCTCGGCCGCGATCGCCTCGCGGGCGAGCTCGAGGACCATCTGGTCGGCGAACGGGGTGTCGCGGACCACGTTGCGCGCGAGCTTGCCGGGGGTCTCGATCACGTGGGGAAATTGCTTGGTCAGCGCGTAATTGTAGAAGGTCGTGACGAGCTTGGGATCGGTGGTCATCCGCGAGTCCCCGTACTCGGTCTCGGCGAGGCTCAGGGTCCAGCCGTGCTCGCCGAACAATTGCGCGGCCCGGTCGCTGGCGTTGTAGGCCTCGACCCACGCCGGGGCCTGGTTCGTATAATAGCTCGAGCTGGTGAACCCGCCGAGCTCGTCTTCGTACCAAAGCGCGGCGTCGGGCCGCTGGCCGCCGAGCAGGATCGCGGCCCGGTCTTTGACCGCCATTGCGATCACGATCGCCGCGGGATCGGCCGCTTGCGCCCAATCGCCGACGCTCTCGCGCAGGAGGTTCGCGGGCGAGCTCCCGGTCGCCGAGTCGAGCCCGAGGATCGACACGCGGGGGTCGGCGACGGCGTTGACCTTCGCGCCGGCGGCCCGGTCAAACCAGCCATTGGCGACGATCCCGTGGCGGGCGGGGTCGGTCCCCGTCGAGATCGACGCGTGGCCCGGGGCGGTCTCGGTCAGCGCGTGCTCGTGGTAGGCGGCGCTGAAGTAACGGCCCTGCTCGCGCAGCTGCTTGAAGCCGCGCTGCCACTGGGGCCCGAGCCGATCGTAGTAGTCCGCGCGCATCTGATCGATGACGATCACGACGACGAGCTTGGCCTGCGGGACGATCGCGGGGCCAGGCTCGGGGCTCGCGCTGGCGGTCGCCGTGATCGGGGGCGCTGGGCTGGGCTCGGAGCCCTGCCGGCCTACGCAGCTGAGCACGAGCGCGGCCGTGACCGAATAGGGGACGAGTCGCTCGCAGCAGCTACGCACGCGCGCCACGTTAGCCCCGAGCTGGCCGAGCGGGAAGCTGCGCGCCGGGGACCCGCTGTCAGCCCAGATGCGCGCTCGTGTGACCTTTGCGCGCAAGGCGCGAGCATCGGGGGCCGCGGGACGCTTGGGGCGATTATGGTATAAAACGACGCTTGAGCGCGCAGCAGCCAACGAGCCGGCGTCGACGTTGGCTGCAGATCGCCCTGGGCTTGCTGCTCGTCACTTTAGTCGCCGGCTTGGTCATGCTCGCCCAAGTCTGGGAGCCGATCGGCAAGGCCGCGACCGGGGCCCGCCGTGCGCGGATGCAGGGGTCGCCGCAGTGGCGAGACGGCGTGTTCGAGAACCCGCAGATCCTGTGGAATGACGGGTGGGGCATGGTCAAGGGGGTGCTTTCGGCGAGCGAGTACGGCAGCCCGGCGGGGGAATTGCCGGTGGTCAGCGGTGACGGGGCCCTGTTTCGAACGCCGCCGCCCACGGGCCTGCGGGTGACCTGGCTCGGCCACTCGACCCTGCTGGTCGAGATCGACGGCCTGCGCTTGCTGACCGACCCAGTCTGGGGCCCGCGGGCATCGCCGCTGAGCTGGCTGGGACCGGCGCGCTGGTATCCGCCGCCCCTCGAACTGGCCGCGCTCCCGGCGATCGACGCGGTCATCATCTCCCACGATCACTACGACCACCTCGATCAACCGACGATCGCCGCGATCGCCGATTGGGACACGATCTTCATCACGCCGCTCGGGGTCGGCGCGCACCTCGAATATTGGGGGGTCCCGGCCGATCGCATCGTCGAGCTCGATTGGTGGGAGCGGACGCCCGTTGGTGATCTCGAGCTCGTGTGTGTCCCGGCCCGGCACGCCTCGGGCCGGCAGCTGTTCGATCAAAACGCGACGCTGTGGGCTGGCTACGCCCTGCTCGGGCCGCGGCACCGGGTGTACTTCTCGGGCGACACCGGGCTGTTTCCCGCGATGCGCGAGATCGGCGAGCGATTCGGGCCCTTCGACCTGACGATGATCGAGGCCGGCGCCTACGACCAGGCGTGGCCCGATTGGCACATTGGCCCGGAGCAGGCCGTGCGCGCCCACCAGCTGGTCCGCGGCGAGGTCATGATGCCGATCCACTGGGGCCTGTTCAACCTCGCGTACCACGGGTGGACCGAGCCGATCGAGCGCACGCTGGTCGCCGCGGCGGCTGCGAACGTGCGGGTTGTAACGCCGCGGCCGGGTCAGAGCCTTGAACCAGAGGCGCTCATGGGGATCGAGCGCTGGTGGGGGGACGACGTGCCCTGGCGGACGGCGGAGGACGACCCGATCGTGTCGACCGAGGTCGATCCGAGCTAAGGGCCCGCGTCGGTTCAGCTCGCCTTGGTGTAGCATGGCGCGATGACCGATGTTGCCCGTTCGACTCTCGCCGATCCAAGTTCGCTGACCGGGCTCGCGCTCGCGCTCGCGCTGTTCGGCTGCGGCGACGATGCCCGCCCCACCGGCGCCGACGATGGTTTGTTTGGGATCACCACCTTTGGCACCGATGACGGGATCGGCGACGGCGACGGCGACGGCGGGCCCAAGCTCGACCTCGCGAGCCTCCCGGACACCCCCGACGACGGATCCAACGGCCCGATTATCCCCGAGACCTGCGCGCAGGCGCAGGCCGGCGAGAGCACGGTCGGCTGCCTGTTCTTCGGCGTCGACCTCGACTCGCACGACGCCGTCGAGGACCAGCAGTTTGCGATCGTCGTGTCCAACGTCCAGCAAGACCAGAGCGCGACGGTGCTCGTCGAGCGCAAGCAAGGGGGGATCTGGGCGGGGGCCGCCCCGGCCGTCAACGTCGGTCCGCTCGACCTCCACGTGTTCAATTTGCCGCCCAACAATCAGGACGACAGCGGCATCCGTGTGGGCGGCGCCTATCGGGTCAGCTCCGACGTTCCGATCATCGCCTATCAGTTCAACCCGATCGACGGGGCCAGCTCCTACCTCTCGGACGCCTCGCTGCTCTACCCGGTTCCGACCTGGGACAACATCAATCACGTCGTCGGCTGGAGGGTCATCAACGACGGCAACGTGCAGGGCGCGTATGTGACCATCGCCGCCGCCCAGGACGGCACCCAGATCCAGATCACGCCGAGCATCGCGACCTTGGCCGGGCCGGGGATCCCGGCCGGGGTGCCCGGTGTGCCGTTTTCGATCACCCTCAACGAGGGTGACATCGCCGAGGTCATGACCAAGGTCATGGGCCAGGGCATGACCGGCACCCGGGTCGAGTCCGACCATCCGGTCGCGGTGTTCTCCGGCAACGAGTGCACGTTCATCCCGACCAACGTATACGCCTGCGATCACCTCGAGGAGCAGCTCTCGGGCGTGCGCCTGTGGGGCCAGCACTTCATCGCCTCGCGGGTGCCCCCGCGCAGCGCCTCCTCAGACCCCTCGCTGTGGCAGATCTACGCGTCCGAGGACGCGACCCAGATCAACTTGACCATGGATCCAGAGATCACGGGGATCCCCACCAGCAATTTTGTGCTCAACGCAGGGCAGGTCGTCGAATTTTACGTCAGCGGCCCAGCGGCGCTCCCCGGCGACTTCGAGATCGAGGCGAACAAGCCGATCGCCGTGCTCAATTATATGACGGGCTCGGAGAACCCCGGGGCCGGGATCGGCGATCCGGCGATGGTTCAGATCAGCCCGATCGAGCAATTTTTACCGCGCTATGTCGTGCTGGTCCCCGGGACTTGGATCTACGACTTCGCGGTGATCACCCGGGTCGAGGGCGCGACGATCCTGCTCGACGACCTGCCGATCAGCGACGCAATGTTCGTGCCTGTCGCCGACAGCGGCTACGAGGTCGCGCGGATCCCGATCCCCGATGGGATCCACGTGCTCGACGGCGACAACAGCCCGTTCTCGGTGATCATCATCGGCTACGACACCTTCGACAGCTACGCCTACCTCGGCGGGACCGGGACCGGCGTGATCAACCCCAACCCGATCGGCTGAGCGTCACTCCAGGCCGCCCTCGAGCTCATCGATGCCGGCGTCGGTCGGCGGCTCGAACAGGTGGCGCTCGAAGAACATGATCATCGCGACATAAAACGTGTCCCGGTTGATCCGCTGCTTGAACGCGTGGCCTTCGGTCGGGGCGATCATGCTCCAGACCTCCTTATCGCGGGCCCGCAGCGCCGCGATGATCTGCTCGGCCTCGGACACGGGCACCCGCGGATCGTTGGCCCCGTGGGCGACGAACAGCGGCGCCTCGATTCGATCGACTTGATTGATCGGCGAGATTCGCTCGAGCACCGCGCGGACCTCCGGGTCGCGCTCGTCGCCGTATTCGGGTCGGCGCAGGGCCTGGCGGTAGGGGCGGGTGTTCTCGAGGAAGGTCACGAAATTCGTGATGCCGACCACGTCGCAGCCGGCGACGAAGCGCTCGGGGTAGGCCGCGAGGCTGGCGAGGACCATGAAGCCGCCGTAGGAGACCCCGTGGATCCCGACCCGGCTCGTGTCGATCTCGGGCTGGGTCTCGAGCCAGTCGAGCACGGCGCCGACGTCCTCGATCGCCCGGTCCCGGAGCACGCCGTCGTCGAGCCCGCGGAAGCGGCGGCCGTAGCCGTCGGAGCCGCGGACGTTGGGCGCGATGATCGCGATCCCGCGCCTGACGAAATATTGAATGATCGGGTTGAACACCGGCCGGCTTTGGTCCTCGGGGCCGCCGTGCATCCACAAGAGCGCGGGGAACGGGCCGTCGCCGCGGGGCCGGTAGACGAGCATGGGGACCTCGAGGCCGTCGCTGCTCATGGCCCGGTGGGTCGTGGGTTCGACGAACGCGGCGGGGTCGAGGGCGCTGTCGAGTGAGCGGGTCCACTGGACGAGCTCGGGGTTGTCGGGCTCGCGTCGATCGAGCAGGTAGGCGTCGCTTGGGCGCGTCGCCGAGGTCAGGGTGAAGGCGAGGCGCCCGGAGCCGGCTGAGCGCAGGCCGTTGAGCACGGCGCCGTGGGGCAACGCGAGCTCGCGGGGGGCCTGCTCGGCGAGCCGGGCGAACAGCCGGCTCGCGCCGTCGTCGTTGGTCGCGTAGATCAGCGTGCCGTCGGCTTGGCGGGTGAAGGCCTCGACGTCGGCGTGGACGACCGGTGTCTGTTGGCGCCACTGGCCGTCGAGCCCGCGGGTGTGGACGGCGACGAAGTCCTCGCCAAAGTCGCCGAGCAGATCGAGCTCGCCGTTTTGGTTGAAGCGGGCGTCGATGAACGAGGCCTCGTCGGGGGTGTCGAGCGCGTCGACGAGCGGCTCGACGGCGCCGTCGTCGAGGTTGGCGAGGTAGATCATCGAGCGCTCGATCGACCAATACCGGCGCAGCAGCAGGTGCTGCCCGTCGCCGGTCCAACCCAGCACGATCCACTGGCCGTCGCGGGGGATCGCCAAGATCGGCGCCTCGGGTTCGAGGGTCGAGAGGTAAATGTCGAGGTCCGACTCGGCCCGGCGGTTGCCGGTGAACGCGACGAGCGGGGCCCCAGCGCCGTTCGACAGCCGAAACGGCCCGTGCCGGCTGGCGCCGTCGGTCAGCAGGTGCTCGACGCCGGTGCCGAGCACCCGCAGGTAGATCTGATGGTCCTCGTCGCCGCCGTGATCGCGGCGAAACACGAGCTCGCCGGGGCGGCCGGGCACCGGCGAGGCTTGGACGACGGGCTCGGCCCCAAAGGTCAATGGCTCGAGCGGCGCGAGCGGTTCGCCGAGGCTGTAGACCTGGGTCGTCGCGCCTTCGCGGGTCAAGACCAGCATCCGCGAGCCGTCGCTGGCGACGTGCGAGAGCCGGACCCGGCGGGCGTCGAGGTAGGGGACCAGCGCGGCTTGGATCGCCGGCGACAGCTCGGGCACGCCGGTCAGCACGGGCGGCGGCGTGTCGTCGCTGAGCGCGGGCTCGAACTCGAACTGGCTCGCGTCACGCGGGCCGCCGATGACCCCGTCCTCGTCCTCTTCGAGCGGCGGCGGGGCCGGCTCGAGCGTGGCGGTCGGGGCCGGGGGCGGCGTCGCGGCGGGCGCTCGGCAGGCGCTGAGGGTGACGAGGACGGTCAGCGCCGTGAAGGCGAGCGGGAGCCGGGCGAGCACGGGGGCGACCATACACAGTTGCAGCCCGCGGGCTCGCGCGACGATCGCTTCGACCTCCTTGCGATCCATGACCGCGACCTGGCCGAGGTCCTCGAGGGTCGCGGGATCGTGACATTCGATCGGCGGCGTGGCGGGGCTGCGGGCTGCTAGCCGGCGATCGGCCGGCTCGTGGTGGCGTGGGTCACCCACCGCCGGTCGAGGGCGGCGGGGGGTCGCACAGCGGCGCGATTCTCGTTAGCCTCGGGTCATGCGCTGTCCTTTGCCGAACTTGGTTTCTCTCGCCCTTCTTGGAGTCATCGTCGCGAGCAGCGGTTGCTTTGAAGATGTTGGCGGCGGGCCCTTAGTCCCGGGTGACGGAGATGGAGACGAAGACACTGGCGACGGCGACGGCGACCCCGGCGACGGCGACGGCGACCCCGGTGATGGCGACGGCGACCCCGGAGACGGCGACGGCGACCCGGGGGATGGAGATGGCGACGGCGACGGTGACCCTGGCCCGACTTGTGCCGACGGCGACGGTCTGGCCTGCGACCCCGGCGACCTGTGCTCGGCGCCCACGGGGACCTGCAGCGCTGGCGTCTGCGTCTGCGACTGCGCGGCGCCGCTGATCCTCGACGTGGGTGCGGGCGACGAATGGGCGGTCAATGGTCCGCTCGAGGGGGCGCTCTTCGTCAAGGTTGGGAACGCGATGCAAGGGCCATTTAGCTGTGGAGAGGACCTGTTCGATCTCATCGCCGAGCAGCCCCTGCCGATCTTCACCGTCGACCAGGTCCCCTGGGAGGCCGAGCTCCGCCGCCCCTGCACGGCGATCTCGAACCCGATGTACGCGGCCTTCTTGACCCACGACAGCGCCACTTCGGTCTGGGCTCGGCGTGCGCTCGGGCTACCCGACGGGACCATCGAGACCGAGGCCGGCGGCTCGACCTTGGGCTTTGCGATCGACGAGATCGAGCTGCTCGGCTGGTCGCCGATCCCCGGCGACTGTACGGACATCGAGGTCGTCTCGCTGCGCGCCAACGTGGCTTGGAATCGGCGCCTGCAATTCGAGCTACAAGGCTACGGCGCCGGACGAGCCGCCCGGGCCCGAATTTCTCGCGGGATGAACAGCACGGACTGGTTCACCACGGATCAGGTCATGGCCCCGACCCTGCCATCGGGCATCGGCGACTACACCGTCGACTTCGAGGTGCCCTGCGGCGACGCGGCCACAGACGCGGCCATGAACTTCAACGGCCTGTGGTCGCAGGTGGGCTCGGTGACCTCGTCGGGCGGGACGCTGCGCCGCATCGAAGCCGACAACACCCTGGCGTGGACCTTCAACATGTTCGAGTGCGAAGGCTCCGCGACGTCGGGGTGCAGCGATGGTATCCGCGTTGCGTCTGTCGCGTGTCCGAGCGTGCAAAACGGGTAGCGTAGGGGCCGGCGAGCATGGCGCTGGGCGCGGCGAAGCTGGTCGCGGCCCAGCGAGGGGCGGTCCCGCGTACGCGCCGCCGGCTGGCGAGGGTCACTGCCGCTTGTCACGCTTTCGACCGCTGGTAGAGTCAGGCTATGACTTTTCGACCGCTCCGGGCCTTGGTGTTCGGCTTGGGCCTCAGCGTGGGGGCGACGCTCGGTGGCTGCAACCCGACCGTGATCGAGTCCGACTCGTTAACTCAAGGCGACTGCTCGGTTGGGACCGACGGCTGCGGGTGCGAGGGCGCCGACAGCTGTGGGGACGGGGGCGAGGGCGTGTGCGGTGACGGGGTCGTCGACCCGGGCGAGGAGTGCGACGACGGCAACGACATCAACACCGACACCTGCCTCAACGACTGCACCCTCGCGACTTGCGGTGACGGCTTCGTGGGTCCGGGCGAGGGCTGCGACGACGGCAACGACGACGACACCGACGCGTGCACCAACGACTGCAAGCTGCAAAGCTGCGGTAACGGGGTCGTCGACCCGGGCGAGGCCTGCGACGACGGCAACGACGACAACACCGACGGGTGCCTCAACACCTGCGTGTTGGCCAGCTGCGGCGACGGCTTCGTCCACGAGGGCGTCGAGCAGTGCGACGACGGCAACCCCGACAACACCGACGCGTGCCTCAACACCTGCATGGTCGCCAGCTGCGGCGACGGCTACGTCTGGGCCAACGTCGAGGAGTGCGACGACGGCAACCAGATCAACACCGACGGCTGCCTCAACACCTGCAAGCTCGCGACCTGCGGCGACGGGATCGTCCACGAGGGCGTCGAGGAGTGCGACGACGGCAACCAGAGCAACACCGATCAATGCACCAACGCCTGCAAGCACGCCGTTTGCGGCGACGGCTTCGTCCAACCCGGTGAGGGCTGCGACGACGGCAACAAGATCGACGACGACGGCTGCACCAACGACTGCAAGTTGGCCAGCTGCGGCGACGGGGTCCTCGACCCTGGCGAGGAGTGCGACGACGGCAATCAGATCAACACCGACGCGTGCACCAACGCGTGCACCAACGCGGCCTGCGGCGACGGCTTCGTCCAACCCGGTGAAGAGTGCGACGACGGCAACGGCGTCAACGGCGACGCCTGCACCAACGCGTGCAAGCACGCCGCTTGCGGCGACGGCTTCGTCTGGGCCGAGGGCGGTGAGCAGTGCGACGACGGCAACCTGATCGACACCGACGGCTGCACCAACGCCTGCCAATACGCGATCTGCGGCGACGGGATCGTTCACCAGGGCTTCGAGGAGTGCGACGACGGCAACCAGATCAACACCGACGCGTGCACCAACGCGTGCACCAACGCGGTCTGCGGGGACGGGATCGTCTGGGCCGCGGGCGGTGAGCAGTGTGACGACGGCAACCAGATCAACACCGACGCGTGCACCAACGCGTGCCTGAACGCGGTCTGTGGCGACGGGATCGTGCACGAGGGCGTCGAGCAGTGCGACGACGGCAATCAGATCAACACCGACGCGTGTACCAACGCGTGCAACGACGCGGTCTGCGGGGACGGGATCGTCTGGGAGGGCGTCGAGGAGTGCGATGACCCGGGCCCAGCCTGCGCCGATGACTGCAAGCACGCCGTTTGAGCGCCGATGTCCCTGGCGATCGTAGTTGAAGGCGGCGGGCTCCGCGGAGCGTTCGCGGTCGGGGTCCTCGCTGGGCTCGCGCGGATCTTGCCGCGCCCGGCCGACCACGTGTTGGCGACCTCCTCGGGGGCTCCGAACGCGGCCTACTTTGCGACCGGGCAGATCGCCGACGGCGTGCGTATCTGGGAGGAGCGGACCTGCGGCTCGCAGCTCGTCGACTTTCGCAACCTCGTACGGGTCGCGCCGGTCATGAAGATCGACGATCTGGTCCGTGTGATCCGCCACGAGATCCCGCTCGACGCGACCCGGATCGGCGCGACCGGGACCGCGCTGCACGTCGCCCTGACCGAGGTCGAGTCGGGCCTCGGCCAAGTGGTCGAGGCCACGCCGGACAACGTGTTCTCGCTGCTCCACGCCGCGATGGCGATCCCCTTCGCCTACGGCAAGGTCGTGACCGTGGGCTCGGGTCAATTCATCGACGGCGGGTTTCGAGCGCCCGTTGCGATCCGTGAGGCGCTGGCCCTCGAGCCCCGCAAGATCTTGACGATCTTGACCAAGCCCCGGGGCCACCGGCGCAAGCAGAGCGCGTTGAGCGACTGGCTATTGTGCCAATCCTACGGGGAATACCCCAACACCCATTGTGCGATCCGCGAGAAGTGGACGCATTATAACGCGACCATGGATCTGGTCGACGAGCTCGAGCGCGCCGGTCGGGTCATGACGATCCGGCCGGCCGCGGAGCTGCCGGTGTCGCGGTTGAGCCGCTCGAAGAGCCGGATCCTCGCGTCGATCGAGCTCGGCCGACGGGCGGTCGAGCAGCACGCCGCGGCGGTCCGCGCCTACGTCGAAGGGTGACCTAGTCTAGCAGCCCGTGGTGAAAGTCCTCGCGCCGCCTCGCTTGGCCTTTTCGCCGAGGGCGGTGTCGCCGAAACCGTGTAGTACGCCCGGTACAACTGCGTTTCGGCTCCTAGCAGCCCGTGGTGAAACCCATCGCGGCTCAGAGTGCGTCATTGGGGC
>Ga0209498_1001924_pt1 | contig 12624 bp, 11 predicted proteins | sample WalLakDeSediment_FD_184131 | JGI IMG/M metagenome (GOLD analysis project Ga0209498, IMG submission 184131) | Lake sediment microbial communities from Walker lake, Nevada to study Microbial Dark Matter (Phase II) - Walker Lake 11/02/13 Deep... | ecosystem: Environmental > Aquatic > Freshwater >...
GCGTAGTGAGTTATGCGGTATTGCCAATTTTCAATCAAAGACGGCAAACCCTGGAAAGTTCGCTTCTTCACGATTTGGGGCGGGCAGGCGCTTTCGATTCTGGGCAGCCAGTTGGTGCAGTTCGCCCTGATCTGGTATTTGACCGTCGCCACCGGCTCGGCGACGGTGTTGGCAACCGCGTCTTTGGCCGGGATGTTGCCCAATGTCGTCTTGGGGCCGTTTGTCGGCGCGCTGGTTGACCGCTGGAATCGCCGCCGGATCATGGTGCTCGCCGATAGCCTGGTCGCTCTGGCGACAATGGTGTTGGCCGCCTTGTTCGCCCTGAACCTTGCCGAGGTCTGGCACATCTACCTGGTGATGTTCATCCGCGCGCTGGCGGGCTGCTTTCACAGCAACGCGATGAGCGCCTCAACCTCGCTGCTGGTGCCCGTTGAGCACTTGACCCGCATCCAGGGGGTCAATCAGATGCTCAACGGCGGCTTGAATATCGTGGCCGCGCCGCTAGGCGCACTGCTGCTCGGCCTGCTGCCGTTGCAGGGCATTCTGGCGATAGATGTACTCACGGCGCTGGCGGCCATTCTGCCGTTGTGCTTTACCCACATCCCGCAGCCGGAGCGCGGCGCAGCCTCCGGCGCGGCAGATGGTACCGTCTGGCAGGATTTCCGAGCCGGTTTGCGCTACGTGTTCGGCTGGCCGGGGTTGTTGATGATTAGCTTGATGACGGTGGGGATCAACTTTACCGTGATTCCCGCGTTTTCCCTGCTGCCGCTGATGGTCAAGGCCTATTTTGGCGGCGGCGCGCTGCAACTCAGTTGGGTGGAAGCCGCCATGGGCATCGGCATGTTCGCGGGCGGCGCGTTGTTGAGTGTGTGGGGCGGCTTCAATCGCAAAATCCTGACCTCGATGCTCGGTTTGATTGGGATGGGCGCCGGCACACTGCTGTTGGCGCTCGCGCCGGCGGCATTCTTTCCGTTAGCCGTCGGCGGCGCGCTGCTCGTCGGGTTGATGAGTCCGCTCACGATGGGGCCCTTCTTTGCAATCATCCAGGCCACGGTCGAGCCGGAGATGCAAGCGCGCGTCTTTGCGCTGCTGAGTAGCGTCGGAACGGGGATTGCCCCGTTAGGCTTGGCGATTGCCGGGCCGGTGGCCGACCGGCTAGGGATGCAAGCCTGGTTCTTGTTGGGCGGCGTGCTGTGCGTGGTGATGGGGGTGTCCGGGCTTTTCATCCCCGCCGTGCTGCATATCGAAGAAACCCAGGCCGGGACGCGCGTCCCGGCCGGTAAGACAATTTTATCAGAATTATAAACTAATGAGGAGACTTATGATGAAACTCGTACACGTATTACTTGGAATTTTCGCTGGACTCGCTATTGTCGCTTTGCTTGTCATCGCGTTCTCACAATGGAGGGCGCACACGCCGCCGATTCTGGGCGCGGACGGCAAGCCGTTGCCGGGCAGCATCGCCGCGCTGGAGAAGGTCAAACTTGGCGGCGTCAATCAGTGGCTCATCCTGCGCGGCCAGGATGTCAATAAGCCCGTGCTGCTCTTTCTCTCCGGCGGCCCCGGCGCGAGCGAGGCCGGGCGCGTGCTGCGCTTCAACGCCGAATTGGAAAAGCACTTCGTCGTCGTCATCTGGGAACAACGCGGCTGCGGCAAATCGTATCCGTCGCTCAATCCCAAATCCGCGCTGACCGTAGAACAATACGTGGCGGACCTCATCGAACTGACCGACTTGCTGCGCGCGCGCTTCAACGAGGAAAAGGTTTACCTCGTCGGCCACTCCTGGGGCACGATTATCGGCGGGCGGGCGGCGCAGGCGCGGCCTGACCTGTTCCACGCCTACGTCGGCACGGCGCAAATGGTGAACGTGCAAGAAACCGACCAGATGATCTACGACATGGTGCTCGACCATTCCCGCAAAACCGGCGATGCCAAGTTCGTGCAGACGCTCGAAAAGCAGGGGCCGCCGCCGTACTTCGGGAAAAACCCGATCAAGCCGTATGCTACGCTCTTTGGGCGCGAATACCAGCTCTTTGAAGTCCCCAACATCAAGAACGCCGAATACCGCCGCGACGGGGACGCCATTATGCTCATGCTCAAACAACCCGAATACGGCTGGCTCGACCGGGCCTACTACCTGCTCGGCCTGATGAACACGTTCAACGTGGTCTATCCACAGTTGCAGGAGATGGAATTGCGCAACGACGCAACCCGGCTCGATCTGCCCGTGTACATTGTGTTGGGGCGACACGATATGAACAACCCTTCCGCGCTTCCCGAAGATTACTTCAACCGGCTGGAAGCTCCACACAAACAGTTGATTTTCTTTGAACAGTCAGGTCATGGTATGATATGGGAGGAGGCCGACCTGTTCCACAGCTTGATGGTGGATACCGTCCTCCCAGAAACTTATCAACCATGAGGATGACGATTTTGGATTTCGCACCTGGTTTTGCCCATGCCCTACCAGAGACGCACGCGCTGCTCAAGAACGCTAATCTCGTACTGCATCCGTGCGTCTCGCGGGTGGTTTTGCACGGCTCGCGCGGCCTTGCCGGCGGCTGCCGCCCGGATTCGGACATTGACCTGAGCCTGCTCGTGGACATTCCCACCGAGATTGCGCCTTCCGCTCTCGAAACCCTGTTGCAGGCAGCCTTCGAGATCACCAGGAACTCCTGGAAAGCCGTCATCGAGCCAGACCTGGCGTTCATCTTCGAGACCCGCGCCTGCGGCCTGCGCTGCTTCGAGCAGGCGGCATGGTCAGAAGCTCGCTGCGCGATCGGCGGCATGGACTGCTTCGGGCTGTACAAAGTCCAGAAGGGCTTCGATGGGTTTGTCGTCAACGCGGGGATTCAAGTCGCGCGTATGTATCCGTGCCTGGAAATCTGGCGGCGCGCAAGGGTCTGTCCAGAGGTGTAGGAGCCTGCAAAGGATTGCAAGCTCTATCACCCATAGAAGGTACATAGCATGGTATAATGCGGTCAATCCGAACGTGAAGCGCAATGGTAAAGCCAGATGCCCGTCATGCTCTTGCAGACCAAACTCTACCGGCCCACGCCGCGCCCAGATCTGATTTCCCGGGCGCGGCTGTGTGAACGCCTGTACGCGGGCTTGTGGACAGGTGACGCCTTCGGACGCAAGCTCACCCTCATCGCCGCCCCCGCCGGCTTCGGCAAAACCACGTTGATTTTGGATTTTGGAAGAGAGCCACAATCCACAATCGAAAATCTAAAATCGGCCTGGCTTTCCCTCGACGAGGCCGATAACGAGCCGGTGCGCTTCTTGCGCTACGTCATTGCCGCGCTACAAAGCGCGCTTCCAGAGGTGGGCCGCGAGGCCGCGTCGCTGCTGGAACTCGGCGCCCCGCCCGCCCTGGAAGAGGCGCTCGCGGGCCTTATCAACGAGATTGCCGCCGCCGACTGCCTCATCATTCTGACGCTGGACGATTACCACGTCATCCACCATGCCCGCATCGCAGCGCTGCTGACGTTCCTGCTCGAGCATCAGCCGCCCAATCTGCACCTCATCATCGCCAGCCGGAGCGATCCGGCGCTGCCCCTGGCGCGGTTGCGCGCGCGCGGGCAGCTGCTCGAACTGCGCGCCCGCGATTTGCGCTTTACCGTTGAAGAGACCGCCGCTTTCTTCACCCAGACGATGGGGCTGGAACTCCGCCCGGAATGGATCGCCGCGTTGGAGCAGCGCACCGAGGGCTGGATTGCGGGCTTGCAACTGGCGGCGCTTTCGATGCAGGGCCGCGCGGATACGCAGGCGTTCATTCAGAACTTCACGGGCAGCCAGCACTTTGTGTTGGAGTATCTGGTGGAAGAAGTCTTGCAGCGCCAACCCGAATCCGTGCAACGGTTCTTGCTCGAAACCTCCATACTCCAACGGATGTGCGCACCGTTGTGCGATGCGGTAACGGGATCTGCCGAAAGTGGAGATGCGCTGGCGGATCTCCAACGCCGCAATCTTTTTATTATCCCGTTGGATGGCGAGCACTATTGGTTCCGTTATCATCATCTGTTTGCTGAATTTCTCAAAAGTCATCTCAAACGCACGCGGGCCGATGCTTTGCCCGTGCTGCACCGCCGCGCGGCGGAATGGTTCCAGGCGCACAACTACCCAGAAGAGGCTTTGCATCATGCTTTTGCCATTCCCGATTACCCGTATGTCAGCCGGTTGGTGGTTGATAATTGGCGGCGCGTCTATCATACAGGCCGTCTGGATACCGCCGTGCGCTGGCTCGAATCTTTACCCGGCGACTTACTCCGCCAATCGCCAGCGTTAGGTGTGGCATACTGCTGGACCTTGTTCATACGCGGGGATTATGACCGCATTGGCGCCTATCTCGACGATATCACGCAAGCCTTTGACCACATGGTTGCAACGGGGAAACTGCCGGTCGAACACCCTGAGTACAACATCATTTCACATCAGGTAGTTTTGTTGCGCGCCATTGTTATGCGACATCAAGGCGCCGTTGCCGCCGCAATCAAGGACATCGAACAGCTCTTGCCAGCGATTGCGGAATTGCGTGAAAAGCTTGGGCTGACGTATATGGATATGGGGCTCACGGCATGTTATTCGCAGTTGGGTTATGCTTATGCGGCGGCAAACGATTTCGAACGGGCGGACGATTACCTGAGCCGCGTCAGTTCCCACGCGCGCGCTTGCGACAATTTCTTCTCTCTGGCGCACGCGACGATGGAATGGGCACGCATCAACCTGGCGCTAGGGCGCGTGGAACGAGCAGAAGACATTTGTCGCCGGGAGCTGGCGCTGGCACAACAACCGGCCTATGCCAACTATCCGGCGTTTTGCCTGATTGAGCTCGCCCTGGCGGATGTCCTGCGCGTCAAGAAATCGTGGGACGAAGCCGAGAGTCTTCTCCGCCAGGGATTGGACACCGCCAGAAGAAGCGGTCACGCATACTACCTGGCGCAGGGTTATCTGATTGCGGCACGTTTGCATCACGCGCAAGGGAAACCCGTCCAGGCGCAAGAGGATGTTCGCCAGGCGGAACAGATTGCCGCTTCCATTCACAACCGTTTCCTGGATGGCGATATCGCGCAGACCCGGCAAACGCTGGCCAGCAAAGCCGCGCCCGCGCAACAGTTGATCGAACCGCTGAGTGAACGGGAACTCGACGTCTTGCGTTTAATCTGCCTGGGCAAGTCGAACCAGGAAATTGCGGATGAACTCTTTGTGGCGCTCAACACCGTCAAGCGCCACGCCAACAATCTCTACGGCAAGCTAGGCGTCAGCCGCCGTGCCCAGGCAATCATGGAAGCTCGCAGGTTGGGGTTGGTGTAAGCGTTCAGCTATTAGCGTTCAGCTTTCAGCTTTCAGCAAAATACCACAATGGCGCTGGTGCGCCTGGCGGGGTGGCTAAAGCCGCTTTTTTTAGGGTGTTTTATTTATAGAGAAAGCGCCTAACACTTTAGTGTTAGGCGCTTTTTTATCCGAAATCCCACTTTTGGGTGTTACCAAATGAGGTCATTTGCCGTATAGTGATGATATGAAAACAGAAAGCGATGCCATCGTTTACGAAATCCGGGTGAAAGGTCATCTGGGCCAGAACACTTTGGTCTGGTTCGAAGATTTCACTGTGGAATATAGTCCCGATGGGCAGACGATCCTGCGCGGGCCGATTGTGGACCAGGCCGCATTGGCTGGCATTCTCGCGCGCATTTGTGACCTGGGCTTGAGCCTGAAATTGTTTCGACAGATGGAGTAAAGAACAATGCTATATTACAGAACCATTCGCAACGATGTGGTAAAGAGCAAAGCGATCACGCTGACGACCATGCTATTTGTCGCGGCGGCAGCCATGCTGGTTGCGCTGGCGGCCATACTCGTCGTCAACCTGGCGGGCGCGATTGATACCATGATGACGCAGGGGAAAACGCCCCATTTCATGCAAATGCACGCCGGTGAAGTGGATCTGGCGCGGCTGGCCGCTTTTGCCGAACAGAATGAGGATGTGGCCGATTTCCAGGTGATTGAATTTCTCAACGTGGACGGCGCGCAGTTTGTATTTGCCGGCGGTTCGCTGGCCGGCACTATCCAGGATAACGGGCTGGTGGTTCAGAGCGAAAAATTCGATTTCCTGCTCGACCTCGATGGCAACCTCATCACGGTCGCAGACGGGGAAATTTATCTCCCCATCGCCTACATACAGGATGGCACCGCCAGAGTTGGCGACACCGTGACCGTAGCCGGGAAGCCACTCACCATCGCGGGACCTCTCCGCGACTCGCAAATGCAACCGATGCTCGCCTCGTCCAAGCGCTTTTTGGTCAGTTACAACGACTTTGCTGCGCTCAAGCAGTTCGGCAGCGTGGAATACCTGATCGAGTTCCGGCTGCATGACCTGGACAGGTTGAGCGCATTCGGGACGGCCTACACCGCCGCGGGACTCGAGGCCAACGGGCCGGCCATCACGTATCCGCTGTTCAGAATGATGAATGCCATTTCCGACGGCCTGATGATTGCGGTCATTCTCCTGGTTAGCGCCCTGGTGGTTGCCATCGCCTTCCTGTGCATCCGCTTTACGCTGCTGGCGAAAATCGAGGACGACTACCGTGAAATCGGGGTGATGAAAGCTATCGGGCTGCGTGTGGCCGACATCAAGATAATCTACCTGACCAAATATGTCGCCATCGCAGCGGCGGGCAGCCTGCTGGGGTATGGGCTATCCTTTGTCTTTCGGGACGCGCTGCTGGCCAACATCCGGCTGTACATGGGCGAAAGCGCCAACGCCGCCCTGGCGCCGCTGTTGGGGATAATCAGCGTCCTGCTGGTGTTCCTGGCAATTAGCGCCTATGTGAACGGTGTGCTGGGGCGGTTTCGCAAAATTTCGCCGGCAGAAGCCGTCCGCTTTGGGGTTTCGCAGGAAAAATCGGGCGGGGGGCGGCGTTTCCGCCTGAGTGTGAATAAGTTGCTCGGCACGAATATTTTCCTCGGCGTCAAAGATGTTCTCGCTCGCAAAAGCCTCTACGTCACCATGCTGGCGGTGCTGGCGCTGGCGGCGTTCATCATCATCGTCCCGCAGAATTTGCACAACACCATCGCCGCCAACAGTTTCATCACCTACATGGGCGTTGGGGACAGCGACCTGCGCATTGACATTCAACAGACCGACCAGATCGCCGAAAAAGCGGCGGAAATTGCCGCGGCGATGGCGAATGACGTATCCATCTCCAAATTTGTTGTGCTGACCACCAAAACTTTCCGCGTGCAGCTGGCTGACGGCTCGGAGGAAAGCCTCAAGGTTGAATTGGGCGACCATTCGGTCTTTCCCCTGACCTATATCCAGGGGCGCGCCCCTGCGGCGGAGAACGAAATCGCGCTTTCGGTGATGAACGCCAGCGAAATGGGCAAAGAGGTGGGGGATGTCATCACGCTGATGATCAACGGGCGGGAGACAATACTCACGGTCTGCGGTGTCTATTCCGATGTGACCCACGGCGGCAAATCCGCCAAAGCGGTGTTCGCCGACGACTCGGCTGACACCATGTGGAGCGTCATCACCGCCGAGTTGACAAATCCAGCGCTGGTGGATGAAACGGTTGCCGAATACGCGGGCAAGTTTGCTTACGCCAAAGTCTCGGACATTGATGAATTTATCCGGCAAACCTACGGCGGGACCATCAGCGCCATCGGCAAAGCCTCTTATGCGGCCGTCGGCGTTGCGCTGACGCTCATCGCGCTGATCACCCTATTGTTCATGCGCATGTTGGTCGCCAAAGATAGATACGCGATTGCGGTGATGAAGGCCTTTGGTTTTACGAACGCCGACATCAAGGCGCAGTACGTGGCGCGTTCGGTCTTCGTCCTGATCATCGGCATCTTGCTTGGCACACTGCTGGCAAACACGCTTGGCGAGGCGCTGGCGGGAGCGGTGATCGCCTTGTTTGGGGCGGCCTCCTTCAAATTCATCGTCAACCCGGTCTTTGCTTACCTGCTCAGCCCGCTGCTAATGGCGGGTGTGGCGCTGGCCGCGACAATCCTCGGCACCCTGGACGCGGGACACATTAAAATTTCTGACAATATCAAGGAGTAAGCCATGCAACAGCTCATTACCAGCGAAAAAATTACCAGGTCTTTCGGCCTGGGCGCGGAAAAGCGCAACGTCCTCGACGGTATCTCGGTGGACATCCGCCAGGGCGAGTTCGTCGCCGTGATGGGGCCTTCGGGTTCGGGAAAATCCACGCTGCTGTATGCCCTGAGCGGCATGGACAGCGTGGACAGCGGCACGGTTACCTTCGACGGCGCGGATTTGTCGGGGCTGAAGGAAAACGAACTGGCCGACCTGCGCCGCACCAAAATGGGCTTTGTCTTCCAACAGCCGACGCTGCTCAAAAACCTGAACATCCTCGACAACATCATCCTGCCGTCCATGCGCGACGGCCGTAAAAATGGCGCGCATCTGGTCGCAAAAGCCAGGACGCTGATGGAAACAACCGGCATCGCCGAGCTGGAAAACCGCGACATCACCCAGGCTTCGGGCGGGCAGCTCCAGCGGGTGGGCATCTGCCGCGCCTTGATGGGCGACCCGAAAATCATCTTCGGCGACGAGCCGACCGGCGCATTGAATTCTACCACCGCCAACGAGATTATGGCCCTCCTGGCGCAAATCCACCGCACTGGCGTGACCATCCTGCTGGTAACGCACGATGTCAAAGTGGCCGCTAAAACCGGTCGAGTACTGTTCATCCTGGACGGCCAGATTGCAGGCGAATACCTGCCTGGCGTATACGATGAAACCCGCGACGACCTCAAAGCCCGCGAGGAAGCTCTCACGGCCTGGTTGGCCGAGATGCAATTCTAAAGTGGAGGCGACCCTATGATGACTCTTTTTGACTTGAGGACCGACCCAGACCCCGAAACCGTGGCTGCCATTGTCTCCCTTTACGATGAAGAACCACGCTATGAGGCGCTAGATCCCGCGGCGATCAAGGCGTGCATCGGGTGTTGGTCCTGTTGGTTGAAGATGCCGGGCAAGTGTGTGCATAAAGACGCGATGGCGGAAAGCTACGCCGACTATGTGAATTCCGACAGAGTTATTCTGCTCATGGATACAGCCCAAGGCTTTATCAATCATTGCGCCAAAGCGTTTATTGACCGCACGATCCCGCATTATCATCCCTACATTGAACTTGTGGACGGTGAATGTCATCACAAAGCGCGCTACGCACGCTACCCAGAGCTGCACTTTTACTATGATGATGAGGCCCTCAATCAAGAGGAAGCGCAAATCATCGAGGATTATCTTTACAGGACAGCCTATCATTTCAAGTCAAGGGCCTATCGCATCCACAAGCATCCCGCGTGGGCTTTGACAGAGCTGCGTCCGCGCGCCGCCAGGAACAAGGGCTTGCAGCCCAATGTCACCCAAAAGGTGGATAAACTCATTCTCTACAATGGTTCACCCAGAGTTAGCGGCAGCAATACGGCTCTGATTCTCAAGGCGATTTCGGACGCTTACGGCGCGAATATCGTTGTTCGTGATCTCAAGCAAAAGAAGATGTGGGCGCAATGGGCAACGGATTTCTCGTCGGAGAGCGCGGTGATCTTTGTTCTGCCCCTGTATGTGCATGCCATGCCTTCTCACGTGATGGCTTTTCTTGAAATGCTGCAACCCTCCCCCGGCGCACTGGGCTTTATCGTCCAGCAGGGTTTTCCAGAAAGCAGTCAATCCTACTACTTGGAAGCCTACGTGGAAAGGTTGACCCGGCGCCTCCAAAGAGACTATATGGGTACAGCCATAAAAGGCGGCATCGAGGGGTTCCAACTTCGGCCGGCAAAAGAGCAAGAAAAGATCATCGCGCCTTTTGTGGAATTAGTCGGCTCTGTCCTTGAAAGCGGCCAGATGTCCGCGCCGATCCTGGCTAAATTGGCGGACCCTGATTACTTGTCAAAAAGGATGCTGTTCTTATTCAGGCTCCTGGCCCCCACAGGCTTGATCAACTTCTACTGGGACAAGCATCTAAAGCAAAACAACGCCTTCGCCCAGCGGTTTGACAAACCTTTTGAAACAAAACGACAAGGAGACTGAAATGAAAAAGATAGATGTGATGTGGCAGTATGTCATCCTGGCATACGGATTATTCTGGTTCATGGTGATGGCGTTGGGTGGTTCGGCTGCGATGGTATTCAATGCGTCGCCTTTAGTACAAAGGATGGTTGAAGCATTTTGCGCCTGGGCGCCCACATTTGCGTTTCTCATCATGTTCAAGAAACTAAGACCTGAAACAAATCTGAAGGATTTTGTCAAAAGTGTTTTCAGTCAAGAGCTTAGGTTCGACCTGATACTCGTCAGCGGCATTGCCGTCGTCTTAAGCTCAACCCTACCGCTTTTGATATTGTCTTTATCGGGCGGTCAATCGTTCACTTCATTTTTCAGCCTGAAAGGGTATTCATTGCCCGTCACATTGTTATTGTGCCTGTTTGCCGGCCCCCTGGGCGAAGAACTTGGCTGGAGAGGCTATCTACGCGTTGAATTGGACAAAAAGTACAGTTTCATCCAAGCCTCCGTCGTAGCCGGCGTTATATGGGCATTTTGGCATGCCATTCTGTGGTTTGTAGATGTTGCCTTTATGGATGGCGCTACGGGTTGGCCGCTTGTGGCCTATATCATTGCAAATGTAGTGGTCATGACATCGCTTGTTGTGATGATGAATGTGGTCATGAAGAGAAGCAACAATCTGTTCAACGCCATCTGGATACACTTGTGCTACAACGTCATCTTTTATCATTTGACGAATATCACTCTCGCGTATTTTGGATGGCTCACCCTTGTGTATGCAATCACAGGCGCGCTGTTCTTGTTGTATCACTATGGGTACTTTTCAGGAGAAAATCAAAAATGAACGCAAACAAATCCTTCAACCAAATCGTCAACCTGGCCTTCAAAGGGGTTGCCCTGGCGGCAGGCATTGCCGTCGTCGTGCTGAATATCCTGAGGACTGCTGAATTGCAGACGCAGACGCTCCTGCTCGGCATTGGTCTGGCTTGCCTGGCAATGGTGATCCTGAACACCGGAACGGAGGCACGAGAATGAAAGCCTTTGACGTATATGCCTACGGCGTCATCGCTGCAAGCGAGCTGCATCTGCTGAGTATGCCGTTCCCCGCACCCGATTGCTACGCAGAGATTGCCGAAAGTCATTTCATGACCGGGGGCGAAGCCCTGAATTCCGCGATTGTCCTGAGCCGCCTGGGGGTAAGCGTCCAACTCGACGGCAACTGGATTGGCGATACGCCGGCCGGCGAACGGCTGCTGGCAACCATCCGCCGCTACGAGATTGACGTTCAGCGCCTGCGGGTCGAGCAAGGCTTTGCCGGGGCGCGGGAAATCGTATTTTCCGATGAACATAGCCGGACCATCTTTGGCAATTACGTTGATTTATTGTCCACAACCCGGAAGTGGAATATTCCCCAGAAAGCTGACCTGGCAAACGCGCGGATTGTGTGTGTGGATCCGCCGTTTCAAGCCGAAAGCGCCCTGGTCGGAACGTATGCGGTCGAGTTGGGTGTGCCTTTTGTCTCCATTGATTGCCCCTACGATCAGGCTTTGTCTAGCGCCGCTGCCGCCGTCATCATCTCCGGGGAGTTTCGGAACCGGGAATATCCCCAAACGGAGTTAGCGGCACTGTTTGCCGCATACCAGCAGCGCGCACAAGGGCTGGTCGTGTTTACAGTGGGAGATGATGTCATCTTGTATGGCAGAAGGGGCGCACCCATCAGGCAATTCAAGCCTTATCCGGTCAAAGTGATAGACAGCGCCGGGGCCGGAGATTCGTTTCGGGCCGGCGTCATCTATGGGCTGTTGCAGCAATGGGGCGATGAGCAAACCATCCAGTACGCTGCGGCCGTTGCGGGGTTGGTGTGCGCGAGCTTCCCCGGCGTGCTGAACAGTCCTACACATGCCGAAGTCATGCAATTTATGCAAAGCCACAACTTGTGAATGTCTCGAAGATGCGGATGCGCGCGAGTTAGTGACACGAAGTATTCAACAGAGGGTTCATCGTAGGTGAAGAATGAAAAGAACACTAACGACCACCAAATTCTTTAATAACTTGGGCCGGCGATTGGCTTATTTCTATGTCCGTCACTTGATGCGTTCGGAGATTGAATGGGAGTCCGACTTGTCACCAGGCGCAAAAATCATCGCCGCCAACCATCCGACGACGACCGACCCTTTCCTGATCATGTCATGGCCGTTCGAACCGGTCTATATCCTGATCACGGAAGCGGCTTTCAAAGTGCCGGTGGTCGGCCAATTCTTGCGTCTGGCCGGCCATATTCCTGTGTACGCCAATCGCGGCCGGGAAGCGTTCGATGCGGCGTTGCAGTTGCTGAGCGAGGGGCATACCGTGGGTATCTTTCCAGAAGGCGCCCTCAGCGAAGTTGATGGCAGCCTCATGTCACCTCGAAGCGGCGCAGTTCGCCTGGCCGCCACGGCAAACGTGCCCATTGTCCCGGCCGGCATTGCACTGGACTGGCACTTTGTCACCCACCGGCAGATACAGCAATTTGGGGTAGAGGACAGGATGCGCTGGTTCTGGTTAGGGGCGTATGAAGTGACCGCTGGCAAGCCGCTCGTCTTCGACCACAGCGC
>Ga0209498_1001929_pt1 | contig 12605 bp, 12 predicted proteins | sample WalLakDeSediment_FD_184131 | JGI IMG/M metagenome (GOLD analysis project Ga0209498, IMG submission 184131) | Lake sediment microbial communities from Walker lake, Nevada to study Microbial Dark Matter (Phase II) - Walker Lake 11/02/13 Deep... | ecosystem: Environmental > Aquatic > Freshwater >...
GTACGGGTCTCGTCGGCGGGGCGATGCTCGTCGCTGCGGCCGCGGTGGCAGCCTCCGGCAGCCAGGGCAGCGAGATGCTCGCCCGGGCCGCCGCGGGCCTGACCGCCGAGGGGGCCGCTCGTCACGTTCGCGTGTTGGCCGACGACTCTTTCGAAGGCCGGGAGGCCGGCAGGCGGGGAGGCCGCGCAGCTGCCGCCTACATCGTCGAGCAGATCGGGCCGCTCGGCTTTGAGCCGGCCGGCGACGGCGGCACCTATTACCAGCCGTTCGGGGCTGGGATGCGAAACATCCTCGCTCTCCTACCAGGCCGGGATCCTGTCCTGGCCCGCGAGGTGGTCGTGGTAGGCGCCCACTACGACCACGTCGGCTATGGCAATCCCCAGAACAGCTTTGGTCCCTTCGGCCGCGTGCACAACGGAGCCGACGACAACGCTTCGGGCGTGGCGGGGCTGATCGAGATCATGGCAGCCCTCCAGCGGCTCCCTGAACGGCCACGCCGGTCGATTCTCATTGCCTTCTGGGATGGCGAAGAGAAGGACCTGCTCGGCTCGCAACACTTCCTCCGCGTTCGCCCGCAGGCCCTCGCCGGCTACGACCTCGTCTTCTCCGTCAATCTCGACATGATCGGCCGGCTCCGGGATCGGCGGCTGATCGTCTTCGGCGGCCGCACAAGTTCCGGCCTGCGATCACGGCTCGTCGGAATCAATAATGCCCCAGGCGGTGCCGGACTCGAACTCACCTTTGACTGGGACATCTCCGAGGATTCCGACCACTATTCATTCATCACCCGCCGCATCCCGACCGTGATGCTCCACACCGGTCTCCACGATCAGTACCACCGGCCGAGCGATGACGTGGAGTTTGTGAACTTCGACGGAATTCCGCAGGTGTCACGGCTCACACTCGCCCTCACGCTGGCGATCGCGGATGACGACGAACGCCTATCGTTCCGGCCGGAGTCGCGATCGGAATCGAACGCCACGAAGCGACGGCTCGAAGAGTCGCGGCCCCCCCAAGCCCCATCCCGAGGACGCTGGGGAATCATTTCGCGGGCTGATCCGGGGGAGCCCGCCTGTCCGGTCGTGGTCGACGTCTTCCTCGATTCGCCCGCCGCCAAGGCCGGCCTGCGGGCGGGCGACCGGCTGATCGCCATCGAAGGCGAATGCTTCGCCGATCAAGCGGCGATGGTGGCGAAACTGCGGAGCAGCCCTGCAGGCTGCCAGCTCACGATCGATCGTCGGGGTGTCGTGTCGACCGTGACACTGCGAGACGACGGCGACTGATCATCGCCCTGACCAGGCCCCGTCCCAGTACCCGCCCAGGCATTCCCCAGGCCTCCCCCAGGCATCCTTTTAGTGTGAGGCGGCCCGGTCGGCAGCACCGCCAGCAGTCTGGCAGGACACCAGAGGAATCATTGTCGCGGCGGGTTCAACCCTGGTCGTCTTTTCAGACCTCCTCGTCGTCCTCGTCGTCGTCGTCTTCCTCGTCATCGTCGTCGTCTTCCCAGTCATCATCCTCGTCGTCCTCTTCGTCGTCCTCTTCCTCCTCGTCATCCTCCTCGTCATCGTCGTCTTCGACTTCTTCCCACTCCTCGTCGTCTTCGTCGTCGTCTTCGTCGTCTTCATCTTCTTCCTCATCGTCCTCTTCGTCGTCGTCGAGGTCGTCATCGTCCTCATCGTCATCGTCATCATCTTCGTCGTCATCGAGGTCATCGTCGTCTTCGCCCGTGATGAACGGCTCGACGGCGAGGTCGGCCCTTATCGAGCCGGTCGCAGAGACGACCTCAAACAGATCCTCTGCTGCGAGGAGGTCGGGCAACTCGCTCCACGAAAACACCACGGCTGACGACAGCTCTTCCTCATCCCGGCCACGCTCGGCAATCGTCACGGCAAAAACCTCCTAGGAAACGGGTCGACGCTCATGTTCTGAAGGCCAGATTCTCTACCCTATCCGGCAATCATCGTCCAATCGGCCCAGCAAAAAAAACCTGCCTGCCGCCGGCCCCCGGAATTCTGGAAAGCCGGGGAGCGAAAGTGTGTCGGGTGGACCCGGAGGTTGCAAGGGTCGGGCGACGGAAAACTAGTCTTCCGCGGGTTCCCCCAGAGCGGATTCGGCAGCATTCGGATCGGGGAACGGGGAAGCCCCGGACGGGGCGAAGGTTTCAAACGGCGGCAGGTCTTCGATCCGGGCCAGGCCGAAGGCGGCCAGAAACCGCCGGGTTGTCACGTAGACGTTGGGACGGCCCAAATCGTCGGCCCGCCCTCCAATGGCCACGAGGTCGCGTTCCAGGAGCTGCCGCAGCATCTCCTCGCTGCCCACCCCGCGAATCGCCTCGATTTCGGCCCTCGTCACCGGCTGGCGATACGCCACGATCGCGAGGGTCTCGAGGCCCGCCGGCGAGATTTTTCCGGCCGCCGGATGGTCGGCCAACCTGCGAATCCAGGGCCCGAAGGCCGCCCGCGAGAGGAGCTGGAATCCGCCCGCGATTGGCTCCACCCTGACGGCCGAGCCGGAGGCCTCCTGAAGGTGGCGGAGTTCCCGCAGCAGGGCCCGGGCCCGGGTACCGTCCGGGAGCCGGGCGAGTTTTGCCAGGCGGCGGGTCGGGAGCGGCTCTCGGGCGAGAAACAGGGCCGCCTCGAGGCGGGCCAGTTCGTCTGAACGAACATGGGCCCCGGCCGCCGGCCGCCGCTCTGCGTTGCCGGATGGGGATTTGGCCGGTTCGTCGAGCACCCGCGGCCGGCGGCGGCTCTTCGCCAACAGCGGAGCCGCGGGATGGATATCGGCCCGGACCGCCGCCAGGCATTCGGCAAGCGTTCGGTGGCGAAGGGATCGGGGGAGCATCACGACACCGATCGGGAAGGCGAGACGATTGCCGCCGGATCAGAACCGGCGGGGCGATGCGTCTGGGGCGAGACCACCGGCCGCCAGCCGTTGTCGCCACCCGCGGACCACCTCGACGAGTGCCGCAACCGCCTCCTCGGGGCTCTGACCCGAAGCCTGAAAGACGCGGTGCAGCTGGCCTGACTCGTCGACGGCAACCCGACACGCGGCCACATGGGTACCGGCGACGCCGTCGAGCGGGCGGCAGTCGATCGCTGTCGCACCGAGTGCGGCCAGCGAGTCCTGCGCAGGCGGCGGGCCTCCGATCGATACCGTTGGCAGCGACGCAGCGGGGGTTGTCGCCACCGGGGGCGGTTCCGGCGTCTCGTCAAGGGGAAGGATGGCGACGGTACTCGTGTCGGGCCGGGACAGCCCGGCAACCCACGCCTCAATCGGTTCCCACAGGCGACACCGCACCGCGTTACGAAACTCTTCCGGCACGCGATGCGACAAGAGTGCCAGGGCCGGCACCACGGTCATGCAGGCAAAGATCAGGCAGGTACGGACCTTCATCGCTGCACGGATTCCTCGAAGACAACGAGCGCCGCAGGCTAGCGGGCGGGCCCGGCGGCCACAATCGCGGATTCAAGCTCAGGCCGCCCAAGGGACCAGGGCCGCGATTGCAGCATGCCCGGGGCATAAGCTGGGGGGAAGCGCTAACCGGGGGGACCCGCCCGCTGGGCTGGAGATCGACCGGATTTCGGCCGGCCTAGGCCAGGGGGCTGCCCGGCAGATTCTGTGCCGCACACCACTGCCAACTATTGCCAACCACTGCGAAATGGGCGGCCCTTACTCCGGTGGTGCCGGCTCCAGCGGTGCCGGCTCGTCGGCCGGCTGAGCCACAATCACGGCTCGCCGGGCCGCCGGGCTCTCGAACGTCGCGGGGTCGAAGTGTGGCACACCGGCGGCGACGGCCAGGGGCATCCTGCCGCGGCCCTGGGTAACCAGGCCACGAACCACCTGATTGGCGAGCATTTTTTCAAGCCTGCTTCGCACCGCGTCGAGACCGACCCCGCCCGGCTCCACGGCGGTGACGGTGACGAGGTGGACGCCGAAGGGCGTCAGGAACGGTTCCGAAACGGCTCCCTTGGACAGCGTGAACGCCTCGCTCGTGAAGGCGTCGATCATCGGCCCCTCGCGGGCAATCCACCCCAGATCGCCCCCCTGCCGTCGGCTCGGCCCCGCGGAGTGGCGGCCAGCCGCCTCGCCGAACGACACCCGGCCTTGAATGATCTCGCGGCGGATCACCCCGGCCCGCTCGATGAGGCCGCTGCCGAGATCGCCGTCGCCTCCGGCTGCCGGCCGCAGGATGATGTGGCTGACCCGCAGCCGTGTGCCGTCGAGTTCGCGACGGTTTTCTTCGAACACGCGAGCGATGGCGTCGGCAGTGATCAGCGGCCGCACGATCTTGTCGAGGCCGATCTCGAGCGACACCTGCTCGCGGATCGATTCGGGGGTCCGGCCGGTCTTTGCCAGGAAGGTCGGGAAATCCTGTCCTCGGACCGCTACCTGTTCCTGAAGCCGCACAAGGGCGGCTTCGATTTCGCTCGCGTTGACCACGACGCCCGCGCGGGCCACCTCCGCCCGCAGAACCCGCTCGTCGATGATCTGCTCGAGGACCGCCGCCGCCGCCCGCTGCCGCTGCTCACCCTCCGGCAGTTCGCTGAGGCCAAGACGCCCCAGGACCATGTCGACATCCGCCCGGCGGATCGTCTCCGTGCCGCAGCGGGCGATGACCTCGTCCTGATCGGCCGCTCCGCCTGCCGCCCCGGCCACCATACCCAAGAACATGAGCCCGCACACGAGAAACTCAGCGAACGAAAACGCGGTTGGCCGCATACAAATGCCACCCTTGGCCGCTTGGAAAATGAGCATTCGCGAATCATAGCCGCGGTGGACGGGCCGCAGAAGCCCGGGGGCCACCGCCGGAGCGGTTGGCGGACGAGCCCTGTGGCGGGCAAGATGTGACCGGTTCGAGTCTCGTCGGACTCCGCCAACGATCGTTGGGCGGCGGCCGGCTCAGGCACGCCCCGAAGTACGCCCCCGAAGTCCGCCCTCAAACACGCTCTGAACCGCTCCATGGCAAAGCTCGCGATCAGCCTCTGCGGCGAGGGCCGGGGACATGCCACCCGGATCAGCACGCTCGTCGAGCGGCTCGACCGTGACCACGAGATCGTCGTCTACACCTCGGCCGACGCGTTGGCCTTTCTCCGGGAGCATCTCGCCGACCGCCATCCGCGGGTGCGGCTCGAGGAGATTCCCGGGGTTGTCTTTGAGTACACCGGCGGGCGGCTCGACGTGATGCGGTCGATTGCCGCCGGGCTCGATTATCAGGCGCGGCAGCTCGGGCCGCTCGTCGACCGTCTGATCCAGGAACTCGACACCTTCGGTGCCGACCTCGCGATCACCGACTTCGAGCCGGCCCTGCCGCGGGCGGCCGGCCGGCTCGGCATTCCCCTCGTGAGCGTCGATCATCAGCACTTCCTCCTCGCCTACGACCTCGACGCCCTGCCCTGGTCACTCCAGTGGAACGCCTGGTTTATGAGCCACGCGGTCTGGATGTATGTCAGCGAGTCGGCCGACACGGTCGTCTCGGCCTTCTTCCGGCCGCCGCTCCGCCGGGGTTGGGAGCATGTCGTGCAGGTGGGTCCGCTTCTGCGGCAGGAAATCCTCGCGGCCCATCCCCGTGACGAGGGCTTCGTGCTGAGCTATCTTCGGCGACACACCCCCTTTTCGGTGATCGAGGCCCTCGCCGACTGCGGGCTGCCCGTCCGGGTCTACGGCCTCGGCCACCGCGAGCATGTCGGGGGCTGCTCCTTCCATGCGATCGACGACGTCCGCTTCGTCGCCGATCTCGCCGCCTGCCGCTGCCTCGTGGCCGCGGCCGGCAACCAGCTCATCGGCGAGGCCCTTCACCTCGGCAAGCCGATGCTTGTGCTGCCGGAAAGGGCCCACTCCGAGCAACTGATGAACAGCCACTTCCTCGACGCGATGGGCTGCGGTGGGTTTACGCTCCTCGAGGAAACCGATGGCGACCGCGTGCGGTCGTTCCTGGCTGGGCTCGACCGGTTCGCCCCGGCGCTAGCGGCGGTCCGCGGCCGGATGGATGGCACCGACGACGTGCTGCGGGTCATCGAGCACCGCCTCGCACAGCGACGGGCCGCCACCGCGACGGCCTAGCCTGCGACCCCGCGAAGCACCGCCGGCAGAATCGCCCGCAACGCGCGGCCGCGGTGGCTGATCACTCCCTTGACGGCCAGGGCGAGCTCGCCGAAGGTGCGGTGATATTCGGGCACGATAAACAGCGGGTCGTAGCCAAAGCCCCCCGCACCGGCCGGTTCCTCGGCGATGACGCCGCCACAGACGCCCGCGGCCACGGCCACGATGACGCCGGTGGGGTCGGCCAGAGCGGCGTGGCAGGCGTAGAAGGCCGCCCGCTCACCTCCCCGGCGGCCAGCGAGCCGCTCGAGCAGAAGCAGGTTGTTGCGGGCGTCGGTCGCCTGCCGTTCCCCCGGCGGAGCCGGGCCAGAAAATCTCGCCGAGTGAACGCCAGGAGCGCCCCCCAGGGCGGGCACCACAAGGCCGCTGTCTTCGGCCAAGACCCAGCGGCCCAGGGCCCGGGCTTGCGCCGTCGCCTTGAGGGCTGCGTTGTCGGCGAAGGTGTTGCCGGTCTCCTCGACTTCCACAGCAGCCGCAAGACCGGCGAGCGACTCGCAGGCGACGCCGTGTGGCTCCAACAGCGGCACGAGTTCGCGGAGTTTGCCTGCGCTCGTGGTGCCGAGAACGAGCGACACTGGCATGGAACACACCGGCTATCGCCGGCCGGCGGGACGGCGGGGCACGTCGATCGGCTTCGGCTGCATGTCGAGCATGATACCGTCGAACGAGCGGGGCATGATCTGGCCGCGGGCAAGCGCCGCCTGGTCGGGCCCGAGGCCGGCGGCGATCCGCGCGATCTCCGGATGCGGCACGGCACGGCCGTCTTCGCCGGGCAACGCCACCTGGTCGAAGCTGCCCACGCAGACGATGCTTGAATCCCGGTCGTGAAACTCCCAGGCCTGCCAGCCGGCCCGCCGCAGGGCCTCGGTGAGCCGGTGGGCCCGCGCAGCCGCCTCAACGAGCCGGCTCTCCTGCTCGACGCCCCGGACTTGTGGATCCCGCCACCCGCTTCCCTTAAGGGCCGCGAGAAATCGATTGACGTCCACGAATCCGCTGGGAACTTCCGGCTCTTCGCCGGCGGTGTCAAACGTGCCCGCGCCGGTGAAGGTCGCCACCCGCACCGTATACCGCCCTGGACATTCGAGCAGGCCATGGGAAACGTCAGCGTTCATTGCGATCACAAAGTCGTCTACCTCGTGCCGGGCGAAGTAGTCGGCGGGTAGAAGCGGGTTCGGAATGAGCATGGCGGCGTGCATCGGCGGCTTCTCCGCCGCCGTCGCAGCATGCTGCCGATTGGCCTGGAGAAAGTCGGCGAGCAGACGCGACTTCGAATGGCCGCCGCCGAGTGCCTCCGGTCGCAGCTGCTTGATCTGCTGGAGGGCTTTTTGCCCGCGCGGATCCTCAAACGAGGCGAATTCGCCCACGAGCACCGCCACCTCGATCACCTCGGCCGCGTTGGCGTATCGCATCCGCTTCGGAGTGCCGTCTGGATTGAGGCCGATGCCCCGCTGTTCGCCGGTGTAGTCGAAGGCCTTCTCGTGGGTGTAGGCTCGCAGTTTGTGTCGCGACCGTAGTTCGTGGACGAGCTTTTTCGCATCCTCTCGGGCATCCTCCCCACGGAAGGTGGTCGCCAAGACCAGCCACGGGCCGTCCCGCTCAGCCAGCGGGTGCATCGCCTGGGGGTCGACCTCCGCAGCGGAAAACCACGACGCGGGCAGCCATCCTTGGGCTGCTACGGGCGTTGCCGCCGCCGCGGCAGCCAGCACCACGATCACCGCCAGCAGACGGCGTGCGGAAGGGGCTGACAAACAGCTCACGGTGGACGCTCCAGAGAATCAGGGGATGACGGCTGGCAGGGCCGGGACGGTAGCGATAGCCCCGTGCCGATGCCAGACTGATCACCGCCCCGGAGGCCGGCGTAAGCCAGGCCGGCGAGCGCGGGCCTCACAAGCTGGAGAAGCCGGAGAAGTCTGGCCACCAATGTTGCAACGCCGCCAAGTCTCCCTGCCCGCGATCATGCTGGTTGTTGTCGTTTGGCTCGCGGCCACGGCCGGCCCTCCGCTGGCGATCTCCCGCTGGCGGGCGAGCTGGCTCGAAGTGCTCTCCCAGCCGGCCGTGCAGGCCGAGTGGGACGCCTTCCGGGAGGCCATGCGGCGGGAATCGGGCCGGGATGGCCCCGTGCAGCGAAAGGTGCCCAAGAGCCTGGAGCCACCTGAACTCGTCTGGCTGCGAGACTATTTCCCGCTGGCCGTCACGGCCTGGGTCGTGCTCGTGGGAGTTTTGGGCGGATTCTTGGGCCTGCTCGCGTTGGGGGCAGCCGGCACCTGGCGGGTCACCGACCCAGCATCGCCCGGGCGCTGACGGCTACGACGAAGAACAGCACGAGCGTGATCGCGAGCACGCTGACGAGCGAGAACAAGGGCCACACTCCCAAATTCGTAGACACGCAGGACACGAGCCGCGCAGCGCCGGAAGCCTGGAGCTTTTCTGCCAGCGGCAAATTTGATGGTAGACGCCCGACCGGCGGCGAACAAGGCGTTTTGCCGGCGGCGAAACAGCGTCCTGCCGGCATTCCGCCGGAGAGTCTGAGCCGGCCGGCTCGCTTGCCATCTACGGCCGATTCGACTGCCGCAAGAGTTCCTCGGAGACAACCGTCCGAGCGGCCCGGCCAAGTTCCTCACCGGTCCGCCGCTGGCCGACCGAGTGCCACGGCGTCACGTCGGCAAGCTCGGGCATGATCTCCAAGACCTGGTCGACGAGCATCTCGACCATCCGCACGACTGCCGGCTCCCGCGACCGCTCGCGGATCGCGGCGGCAGTCTTCATCAGCTTCACCATCCGCGACCGCTCGAGCACGGGTCCGGAGAGCTGACCCTCCCCCTCGACGAGCAGTTCGGCCACCGGCACCTCGAGCACCTGCTGCCACCGCAGGAGGTCGCTCAGCCGCAGGTCACAGTCGGGCTGCTCCTGACGCCGCACGAGCGGCAGTGACACGCCCAGGCGGCGGGCCACGTTGCGGAGCGTCACGCCCTGCTGCCGCCGCACATCGGCGATCCTGTGGAGCGGGGTCTCCCGCCGAGCGACGAGTCGGTCGGAGTCATCCGCCTCACGGGCCGCGCGAGCGAGATCGGAATGTTCGCTGTCGGCCACGGCCAGCGGATCAGAGAATCGGTCATCCGAATCGTCGAAGCCGTCGTGGCAGTCGCGGTCATAGTGCACAGTGGCCATGCTGGCTTTCTCCCTCGGCGGTCTTGCCGGCCCCGGCGAGCGTCTCCTGCCTTCGCCGCGGTGAGAAGCAATACGCGGGCGGCCTGCGGTTCGTTCGCGCTCGTTCGAAAATTTTTCGGTCGCCCGTCGGTCAGTTGGTAGCCTGCCCCTTCACCCACGACTTGAAGGCACGCATGAACGCCGATTCCCCCAATCCCGTCCCCGCCAGTCCGCTTTGCATGGGAGTGGCCTGGGCTCACCTCGCCCAGGCGACCGTCACGGCCCGGGGCACCGACGCCGTCCGCTTCGTCGACAACTTCGTGACCGCCTCGGTCGGGGCAGTGGCGAACGGGCATGGCACCGAAGCCTTCTTCACCGATGGGCGGGGATGGGTGATCGCCCTGGCCACGATCCTGCGGACCGATGCCGGGCTCGAGATCGTGACGGCGGCGGGCCTGGGGCAGCGGCTGCGGGACCACCTCGAGCATTACCACATCCGTGAGACGGTCGATCTCACCGACGCCTCAGCCGACACCCAGACGCTCATCCTGGCCGGCCCGGCCGCACCGCTGACGCTCGCCGCCGCGCTCCCCCCGCCCGCAGCCGCGCTCCCCACGGCATGCCTCGAGCATGTTTCAGCAACGCTCGCCGGACACGACGTGCGGATCGTGCGGGTGAGCGGTCAGGGGGCCGACGGGTTTTGGATCCGCGGTGGCCGTGACGCGATCGACGCGGTCGCACGCCAGCTCAGTGCGGGCGGCGTGCCCGAGGCCGATCCGGCCGCCCTCGAGGCGGCGCGGATCGAGGCGGTGTTTCCCGCGCCGGGCGATATCCCGGAGAAGACACTGCCCCAGGAACTTGGTCGCGATCCCCGCGCGATCTCGTTCACGAAAGGCTGCTACCTCGGCCAGGAGACGGTCGCCCGCCTCGACGCGGTTGGCCATGTCAACCGCAGGCTTGTGCTCCTGGCCATTGCGGCCCCGCACCCGCCCACCTGCCCGGCCGACGTCCGTTACGGCGACGATGTCGTGGGCACAGTCACGAGCAGCTGTGTGTCGCCGGATCATGGCATGTCCGCAGGCCTGGCGCTGGTGCGCACGCGGGCCCTCGCGGGAGAGCCTCTCACCGTCGGCTCGGCCACGGCGCGGGTGGTTTTCATGCCGCCGGCCGGAGCGACGTCATGACGATACCGAGCCCCGGGCCCACCGGCGAGGTTCTCTTTCGCGGCCGAAGGTTTCGTGTCGAGCGGGTGCCGCAGCCCTGTGCTGACGGCAGTGTTCGTGACCGCGAGGTCGTCGTGCATCCGGGCAGCGTCGTGGTCGTGCCGTTTGTCACGCCCGCCACGGTGTGCCTGGTGGAGGTCGTCCGCGTTGCCGTCGGCAAGACGCTGCTCGAACTGCCGGCCGGCACCCTTGATCGTGACGAGCCGCCGATCGCGACGGCCGCCCGGGAACTGGCCGAAGAAACCGGCTTTCAGGCCGGACGGATCGAGCCGGCCGGTTCGTTCTGGATGTCGCCGGGGATCCTCCGGGAACGGATGCATCTCTTCGTGGCCCACGACCTCGTCGCCGGTGAGCAGGCGCTTGAGCCGGGGGAACTCATCCGGCCGCGGGTCGTGCTCTGGGATGAGGCCGTGGAGATGTGTCTCGACGGCCGGATCGACGACGCCAAGAGCGTGGCCGGCATTCTCGCGATCAACGCCCGAAGGCTGGTGCCCCGGGCATGACCGCGGATTCCGCGGTTAGTGGCCGGCGGCGGCCGCCCGGGCGGCCGCCACCTCGAGCGGCCGCCGCTCGAGCAGAAACAGCCCGCCCCCAACAAGCCCGGCGATGATCGTGCAGAGCCCCCACAACAGCGCGATCGCCACACCGGTTTCATAGGGCACCCCGTAGCCGCGGAGCAGAAAGCCCAGCGCGTTCTCCCGCACGCCGAAGCCGCCGATGCTGATCGGCAGGACCATCAGCAGGGCAACGAGGGGCACAACGGTGAACCACGTGGCCAGCGGCTCGACCACGCCGAGGGCCCGCGCCACAAACGCCACCGCCACCGCGCCCCCGATCTGCACGACGAAGCTCCAGCCGATCGCCCCCAGCACAAGACTCGGCCGCTGCCGGTAGGGGAGCAGCCGCGCGACAAAGTCGCGGCCCGGCGACCCCTCGGGCAGGATCGAGTGAATCCGGTCGAGCAAACCCAGCACGATTCGGAAGCCGGCCACCGCCGCCACCAGCAGGCCAGCAAACACCGCGACCGCCGCCGCTGTGCCAAGGGTGTATTTTCGCGTGATGATCGCCGTCCCCACGAGCACGCCGAGGGCGGCCAGGCCGGTGAGCCGGTCGGCCAGCACCGAGCAGGCCGCCAGCAGTCGCAGCGGCGTCGTGCTGCCGATCCGCACCGCCTTGACGACGTCACCCCCGATGCTCGACGGCAGGCAGAGGCTAAAGAACATGCCCTCGAAAAACCGCCGCACGAAGAACCGGCGGGGGAAATCGAAGCCGAGGGGGCGGGCGAGCGCCGCCCAGCGGATTCCCGCCACCACCTGCACCGCGAGTGTTATGGCCAAAGCGGCCAGCCACCAACTCCACCGAGCAGCAGCGAGCAGATTCCTCAGGCCGGTCCAGTCGATGTCGCGGACGGCGTACGCCATCAGGCCCACGGTGGCCGCCACGCGAGCCGTCACCCCGAGCCACGCGGGAATCCGGCGGCGGGCCGGCGGCGGCTCGGGAGCGTCGTTCATGGGAGTTCGGTTCGGCTGCGGGCACGAGGGTCGTTCGGTCGGTACCCTAACGGAATCGCCGTTCCGCTCCCAGCCGACATGCCGACATGCCGACTCCCAGTTTCCTCGAGCGGATCGCTGCCTGGCCGTGGGCCGAGGGGGTCACGGTCCTGTTCGGGTTTGCCTGGGGGGCGATGCTCGGCAGTTTTATCAATGTCGTCGTGCACCGTCTGCCGCGAGGGGAGTCGGTGGTGACGGCCCGTTCCCGTTGCCCGCGATGCGGCTCGGCCATCCGCCCCCGAGACAACGTGCCGGTTCTGGGCTGGCTCTGGCTGCGGGGGCGGTGCCGTGACTGTGCCACACCGATCGCGGCGAGCTACCCCCTTGTGGAGGCGGCGTGCGGGGGCATCGTGATGCTGCTGGCCGCCGCCGAACTCGTCGGGGGTGGCCGCTGGCTGCCTGCATTTGCCGCCGAACCACTGCAGGGCATCGACCGGCTCCTGCGGGGCGATTGGACGCTGCTTATGGTCCTGTTCGTCCATTCGGCGGCGGTGCTCACGGTTATGGCCTGGAGCCTGCTCGACGGGGCGGGTCATCGCCTGCCACCGGCGTGGCTCGGGGCGACTCTCGTCGCAGCCGTGACGGC
>Ga0209498_1001930_pt1 | contig 12604 bp, 12 predicted proteins | sample WalLakDeSediment_FD_184131 | JGI IMG/M metagenome (GOLD analysis project Ga0209498, IMG submission 184131) | Lake sediment microbial communities from Walker lake, Nevada to study Microbial Dark Matter (Phase II) - Walker Lake 11/02/13 Deep... | ecosystem: Environmental > Aquatic > Freshwater >...
ACCAGGTGATCGGCGGGGTGATTATGTGGGTGCCGGGTACGATGATGTATATGGTGGCTCTGCTGATCCTGATTTTCCGAGCTTTCCAGCAGAATGAGAAAGCAAAGGGGGGCGTCGATAACCGGCGCTATCTGGTGGGGGCCCAAGCAGCATGAGTAGGATTGGGCGTCTCAGTTTAGGCCTGGCGGCCCTCACATTCATCTTACTGCTGGCCGTTCAGCCGGTCAGGGCCCACATTACGGGGACGCCGCACCTGGTTAACGCCCCGGCGGGGAATTATCTAGTCACAGTTTGGACGGCTCCCAACCCGGTGCGGACAGATGATTTTCACGTGATCGTGGGCGTCACCCGTCCAGAGGATCCCAGCCTAATCTTGGGTGAAACAGTAATGGTTACGGCCGTACCGGCGAACGGTCGCCACCCGGCCGTAACGGCTCAGGCAACCCATGAGCAGTCTGACAACAAGTTTTTTTACGAGGCCTATCTAGAAGTCGAAGAAGAAGGCTTATACGAAGTTGCAGTCACGGTTGGCGCGGCCACAGTCGGCGAACAAAATGGCGTGACTTTCACCATAGCCGTTGAGGCCGCACGCTGGCAGTGGCAGCGCTGGCTGTTTTGGAGTGGCTTGCTGCTTGTGGCCGGCTGGTTAGCCTGGCGCAACCTGCCTCATCAGCTGAACCCGGCCGCCGCGCGCCGGCCCAAACGACAACATCAGGTGGCTAATGGCTGAAGCACAGTCGCCGCCGCTGCCTTTCATCCTGTTCAACCGGCAGTGGTGGTGGGTTACGCTGCTGGTCATTGCCGGCGTCTTGCTTCTGGCGCGTCTCGGCATCTGGCAACTGGATCGACTAGAAGAGCGTCGGGCTGCCAATGCCGAACTGCTGCAGCAGTTGGCCCAACCTCCATTTGAACTCACGGGGGCGCTGCTAGGGGTTGATCCGGCTGCCTATAATGATCGTGAAGCGTGGGCCCAGGGTGAGTTTGATGAAGGGCGCCAGATGGCCCTGCTGGTGCAGAATTGGCAGGGACAGGCTGGCATTAACCTGATAACGCCCCTCATTCTGGCCGACGGCACGGCCGTCCTGGTGGACAGGGGCTGGATTCCCAACCGGCTGGCCGATCCGCGGGAGTGGGCAGCCTTCGCCGAACCGGAGAGGACGGTCATTACCGGCACCATCCAGCTGTCGCAGGAGATATCGCGGGGCGCGGCCGTAACGCCTGACCCTTCCCGCTTTCAGCAAGAGTGGTACCGGATAGACATTCCAGCCATCGCCGCGCAACTACCGTATGATCTTTTACCTTTCTATCTGGCTCAGGTCCCGTCGCCTGAAACGAAAGACGCCCTGCCCTACCGGGCTGAGCGGGTTATCGACCTGTCGGAAGGTTCTCATCTGGGTTATGCGCTGCAGTGGTTCACCTTTTCATTCATGCTGGCCGTTGGCTACATCTTCTTTGTTCGCCGGCAGTCGGCATCGCAGGAGTAGATTTCATGAACGATCCCATTGGCACTATCTTTCTGGTTTTGATTTTGCTGCTCATCGGCAGCGCCATTGTCATTCCCCAGATTCAGGAACGGCTGAAGAAGTAGCGAGGCGCGGTACCATTAGGCAGCCATTAGCTAAAGTTATCATATTCGGCTAAAGGGCGTACAATAAGTCTCATGCCTGACCGTTTGCAGTTAAAAGAGGGATGGATCACCCTGGGCCTACTGTGGGGGATGATCTTTTTGACGGCCATCGTCATCTACCAAGCCGATCTGGTTGCCGGGTTGGAGGTGCTGGCGGTTGTGGGCACGGTCGGTCTGCTTGCCGGTCTACTCATTGCCAAAAGCAAGTTTAGCAGTGGCAGTGCGCACCTGCTGGGCCTGGTCTACGGCCTGTTTGTTATCGGCCTGATGACTGGTCGTCAGCTAGGCGAAGCCCTTACCTGGAATGAGCGGATCGTGGATATCCTCTCCCGGCAGGCAGTCTGGTTCAATGCGGCCGTTTCCGGTAACACCAGCCGTGATGGCTTCATCTTTGTGGTACAGACGGCGGCAATCTTCTGGCTGCTGGGCTATTTTGGCGCCTGGTTCACTTTCCGCAAACCGCGCGTCTGGCGCGCCGTAGTGCCCACGGGCGTTGTCCTCTTCAGTGTCGTCTATTATGGGCCACCCGGTTTTGGGATGCATATGGCCCTGTTCATCCTGCTGGCGCTTCTGTTTGTCACCGCCACCCATCTTTCTGAACGTGAAGAGGAATGGCGAAAAGCGGCCGTGCGTTACGAAACAGCCATGCGCTTTTCATTCTTGCAGGCCAGCCTGGTGCTAGGGTTGGCGATCTTGCTGGCGGCCTGGATGTTGCCTACCTTGCCGGCCAGTGCGGCCGTTAATGAGGCTCTGGTCACGACCGGGGTTAGCGGTCAGTGGCGCACATTTCAAAATAACTGGAGCCGCCTGTTCTCCGCACTACGCGCCTATGGCAATCCGGTCGGCGACGGTTACCGTGAAACCTTGCTGTTAGGTGGTCCGCGCAGCGTCAGCAACAACCTGGTAATGGACGTCTACGTGTCTGAACAGTTGCCCTACGCCTTCTGGCACGAAACGATACTCGACACCTACCGCGGCGACTTCTGGTCGCGGGCAGATATGCCGCAACGCATTCTGCGTCACCCCGATGACGGCCCATTCTACCAGCCGGGTGGCCGTTCTGTAGAGGAAGCGCTGCAGGTAGTGGTCAACTATCGCCCCAATGCTACCGTCATGTATGGCTTGCCGGCTATTGTCGCCGCCGATCAAGATGCCTGGGTCAGCTACCAATACGACCCGGAAGGACGCGAACTGCTGGTTGGCGTACAGTCCCGCTATCTGCTAAGGCCGGGTGATATTTACCGGGTTCAGTCTTACTACAGCGCTGCCAACGCCACCGATCTGCGCCAGACGACCACCGAATACCCGGATTGGTTCGCCCAACGCTATTTACAGCTTCCAGACACTATTAGCCCGGAAACAATTGCCCTGGCCCAGCGGCTGACGGCAGCCTATAACAATCCCTACGACAAAGCCATAGCCGTGCGCGATTACTTGCGCCAAAACATGGCTTACAATGATCAGGTAGCCGCTCCACCACCGGGAGCTGAACCGGTCCATCATTTTCTCTTTGAAAGCCAGGAAGGCTACTGCAACTATTACGCTTCAGCCATGGCGGTCATGCTGCGCAGCCAGGGTATTGCGGCGCGGCTGGCGGCTGGCTTCGCTTCCGGCGAGTTCAATGACGACCTGGGCTATTATCGGGTGCGAGATGCCGATGCACATGTCTGGGTTGAGGTCTATTTCCCTGGTTATGGCTGGATTCAGTTTGAGCCCACGGCTTCGCTGCCGGTTTTTGAACGGCCGGACCGGGGGGGTGGAGGCGACGGCTTCTCAGAAACTGGTCCCGGTTTCATAGAGCGGGATCCAGACACCATGCCCATACCCGACGATCTATTCGGTGATTTTACCAGGGACTCAGAGCTTGATGGGTTGCCGGCGGGGTTGTTGATGAATGGCAACGGGATTGATGGCGAAGGGGGAGAAACAGCCGGGGTAATCTCGTGGACCGAGCGCCTGTTCACCTGGCAAATGGCCGCTGCTTTGGCTATTTTCCTGCTGGTTCTGCTGTTGGCCTTTGTTGCCCAGCGGCTAAACCTGGCGGTGGAGTCCAATGTGGATCGCAGCTACTTCCGCTTGATGCGGTGGGCGGCCTGGTTAGGGCTCCAGGTCGAGCCAGCACATACACCCTATGAGCGAGCTGACCTGCTGAAAACGGCCGTGCCCGCCGGCGAAAAGCCGATCCAGCGCTTGACTGACGAGTATGTGATCCGCCTATTTAGCCGCGACCACAACGGCCATAATGGCTTCAATCCTTTAGCCGAATGGCAGCAGCTCCGGCCCCTCCTTCTGCGGCAGTCTGTTCACGCCACACTCCGCCGCTGGCGTGAATAACAGGGTGGTTGCCCGGCTTCCTACTCCCTAACCATCTCCAGCTACTTCTTGCCAGCCAGCCCAATTTATGCCATACTCACTAATCAGATTAGACTGACGCTCTCTGGTGTAGTTTGGTGGTACCAATTGGTCTAATCGCCCACGTTCATCCGGGCAATAGCAAGTTTCAGGCGCAATCTATCTGCTTATCATTAGGGGCTTTTAATTGAGCAATTCAACCATCAGCCAGACCCAAACCGATCTATTCAAGCTGCACGACTTGATCGAGCATCTGGCAGAAACCATCAGTGGACAACAGCCGCCGGCTGGCGAGAGTGGCAGCGCGAGGCCCATTGGCGCCAGTTCGGAAATCATGCGTACCTTGCGGGTAGTTAAATCAACGGTAGAACTGGTAGAACACCGGCTGGAAGTGCAAGAAAAGGAGCGACGGCAGATGAGTGCCCTCCATGAAGTTGGCGCGGTCATCAACTCCTCACTTGATCAGACCCAGGTGCTCAATACGGTCATGGACACCATCATCAGTCTAACTGGAGCCGAACGAGGTTTCTTGATGTTGGTCAGTGACCAGAAAAACGAACTGGTTGTCGAGGTGGCCCGGAATATCCAGCGGGAGACAATCGCCGAATCCTCTTTTGAAATTAGCCGCAGCATCGTGAAAACAGTCGCCGATACCGGCCAGCCGATTGTGACCACCAACGCCCAGGCCGATCCCCGGTTCTTAAACCAGGCCAGCATCGTCGGCTACAATTTGCGCTCCATCCTCTGCGTACCTCTGAAGATCAAGGAAACAACCATTGGCGTACTCTATGCCGATAACCGGATTGTATCTGGCGTTTTCACCGATTCTGACCGGGACTTACTGGCGACGTTTGCCAACCAGGCAGCCGTAGCCATTGAGAATGCCCGCCTGTTCCATCAGATCCGGGCCCAGTTAGGCCACATCACCGAAATCACCAACCTGATGAACGACGTGTTCGACTCTATTGCCAGCGGTGTTATCACCATTGATGAGTCAGACTTTATCTCCCTGTATAATCGGGCAGCCGAGCGTATTTTGGGCGTGCCGGGGCATGAAGCGCTGGAAAAACCGTATCTGGAGGCGCTGAGCCCGATTAGCGCCATGGTTGAGCCGGTGGTAGAGCGGGTCAAGAACGAAGGCGGTTTCCACAACCTGGAAATTGACGCCGTCCTGCCCCGCCGCAGCGATGCGGCGACCCTGACCTTCAACTTCTCTCCACTGCGCGACATCCAGCAGAAATCAATGGGCGTTGCAGTTGTGGTCGAAGACATTTCCGAAAAGAAGCGTCTGGAAAGCGTGCGGCGATATCTACCGCCGGCTCTGGTTGACCGGGTACGAGACGTAGACGCGGCGCAACGGCCGCAGCGGCAAACGCTATCAATCATGTTTGCCGACGTGCGCGGCTTTAGCACCTTTAGCGAGTATTTGGAGCCGGAGCAGCTGATTCAGATCATCAACCAATATTTCACCCTGGCCGCCCGAGCGATCACCGAACAAGAAGGCATGATCGACAAATTCATGGGAGATGCCGTGATGGCTCTGTTCAACACGCCGCTCAATCCGCAGCCCGATCATGCCGATCGCGCGGCGCGCACGGCATTGATGATCCAGGCTAAAGTAGCTGAACTTCATCAAACGCTGCCCGAAGAGGAACGGCTGCACCTGGGTATCGGTATCCACACCGGTGAGGCGGTGGTGGGTAATATCGGCAGCCAATCCCGTAAGGATTACTCCGCCCTGGGCGACGTCGTTAATCTGGCCAAGCGGCTGCAAGAGATTGCCAAGCCGGGTCAGACGCTGCTGAGCCAGGCGGTGTATGAGCAAATACAGGACTGGGCAGATGTGGAAGAGCTGCCGCCGGTACAGGTAAAAGGGCGGCAGACCCTGGAGCAAATTTACCTGCTCCGCGGCGAACTGTATGAGTAGCCGCTTCGGGGCGAGCCACTAATCTCCGGACACAATCAACTTCCCTAGAATATAGCGGTCACCAATGATACTGCCCGCCGCATCATGCATGTGCAGGCGACGGCCGCTGCGCATCTCATACAATCCCACCTCAATCCAATAGTTGCCGGGGGCTAAGTCTGGTGGAATTTGCATCCGGTAGGGGTCGGTATATCGCTGGCCGGGCAGCCACTTCGGAATCCAGAGGTGCGTGGGTGCGGCGCCGCCCAATGGCGTGTAGTCGAGATTGTCTACCCAGGGATAGTTGCCGGCGTCAATTAAGTGTACAAAGACGGTGTAGCTGTCACCAGGTCGGGCTAAGGCCTGCCAGCCCAAGGTAACATTCACCGTATCGCCGGGACGGACGGTCAAGGCCCTGTCACCCCAGGGCGCAACGCGCCGCTGCCAGCCATGCCGCGCCGTAGCCCCCGCCAACCCTACCTGCTGCCGAAAATTGGCTAGCAGCAATTGGGTAGTCACGGGGTAAGCCTGTCCGGAAACCACCAGATCACCTAAGGGAAGATTGAGTTCATACTCGATATTGCTGCTCAGGTTTTTGAGGTTGACACGGACAGGGTAACGGCCGTTGGCCAGATCATGCGGCAGGGCAAAATTGAAGCGCTCTACAATCACCTCGCCCGGCTGCCACAGCGGGGTAATCAAGTGGCTGTCTGTGGTGAAAGCGAAGACGATATCGCCCACATAAACCACCGGCACATAATAGTCAGCTGTACCTTGCGATGCCCGAAAAGCTAAAACCAAAGGCACGTAATCGCCCGCCGTCACTTCTGTTAGCGACAGATTGTAGCCAACCAGCTCGAGGTCGCCACCAACGGCCGAGACCGGCATCAGCTCAGGGGGCAAACTGGCATCCCCCGGTTCAACGACCTGGTAAAAGGGGCCCCGCGCCCGTAACCGAAAACCAGCCCGAACGACTTCCGGCTGGTAGCTGTTGAAATAGACTGGACCGCCAGGTAGATAATCAAAGACAAGTGCCAGCCAGGTGCGATCCGCAGCCACAAATTCAGGGCGAACGTCAGCCGGATCAGGCCACCTGCCATTCACAGAACGTGTATACCAGAGTGGGGTCATGCGCTCCCAATCATTGAGGAGGACGGCCGCTTCGCCACGGCCGTCAAACCAGTCAAATACGGCTGCTACATAGACATCCCCTTCGTCATAGCCGCGCAGGGAAACGCGGGGCAAATTACGCCCCACCTGCAGCAGAGGCCCCAGGAGAAAGAGACCAACCAACAGCATCAGCAGCAGCCGGGTTCCCGCTGCGGCGGGCACACGCGTTGCCAGCAGGCGAATGAAACCCCACAGCCCCACCCCAGCCAGCAGCCCAACCAGCAGGAATGGACCGAGCAGATAAGCCATCACATCCTGCACGGTGTTAATCACAAAAAGGTAATTGCAGAGAAAGGCGCCCACATAGAGGATCAGCAGCGGCCGTTTGCTGGTCGCTGATGTCGCCCGGCTTAGATAGCCCACGCCTAACAAAGCCAGGAAAACAGTCGGCAAGCTGTATTGGAGACGAAGCAGGGAACTAAATACCTGGGCTCGCAGCCCCTGATCAATCAACCCAAACTGAAACAGGTTGACCCGCAGCCCTTCAGCCAGCACCACGCGCCGGAAACCTTCCCAACTGTTCATGTCAGGCGGACCAAAGACCGGCTGCATCGGACTGCGCACGGGAAAATAGAGCCAGACAGCCAGACCGAGCAGCGCCAACGCCACCATTTTGAGCAATGTGCGCCAGTCCCACAGAATAGAGGGCCGCAGCCAGACGATGAATAGGCCGTAAGCCGGAAAGCTAAAAACGGTAAGCGGATGGTGGGTCACACCCAGCCCGGCCAGGAAAGCAAAGGCAAGGAGATAGGGAGAGGAGGAGTCTCCCTTTCTCCTTACCTCCTTGTCTCCCTGTCTTTCCCTGGCTTCAGCTGCCCACCATTTAGTTAGCAAATAGACATTGGCGGCCAGAAATGTAGCCGTGATAATGTGGGGATTGGCATGAATGGCATGCTGCCAGAAGTTGACGGCCGAAGCCACCGTTAATGCGCCAAACAAGCTGGCGAGACGGCCGTATGGCTGCGCGGAATCGCTTGTGCTGCAGATAGTGGTAATCGCACCGAAGACAAACAAGGCAGACGCCGTGCCGGCTGCGGCCGACATCAAGTGCATGCGCCAGGGTATTTCGCCAAAAGGGATGAGTGTCTGGAACAGCTTACCTAAGAGGGTGATAAAAGCATAACCGGGCGGGTGAGCAATCCCCAACACGTGCGCCACCAGCGTATACTCAGATGGGTCGCCCAACACCAATCCCTGGGCCAGGGTGGCCAAGTAGAAAATGGGAATTAGCAAAAGCGCCAACAAGGGCCAATTCTCAACCGAGAACAGCCGCATGATCTTGTCTCTGGTCAATGTAATCCTCAAGGGAAGGTAGACGAATTAGAACTGCCTGTTATCCAAAATCCGGTCATAGATGGCTAATGTTTCCACAGCGGCTCGCTGCCAGCTAAACCGGCGCGCCTGCGCCAGACCCAATTCCCGTCGCTGCTGGTACTCGTCCGGGTTGGTCAGGAGGCGGCTGATAACAGCCGCCATCTCTTCCACATGGGTGGGATCAAAGTAAGCGGCCGCCTCACCACCAATCTCCGGGTGGCTGCTGCTGTTGCTGGCAGCAACCACCTGCCCACAAGCCATATGCTCCAGGATGGGTAAACCAAACCCTTCATACAGACTCGGCTGGACCGCCAGACTGGCGGCGCCGATTACCGCCGGTAAATCCTCATCCGGCACCCAACCTAACGGCCGGACCACGTCCTCTAGCTGTTCGGTAGCAATACGGGCAAAGAAATCATCATACAACCAACCCTTGGCCCCAGCCAGAATCAGCTTTAACCCGGGCAGTTCGCGCCGCACGATTTGCAGGGCATCTACCAGCCGGTCCAGATTCTTGCGGGGCTCAATGGTACTGAGATGAAGGAGAAACTTCTCCGGCAAACGGTATTTGCCGCGAACCATCTTGATTTTGGCTGGCGCAGCCGGCTTAAAATGGGGCGCGGCGGCCTCATGGACAACGTATATTTTAGCCGGATCCAGCCGGTAATGGGCAATGATATCCTGCCTGGTAGACTCCGAAACGGCTATGACGGCCGTTGCCCGGCGGCAAAAAAGTGGCATTGCCAGATTGAGGTAGTAATAATTCAGCTTCTTGTGAAACTGGGGAAACAGCTTGGGAATGAGGTCGTGAATGGTAATGACCGTTGGCGTCTGGCGCAGCGGCAGCAGCAGATGCTCTGTACTGTGGAAGAGCCGGGTCTCCGGCAGCAGTCGATCAAAGTGGATGCGACTCCAATGGGCCAACAGAACAGCCAACCGCCATGGTTTGTAGCCCAGCCGGACGCTGCGCCGGGGCAGATATCGCAACTCATCGGGGAGGCGGCCGTCGCTGCCCTGATTGTGAAATAGACTGATTTCACCTGGCCGGGCATCGGCTAAGGCGCGAGCCAAAGCGGCGGCATAGCGTCCCAGTCCGGCCCGATTGTGTACGGCCGCCGAAACATCAATGGTATACACAGGGGTAATTATACCCCGAGAAACCGGCCTTGCTAATTGGTACGCCTTCAGTCTCTCTGGAGACTTTTGAAGTTTTTGTCACAGAGGCGGTATCATTTCAAAATGTAGGGGCGAATCCGTGTGTTCGCCCAGAAGTGGGCAGACACACTGGTCTGCCTCTACCTCAGATTATTGAGAAGATACACAGGGGCTAACTTCAAAAGTCTAAACGGTGACCCTAATTGTTAACTGGCAGCTGGCGCAGTTCACGCCAGCGTTCGGCGGCGCCCGTACGGAAGAGAGCGGGATCAAAGTCAGCCAATGCTTCCCAACCCTCGACGCTGGCCAGTTCTCGTTCTTCGTCTGTCAAGGTGATCTCCAACACCCGGCCGTCGGTTTTCATCTCAATCGTGAGCTGCTCACTGCCATCGTCAATAATGTCCCGAATGCAGAGCCGGTCGCTGCCTTCAGGATAGCGAATAAAAGCGGCCGAACAGCGCTGGCAAAAGGGCAGGCTGGTATCACACAGATCGCGATCAATAACTACTTTCATGACAACCTCCAACTAGAGAATAAAGAAGCGAGAACAAACTGCCTCCTTCCCTATTTCCTCTGTCTTGTGTTTATGTAATCAGTATAGAGCCTTGGCAGCGGCTTTAACAGCGACATTAATCACCCTTTGGGGGTGATTAACGGCTACGGGTTTTGGGGTAAGTAGATGGTAAAGCGGCTGCCTTTGTCCCGTTCGCTTTCCAGAACAATGCGACCGCCATGCAGTTCAACCAACAATTTGACGATATAAAGACCCAACCCTTTGCCCTGCGTCTGCATCTCTTCATTAGAGTTTCCCTGATAATAGAGTTGAAAAGCGTGAGCCTGCTCTTCGGCCGTCATACCCAGACCATTGTCGCAAATGCGCAGCACGGCCGTGTCGCCTTCCCAGAAATTCTCAACCACAATTTGCCCGCCTCTTCTACTGAACTTAACGGCATTGCTGAGCAAATTATACAGCGCTTGCTGAATACGCTTGGCGTCAACGAGCAGACGCATTGGCTCGGCAGTTAGCTTCACTTCCAGGCTCAACTCCCGTCGCTCTACCAGGTAACGCGCCAGATCAACCACATGCAGAATGAGTTCATTAATATCGGTTTCCATCAGTCGCAAGGTGAGAATTCCTTGTTCAATCTGATCCAGATCCAGGAAATCTCGGATTAGCCAATCCATATGATTGGTCTGGAAATCAATCAGATGCAAGTAATGTAGCGCTTTGGGATATGCGTCAGCGGGAATGATGTGGGCAATGAGATCGCCAGAGTTGCGGATAACAGACAGCGGTCCGCGCAGATCGTGCGCGGCCATGGAAAGAAACAGCGTTTTTTGTCGATTGAGGCGCTGCAACTGCGCGTTAGCCCGCAGCAGTTCTGCTCTAGCTAACGCCAATTCGTTACGATTCTGGGTCAAACGCTGTTCTACTTCGGCCGGGTGGGTCACATCTTCCAAAACAACCAACAAACCCAGGCCCAATTCTGAAGAATCCAGCTTTGTTACAGAAAGATCCAGATAAGTGGTGCGGCCGTCGTGGTCCTTGCGGTTTATGCGCTCAAAGGCCAAATAAGGCAGGCTGCCCTCCAAAATCTCTTGCAGGCTCTCTTCAGCGCCTACCAATTCCCACAAAATGTTGGTCAGCGGTTGCCCGATGCAGGAATCCTCTTGGGCAGGCGCAAGTGCGGCGGAAAAGTTAGGCGAAGCGCGCCGAATCAACAGGTCTGACGTCACCAAGGCGTAGGCGATGCGATGGATTAGCCCAAACAGTTTGCCGGCGTGTGCGGCGAGAATTAACGAATCCATATCTAAAGGGGCTACGGTCATTAACGTGCCTCCATTTTCTCAGCCAGTCGTAGAAATGCTTGGGCTACATTTTGGCCGGTTTTGGCGCTGGTCAGTAGAAATTCGGCTTGTAAGCTGGCGCTCACGGCCGTTAACGTGTCGTCAGTTACCATTCGTTCAGCCGTTAAATCCAGCTTGTTGCCGATAAACACCAGCGCCGCTTCGGGATTGACCACGCGCAGGTGATGGGCGTATCGCTTGAGCGTTTCCACCGTTTCCGGCCGGGTCAAATCACACACAATCAGCGCGCCGGCCGTGCCCACAAGGTAACCCGTTTCGCGCTGCGACAGTTCATTGCCGCCCACCAAATCCCAGATCAGCAAATTCAAGGAATGATCCTCTCGTTCAATCACGCGGCGGGAGACTTTTACGCCAATGGTGCTTAGATATTTGTCGTCAAAACGCCCCTCAACAAAACGGCGCGTCAGGCTGGTTTTACCCACGGCGAAATCGCCTAGTAGGCATATTTTCTTCTGCACTATTTTCATAGATGTTACTTCTCCACAACAACGCTTTACGGTCGAAGCGTGGGCGTTGGCGTTGCCGTAACAGGCAAAACATCGGAACGCAGCGTCAGCCAGCGCAAAGGCACCCAACCGCGTTGCACGCCGCTGAGCCAGGGCGTATTTGCTACCCATTGTATCTCAGCCCACGGGCCCGACACAGAGAGTAAGATCAAGGGCGTATTGGGCTCAATTGGGATGATGAGCGGGGCGTCCAAGTCAGGCCCGGCCCGCACCCATACGCTGCCGGCCGTTTCTGCCGCCGGCGGCGTGAAGGTGGCGGTGGGCGTTCCGGTGGCGGTCGGCGAAGGCGTATTGGTAGGCGTGTGGGTTGGCGTGGGCGTATTGGTCGGGGTCGGCGTATTAGTAGGGGTGGCGGTGGCCGTTGGCGATGGCGTAAGCGTGGGTGTATAGGTTGGCGTGGGTGTATGGGTTGGCGTGGGCGTAAAAGTGGGCGTAGGGGTTGGTGTGGCGGTGGCGGTGGGCGTGTTGGTAGGGGTAGGCGTATTCGTTGGGGTAGGGCTGGGAAAAGCGACAGGATAGAGGGCGATGGTAAACTGCAGATAGAAGCATGCCACGCTGATCAGAACAAGGCTCACCAACCCGCCGCCAAAGAGTATGGCTTTTTCGGCGGCGGAAAAACTACGCGACGAGGGTGGCTCGCCGCTTAAGCCGCTGATAAATTGGCTTAGCCGGGGCTGTAAATCGGGCAGTGCAGCCGGATCACCA
>Ga0209498_1001931_pt1 | contig 12603 bp, 4 predicted proteins | sample WalLakDeSediment_FD_184131 | JGI IMG/M metagenome (GOLD analysis project Ga0209498, IMG submission 184131) | Lake sediment microbial communities from Walker lake, Nevada to study Microbial Dark Matter (Phase II) - Walker Lake 11/02/13 Deep... | ecosystem: Environmental > Aquatic > Freshwater >...
TGATGCGGACGCTGACGCCGACGCCGACGCCGACGCTGACGCCGACGCCGACGCCGATGCCGATGCCGATGCCGATGCTGACGCTGACGCTGACGCGGATGCCGACGCCGATGCTGACGCCGATGCCGACGCCGATGCTGACGCGGATGCCGACGCCGATGCGGACGCCGATGCTGACGCCGATGCTGACGCCGATGCCGATGCCGATATCGAGCTAGCAGATGGCTTCCCGTTAGGTCAGGCAGGGGGCGGGTTTAACGCTTGGTTGGCCAATGGAAATACCAACCAATTCAACGCCCCGGTCATAGAGACCGAGGCTGGATTCGGGGTCGGTAAAGCGGGGTCGGGTGCGCTGAACAACAATGAGAGCCTGCTCTTGTCGTTCGCGAGTGAGGCAAGCCAGGTCACGGTGACCATCAATGCGGCGGATCCTGAAGGATCCGCAGGTGGGAAGATCATCCTTTTCAACGCTGATAGGGAGGAGGTCGATCGTCTGGACTTCGACCAGGGCGGGACCTACACCCTTTCCAGCGAGGCGGGGGATATCCAGTACATGCTGGTCACTGGAGACGCACCAAACAACAAGGATGGCTTCTTCGTCCAGGTCTCGGCGTCCAGCGTGATCGATGAGAACCCGGTTCTTACATCCAGCCTACTCGAGGAAGATGCCCTGGACCTCGACGGTCTCGATGGAAACGAACCGAGCCCATCATCGATTGGCGCCTTGTCCCTTGCCGGAGTCACCGAGCAGGAAGCGGTGGATTTCCCCGACCTGCTGATGGAGAGCGACGATGACCTCTTCGATGATCAGGGCTCGGGGGATTCGACGCACCCCAGCAGATCGAATCCCTCCGACCGGGATGGGGATCCGCCCTTCGATCCCCTGATGTATAACGTGGATGACGGACCCGATATCCAGAATGACGAGTGCTGACGCCTACGGATCACGAGTCAAGTCCTTTCGCCCCGAGGGTAGTCTCGGGGCAACCTTGTGGATTGGACTTTCCCTACGTACGGTAAAGGCGCGTGAATGATCGAGTGGCCGCGAGGGGTGGCAATGTTCGTCAAACGCAACGAAAATGATGAGATCCTAGCGGTAAGCAAGGTCTGCACCGCCCAGATTAGTGAAGAACTGCCTGACGACAGCCCGGAACTGGCGCTCTTTCTGGGAGAATCATCACAGAGGGAGTTGGAGGTGACGCCGCTGCAGGTCTCCGATTTTGAGACGATCCGGGTTCTTGAGGATTTGATCGATCTGCTGATCGGGAAAGGCGTCCTCGCTTTCACCGATCTTCCTGAGGCGGCGCAGAACAAGCTTCGTCGCCGCCAGATCCTACGCAAGACGATCCGGGACCTTAACCTCATTGACGAGGATGATGAAACGATCTAGCTCCTGCATCCCTCGACCTGCCGATCCCGACAAAGCATGTGCGCATCGAAGCCGCGCCACATGCGTCTTGGAATGCTTTTCATCTCGTGTTTCGGCGTGCGGGGCAGCAGCATGATGCCGCCTTGCCTTGGTAACCGCTGTCGAGACATGTGACTGCCCCGACGGAATTGTTCGACGCTATCGCGAAGATTTCGAGATTTGTATGATTTCGCTCTCCGAACTGATTCTTCTTGCTCGGCCGGTTGTTGAGGAACGGATTGGTCCAGTCGTCTCTCCGTTTCCGGCGTACACCCTCTTTTTCTCGATCTGTGATGGACGCAGTCGCGCCAGAGTGCTTCACGTAAGCGCGGATCGTTTCGAGGCCTGCTGGACCCAGGGTGCAGCGCAGTTGCAACGCCTGGCAAAGCGAGACAGGATCCCGGTCAAGTGGCTCCGGGTAGACTTCGTCCGGGCTGTCGAGCCGATGAATCGGGCCGAACTGGACCACCGTCTGGCCCGTACGAAGCGGAACTACTTCCGCCACGGAATTGCATTCGATCCGAAGTTTTGCACGGCGTTTCTGGAGCAGGAACTGAACGCCAATGCGATGCTTTACGCAGGTGCCGGTGTACCCAACGCAAAGCTGAACGAGCGAAATTTCCTCATTTACGCCTCCGCCCGCTTCGGGGAGGACTACGACCTGAGCTTCGACCTTTCGGCATCGGTGTGTCTCTTCTCCACCGAAGGTGTCTTCTGTAGTTCCGAAGGAGAAGTGCACCCATTGAACGGCCCCGGAGTTGATACCGGCCGTCGCAAGGTGCCAAAGCTGAGCCCTTCGGATGTAAAGCGCCTCATTGAAGACGGCAGCCGATATCTGGCGCGTCAGGTCACCAAGAGCGGGCGGTTCATTTACGGCTACCATCCATGCTTCGACCGCAGGATCGATACCTACAATGTGCTGCGCCACGCCAGCACGACTTACTCGATGATTGAGGCATGGGAGGTTACCCGGGACGAAAGACTCAAGCGTGCCATTGACCGCGCCCTGGATTTTCTCGTCTCGAAGCTTGTGCGCAAAATCGCTGCAGGCGGTGATCAGGTGTTCGCCTTCGTGGTGGACGTCGGTGATGAGGTCAAGCTTGGTGCCAATGCGGTAGCAATTCTTGCGTTGACCAAATACGCAGAGGTGACCGGCACGACGGCGCACGATGCGCTGCTCGAGCAACTGGCTCTTGGCATTGGCCATATGCAGGATCCGGATAGCGGCCGGTTCCATCATGTGCTGAATGCCAGCGATCTCTCCGTGAAAGAGTCCTTCCGGGTCATCTACTACGATGGCGAGGCTGCCTTTGGTCTAATGCGGCTTTACGGCCATACGCAGGATCCGCGCTGGCTGGAAATAGTCGAGAAAGCTTTCGAGTACTTCATCCAGCAGGGCCACGAAACGGCCCATGACCACTGGCTCAGCTACTGCGTGAATGAGCTCACGCGGTACCGGCCCGAGGAGCGTTATTTCCGGTTTGGCCTGCGCAATTTCTCCGGCTATCTCGATTTCGTTCTCACGCGGGAAACGACTTTTCCCACCTTGCTGGAGCTGATGATGGCGGCGGAGGCCATGCTGCAGCGCATTTATAATACTCCGGCACTGCAACACCTTCTCGACGAGGTCGATCTGGAGAAGTTCTATCAGGCGTTGGAGTTCCGTGCCCATCATCTTCTGAACGGGCATTTCTGGCCGGAATTCGCGATGTTCTTCAAGAATCCGGACCGCATCGCAGGCAGCTTTTTCATTCGTCACCATGCGTTTCGGGTGCGTATCGACGATGTCGAGCATTATCTTTCTGGATTTATCGCTTACCGGAACCATCTGCTTCGGGGATCGCCCAGGGTGGGGCGTGCCCCGTCAGGTCGGCCCGTTTCGGTTTCGCCGAAGGCAGCAGGCCCGGTCGTCGCGTGGGGGGGCGATGTAAATTTGGGGCGCCGCCAGCACTATCGAACTGTAGAACTGGGCGCTGACAAGGTGCTGCAGATTCCAGCGTTGAGCGACGCCGACCTGAGCGTGGTCAATCTGGAATGCGTGGTGGCCACGAAGGGCGAGCAGGGCGTGCCCAAGGGCGAGGGAGGGCCCTACTATTATCGGGCTCGGCCCGAGATGCTGCGCATATTGGTTTCGGCGGGCATCGACGTGGTTTCCACGGCGAACAACCACGCGGGTGACTACGGGTCCGATGCGCTACTGGAACAGGCGCAATGGCTCGACGCGGTCGGAATCGCCAGCGCGGGGAGTGGCGCCACGATCGACCACGCTCTCGCTCCAGTCGTTCGGCGAGTCGGTGAGCTGAACGTGGCCATTTTCTCCATCGATACCACTCAGCCGAATTTTGCCGCGACCCTGAAGAAGCCCGGAACTGCCTATCTTCCGCTGTCGGCGGACCCGGCCACCTGGAGGGGTGCGCTTGCAGCTCGTATTGCACAGGTGCGAGTACGCGCCCATGTCGTTCTGGTGGCGGTTCACTGGGGACGGAACAGGGAAGCGAAGCCCACGCCGGACGAGATCGCTGTCGGCCACCTGCTGGTGGATGCCGGTGCCGACGCTGTCCTCGGTGCGTCAGCGCATCGCCTGCAAGGCGTTGAGATCTACCGGGGGCGGCCGATCATTCACGATGCCGGCGACCTGCTCTTCGACGCGGTTCGCAAGACACTTGGCTTCGGTGGCGTATTTCGCCTGGAGCTTAGCCCGAATGGCGTGGAACGGGTGTTCTTCGTCCCGATTGGAGTTGGTTTCGGCTACAGCGTGCAGCACGGGGACGAAGACGCGTGTGCCGCGATCGAGCGGTTCGCTGCACGGTGCAGTGACTTCGAAACCAAACTCGTCGCGACAGGGGGCGGTGTCGGTGTGATCGAACTCGCCCCGCCTGAGCGGACAGCGATCTCTGCGGCCCCTGCGCCGCTCACGCATTATTCGCCTGAGGTGATTCGGGATGTGTGCGTGACCTCTTGCGAGGTCAACGAGGTGCCAAGCGATGCCCGCATCGAACCGATCCACTTGGGGCCACTCACCCTATTGGGCTATCGCGTTACCCCGCGCAGGATTTTGAAACGCCGCATGCTGTGGGTTGAGACTTTCTGGCGAAGTGCGACCGGACTCGAGGAGGATATCCGCCTGGACATTCGCGCGGTACCCGTGCGTCCGACCCGCATGCCGGTATGGGGAAAAGGCATGGACCACGATCCTTGTGACTGGATGGCGCCGACCTCACGCTGGCGACCGGGTGCGATCTACCGTGACTATTTTGGTCTGCGGCCGCCGTACTTGAAGGACTGGGAAAACGTTGAATTGCAGGTCTTCGCTGGGCTGGTTTCCAAGCGCTGCCTAGTGCAGCCGGTACGTTTGGAAGGGCTAGTGGAGCTTGCGATTCCGGACAAGGACGCGCAAGCGCCACCGGACGTTGACAGCTCGATCTCCTATCGAACGGATTTTCCACCCGCAATTCAGCACTGCGAGCCAGGACAGACTTGGACTGCGGAACAGCTACAGGCAGTGACGGGAGGAACGTGGGTTGTTCCGCCGCAGCCTGGCTGGTTCGTGAGATCGGTCGTGTCGGGCAAGAGACATATCGATCTGTTGCCGGAGCCGTTGCTTTTCGTGGCGCATAGCTGGCGCGACCGTCAGCGGCATGAACAGCTTTCTACCCCTCAGAGGGCCTTTGATCGCCATCGACTGCTGCCTGAGATTGCATCGCGGGTCGCGGGGGCAATCGTCGGACAAGATGTACAAGGCCTTCCTGGTGGATTTCCTGTCCTTCGTGTCGAGGATCCGATTCGAGCCATCATCGAGCTAGGGCTTGCAGCCCGGCAGCGGTTTGGCGGGCCTGTCATCGCTGTTACGGGTACGGTGGGGAAATCCACAACGGTGCGGATGTTGCAGCAGATGCTGGGTGGTGACAAGTCAGTGCTCGCCAGCGTGGACAATTACAATTCCCGGGTGGGTGTGCCTTCCATGCTGGCAAGTCTTGCACTCGATCACGAGGCCGCGGTACTGGAAGTGGCGCAAAGCGCGCTTTGGATGAAACGCGGGCCGATAACGCGGCTGGTGAAGCCGACCATCGCCGTAATCACCGAAATCCAGCTCTCCCAAGCGTCACGGATCAGGTCGATAGAGGAAGTCGCAAAATGGAAATCCAGGGTCTTCGATGGTCTCGCTGACGCTGCGGTGGCAGTCGTTGGGGGCCACTTGAGCGCCTTCGATTTGGTTATGGAAAACGCAGCACGGCACGCGAAGAGAATCGTGGTTTATGGGAGCGGGTCACAGGCAGAGGTGCGTATCGGGAAAGTTCAGACTGACGAAGCGGGAAGTTGGGTTGATCTGGTTTTGCCGACCGGCCCTCTGAGGTTTCGAGTACCCGTGCCTGGCGAAGGTATGGTGCGTAACGCGGTGGCGGCGGTGTCGGCACTCTATGCAATGGGCCGCGACTTGGTTTCCTGCAGCGGGGCGTTGGGTGTCTTCACCCCGGATGAAGGCCGAATGAAACGGCTGAAGCTGGCGCTCCCGAGGGGCGAGGTCGACCTGATCGACGATAGCTGGAACGCCGAAGTCAGTTCGATGCTACACGCCATTTCCGTTCTTGCTGCTACTCAACCCAGACATGGGGCCCGCAAGGTGGCAGTCTTGGGGCGTATCGTTCATTTGGGAGACCGTGCCCGGGTGTTGCACGAGGGCCTTGCAGGCCCGTTGCTTGCATCGGGCGTGTGCCTGGTCCTGACTCACGGAGAGGAAATGCGTTACCTTCGGGCCGTCCTTCCGGAGCACGTTCTCGGGCCTCACTTTTCTGAGGCTGCGGCAGTGGCAGAATACCTGTGCAAAAACCTGAGTGAGGGTGATTCGGTTTTGGTGAAGGGGTCGCGGCGAGATTCCGACTTCGGATCGATCGTGAGCATGATGCGTTCTGCAGAGTGTTCCGATCCGACCCCCACGATTGCCTTCCGGACGAACGGCACCCTCATCGGGGAAATCGTTGCACGCGGCGAGAACGACTTTTCGAGTTCAAGGTATCACCAGATTCGGAGAAACATCGCTGTCGATCTGATTGCGGATGCTGCACACAAGCGGGGACTTGAGGTGGTTTTCCACCGTCGGATGACCTTCGAGGTTCGGGATGGCTCACGTTCCGCCGTCTTCCAGCAGAACTCTCCCGGGAATTCGTTCGTAGCGACAGCGATATCTGCGAGCAAGGCGTCGACCAAACGCGTGCTCGCGAGAGCAGGTATCGCAGTACCCGAAGGCCGGGTCTTCAATGAACGCGAGTCGGCGCTGGCCTATTTCTCCACCTGCACCATGCCCGTCGTCGTCAAACCCCTTGCCGGTTCATTTGGTCGGGGAGTGTCTGTGGCGATTCGGTCGATTTCTGAGTTCGAAGCCGCTTGGCGTGCTGCGGCAAGCGTTTCCAGGGGCGTCATCATTGAACGTTTCATTGAGGGAGACGACCTTCGCGTTCTGGTTTTGGGCGGTCGGGCCCTGGCGGCGTACGTCCGCTTGCCGGCTGCGGTGGTCGGAAATGGCCGGGATACGATCCGTAGACTGGTGGATCGAGCCAATCGGCGACGCCAGACCAATCCGAGACTGCGGCTCAGTCCCATCAAAAAAACCGACGCGTTGGATCGGTCGGGTCGTTCAATGGGCGACATCCCCGCGGTGGGGGAACGCATTCAACTCGTGTCTGCCGCCAACGTTTCCTTGGGTGGAGATATCGTCGAAGTGACGGCGAACGTTCATCCTTCGATTCTCCGCGCTGCGGAAGAGGTCGTCGAGGCGATACCCGGGCTTCAGCTGGGCGGGGTCGACCTCATCGTCCCGGATTTCATGCGCCCGGCTAGCGATCGCAATGGTGTCGTATTCGAAATCAATGCGAATCCCGCCATCGCCGACGTTGTGTTCCCGTCCTTCGGAGTACCCTGTGACCTCCCCGGCCAGCTACTGGAGTTTGCGCTCGCGTCGAACCCGAAGTCTGATGCATGCACTAAGCGCGGGGGTTCCCTAGAGGTGGCGTCCACCTATGATCGGGCCTCCGACCGAAAAGCCTTCCCGCGAGACGTTTCTGCGCAGGTGCTTCTGGTTCGCCAGGCTGCTCATGCGCGCAATCTGCGAGTTGAGGCTCTTTGCTCGCGTGTCACCCGTCTGTCGGATGCCGCGCAAACGGTCTTCTTTCACGGGGCCGTGCCAGATCTGTCTGGCTCGGTTGCGCGACACGCTGCGAACGATACCGAGTGGACCAGGGAGATTTTGCGCGATGCGGGGATTCCGGGTCTCGAATGGCGCGCCTTCGATGCGGGTGAGAGGCAAGCCGGATGGGAATACGCCAAGGCCCTTGGTCTGCCTGTGGTTGTTCGGGCTGCCACGGGCTCCGGCCGCGTCCGTTTGGTTGCCGAGATTCACGGTCGCGAGCAGTTCGACCATGCTTGGGGGGGCGCAGCTGAAGGCGGCGCCCCACGCGTACTCGTTGAAATGCGGCGCCCGGATGACCACTATCGGTTTTTCGTTATACGCGGCGCAGTAGTTGCCGTAGCACAGTGGTTGACTCAGTCTCAAGACAATGTCGACATTGAGGCGGGTTGTCTCGTTCTGGACGTTACCGAGCGCATTCATCCCGGATTCGCTTCTGCAGCTGTCAGGGCGCGGGAGGCCGTCTTTGATCCGTGTCATGCCGGTATCGATGTGGTCGCCGAGGACATCACGCGTGCTCCGGAGACGCAACGTTGGTCCGTGACCGGGATCGACTGCCACCCGGATCTCTGGATGCACCACTTTCCGGATCAGGGCCAGCCACGCGACGTCGCCGGTGAATTGGTTTCGCGAGTGTTTCGGCAACGTCCCGCCGTCCCCATGCATCGCAAACGCGTGCGCGCCTTCGTGGAAGGGAGGGTCCAAGGGGTTGGGTACCGGCAATGGCTCTGGAGACAGGCAATCCATCGTGCTCTCGATGGATGGACGCTCAACACTCGCGATGGTGGCGTCGAAATGGTGTTCTCGGGATCTTCACTCGCTGTCGACAGTATGCTGGACCTGTGTCGGGCAGGACCGGCGGCGGCGCACGTGGAGAATCTTCGGGTGTCCACGTTTGGCGGAGCCTCGATTCGGTCCGGCTTCGAGATCAGGGACTCATGATCCCTTGTCCTTCAGTGGGTGGTGCATTTGCCGCTTCCGGGCCCTCCACTTTACCGGAGCGCCGCCACGGACGACCGGTTGAATGACGTTCCAGGGCGAGCGCGTCCGCGAAAGCGTAGGTGGCAACGCCCGGGGTCGTTGGGTGGCGATAAGGACCTCGGGTAGTGGCAGCGGACTTGGGGATGGGTCCGTAGCCTCAGGCTACGCCGGAGGAGGACTCCGGTTAATTGGAGAGCCCGGTGCCGCTTTATCGCGAGAGCTTACCTGGCGGTCCACGCGATGGTTGATTTCCATCCTTCTCCTCGTTGCGTGGTCCCTCTCCGGAACCGCTCTCGCAAACGAACCGGAGTCTGCCGGTCGATCTGCGGACAGTTCTGACGTCATCCCGCTGTCAGTCTGCGTCTCACAAGAGGGCGCGGTCGTGTTCGCTACGCGGCATGGAAAGCACTGCATCCGCTACTTCACGGGTGGTGTCGTCGAGGACGCACCGCTGGTTGTGATCAGCTTCCATGGAGACCGCAATCCCCGTGCGGAGGCCGCGCGCGATCTCGCGGCGATGGCCGAAGGGCGCTTGAGCGTTGCCAATCGTCTTTCGACTCTTCATCGCCTGCCCTGGATCGCAGTGTCGCGTCCTGGTGCTTACGGGTCTGCAGGGGATCATAGGAAGCGTCGACAGCTCGTTGAATTCGAAGCGCTGAATGCTGTGGTGGATGCGCTCAAGGATCGTTACGGCTTCGAGCAGGTGATTCTGATCGGGCACAGTGGCGGCGCAACCGTCGTGGGGGCGCTGCTGACGCTGGGCCGCGACGACGTCCGTTGCGCGATCCTGACTTCAGTCGCCGTGGATTTCGCCGAACGAGCCCGCAGGTTGGGCTGGGGGAGTGAACGCGTAGAGCGTGAGCTCGCTGCCTATGATCCTCTGGATCACGTTGCATCGGTAAAAGAGGATCCCGGGCGGACAGTCTTCATTATCGGGGATCCGCGTGATTCCAATACACCTTTCGAACTCCAGCTCCGTTTTGCTGCGGTACTGCGAGAGCGGGGACATCGAGTGGAGATTGTCGAGGCTGCAGGGCGGCCACCTCGTTATCACGATCTGCCGGGAAATGCCGGCGCACAGCTTGTTTCCCGCTGCTATTAGTGGCTACGGGAAACAGCGAGGGTGATGGGTCCGGCCAACCAATGATGACCGTCGGCAAGGGGGCCAGGACGGTTCCTTCTTCTATATTTTGGTCACCCTCATCGCGTGCCAACGGCCTTGCCCGTCATGCCATCCACCCCGAGATCTGGCAACACGGCCAAATCGTCCGGGTCGTTGCAGTTCTCTGCGATGATCAGCAACCCGATCGCATGCGCCACGGTGCAGAGACCCCGCACCAGTGCCTGGGATTCCGCTCCGGTATGGATACCGTCGACGATGGCCCCGTCGATCTTCACATAGTGCAGGCCTAGTTCGCTCAGTTGCTGGACGTCGAAGATCTCGGGACCTGCGTGCTCAATGCCGACCTTGCAGCCCGTGTGTGCGAGGCTGGAGCAGATATCACGCAGTTCTGCGAGGTGGCCCAGCGCGCCGCGGGCCGGAAACTCCAACCAAAGACGCGAGGCGGTACCCGGCCGTTGGTTCAGGCTTCGGTAAAGGGCCTGCCGGAAGGCCGTATCGCGAAGTGACTCGGTGGACAGGTTGATCGCCATCGGGCCCCCGCCCTGGTCGAGCTTGTCCAACGCAGCGCGGAGCACGGCGTCATCCAGATCGCGAATCAGGCCGAGACGGACCGCCCAGGGCAGGAAGTACGAGGCCGGCTGGAGTTCGCCGTCCATCCGCAGTCGCATCGGTGCCTCGGTGTGGATGAGGATTCCGGAACGGTCCACGACCGGGAACGCGGCCAGGTGCAGGCCGGCCTCGAGGGCCTGCCGGATTCCATCCCGCCAATCGGCCTGCGTCCTGCGCCCGTTCGGGAGTTCGGCGAGCTGCAGCTCGGCCGTGAAGCCTGGCCCCAGTTCGGCGCGGGCGAGTGCGCTGTCGCCCCGGGCGAGCACGGCCCCAGGCGATTCGCCGGGCCGGTAGGCGGTCACGCCGACGTCAATACGAATCGGCTTCGCCTCCTCACCGAGTTGGGTATGCACCCGCTCGATCACGGCGGATGCATGCTCGGATGGTTCCGTGACGTCCCCCAAGATCAGCGCGAAGTCGCTGCCATTCAGACGCCCCGCGAAACAGCACTCGCCTTCTCCGGCAATCGCGCCCAGCGTCCGCCCCAGCCGACCGAGCCAGGCATCCATTTCCTGGTGCCCAAGGTCGCGGTTCAGGTCGAACAGGTGCTGGACACGCAGCAGAATCAGTGTTCCGGTCGCGCCGGCATGATCGGCCCCGAGCAAGACCCTGAACTGCGTCACCAGGTGTTCCCGTTCGAGCAGCCCGGTGACCGGGTCCTGTTGAAGCCGGGCCTGCAGCTGCTGCAGCCGGTTTGACTCGCCAGCCAGCATGTCCTTCACACGCTCCGAAAGCCGGTTCATCGCGCCGGCCACGGCCCTGAATTCCCGCGTAACCGGCTCGGCAATGGTGATGAATCGGCGCTGGCCCAATGCCTCCGCCTGATGAACGACGTCCTGCAGTGGGCGCACCAAACGGTTGAGGTACAGGCTTCCGGCGACGCCGATCAGGAACGCGCCACCCAGGAAGATGAGCGCCAGCCGCCTGGTTCCCTGCCAGAGGGACTCGTGGGCGTAGGTGGTCTGGCTTTCTACCTGCAACCGTCCGTACTGGGACCAACCATCACTGATATGCGCGATCCCCGGCTCGATATCGAGGGACATCAGGCGTGAGAACCAGCCGGGTACGCCTTCGGGGTCCGTGAGGTTCGCGCGTTCCTGGATCACTTCCCCGCGGGGGGTCGTCAGGCGGATGAGCCGGTAGTGGCCGGTATCGAACTGCGCCGAAATGGCGAGCTCGATGGCTGGCTGGTCTTTCGGCAACTGGGTCAGCGACAGGGCCAGCGACGCGGCATTGTCCACGTTCTTCAGATGCAGTTGCTGCGCCAGGTAGTGCTGTGCCGAGAGCGTACTCACGGCGATGCTAATCAGTGCCGACAGCAGCATGATCAGGGCGACCGCGATCCAGAGCTGTATTCTCAGTGACATGGTGTTGGCTAACCTCGCTATTGGCCCTTTGGAGTAGGGCGGCTCAGGTTGATTCCGTCGGCCTGCATGCGTTCGAGAACGCCGCGCCAGTTGGACAGGCGTGCAGTGGAAGAGCCCGCCGAAGCACTGACGCCCTCTGGCCAGAGCCCCTCGCTGTTGAAGCTGAAGACGGGGCTGAGGTCGCTGCGACGTGAGGCGGGGCGGATATCGGTGATAAGATTGTCGAGGATCAGAGGCTCGGCGTCTTCCGTAGGGTAGTAACCGAGCACCATGTGCACCTCGGTGGCATTGCTCGCATTCGCCCCCAGTCGGGCGTGCACATAGAAGAGGCGGAGCCGGGAATCAGGAATCCCGAGCATACGCAGGCTGGCATACTTGGCGATGGAGTAATCCTCGCAGTCGCCACCCGCCCTACCCAGGGTCTCCAGTGGCGTCGCCCAGTAATCAGGCTTGCCCCAGAGTTCCTGATCGCTCTGGTAGACGACGTTCCGGTTGAAGAACTCGTTGATCATCCGGATCTGCCGGCGCTCGTCACGGGACGCCGCGCTGGCCAGCAGATCCCGCCAGCTACTGACGCGTCGGGCCGCTTCCGAACCATAGCGCTCGCTGGCTAATCCCTCCAGGCGCGCGAAGTCCTCTGTGCCCGCCTGGGTGCCGCCAACACTGCTGAGAGCGGCCAGGAAGAGAATGGCGGCCGCGGCCACCCATGCGAACGGGCCGTTGGTCGCCGGTGGTAAGGGAGGGGCATGCACGATGGAGCCGGTCGCTCGGTTTCGGGAGGATTTCCGAGAATGGCCGATGGGTGCGGCAATTACCAGTCCGGGCGCGGTCGGGCTGCGGAGGCGTGGCAGGGACCGACATGAATGGGTCGTTGGGTGCTCATTCTTGTCAGTTGGCGCGCGGAACATTTGCTGCTTGGGTGATGCGTGCCGGG
>Ga0209498_1001932_pt1 | contig 12603 bp, 9 predicted proteins | sample WalLakDeSediment_FD_184131 | JGI IMG/M metagenome (GOLD analysis project Ga0209498, IMG submission 184131) | Lake sediment microbial communities from Walker lake, Nevada to study Microbial Dark Matter (Phase II) - Walker Lake 11/02/13 Deep... | ecosystem: Environmental > Aquatic > Freshwater >...
TTCAGATACTGATTACCGAAAATCAGTTGCTGGTCATTTTGAATCTGTGAATCAATAAAACGACCATCGCGCTTCAAAACTGCTACATTACCCGGGCGCAGCTGTATTTTCAATTGCAGCATGTTTTCCAGGGGGAAACGTACACTATCCATCTTCACCGGGACACTGGCCTCATCTGCAATGGTTATCTGGCTTTCCTGTGCATTTGCAATGAGTTCGTGTCGTAATGAATGAATACGGTGATTAAAGTAACCAATTATAAACAGATTGGAAAACAACAGGAGTGCAAAAAGAATGACAACTTCCGGGGCTACCGGGATTGTATCACGTACCCGATTCCATTTCCAGCGCAGGTAGCAGGTGGGGCCACAGAAAAGATGGTGTTCCAGGGTTTTCTGACAGTAACTGCAGATTGCATCCCTGCAATAAAAACACTTTCGTACGGTCAGCCGGTCGGCATGATTTTTACATGGAACACGTTTCAGAGCCATTCCGTTGCAGCACTCCGCTTAATCTAACTTCAATACTGATCGGCGATACTAAAGGCAGCGACTTATCGACTGCCGTATTGTGCTTCATAAAAGCGTTTATATTCTTCCTGCTTTTCTTTAATAGCACGCCACCATGCTTCATTATCCAGATACCATTGCACCGTTTTTTTCAGGCCCTCGTCCAGGTTGCAGGAAGCTTGCCATCCCAGAGCTGTTAATTGAGTGGTATCAATGGAATATCTTCGGTCGTGCCCGGGCCGATCTTTAACAAAGCGGATGAGAGACTGCGGCTTATCCAGGTGCTTAAGAATACACCCGGTGATATAGATATTTTCCCGCTCATTTCCGGCGCCGATGTTATAAATCTGACCGATTTCACCGCGATGCATTACCAGATCGATGGCGGCACAATTGTCTTCGACATAAATCCAATCACGGACATTGCGGCCATCACCATATAAAGGTAAAGGTAAATCATCAATCGCATTGGTAATAAAGAGGGGAATCAGCTTTTCCGGGTACTGATAAGGTCCGTAATTATTCGAACTGCGCGTAATAAGCACCGGCAGTCCATAGGTTGTATGATATGACCGCACCAGCAAATCTCCGCCACCCTTGCTTGCTGAATAAGGGCTATTGGGTTTCAAGGCATCATTTTCATGGAAAGAGCCATCCTCAATGGAGCCGTAAACCTCATCCGTTGAGATATGCAAAAACCGTTCGATCCGGTATTTTTTTGCAGCCTCCAGGAGCACAAACGTGCCGCGAATATCCGTATCAATAAAAGTCCCGGCTTCGTGAATCGACCGGTCTACATGGGTTTCAGCGGCAAAATTCACCACCGTATCCACATTGCTCATCAGATTATCAACCACCTGGACGTCCCTGATATCGCCGTGGTAAAATAAAAATCGAGGATCGCCCTCACAATCTTTTAAATTTTCCCGATTACCCGCATAGGTCAGGGCATCCAGAACAATCAGGCGGTAGTCTTGATGCGTTTTAAGCATATAGCGAACAAAATTACTGCCGATGAATCCGGCGCCTCCGGTGATTAGAATAGATTTCATTAATTCTCCCTGAGTGATCGTTATGAGCTCGAATTGTAAATAACTGTTCGGCTAAAATAAAAAAAATAAAAAACAATTAAAATAAATTGAAACAAGTTCTTATAATTTTTAGTTTCAATTTACGTTTTTCAGCAATCAGTTACGAATAATATGTCCATAATCCTAAAATTAATAGCTAAACACATTCTTTCCCTGCTCATCGCTTCTGTCTTCTATATACCGTCGACCGCGTTGTCCCAGGGTTTTCATTTCGGACGCAATAAAATCCAATACACGAGTTTTGAATGGCAGGTATTGAGAACCAGCCATTTTGATATCTATTATTATCCCGAAATGCAGGATCTGGCTGAAAAAGGAGCTCAGTTCGCCGAAGAAAGCTATGCCATTCTGGAGACCAAATTTAACCTGTCCATCAATCGCCGTATCCCCCTGATTTTTTACTCCTCACACATCCATTTTCAGCAGACCAATGTCATACCGGGATTTATTCCCGAGGGTGTGGGCGGTTTTTTTGAATTTATGAAGGGCCGGGTTGTTATACCCAGCAATGGTGATCTGAATCGCTTTAAACATGTTATCCGCCATGAACTGGTGCATGTGTTCATGCATGGTAAACTGCTTAGCGTTTACAATACCTACGATCGCAGTGACGCTCCCTATCCCCCGCTCTGGTTTATTGAGGGCCTTGCCGAATATTGGTCAACTGAATGGGACGCCCGCGCCGAAATGATCCTTAAGGACGCAGTTTTGAATAATTATATCGTAGGTTTGGAAAACATGTATGTTATCAGCGGAACATTCACCATGTACAAGGTTGGTCAGCATATCATGCAATACATCGCCAATCGGTTTGGGGGAGATAAAATACTGCTGATAATGGAAAATTTATGGAAATATGAGCGGTTTGAACATTGCTTTGAGAATATTTTAGGCGTTAATTATCGCGAATTTGACCATGAATACCTCTATCACCTCAAGAAGGAATATTATCCGCGCTTAGCAGAAGAGGATTTTAATTACCAAATTGACCATACCATTGTCCGCGACGGCTATAATTTTAAACCGGTTTATTACCGCCAGGATGATCAGGACTATGTTGTATTTGTCGGTAACCGCACCGGCTACTCCTCGATTTACATGCGTCCCTTGAAACCTTTGCAGTTAAACGAAAAAGAACGGGTCGAAACGCTGGTTAAAGGGGAAAGTACATCCGATTTCGAATCGTTTCATATCTTTGATTCCAAAATCGATGTCAACAAAGAGGGTCTGCTCGTTTTCACTGTGAAGAGCGGTGAAACGGATGTTTTGTATATTTATGATATCAGAAAACGAAAAGTAATTGAAAAACGCAGTTTCGATGGCTTGGTGGGACTGCTATCGCCTTCCTGGTCTGCGGACGGAAATGAAATTGCTTTCAGTGGTCTGAGCATATCCGGATATAAGGATATTTATGTCTACAACCGGAATTCGGCAACGTTGCTCAAACTTACCGATGATATTTATGATGACCGCGATCCGGTTTGGTCTCCGGATGGCCAGTTTATCGCCTTTTCTTCAGACCGCGGTGAATATGGTCACCACGGTGCGATGAATATTTTTCTGCTGAATCGTTATTCCGGACAGATCAATTACCTGACTTTTGGACAACAAACCGACCAGAGCCCTGCTTTTTCGTTAGATGGGCGTTACCTGGCCTATACCTCCGACATTGGCGGAACCGATAATCTCTTCATCATTGAGAATCCCATACAGGCCATTGAACAGGCAAAACCCTGCCGTATGCTCAAGATGACTCATTTTGTCGGATCTACCTTCGATCCAAACTGGACACCCGATGGCGGTCTACTTTACAGCACCTTTGAAAACATGCGTTTCCAGATTCGATTTAAGGAGGACATGATCGCTGAAATTAAAGACGCCGTGGTGATTGAGGAAGATGTTGTCCCCCTTAGCGATCAGCTATGGTCATTTAAGAATATTGCCGAAACTAAGATCGAGGCAAGGAAACCTTATATTCCCAAATTTGATCTGGATTTCGCCCAAACTCAGGTCTCTCAGGACCCCATTTTCGGGACCTCCGGCGGCGCCCTGCTGGCCTTTACCGATGTGCTGGGCAACGATCAGTATTATGCGCTGCTTTACAATAATGCCCGCACCACCAGTGATTTCTGGAAGAGCTTCAATGTTGCTGTTACCAAGGTATCCCTTGGTGATCGGGTTAATTATTCACTGGGAGTATTCCGCTTTGCCGGGTATTATTATAATCCCGAAGACGCCTATTACTACGAAGAAACCCTGGGTGCTCAGGCGGTAGTCAGTTATCCCCTGTCCCAGTTTTCCCGGATTGATTTCAGCCAGATCATTTCCTATTCCGACAAAGATTGGTTTTTTAACCGCAGGCGGCAGGCCTATTTAAACTCCAGCTATATTTCATTTGTCAACGATAATTCGATCTGGAGTTATACGGGCCCGATCGATGGCCAGCGAATCAATATCACGTTCGGAAATACCTATGATTTTGCTTTTTCGGAAGTGAGTTATTTAACCGGTCTGATTGATGTGCGAAAATATTTCCGGTTGAGTCAACGCTCCGCTTATGCCGTTCGGTTTCTGTCCCTGTTCAATGAAGGCAAAGAAATCAGGCAATTTTATTTCGGAGGCAGCTGGGATTTGCGCGGCTATAAACGTTGGTCCCTGCGTGGAAAACGTATTTTTCTGGTCAGCCAGGAATTGCGCTTTCCGCTGATTGATTTGATCGGTGTTCGGTTACCTTTCGGCTCGATTGGATTCTCCGGCATCCGGGGAGCTTTGTTTGCCGATGCCGGGAATGCCTGGAATGAAAATTGGGATGGATTAAAAGGCAGCTTTGGTGTAGGTGTCCGATTCCGATTTGCCGGATACCTGGTTCTGCGCTGGGACATTGGCCGGCAGACAGATTTTAAATCCGTCGCCAATCATACTTTTTCACAATTCTTTTTTGGCTGGGACTTCTAACAATGCGGGATTGGTGCTTAAGATGTCTGTAAAATCTTTGGTGTTCATTTTTAGCATTGGCCTTCTGGGCTTTTGGCTTTCTTCCTGTCAAAAACCGAGGATTCCAATTGCTGATGATTCCGGGCAGGTGGGCGTTATTACCGGTGGGCTCAACTTTGAACGTAATCACCTTCTGCCAAAGGACATCCTTCTCCCGCAAAAGATAGAGAAACAATATTCCATTAATGGTCAAACTACCTGGACCATGGGCCTGCATCAGAATCATTTGATTCTGACCACGCGCAATGGTTTCTTATCCACGCATTCCCTGTCTAACCTCGGTAAAAAGCGGCGAACCCGGCTATCCAAAGGAATCACGGCTGAACCGACCCTGTATAAAAATAACCTCTACGTGGCCATGGAAGTCGGCAAGTTCGGACTTCGCGTCTTCGACTTCGACAAAGGCAATGTTCTTTGGCAGCTCCCGGGATTTCATTCCAAGAGCTCTCCGGTCGTAACCGATGACCTGGTATTTCACACCAGCAAAGACGGAAACATCCTCTGCCTGGATGCTAAAAGAGGCATAAAGATCTGGGAAGCCCGGATAAATGACCTCATCCTCACCAGTTTAGCCTACAGTCCGGGTAATCTGATCGCCGTGTCGCAGAATGGAACGGTGCGCAATTATGAACCATCTTCCGGCCTTGTTCTGTGGGATGAGTCCGTGAAAGAGAGCGTTTATGCCCAACCTCTTCTGGTCAATCAAGCGGTTTATATCGTCTCTTTTGCCGGAAATCTTTATCGTCTCAGTCTGAACAGTGGATTGGTTTATCACGCTGATTCTTTTGGGGTTAATGTTTACCTGCCACCCTCATCTGATGGAGCCCTGCTATTCATCCCCTTAAGTGATGGGAAGCTGGTAGCCTTTGATCTGAATGCGGGACATACCCTCTGGACGACACCGTTAGAGGGTCCAGCCTCAATTCCTGTGCTGGTAAGTAACAGGCATGTGGTCGTCGGAACATCCAAACAATTCCTGTATTTTCTGAATAAAGAAAGTGGTGAAATCGAGCAGACCATTAAATTGAAAGGCCGGCCCAGTTCTCTGCCGGTGATCCATGAGCAAAAATTAATTTTGGGCGTAGGTTATGACCAACTAACCATGCTGATACCGGAAAGCGGGTAACATGCAATCCTTCAATCATTTTAAATTTTCGGGATTTTATTTTCTTGTCCTCTTTGCTGCCTTCCTCTGGGCCCAGGATTCGAACCGGATTGGCTTTCTTTCCCTACCCGACAGCAGTAACTGGAGTATCCAGATCAATGATTCTTTGATGATCCGCTCGGGTACTGAAACAATCCCCTTACCACAGGGGCACTATCAGATCCTCATTGCCCCTTTAAATCAAAAACAATGGCCATTGAATGCCCTGTATGATGAAATCGAAATTCAACCGGCAGAGACACTTTTCATCAATCTAAATAGTCATAAGTTTTCCAAAGGATTACTCCAGGATCAGGGTAAGTTATCCCTGGGTGGAATCAGGGAAATCCCGGCAATCACAACATACCGGACTTCTTCACCGTTAAAAAAGTACATCCAACCGGGCACTTTGGTCCTGGCAGTGGTCAGTAATTGGACTTCCTTCTACCTGAAACGCCGCGCGGATGATTATTATGATAACTACCGGAAGACAACCAATCTGTCCAAAATCAATCACTATTATAATCAGGCTGCCAATTATGACCAATATGCGGTAGTGATGTTAGGTGTTTCAGCAACCGCTTTGGCTACCTATTTTTACTTTCTGTTTACGGATTAATCATCCAGCATAAAAAGTCTGGGCAACTTCTCGAGTGCCTCAGCAAACGACTGCGATAATTCCGATTGAAATTCCACAGGTTTATTGAATCGGGGATGTATAAAGGCGAGTTTTAAGGCATGCAGCGCCTGGTGGGGGAGTATATCCAACAGATGTTTGCCCCGTTTTTTCAAATTTAACGGTAATTGGTTCAGTTGAGAATCTCTGCCGTTATACTCGGGATCACCAACTACCGGATGATGGATATGTTTCATATGCACACGAATCTGGTGGGTCCGTCCGGTGTCAAGCTTTATCTGCAGCAAAGATACATACTCAAAATTTTGAAGAACTTCGTAATGGGTGATCGCTTCCCTGCCCTGCAGGGTAACCGTCATTTTGGTGGGTTCTTTTTTACTTCGATCAATCCGTGTTTTTATCGTGCCGGAAGGCTTTTCAATCTGCCCCCAAACCAGAGCCCAATAGGTACGTTCTATGGATCGGGTTGAGAACTGATGGCGTAAATGCACATGGGCCTGATTATGTTTGGCCACTACAATTAATCCGGAAGTATTTTTATCCAGGCGATGCACAATACCCGGGCGTTCCAGGGTACCGGCCTGGGCAATACTGGCATTATGATGCAAAATGGCATTCACGAGGGTATCAGCACCCGTGCCTCGTGCCGGATGCACAACCATTCCGGCCGATTTATTGATGACCAGGATATCCGCATCCTCATAAACAATATTCAGCGGGATAGCCGCTGGTTGTAAATCAAGCTTATCATCAGGGCATTGTATACTGATTCGGTCGCCGCCCTGCAAAATATAACCACTTTTAACACGTTGATCATTGACCAGGATATGGTCTTGCCTGATCAATTTACTGAAATAGGACCGCGTTTTAACAGGAAAGGAGTGGGTTAAAAAAATATCAAGTCTTTGCCCGGCTTGTTCGGGTGAAACTTCATGTGTTTTCAATGGAGCCATCGCGTAATTCAACGGCAGGTTTTTCAGCAGGTTTTAAGGGATCTCCAACAAAAACAAGATAGGAGATGATGATAATCATCCCACCGGTAACGGCCATATCGGCGACATTGAATACGGGCCAGCGAGTCATGGAGTACCCTGGGAAATTAATAAACAGAACGGAAAAGGCCGGAATGTGAATATCAAAAAACTCAAAATCCAGAAAATCTACGACCCGGCCGTAAAGGAACCGATCCGTTAAATTCCCTATGGCACCGGAACTAATAAAAGCCATGGCCAGTTGTAAGAGCCAATTTTGATCGCGTAAGCGGTACAGATAATAAAATACCAGTCCTGCAGCGACAATGGACAACATCATAAAAACAAATGGATTACCCAGCCGCAGACCAAAAGCCATTCCCGGATTTTCAACATAAGTAATCCTGAAAAAATCGCCCAACACCGTGAATGACTGACCCAAATACATGGATGTTTTTGTGATGTATTTGGTAAGCTGATCCAGAATCACCAAAACGATGATGATGACGGCTATCCATTTAAAGGAAAAACTTTTCTGTAACATAGGTTTGTTCAACTTATTTTTTTGCTTCTGCCAGTTTCGCTTCTACACTAATGGTTGTTGTAGGCACCGCTTCAAGACGCTCACGTCCGATCAATTTTCCGGTTACCCGGCAAACACCATACGTGCCATTTTCAATGCGCGAGAGGGCGTCATCAATTTGTTTCAGATATTTTTCATCCCGGGCTGCAAATAGAAATGCTTTTTCGCGTTCATTGGCATCCGTACCCTGATCCGCCATGTGATAGGAAAAAGAAGAATGGTCACCGGTGGCTTCTTTGGTAGTGGATTCCAAAACGACGGTTCTGAGATACTCCAGATTTTTTTGGACTTCTTCCCGCTTTTTTAGAAGTAGTTTTTTAAAATATGTAAGATCCTCCGGGGACATTTTTTCGACTCTATCTTTGCTCATAGAAGCTCCTCCTATATTTAACTATGCTTCGTTAGTCCAATGTTAATGGTATGATTTTCAATACTCGTTTCTTGTTGAAATTTGGATGTTATTTTATCCATACTAATTGTTTCGGCCAGAGTTTCGTTACAAATATAGGCATTTTGATTTTTTATGGCCCGGGCCAATATTTCGGGCACGCCCTGCACCTCGATGATGATATGATCAGTGACTTCAAACCCTGCTTCTTTCCGTAAATTCTGTACGCGATTTACGAACTCACGGGCTAATCCTTCTTCGATCAGGGAATCATTCAGGGTTAAATCTAAACCGATAGTCAATCCTGTTTCGGAATGAATCGCTAAATTTGTTTGTGCCTGTGCACTAATCTCGACATCTTCAGCTTCAAGCTTTAACTCACGGCCATCGATAAAGACGTTGGTAAAGCCCTTTGTTTCAAGTTCCCGAATTTGTTTGGGATTAAATCCTTTAATGACTTCGGTTAACTGCCCCATCAATTTACCGACTTTCGAACCCAATATCTTGAAATTCGGTTTGGCCGTCTTGGTAACCATATCATCTTCATTGCTGACAAATTCGATCTTTTTCACATTGATTTCTTCGCCAATGATCCCGGCCATCCTCTGGATACCGGCCTTCTGTTTCTCGGATTTGACATAAACCAGTAACCGGTTCAGAGGCTGGCGGACACGGATTTGTTTGTCGTTGCGTAGTGCCCGGACAATAGACACCAATTTCTGGGCCAGAGCCATGCGTTCTTCCAGCTCCGCATCTTGCAGTGCAAGCTCACGGTCGCCTGGTTCGGGAAAATCAGTGAGATGGACGCTTGCCGGATCATCTTTCTTTTTGAGATTGACGTAAATCTCCTCCGCGATAAAGGGTGCCAGGGGAGCGATCAGTCGTACAAAAACCATTAAAACCTCATGCAACGTCTGATAGGCGGCTTGTTTATCACTTCCGGCCTCCGATTTCCAGAAGCGGCGGCGATTACGACGGACATACCAGTTGGAAACATCGTCAATCATAAAGTCACTTAAAAGGCGGGCCGCTTTGGTAATATCATAGGCATCAAAATATTTGCGTGTTCCAGCTACTACGGAATATAACCGGGAAAGAATCCAACGATCAATCTCCGGGCGTTTGCTGATTTCCACTTCGGCCTCATTGCTCTCATACTGATCGATATTGGCATACAACACAAAGAAAGAATACACATTGATCAGAGTAGTGAAAAATTTGCGGATAATTTCCTGTAATCCGTTTTCATCAAAACGTTTGGGAATCCATGGAGGGCTTACGGCCATAAAATACCAACGCAGGGCATCGGCACCATATTTTTCCATGATATCCAGGGGGAAGACCACATTCCCCTTGGATTTACTCATTTTCTGACCATCTTTATCGAGAATCAGTTCATTGACAATGATATTCTTGAATGCCGGTTTATTGAAAAGCACCGTAGCAATGTTGTGCAACGTATAGAACCAGCCACGGGTCTGGTCGATGCCCTCGGCAATGAAATCCGCCGGGAAGCTTTGTTCAAACAAGTCCTTATTCTCAAAGGGATAATGGAACTGGGCAAAAGGCATGGACCCGGAATCAAACCATACATCAATGATTTCCGGAGTGCGGCGATATACTTTGCCATTCTTCTCAAAAATGACCTTATCCACAAAGGGTCGATGCAGGTCAATTTTCTCTTCCATTGTGCTCAGCGCGGTTCGCGTACCATCCTCATTTTCGTAGTATCCCTGTTTTAATTCTTCGATGGAACCAATGGCAATAATATCCTGGTTATCCTCACTCACCCACAACGGCAGGGGCGTTCCCCAATACCGGTCACGGGATAATGACCATTCTTTCACCTCATCCAGCCAATTGCCAAAACGTCCTGAACCGATCTCCTCCGGATTCCAGTTGATGGTCTTGTTTAAACGGATCATATCTTCTTTATAAGCCGGAGAATTGATAAACCAGGATTCACGGGCATAATAGATGATGGGGTTATCGGTTCTCCAGCAATGCGGATAGCTGTGCACATAATCAAATGCATTACGGTAGAGTTTTCCCCGCTTTTTTAAACCAATGACGATGTCTTTATCCACGCCTTCTTCCGTGTGATCGGTATAGGTAAATGTTTTTACGGTACGGCCGGAATACTCGCCGACCTCATCAGTGAATCGACCACCCGGGGTAACCGGTTGCAGGAATGGCAGGTTATATATTTTTGACATCTCATAGTCATCGGCGCCAAATGCCGGAGCCATGTGCACAATGCCGGAGCCGTCCTCCGTTGAGACAAAATCACCGGCAAGCACCGTTAGGGCGTTGGGATATTTTTTACGATCGATTGGTAAATATTCAAAAATTTGCTCAAAAACCGTTCCGATGATCGCTTTGCCTTTAAAACGTTTGATGATCTCGATCTCTCCGTCCAAAGCTTCCAGGCGGGATTCAGCCAGAACAAGTTCATCGATGAGCAATTCAGAACTTTCGCCGCTCTTTTGGACACGCTGATTTTTTACCAATACATAATCAATTTCAGGCCCAACGGCCATGGCCACATTGGAAATCAGCGTCCATGGCGTGGTCGTCCAGACCAGAAAATGTTTACCGGTAAGCTCTTCCAAAAGTGAATGTTCTATTTTCACTTTTATGTAACAGTTGGCATCCTGAATTTCCTTATAACCTAATGATAATTCGTGGGAGCTTAACGGCGTTTCGATCGTCGGTGATTGCGGGACAATTTTAAAACCACGATAAATAAGTTCTTTGTCGTAGATTTGTTTAATGGCCCACCACACCGATTCCACGTATTCATTTTCGTAGGTGATGTATGCGGAGTCCAGATCAATCCAGTACCCCATCCGGCGGGTTAAGGTGCGCCAGCCCTCATCCATTTCAATATGCCGGTTAACCAGATCCTTACAGGCTTTATTAAACTCGGCTATACCTAACTTTTCGATTTCCCTTTTTTGGGTCATACCGAGCTCTTTTTCCACGGCAATTTCAACCGGTAATCCGTGCGTATCCCATCCGGCCTTGCGCGGCACATGATAACCGCGCATGGTTTTATAGCGGCAGATAAGGTCTTTTATCGTTCGGGATAAAACATGATGGATACCCGGTTTCCCATTGGCTGTGGGGGGACCTTCATAAAATACATAAGTGGGACAATCTTTACGGATTTTTAAACTTTTCTCAAAAATGTTATGGTCTGACCAATATTTTAAAACCTGTTCTTCCATTTTTGGGAGACTAAGTTTACTCGATACCTCGCGAAACATATTCTTCCTGTGTGCTTGAATTAATTCAGTATAAGGTTAATTGTTTATGAACGAAATTGGAAAGAATTATATTTTCCTTTTTTTAAGATTTATAGTTGTTTCACCATTTGCTTCATCAATAGGGTCAGCCTGGGTTCGGTGTTATTGGCAATCCTTATAATCTCAGCTACATCCACCGGTTCAAGGGCATCTGGAAAACACTCATCGGTTATCACGGAAATGCCAAATACTTCCATGCCCATGTGAACGGCTACAATATCTTCAGGAACCGTTGACATGCCCACGCTGTCTGCACCAATAAAGCGCAGAAACCGGTACTCGGCTTTGGTTTCCAGATTTGGACCCAGTACCGCAACAAATACGCCTTTTTGCAGCTTGATCTTATGCTCAAGGGCAATATGTTCGGCCATGTCGATAAGACGCCGGGAATAGGGTTCGGACATATCCGGAAATCGTGGCCCGTACTCATCGAGGTTAGGGCCGATTAGAGGGTTACTGCCCAGTAAATTAATATGATCGTCGATGATCATTAAATCCCCTTTGCGAAACTGCGGATTCATTCCGCCACTGGCATTGGAAATCAGCAAATGTTTAATTCCCATTTCGCCCATGATTCGCACCGGGAAGGTGATTTCCTTCATGGAGTAACCTTCGTAGTAATGGAAACGGCCCTGCATAATCAGGACATTTTTGTTTTCAATTTTTCCCAGAATAAGTTTTCCCGCATGGCTTTCCACAGTTGATACCGGGAAATGTGGTAATTCGTTATAAGGAAATTCGAAAGCGACATCAACCTCCTGCACTAGTCCACCGAGACCGGTACCCAAAATAATCCCTATTTGCGGTTTAAAGTCGGTTTTGCCCTTGATGTAGCCCAGAGTCTCTTTTATTCTCTGACGATATTCAGATATATTGAATTCCATATAACGTGCTACCTTTTCTGAGAACCATCATGTTGCTTTTTTAACTCTTCTAATCTCTGCCGCTCTTCGATCATTTTTTGTTTTTCCAATTCAT
>Ga0209498_1001933_pt1 | contig 12599 bp, 4 predicted proteins | sample WalLakDeSediment_FD_184131 | JGI IMG/M metagenome (GOLD analysis project Ga0209498, IMG submission 184131) | Lake sediment microbial communities from Walker lake, Nevada to study Microbial Dark Matter (Phase II) - Walker Lake 11/02/13 Deep... | ecosystem: Environmental > Aquatic > Freshwater >...
ACGGGAGAACATCCCCGCCGCCACCAGACGCCCATCTTCCCAGAAACGGGGATTGAGGCGGATGTCTTCCTGGACAAGCGGAGCGCCCTGGCTGGCGACCCATGCATAGCCGGTGCCTTCCTGCAGATCGATGCCGGCCCACGCCTCAAGGTTCACGGCCTCGCCGGCCGGTTCGCCCAAGAAATGCAAGGCTTGTTGGGCATCGTAGCCGACAATGGAGACGGAATCCACCGGAACGAACGTTTGTAAACGCGTACATAATTCGGCTTGTGCGGCAACGATGTTTTCCGTAGCATTCAGAAAAGCCGCCACCGCTTGCATAAAGCGCACTTCGCGTTCACGGGCGCGGGCCTCACGGAGTGCGTTCTGCGACTGGTCGATCAGCAGGCGGTTTTCCAACGCTAACGACAGTTGCTCGCGGACTGCTTCGATGACAGCGACGTTGTCGTCTGTCCATTCGCGGTCGCTGTGTGGCTCTTCAAAGCTCAGGAAACCTACCGGTTCACTGCGCACGTCGAAGGGGGCCACCAAGACCGCGCCATCTGGCTGAGCGCTGCCGCCATCGCCCCTGCCAGGGTCGCTACGGCCGCTGCGCGTGATCCATTGCCCACCCTGAAACTCGGCAGGGATAGCGGATATGTCACCACGAACAGGCACAATCTCATTGAGATCGTAGACATAGCCAACTGCATCCTGTTTTTCGACATAGTCTGCCCACATATCCAGCGCGTAACGCTGCTGCAAGCGCTGCATTTCCTCAAGGCTGGCCTGCGATTGCGCATAGAGCCGCGCATTTACCACCGCCGTCGCCAACTGCTCCATCATCGTCTGAAGCGTCGTCAAATCGGCCTTTGAGTAGGCAGCGACTTCTGTCGATTGGATGCTGACCGCGCCCAGGACGGTATTGCGGCTGATCAAGGGCAGCGCCAACTCAGAGCGTGTATCTGGCAGAAAAGGATTGTCGAAGCGATACTGTTCCGCACTGATATCGAGCGCCATGCGTGGGCCTGCTGTGGCGATGCACGAACCGATCATCGATGCTTCGTCTACCCGCAGGCGATGGCCCTGCTCCAACATCGCGCGTCCAGCTTCACCGGTTCCGGCACGGAGCACTGCCCATTGCCCGGCCGCTAATCTACGCACATCGTCAACCATAAAAATACCGACGTAGTAAAAGCCGAACCGTTCCCGAATCAATTCTGCGGCTTCGGTCAACAACGTTTCCTCATCCAGCACTGAAGCCGCATAGCGCGAGACTTCGAACGCCATCTCCATCTGCTCTGCCCGCTTCTCACTCTCGCGCATCAGAATGAAGCGATCCAGACCTGTCGCCACCTCATCGATGAGCGTGCGCACAAAGACATGGATATATCGCGCCGGCAAATCCTCCGCTGACGCTCTGCCATAAAACATCATATATCCCAGCAGACGATTTCGGGCGGTGAGCGGGGCGATGATCAAGCTCTGGAACCCTTGTCCACGTAAATCCTGGCGCAGCTTGTCCGGGACGTCAGGCGAAGACTCGCCGCTGACCAACAGGTCTTTGACGAGAGAAGCCCCACCGGAGGCTTGCGTCTGCCACGTGTCGTCGGATAACGGGATTGCTGATACCCACGCCAAGAGTTCCCGATCGACGCTGACACCGCTTTGGAGGTGCGGTTCCGAGTCGCCGTTGTTCACGGTGAGGCCGTAAACATCCTGCGTTAGCGGCACAGCGTCTTCATTCCAGCGGGTAAAACAGCACAGAGCGACGGATTCCATCCCCATGAATTCGCAGACTTGCGCTGCGGCCCGCACAATCTCTGCGATCGACTGCGCCTCATTGATCGCCAGACTCACCTCGGTCTGCATTTCACTCTCGGTCAGTGAGGTATTCAGTTGCTCAAACAGGCGCGCGTTTTGGATGGCGTTGGCTAACTGATCGGCCATAGTTTGCAAGATAGTGAGCTCAGTCTTCGAAAAAACGTGGGTTTTGCTCGACTGGATCGATATTGCGCCGAGCATCTGGTTACGACTGATCAATGGAAGCGCGATCTCCGCCGTCGTATCAGGGAGAAGTGGGTTGACGTAACGCACGGCATTCTCCACACGGTCGGGAAGCTGTGGTCGCGCCTCCAACACACAACGCCCGATCATCGAATCGCCGCCCACGACAAATCCATGGTTGTTTTGCAGCATAATGCGGCCGGCCTCCCCAGAGCCAGCGCGCAGCGCTACCCACTGCCGTGAACTATTCGCAGTTCCTTCATCGACCAGGAAAATGCCAACATAGTACAAGTCAAAACGCTCGCGAACGAGTTCCACAGCTTGGGAAAGTAACGCGTTCAGATCGATGATCGACGAGGCCGCACGCGCTACTTCCGCCGCCGTCTGGAACTGCGCCGCGCGCCGCTCGATCTCGACGCGTGCAGCTTCTTCGGCCAGATAGGCCCGGCGGCGCGCGAGCAACGCCACCGTTGGACGCAACAGGCGGCGGAGGACGAACCGCTCGGCCGGCGAGAGTTCATAAGGCGCAGCCCATTGCAGCACGATGACGCCCTGTAACTGACCTTCACTCAACATCGGCAGCGCCATCAACGTTCGCGTTCCGCGTGCGACAGCCCATTCGCGCACAGCAGCGTCTACTTCAGGCGCGTGTTGGATGTCCACGACGTGGTAGATCTCGCCGGGCGTCTCCGTCCACAGACAAGGCAAAGGACAGGCGTCTGGCGTTAGCGGATAGTCGAGCAACGGATCAGCGGGCTGAAGGCCGCCATCGTACCAGGAAGCCACGATCACGGGCGCACCGGCTGGCGTAGCCGGCTGCGATGCAGACATCTCGCCAGCATTGCCATCGGGGCACACCATCCAGGCTGTGAGATGCGTCGTATCGCGCACGCCCAGAACAAACACGTCTAGCATCTCTGCCTCGGTGTTGGTCTCGGAGAGCGCCAATTCGATAGCACTAAACGTTTCTAACTGCTCAGCGCGCTGCCGTGCTTGCTCGTATAGGTCTTCCAGGTTCTGCCTATCAGCGCGTTCGTTGGCTGGATGTGCCAATCCAGTACGCGCAGTTTCAGCCGATTCTCGGATCAGGTGTTCCGTGCTCTTGACGTGATTCTCCATACGTTACCTCAAACTCCCGCTCCCTCAATCAGGGTGTGCTGTGCTAGACACCTGTTTCACACGCTATGTTCGATTAATCTGACGCGGCTTGCGTACGGCCGTCGCCGTCTTGTGCATCCTGCGATGACTGCGGCAGGCGGAATTGGATGACGTTACGCGACGTGCCCAATGCGTGCCCCAATTCACGCACAGCAGTTTGCAAGACACCCTGGACGTCCGGCGCGGCCTGGATACGTTCGGTGATTTCGCGGATCATGCGCTCGCGGTTGACGCGCGCCTCAATCGTGAGCAGTTGCAGCCGGTTCTGTGTGGCGATGGCGGCTTGCTGCGTCAGGCTCTCCAAACGGCGGCGCTCCTGTTCGGATAAACGCACTACGGTCGGATACATCGCCGTAAGGTAACCAATCTGCTGGCCGCTGGTAATCAGCGGTACAAAGATGATGCTCTTTGCCCCATAGATGCGTGAGATCAGGGCGCGATTGCGCCGTGTAAAGCGCGGGTCGTGCTCAGGGTCGTCGATGAGCGTGACCCCTGGATAGCGCGCCAGCGACTCCATCAGCGGGAAATCAGCCACATAGTACCGCTGGCGCAGCGCACCGATCTCGGTCGACGTCCAGTGGGCCACGACTTCCGCATAGGTAGCCGTCTGCTCGTTTGTCCAGGGACGGTCGAAGAGCTGCAAGGTAATATGATGCGCGCCATCGCCAAGCGCCGTGTGCACGCGCACCACGTTGAGAATGCCGTCGTAGGTCTGCGCCAGGTTCAGTTCAGCGCTGCCGCGATAGAGCGCCTCGGTTTCAGTGCGCGAAGCCTGCACTTCCTCAAAAACCTGCTCGCGGGCGATGGTGTTGGAGAGTGCAGCGGCAGCCGTTTGCATCGCTACAATTTCCTCTTCGCTCCAGGAGGCCTCGGCATCGGCGCGGCCCATCAGGATGACGTTGGGATAAAGCGCCTCGCCGCGCACGGTTAAGATCAGCAGTGCGTTGAAACCGAGCGCACGCATCAACTCACGTTCGGCATCGTCCAGGGCATCGACCGGGAGCGTCAGGTACGGTTTGGCGATGAGGTGATCGGCCCACTGTTGTACGTGTTCGAGCGGAATGTGAGGCAACGACCGAGTTGTGTAGCCACCGGCCGGAAGCGCCGCTGCCATCCACATCGCCCGTGACTGCCAATGCGAACCACGCGCAAAAGTCTCGCCTCCATTTCCGAAAGTTCCCACGACGGCGGCGTCTTCGACAGCCCGGTACTCCAGATAAAGCGCGCCTACAGCGCCAGCCGCTTCACCCAGCAAGCGCAGCACGTCGGAGACAGCGTCGCCGCCGCGCTCGGTCAACAGGGCCGTCGCCTGCGAGACATTAGCCTGGTAACGCGCCTGCCGGCGCACGACACCCAAAGCCGCTTCCGTGCGACCAAATTGCAACGCGTTCTGGATGGCCGACGAAACCTGCGTCGCCAAGAATTCCAGCAAGTTAAGCTCGCGCTCGCCAAACCGGTTCGCTTCCGTCCCACTGATCAGGACTGCGCCTAACACGTCGTCACCAACGCGCAAAGGCGCGCACATCCGTGTAAGCAACCCCATCGCAGCGAGGCGTTGGCTGCTCTCGCGAGCATCTTTGCGGGTATCTGGAATCATCACACCCTTGCGCGTCACCATCACCAATGCTGTCAAACCGCCTGGGCTGGGCATGCCTTCCTCACCCTCGTCCGGGGCATACTTCGCGGCCTCCACGCTGCGCCCTGCCACAAACACACCGGTGGCAGGATTGCGCAAGTGGATGACGGCGCGCGGAACATCAAGAATCCGCCGGGTCCAATCGGCAGCGCGCGCCAAAAGCTGTTCCATATCGCGGATCGGGAGCAGATCAATGCCGGCTTGCGACAGCAGCGAGAATTCCTCGGCGCGGCGTTGAGCGTCTTTGTTCAGCCGGGCGTTATCCAGCGCCGCTGCCGCCTGCTGCGCGAAGAGGTTTGCCAGGCGTACTGCGCGGTCGCTGAAAGCGACGTTTTCTGCCGAACGCAAAATCAACACACCCTGGGGGCCAAAACGCCCGATCAAGGGAACGGCCATCATCGCGCTTTGACGCGGGCTCCGCAGCGCTTGCTGCTGCGCCAGAGCTTTACCGATCAAGCCTGTATCGCGCGGGATGCGATAGCCGAGTTTATCGGCGAGATCGGTGTGATGATCCTTGGATAATACCAATTCTTCAGCCTCCGCATCGTAGCTGAAGAAGCTACCGCCCTGCGCGTTGAACAGGCTTACGCCCTGTTCGACGATGGCGGCCAGTACATCCTCCGGTTCGAGGCGTTGGCTCAGGATCAACGAGATGTCGTAGAGCGAGCGCAGTTCTTCAGACCGTTGCTGCGTCTCTTCCGTCAGGGTCAGGTTGTCCAGCACGACTTCGATCTGGTTCGCCAAGCGTTGAACGAACGTGCGCGTTTCTGTGTCGAGTGGCAGCACGTTATCTCGACGTTGAAGCATAACGATAAAGCCATACTGTTTACCGCTGCTGGCCAATGGGAGGTAGAATGCCCGCTCCATGTCGAAGGGGTCAAACTGCGCTTGCGCCGCAGGCGTGACGAGAACATCGCCCAATAACGGGGACGCCGGCCCCATCTCCGCACGACGCAGACCACGCAGGAAAGTAAAATGCTCGCTAGAGAGGGCCGCCACGTCCTCCGGGAACGGCAACTTCTGCCCGGTGGGATCGAGAAAAGCGTGTGCTTGGATGCGCGATACATCCGGTGTGGGATGCGTGTAGATTCCCACGGCCATATCCAGCGACTGCGACAGGATACGGGCTATCTCAGAGACGACGTCCATGAAATCCAACTCGGGATCGGAGGCCACTTGTAACACATTGGTGATGAGGGTTTGCTGGCGCTGACTCTGCTGCGACTCTTCGAAGAGTCGCGCGTTCTCCAACGCCAGTGCAATTTGCTCGCTCACACTCTCGACCAACGACAACTCGTCAGGCGACCAAGTGCGCTGTGCATCGGCGAGGCCCAGATAACCCAACACCCGATCTCCAGTGCGCAAAGGCTCCATCAGTACCGGCACGCCTCCGTCGCTCATCTGGGCGCGGGTGATATACCCATCCTTGAGATCGGTAGGAACAGGCAACGGTGACACCGGGGTAACGTCGACGCGGTCATATTCGTAGGCCAACGGGCGCGCCTGCGCCGCAACGCGCGCCCATCCCTGCCGGCTGTAGTCGATCTGTATGTCGCGGACTTCTTCCAGTGCGCTCTCCATCATTTCCGAAATGCGCGCGTTGTTGAGAGCGACAGTCAGTTGATCGGCCAACAACTGCAACGTACTGATGTCCTCAGCGGAAAAAGCTTCAGGAGCATCGCTTTGCACATCCAGCACACCGACGACCTCGTTTTCGACCTTGAGCGGCAAAGCCATTTCTGAGCGGGTTTCCGGCAGGTCCGGGTTGTTGAACCAAACCGCATCCTCACCCACGTCGAAGGCGATACGTGGTTGACCGGAACTGGCGACAAAGCCGACAATACCCGTCTGTCCTACTTGCAGGCGATGCCCCCGCACCAGCATGCGTTGCCCACCTAAAGAAGAAGCCGCGCGCAGGATGGCCCACATCTTGGCGTCGTCGAGCAGGAAAATACCGACGTGGTAAAAGCCAAATCGATCCGCAATCGCGCGAGTCGTGGTCTCGAGCAGCATCACGACGTTGCGCACCTGCGCGGCCTCTTTGCTAACGATGCTGACGGTTTCCAGTTGCCGTGTCCTCTGTTCCAACGCGGCAGTGCGCTCTACAATCTGCTGCTCCAAACGGCTCACCACATTACGCTGGCGGGCAGCGACGGCGTTGAAGGACTGCGCCAGCACTCCGATTTCGTCTGCGCGTTCAACGGGAAGCTCGTGATCAAGATTTCCAGCGCCGATGAGACGCGCGCCTTCGATCAGATGGTCGAGTGGGGCGAAGAAAAACTTACGCAGCAAAAAGTACAACAGTGCAACCAGCCCGATCACTCCGAACACAGCGATCAGAACGTAAACAGCCACAGGAGACCGGAGGATGAATCCCCCTTGGTCGCCGGAACCCTGCCGGTAGGCATCCACATAATAACCACCTACGTATGTGAATACTAACACCAACAACAGCCAAACGGCCGAAGGAATCAGCACGATGCGCCAACGCAGGCTCAAACGTTCCTGTGTCATTGACGACCTCCTTGTGCAGCCGGCGTGATGCTATGGGTGCACGCGGTAAGCATAACTGTGATATAGCTTTGCTTCATAATCTGCCCCACTATTCCTGCGCTGGAGTTCCCAAAAGCCCTGGGCTAGGCGGAAGCAATTGGATTCGGCTGCGCTCCACTTGCAACGCCAAGCCCAACTCGCGCGCTGCATTGCGCAAGATCGCATCGGTGCTGGTCATCGCCCGCACGCGTCCCACGATATCGCTGCGAACGCGCTCTTGATTCGCACGTAGACGGGCCTCTTCAAGCAGCCGCGCGTTATCCAACGCCAGGTCAAGTTGTTCCACCACAAAGCGCGCCAACTGGATGTGTTCCTCAGTCCACGGCGCAGACTTCTCGAAAGAGAGCACACCCACATTGCGGTTTTGGATGCGGATCGGCGCTAACAGGAGATGCTGCCCGTCGTCACCGGCTTGTGTTGTCACGCCCGTGAGCGTCTCAGTCGCCACATCCTCGGAGATAACATCGACTTGATCGACTTGCAATGGAGAGATGAAGCCCGAATCGAACGTGTAGCCGATGTGCATCTGACGCCGCGCCAGTGCCTGCCGCCAGGCGCGCAAGGCGTCTTGTTCCTGATAACGCTCTAGACGCGCCAATGCGGTCGTCGTCTCTTCCAGTGACAACGTATTCATCACCGCAACGGCGATGCCATCGGCGAGCACGCGCAGCACCGCTACATCCTCTTCTGTAAAGGCGGCGACGACGCGTGTCTGAATATCCAGTACGCCGAGGACGGCCTGCCCACGCGCGATCAACGGTAGGCTCATCTCCGATTGTGTATCCGGCAGATCGGGGTTGTTGAACCACAACGCATCTTCACCAACGCTGAAGGCCAACCGGGGCAGACCTGTCTCGGCGACGTAGCCGACGATACCTTGACGTCCCACGCGCAGCCGGTGTCCCCGCGCTAACATACGCCGTCCACCTTCCGAGGAGGCGGCGCGCAGCACGGCCCATTCACGCTGCGGATCGACGAGGAAAATGCCCACGTGATCGTAGTTCAAGTGTTCCACGATCAAGCGCGCAGTAGTATCCAGCAACTGTTGTATATCCACAATGGAAGCAACCGCGCGGTTCAGCTCAGCGATGATCCTGAATTGCTCGGCGCGTTGCGCTAGTTCATCTGTGCGCTCGGCGATGCGCTGCTCCAACGTGCGCTGCGTTTCACGCAGCGCCTGGCTCGTCGTCCGCGCGCGGAACAACGCATCCTGGACATCGCGCAAACTGAGATAGTTTACGGCGCCAGCAACGCTAATCAGCATCACCAGACCAAATGCTCGGGTCAAAAATGAGAACAACTCAGGCGATAAAACACTCATGCTAAATAATGGGGTATAAAGGTTCGCGTTTGCCATAACGCCGAGTACAACATAATAAGCCAGGGCGCCAAACGCTAAACGTAACGCACTCACCGGCCTGATAAACATACCGGCCAACGTCACCGGCCAAAAGAAAAGCAGCCACGTGGGGGCCAATGGCCCGCTAAACACAAAGACACTGACCGCCACGCTAATAAGCATAAACCACACGAAAAAACGCGACACGACACGCATGTGCCCCTGCTTGGCGCGCACAAAACTGAACACCGACAGCGGAATAAAGACCAAGGGAAATGCCGTCGCGGCCCAGCCGCCAGCGGTGGAAGCGAACAAACCACGCAACGTAGCGATTGCCAACACCAACACTAACGCTATCGCCAGCAGGCACGTCAGTACCATCATGACACAGAAAAGGCGTCCCAGACGCGCTTCTTCCTCATCTGATACCGTTCCGGTTGCACCTTGGATACTCACCAAACGGTTCCAGGCCGTCGCCAGCGCCGTTTTTTGTTCCGCCCATAAACTCGCCATCGTCAATACCTCATCACACGTTTTGTTGATGTCACATCACAAATGATGTGAGCATCATCCCTCTTCTTGTTCGTGTAACGCCAGCACTGCTGTGCCACGCTCAGCCTCAAAGGCATGGCCCAGTTCGCGCAACGCGCGTTCCAGGATCACCTCGATCTCCACCGCCTCACGTACGCGTCCGGTAATCTCGCCGGCCATTTGTTCACGGGCGGCGCGTCGCTGCGAGTCTTGATAAAGGCGCGCACTTTCCAATACACCGCCCATCTGCTCTGCCAGCGCCTCGATCAAGACACGTTCTTCCTCTGTCCAGGTTTTATCCGGCGAAGCCCGGCGCAGGTTCAGCACGCCGATTATGTGATCCCGCACTCTGAGCGGCACGGCCAAGGTGGCTGCATCGCCATTGTCAATCACTGCATGGCCTGATTGTATAACCTCAAGCATTGCCGGCTCCCACTCACCTTCTACCGGTACGACGCCACTCTTTTCATAACGATACCCCACGACTTGCCCGTCGCGTAGCAGTTCGGCCCAGGCGCGTTGTGTCAGCTCGCCATAGGCGCGGCGCACCTGTCCAAGCGCCGCCTCACTCTCGGCAAACAGTCGCGCGTTGTCCAACGCCAAAGCTACCTGATCGGCCATAACCTGCAAGATAGCCAACGTGTCTTCGTCAAAGGCGTTGGGGCGGTCGCTTTGCAGTGACAGCGCGCCGATCACCTGACCACGCGAGCGTAGCGGCAGGGCGACTTCCGAGCGCGTGTCGGGCAATTCGGGTGAGACAAAACGCACCTCGTCCTTTTCAGCTTCCTGGGCAATGCGCGGCTGCGCGTTGACGATACTCCAGGCAATCATCGAAGATTGACCGTCTAGCGGTAGTTGGTAGCCACGCGCCAGGCGCGCTTGTCCGGTCTGGCCGGTGGCGCCGCGCAGCACAGCCTGCTCGCGCCGTTGATCGACCACAAACAAGGCCACATAGTACAACCCGAACCGCTCACGAATGACTTCGACCACCTGTCGCACGAGTTCATCGACGTCGAGTAGCGACGCCACCGCACGCCCGATCTCGGTCGAAGCCTGCAAATAGTGCGAACGCTGCACCAGATCGGCAGTGCGTGCGGCCACTTGCTGTTCCAACCTACTCTGATAGCGCTGCAACTCGGCGGCTGTTTCGCGCGTCTGGCGTATGGCGCTCAGGCTACGCGCCGTTAACCACGAATAGAATCCTGTAACACCGATAACTGATGCCAACACAGATTGATACTGCAAACTTCCTATGGCCCAATCGCCGGGATTGGGCGGGGTGAACAGGCCGCTCTCAGTAGCCGCATAAATGCTTATCAAAAAGAGCGTGTTGCCCAGGCCAAAGGCCAGGCTGGCTCGTGGACCAAGCAACGCAGATGCAGCAATGGTGGGAATAATCAATAACAGTGGCACAGCATTTCCGATGCCGACCCATAGTATGGAACCTACAATCAACGCCTCAAATCCCAACAGGAATAGCCAGGCGCTCAACGCGGTTCGACCTGTTCGGGCCAAGCCGAACACGACCAGGCCGAACAACAGGCTGATTGTCGTCACCACAATACCGGTCGATACGCCCACAGGTCCGGACGAAACGCGCGCGAGGGACGAGACAATGGTGAAGAACAGGCCGGTTATGGAGAAGGCTACTAATCCCAGGGCGAAAACCAGCAAAAACCTACCTACACGCTGCTGGTCAGGGTCTGTAGTACGCACGGTGACCAACCGTCGCCATCCTGACTTGGTCTGGGAAGATTGCGCCCGGTTCATCGCCGGACCTCTTTCGCGGCAACAGTAAAGTACATCGTCACGACCAGAACCAACGGCGCTCTCACACGCCGGAATCTAGCTTTCATAAGCGCACCTCCGGCAGAAGGATGCTACCGTCGTCGTCGTTGTCACCGGGTACGATCTGAGCGCCCAAGCGCACCTCGACGACGTCCGCCTCCATCGCCAAGCCCAACTCGCGCACGGCTGTCTGCAGGACCGTGCTCAAGTCCAGCGTCTCGCGAATACGCGCCGTGATCGCACCGATGGTCTGCTCACGCGCGACGCGGCGGCGATTTTCTTCGATCATCAAAACCGCGTGCAGTGCGCTGCTGAGTTGATCGCGCAACGCACTGTACAAGGCGGTGGTATGTGGTCCAATCTCAAACAACACGTGGCCAAACCGTTCGGCGCGGACATACAATCCCTCCAGCACCAGACTAAAACGGCGTTCATACGGCCAGAGCGCATCGGGCAGCAAGCGCCGTGCGGGAAAAAGGCGCGTTTCCTGTCCACTACGTCCTCGCGCATCGTAAGCCACGAGCATCTGCGCCAGGGTGGGCGTTTCAGCGTCAGCGTCTTCATACAGAACGAGCGCGCAACCGGGAATATCCAATGCCTCGAGTTGTGGGCGGAACACGTTCGTAAAGTGGTCCAGGTCAGAAGCCGTCAGCAACGCCTGCTCGACTGCGCGCAATTGCGCCGCCTGATTCTGCGTCTCCCACACGCGCTGCGCCTGCACACGGTATGCCTCGTAGCTGATCAGCACGCGCGCCTGATGGCACAGACTTTCTATGCGTATACGCAATTCAGGCACACCGATCGTGGCAAGCGCACGATGGCGCAGAACCGTCACCACCGCCTGCCACGCGTTGACGTCGTCGCCCTCGGCGCTGACGGTTTGGCGCACCAGGTCACTTAACGCCGACAAGTATCGCGTTTCTGACGCGGGAGCATCAGGCTCAGGGGCAAGCGCAGCCGCATAAACATCCCATAACCCGGCCAACGCCTCTACACGAGCGCGGTTGGCAAGCGCACCGAGCGCCTGCGCCATTTCTTCCAGGGCCGTGTCACGTTCAGCCGCCAGCAACGCTTCCACGGGCGCATCCAACTGCGCGCCTGGCACAGGTAAACCCATCGATTCCCCTGCCTGCTGCACAGCCGGAATCACACACCCGCAAGACTCACGGACAATCAGATCGGTGGACACGTGCGTCAGTTCCGGCGCAGCGTTGTGCTGCACCATCGCCAACAACAACTCGGCGGCCTGCCGCCCCTGCATATACCCGGGCCACGTCACAGTGGTCAGCGGGGGAAGCGTGTGCCGCGCCTCTTCAAAATCGTCAAATCCGACGACAGCGACCTCTTCCGGGACGTGGATGCCACGTTCGTCCAATGCTGCCAATACGCCAAAGGCCATATTGTCGTTGGCGGCGACCACCGCCTCGAAATCGATGCCGGGGCGCAGACCGCGCGCATCGAGCCACAACGCTACCGCCTCCTCTCCGCCGCTGCGTTGATTGTTGCCCGGCGAGACGAGAGCCAGATCCACCTCCAGATCGTGCACCGCTAAAGCATCTTGATAGGCGCGATAACGGTCCTCAGCTTCAGCGTACCCTGCCGGGCCGC
>Ga0209498_1001934_pt1 | contig 12598 bp, 13 predicted proteins | sample WalLakDeSediment_FD_184131 | JGI IMG/M metagenome (GOLD analysis project Ga0209498, IMG submission 184131) | Lake sediment microbial communities from Walker lake, Nevada to study Microbial Dark Matter (Phase II) - Walker Lake 11/02/13 Deep... | ecosystem: Environmental > Aquatic > Freshwater >...
ATTTAGCAAGATCGAATGCGGCAACTATGGCACCGGAAAAAGATTCATCCTCGATCGGCATAAAGTAAGCGAAGAGAAAGAATCCCAGAATCCATAAAAATATTTTATATTCTTCTTTCCAGTTCATAATAAATTCAAAAATTTAATTCGATAATATTCGAAATGATAAATGCATTATTACCTCGAGCAAACTGAATATCTGTCAACCTTTGATACTTTGACTTTATCAGCTGCAATAACCTTCTGATCAGCAATCCAAAAATCCAGAGTTGAAATGATCGATGAAACTCTCGGATCATCCGGTCGTGGATTTGTCATATAATTCACCCACTTACCGTCCTTTTCCTCAATAATAAAACCAGTTTCCCTTAATATGCTCAAATGCTTGGACACAGTTGATGTTGCAAGCTGAAGAACATCAGTTATTTCACAAACACAAAGAGGTTTTACCTGAAGCATTTTAAGGATTCGAAGACGGTTAGGATCGGAAAGGGATTTGAATAGTCTTGTTTTTTCTTCAATCATAATAAATCATTTCGTTAACTAACGAAATATAAATTCATAAAAAATGGAATACAAATTATTTCTGTATCCCATTTAATTTTTAGTTTTTATAGCCGACAACAGTAATACTGAAAATACCTTTAAGGTTGTCTTTGTAATCTTTAAGCCCGGGTTCTGAAAGATATTGACTGAGTAATTCATCAGGTATATCTATTCTTTTTGTTTTTTTAATCTCAATATTTTTGAAACCGGCTTCCTCAATTGTCTTAATATATTCATCCTGTTTCAAAGCACCGGAAACACAACCTGCATACATTTCGGCTGACTTTTTTAATTCTTCTGTCATTTCGCCCTGAATTACAATATCCGAAACACAAAAATGAGCACCAGGTTTTAAGATTCTGTAAATTTCAGAAAAAGCTTTCTGCTTATCGGGAACAAGATTCAGAACACAATTGCTCACAACAACGTCTGCTAATTCATTTTCAAATGGCATCTGTTCAATGTCGCCAAAATGAAATCCAACATTTGAATACCCAACTTTAACTTTATTTATATTGGCTTTATCAATCATTTCTTGAGTAAAATCCAGTCCTATAACTTTCCCTGTTTCACCAACCAGGTTTCTTGCAACAAAAACATCGTTGCCTGCACCGGAACCGAGATCAACGACAGTATCACCTTTTTTTATTCCTGCATATTCAGTCGGTAACCCGCATCCCAATCCGAGATCTGCATCAGCAACATATCCATCCATATTTTTGTATTCATCACCAATCATGGTGAATTCTACAGTTTGAGAATCACTGCAGCAGGAGTTGACTGGTCCGCAGCAGCCTGAGCCTTTTGATATTTTAGCTATTTCGCCATATTTTTCTTTTACAACTTGTTTTATATCATTTGCTGTTTCCATTTTACTTTTCCTTTCACTAATATTTTATTATCGCTTAGTTAGCAACAACCGATTTTCGAAAACAATTTATCTAATGCAGTTTTAGCTTTAGCAAGATTTTTAGCGTTAATGCAATAGCAGATTTTGGGTCCATCTATTTCGCCTTCAATTAAACCAACACGTTTTAGTTCTTTGAGATGCTGGGAAACAGTTGCCTGCGCCAGGGGAAGTTTATCAACAAGACTTCCAACCATGCAGGAATCCATATCATTTAAAATTTTTAGTATCCTTATTCTTGCAGGATGAGATAATGCTTTCGCAACATCTGCCAGCCAGATATCTTCCTGGGTGAATTCTTCTTTTTTTGAAATGGCCATTTAAATAACTCCTTTATCGTTCATCGTAAATATACGATATAGTTATTTTAATTCAAGACCGTTCGTCACAATAAGAAATATATTTAAATAATTTCCATTAATTCATTTTTGGGGCTTTAATTCTTATCATTCGTCCAATAACTGCGCTTCTTAAAACAATAAATTTTAGGGGTTTACTTAACCGTATTTTTGGTAAATTTGCCCTGACAATTTTGAATAATTAGTAGTTAAACCGTGTCAATAATAAACCAATATAAGGCATCATTAAAAGTAATTGAGGCTGAAGAAGTTGTAGATTTACTCTTCTTCCGCCCTTTAGCTTTTATATTTGTAAAGCTGATCTATCTGACCAGCCTTACTCCAAATCAGATTTCCGTCTTCTCAATGATTTTCGGGATAATGGCTGGTGTAGCAATCGGGTTAGGTACCGTTGAATCCGTTTTAATAGGAGGAGCATTACTTGCAACAAGTTCAATGCTTGACTGTGCTGATGGACAGTTAGCGCGGCTTAAGAAAAACGGGACGCTTTTCGGAAGACTGCTTGACGGCACAATTGATTACGTCTCAACTCTTTCAATTTTTATTGGCATTGGTTTCTGGGGTGCAAATATATGGGGCAATCCCGTTCAATGGTGGTTGATTATTATTGTTACAGGAATAACTTATGCTGTTCAAGCCGGATTGGTTGACTACTACAGAAGTGAATACATATCGAATACAGAGGGAAAGCCTAACTTTGTTGATAATGAGCTTGAGAGTTTCCAGCAAGAATATGACGCTATTAACCGCAGGGGCGGGAAGCCAGTAAGCAAGTTGTTGCTATCGCTTTATATCAGCTATTCGAAAATCCAGAATGCAAAGAAAAAGGCAAGTGATACTAAACAGGTATCACCGGAAGTTTATGTTAAGAATAATAAAACTCTTGTTCGTTTGTGGAATCTTAACGGTACGGCGACACACGCTTTTATATTGGTAATTTGTGCAGTTTTTTATCGTCTGGACTTGTATATCTGGTACATCCTTTTAATTGGAAATGTGTTAGCTCTCATCCTATGGTTACTACAAAAAAATTCTGATAACAAAGCCCTAAGAGATTATGATACTGTACCGGATCAGAACTAAACACTGTTATATATATAATTAATTCTAATAGTATTATTAACGCATTATGAAAAAAACAACACAATTAAAAAATTTATTACTGAGTCCCGAGCTTGAATTTATAATGGAAGCCCATAACGGTTTGTCCGCCAAAATTGCTGAAGAAGCCGGGTTCAAAGGTATATGGGGCAGCGGACTTTCGATAAGTGCTTCGCTTGGCGTACGTGATAATAACGAAGCAAGCTGGACTCAGGTTCTTGAAGTAGTAGAATTTATGAGTGACGCTACTTCAATTCCTATTCTGCTTGATGGCGATACAGGTTACGGAAATTTTAACAATATGCGCCGCCTTGTAAAAAAATTAGAGCAAAGAAATATTGCCGGTGTTTGTATTGAAGATAAATTATTCCCAAAAACAAACAGCTTTATTCGTGGAGAAAAGCAACCACTTGCAGACATTGAAGAGTTCGCAGGTAAAATAAAAGCCGGTAAGGACAGTCAGCTTGATGAAGACTTCTGCATCATTGCCAGAGTTGAAGCACTTATATCTGGCTGGGGACTTGCAGAAGCATTAAAGCGCGCTGAAGCATACAGGCAGGCTGGCGCTGATGCAATTCTTATGCACAGTAAAATTTCCAAACCGGATGAGATTTTAGCGTTTATGAAAGAATGGGGAAACAGATCTCCAATTGTTATTGTTCCAACTAAATATTATTCAACACCAACTCAAGTTTTCCGCGATGCAGGAATAAGTCTGGTTATATGGGCAAATCATCAGCTCCGTTCTGCTATTACTGCAATGAAAGAGACTGTTAATAAAATTTATACTACACAATCTCTTATCGAAGTTGAAGATAAAGTCGCACCACTCAAAGAAGTATTCAGACTTCAGAATGATGATGAACTTCAAATGGCTGAAAGCTTATACCTGAGAACCCCTGAGCATGAAAAGATTAGCGGAATTATACTCGCAGCTTCGCGCGGTGCAGAACTTGGAGAGTTAACCGAAAATGTTCCAAAAGCAATGATAAGTGTTAACGGACAGCCGCTTATTAAAAAGATGCTCGAACTTTTTAACGAGCGCGGAATAAAAGATATATCCATAGTAAGAGGATATAAAAAAGAAGCATTCACATTTCCGAATATAAATTACTTTGACAATGATCACTATGCTTCAACAGGAGAACTTGTTTCTTTGTATAAAGCAAAAGATAAAATTGAGGGGAATACTATCATCACTTATGGAGATATTCTTTACAGAAAGTTTATCCTCACTTCTTTACTTGATGAAGAAGGGGATATCATAGTTGTCGCTGATGCAAATTTAGAACGACGCGGATCGGGAAATAGAAGCGATTTTATTACTGCGAGCAGACCTTACTCAAAAGATTTCACCGAAGAACCTGTTTTTCTTAAAAGCATTATGTTTTCGGAACTGCAGAAAGATGATCAGTTTGATGGTGAGTGGATCGGACTTATAAAAAGCAATACTGCTGGTTCAGCAATTATAAAAACAGAGCTTGAAGCAATGTCCAAACTGGAAAATTTTGAAAAGATGAAAACGCCTGATCTGCTGAGTAATCTCATAAATAAAGGCTTGCAGATAAAGGTTGTTTATATTGACGGACATTGGCTCGATGTTGATAATCTAAAAGACCTGAGAAATGTTGCAGCTTATCAATAAATATTTTTATTACAATTCTCTTCTTTAACGGAGTAATAATGATCAACGCAAATGAGTTTTTAGATGAGTGTCTTACACTCGGTTTTAACTTCTTTACGGGAACACCGTGTTCTTACCTTAAACCTTTCATTAACTATGTAATTGATCAAGATGAGTTTCACTTTGTTGATGCAGTGAATGAGGGTGATGCGGTTGCAATAGCAGCAGGAGTTACAGTTGCCGGTAAACGAAGTGTGGTTATGTTTCAGAATTCCGGTTTTGGAAATGCGGTAAATCCCTTAACATCTCTCACGGATACATTCCGTATTCCGATGATGGTTATTGTTACATATCGTGGCGAGCCAGGCGGTCACCCCGATGAACCCCAGCACGAGCTAATGGGACAGATACTCACCGACTTACTCGATGCGATGAAACTGAAATGGGCATTCTTCCCAAATGAAAGTCATTTGATAAAAGATTCTCTCAATACAGCAAATGATTATATGCTCACTGAAAGCAAACCATTTGTGTTTGTAATGAAAAAGGATGACGTTTCCCCTTATGAACTTCAGACTAAACGAAAAGATAAGCCATTTCGTTTTGAAGTATCTGTTAAAGATGACTTCACACTTTCTTATAACGATAGAAGCACACGAACTGATGCACTTGAAGCCATTCAAGCGGTAGCGGATAAAAATTCTGTTGTGGTTGCAACTACAGGTAAAACCGGCAGAGAGTTATACGAATTAGATGACCGCGATAATCAGCTTTATATGGTCGGTTCGATGGGATGTGCACTTGCATTTGGTTTTGGAATTGCATATGCCAAACCAGAATTAAAAGTTTATGTTATCGATGGTGATGGTGCCCTGTTAATGAGAACCGGTTCTATGGCAACTGTTGGTGCGTATCAGCCGGAAAATTTAATTCACATACTTCTGGATAATGAAGTACACGATTCAACAGGCGGACAAAGCACTGTTTCCCCTTCCGTTTCATTCACTTCTGTTGCAAAAGGATTTGGTTATAAGCACGCAGTTTCTACTGATAGTATTCAAACGTTTAGTTCATACCTTTCATCTTCAGAACTTAAATCCGGTCCTTCATTCCTTCACTTTAAGATAAAAAAAGGTTCACCTAAAACACTTGGAAGACCGGGAGTAAAACCTTACCAGGTAAAAGAAAGATTAATAAAATTCATAAACTCGAAATAAGGAAACAATGAGCAGAGTAAGAACTGCAGTAATACTGGCTGCCGGAATCGGTTCAAGGCTGCGTAATATTCATAACGATAAACCGAAAGGATTTCTGCAATTAGGTGATCAACCAATTATCGAAGAATCAATTGCACGTTTAGTATTTGCAGGCATAACTGAAATCATAATAGTCAACGGATATCAAAACCATTATTATGATGAACTGAAGAAAAAATATCCTTTTGTTAAAACAATTAAGAATGAAGATTTCGAAACTACAGGCAGTATGTATTCATTATGGACTGCAAATGAACTTATCAAAAACGATTTTCTGCTTATCGAATCCGATTTGATTTATGAACTTAATGCTTTACAGACTCTTCTCAATTCAACTTACAAAAACGCTATACTTCTCTCTGGTAAAACCGGTGCCGGCGATGAAGTTTATGTGGGTGTTAATGATAACCGCATAGTTAATATGTCTAAACAGATTGAAGATATTAAACAATTAGGTGGTGAACTGGTCGGAGTTTCTAAAATATCATTTGAGCTGTATAAAAAAATGAATGCTTTTGCTGAAAAAGTTTTTGATAAAAAATCAAATTATCATTATGAGGATTGCCTGACTGATTTAGCAAGAGATGTTGAAATAAATTATGAACTGATTGATGATCTTGCGTGGATAGAGATTGATGACGAAAACCACCATCAACGTGCTGTAAATAAAATCTATCCACTCATTAAGAAAAGAGATGAAGAGCTGCAGCTTTCAAAGAAGGTTGAAAGAAACATTCTTCTTAATCCCGGGCCTGCAACAACAACCGATACAGTCAAATATGCTTTAGTGGTTGAAGATATTTGTCCCCGCGAATTAGAATTTGGTGAACTTGTTGAAGGGATCAGACAAGACCTTGTAAAAGTAGTTCACGGTGAAGGAACGCACGAGGCTGTATTATTTACAAGCTCCGGAACAGGCGGCGTTGAAGCCTGCGTAACTTCTGTAGTGCCTGAAGACAAGGCAGTGCTTGTTATAAACAACGGGGCGTATGGAAAAAGAATTCAGCAGATATGTGAAGGCTACAATATAAAACAGGTTAAGTTTGATATACCTTATGGTGATCCGATTGATTTTAATAAACTTGAACAAATTATAATTGATAACAAGGATCAACTCTCGCACATTGCATTCATCCATCACGAAACAACTGTAGGTATATTAAACCCGATTAATAAAGTTTCAGCACTTGCACAGAAGTATGATCTTGAAATTATTGTTGATGCAATGTCATCCTATGCCGGGATCCCGATAGATGTAAAGAAAGATAACATTCACTTCCTCATTTCATCTGCTAATAAATGTATTCAGGGAATGGCCGGACTAAGTTTTGTTATATGCAGCCGTGAATCCTTGAATAAAACTGCAAACTACAAGAGAAGAAACTTTTACTTCAACTTATTTGATAATTATACTTTCTTTACAAAAAGTAAACAGATGCAGTTCACTCCACCTGTTCAGATATTTTATGCATTGCGTCAGGCGATAAATGAATACTTCATTGAAACAGAAACCGGAAGGGCGAAGAGATATGAAGATATGTATAATGTATTGAGAGAAGGTCTGATCAAGCTCGGGTTCAAGTTTTTGGTAAAGGACGAACATCACGCTAAACTGTTAACTGCAATCATAGAACCTGAGGATCCGAAATACGATTTCAACAAAATGCACGATTATCTTTATGAGCGGGGCTTTACTATTTATCCCGGTAAAGGAGCAAAGGTAAATACTTTCCGCTTATCCAACATTGGTCAGATTTATGTTGAAGATATAAAAAGATTTTTGGCTGCGCTTGAAGAGTATTTGCAAAACAACGAAATATCAAACAGATAGCCTTAATTTCCTTTACTGGTAATAATTATTATTTTTGAATCAATAATACTAACTTATTATGCTATCTAACGAAACAAAATCTGAAATTAAAAAGAGACTACTTGAAAAGTTTGAACTGAAAAAAATTATTATTTTCGGTTCACAAGCAAGAGGAACTGCAGACGATAAGAGCGACGTTGATTTGTTAGTTGTTGCATCTGACTTTAAGGATAGGTACAAAATAATGAGGGAATTAAGAAGATCTCTTTTAGAAATGGATTATGCATTTGATATTATTGCAGTTACACCAGAAGAGTTTAACAGAGATAAAAACATTCCGGGTACAATTGCCAGATATGCTTCGAAAGAAGGGATAATCATTTATGAGGCCTGAAGATAAAGACCTTGCAGAAAAAGCTAAACACTGGGTAGAACTCGGAGAGGAAGATTTACGCGTAGCAAAATATTCTTTGACAATGAGTTCAAATGTACCTTACCGTATAATTGCATTTCATGCACAGCAATGTGCGGAAAAATATATTAAAGCTCTTTTAGTACTCCTTAATATCGACTTCCCGTATACACACGATATTGAAAAACTTCTAAAGATGATTCCTGAAAAATTCAACATTATGCCTCAGATGATGAATGCTGGAGATCTGACTGATTATGCCGTAGCAAAAAGGTACCCTGACTATTATGAAAAGCTCTCCGAGGAACAAGCATTAAATGCTCTTAAATTGGCAGAAATGATTAAGGAAAAAATAAGCAGTATTATTAGAGAAATGGGTTATGGTTCTATATAATATTTTTTCCTTGAATAGCTGGAGAAAGGATTGCTATTGTATAATTTCCGAAGACGAACCATCAAACAACAGTTTAGTAAACTAGCTTTCCATAATAAATCGTACCCACGACAGGATTCCTCCTCAATCCCGAAATCGCATTCGGAGGAGTCCTCCAAAGGAGTCCTTCGGACCTTCGGGAGAACCTGTGACCTGTGGTTTAGGAAATTTTTGTGTGCCCTGTTTCCGACAAAGTATATAACCCTTTTTCAAGTCAGGATTCCAGTATTATTTCGTCTAAACAACTCTCATAGAAATAGCCTAAACTCAGACTTTAATCGGCTAAGGAATTATTATCCATTTACTGAAAAGTACTTTAATAAATTAAAGTTGATTTTTGATGTCGCTGAAAAAGATGGAAATGGTATTGGCTCAGGGTTTTTGACGAAAAATTGAAGCATTGATTGCATTAGATAAGTACAGAACAATAGCCGAATTAGCAAAAGTTACTGGTTACAGTGATTCGTACATAAGTAAAGTATTAAAGCAGAAGAAATGATTATTTTTTATTGTCTTTCTTTTTGTTGAAGTTGATCAGCCATAATTAACAACTTAAAGTTTCGGTACAAAAATCATCAACTACTTATTCCAACGGGGTCTAAAATCAAAATAAGTTCCATCAGTGATTCGAACAAAGTTAGTTCCATCCACATTTATTTTACAAATATAACTATTTGCATTTCCGTAAGGTCGCTGATCAAAAATTATCTTATTTCCATCCTTAGACCAGGATGCTACAAACTGAAATTCATCGATTTCATAAATTACATTGGTTTCCCCTGTAATCAGATTATAGATAAATAGATTGGTACGACCCTCTTGAGTATGAGCAGAGAATACAACTTTAGTCCCATCAGGTGACCAATTTGGAGCAATTATACTAGGATTTGATCCAGAAAAGGTGAAGAGCACTTCCATTACTTTTGTATCAATATTGATTACATATCCATCATCGATTAGGATATCTTTAGAATTTGGTGACCAACTAATGTCATCCATAGTTTGGAACTTCCAATCAGTTAAATCGCTAATTTCTCCTGAACTGACATTGAATAGTTTTAATTTGTATCCAAGTGAATCCTGTATAACTGAATAAGCAATATAATTCATATCAGGTGAATACACCGCATTTTGAACTTTTCTCTCCTGTTGAATAATCCTTAAAAGTTCATAATTGGCAAGATTGTAAATATAAATACCCTCATCTTGAATATCGTTTATTGAGCTTCCAACAATTATAATTTTTCTTTTATTAGAAGACCAAGAAGCTATTCCGACTATGGTATCACATATTGTTCTAATCCCTGAGCCGTCAATATAAGCTATCTGAATTCCAGGAGATCTACCTGAGTTGAATAAAATACTATCCTCATAAGTAACGTTATAACTTGTATCCTCTGGCATTAAAGGATTACTGTCATCGCAAGAAATAGTAAAGAGAAGAAATGCTGTGACTAAGTAAATATAAAGTATTCGAAAACAGTATAGCTTTTCCCGTTTGAGAGACATCTTTTTTTGTTAGGTTAATCAAATGTGATTTACTGGTACCCACGACAGGATTCCTCCTCAATCCCGAAATCGCATTCGGAGGAGTCCTCCAAAGGAGTCCTTCGGACCTTCGGGAGAACCTGTGACCTGTGGTTTAGGAAATATTTTTTTGTACCGCGTCTCCGACAAATTTTCGAACCCCTTCGAAGTCAGGATTCCAGTATTATTTCGCCTAAACAACTACCATAAAAATACCCTAATTCCAGACTTTAATCAATTAAGGAGTTTTTATCCATTTACTGAAAAATTCTTTAATAAATTGAAGTTGATTTTTGATGTCGTCGAAAAAGATGGAAATGATATTGGTTCAGGACTTATTCGAAAACTCGAGGAATTGATTGCATCCGGTAAGTATAGAACAATAGCTGAATTAGCAAAAGTGACTGGTTATAGTGATTCTTATATCAGCAGAGTATTAAAATATAAAAAATGATTATTCCTTTTTATCCTCCTTTTTTTTCTTGCTCTTCTTTTTCTTCTTTTTATTTTCGATTTCTTTCTTCGATTCCTCATCATAAAAAGGTTGAATCCAATCATTAAGAACATCCCCGGATCTTTCAAAAACTTCCTGTGGATTCTTCGGGCGATAAAACTGGTTAAATATTTTATCAATATGAAATGTAGCCGAGGATTCGGTTAATTCATTGGTGGTCGATAATTCTAATTCTTTAACATCATTGTAAATAGAACTCAACTCACTTGATAAAGCATAATTAGTTGGGAAATGCAGCGTGACTTTTTTAGTTAAAAATCTGAGATACGTTTGAAGACGCTGAAGATCGAATTTACAAAATGATGCTTCATAAATTTGATAAAACTTCCTGGTCAATCCAGCTAATTTCAGATATACGGTTTCATCATCAGCTAATGAGGTTGCTTTCAAATAAAAAACCATTGCATCTGAATATGGTTTGATATTACTAGAATAATCACCGAGAAGTAGATAACTTTTAAGCAAAAGTTTGTTACCAACATTAGCCTTTTCAGCAACCGGCAACGCATCTGCTAATTTTTGCCACTCCTCTTGCTCAATATTCTGTTTGACTCGTAGAGTTAATATTTTCTTTTTTTCTTTTTGAAGTTTATCAGCCATAATTAACAACTTTAAGATTCGGTTCAAAAATCATCAACTACTTATACCAACTTGGATTCCAAACATTATCAGTTGTATCAGTGATTTGAACAAAATTACTTCCATCAATGTCAACTTTACATAAATAGTGATGTGCATCGATTCCAGCAGGACGTTGATCAAAAATGATTTGATTGCCATCTTTAGACCAAGATGCAATGTACTGAGAATGTTCTTGAGGATACAACAATTTTTTTTCTTTTGTATTTAGGTCATAGATATAGATATTCCACCCACTAGCAGCAGTGGTGCCAGAGAATGCCACTTTAGATCCATCAGGAGAGAAGACAGGCATAAAAATTTGTCCATAGATGAAAGCAAAGAGCACATTCATTCCTGTACTGTCTATGTTAATGAGGTATCCATCGTCAATTAGGATATTTTTAGAATCGGGTGACCAGCTTAATCCGTAGATAGGTTGTGTTAACCAATCTGTAACATCTATAATCTCCTCAGTACTTACATTGTACAAGCGAATCTTTATTCCATTTGCTGCGTGTGAAACTGAATAAGCAATGTATTTCATATCAGGTGAATATGAAGCATTTCTTACCCTGGTCTCTTGAGGTACAATTCTCTTAATCCTATACCTATTATTCAAATCGATTTGATAGAGACCCAAGTCTGTATAGTTACTATTGACTAGAGTGCCAATAAAAAGAATTTTCCGTTTGTTTGAGGACCAAGACCCATCAAAAGAAAGAAGGCTATCACATAGTGATCTTATTCCACTTCCATCGATCGAACCAATATGAATAGTAGTTGTTCCAAAAGAATTGATTGAATTCATCAATATGCTATCTTCATAAGCAAAATTATATGTTGAATCTTCAGGTACATTTGAAGGTGGGGATAAACTATTATCTGAATCACAGGAAATCAGGAGTAAAATACAAACTAAAATAATCAAACAAATCCATTTTGTTTTTCGCATTACTGATTCTCACAAAAGTCCATAAATATGTATAATTAAAATTGATATTTAAGAGATGAGATTCAACCTAAATTAAACTGATTTCCAAAAAAGGTATTATTTCAGCAGATATTAAATCCTTTAATTTAATTGAATTAGCTTTTCAATTTTTCATTCCATAAACCTACACTTATTTGGACTACTCTACCACCCTACCCTTTTTTGGTAAAAGAATTATATAAACAAGAAAGGATATTTATGAAACGAGTTATCATTTATGCCAGGGTATCAACTAAAGAACAGAATGTTGATATGCAGTTAATAGATCTTCGAGAATATGCTAAAGCCAGGAAATTGAATGTCGTGAAAGAGTATATTGATTATGCTTCTGGCTCTAAATCCGACAGAGTGAATTATAAGAAGCTTTTTGATGATGTGCAGAAGCGGAAAACTGATGTTGTCCTGGTCTGGAAGTTTGATCGATTTGCCAGGAGTACTAAAGAGCTGATAATTGCTCTTGAAGAATTTAACAATCTTGGCGTTGATTTCATCAGCTA
>Ga0209498_1001935_pt1 | contig 12592 bp, 11 predicted proteins | sample WalLakDeSediment_FD_184131 | JGI IMG/M metagenome (GOLD analysis project Ga0209498, IMG submission 184131) | Lake sediment microbial communities from Walker lake, Nevada to study Microbial Dark Matter (Phase II) - Walker Lake 11/02/13 Deep... | ecosystem: Environmental > Aquatic > Freshwater >...
CGTGAGCATACATGGAAATTAAGTCCCAAAGAAAGGCTTCATTATCTCTACAGACTGAACGAAAATTTATACGGCTTCGACCTGTCCCGGCAGATAGAAATATTACGGAGAGGTGACATTGTGATAATGTCGGGCGAAAAATGTATCCGCCCGACATAATGTGTTAAAGCATATACTACGTAAAGATTATCTGTCCGCCGGTTGCAAGCTCGTAGAATCTACCGACGTTGATAACATCCTCGACTTCGCTCGTGAAATCGTCCATCGTGAGATGGAACATATCCACAGTTGCCCTGCAGGCATACAGTTTCGCCCCGGCTGCGTGCACCATTTCAATGAATTCCGGTACCGGCGGTATGTCGATTTTATCCATCTCTTTCTTCATCATTTTTGTTGCGAATGCAGACATACCGGGCAACATGCCGAGTATGGAGGGCATGTGCATCGCGGGATTTCCTACGGTTGCGACCTTGATGTTGTCCATCCGCTTTTTCATTATAGTTTCGAGTCCGAAGAATGTGAAGAACAGATTCACCTCGATCCCTTCCATACGCGCTCCGTTCCCCATGATCAGTCCGGGATACACGCCCTCGAGCGAACCTTTCGATATGATAATAGATACTTTTTTAATTTTACCGTTTGTTTCAGATGACATAGTTTACTCTCTTTCTCATAATTGATACGTCGGTGAATTAGACGCAACCCTGCGGTTTACCGAGTCCCGAGATCTTTGCGGCCTTTTTTGCGGGACCGTCAGGGAACAGCTTATAAACATCCTGGATAGTTACGCCGCCCGCATTTTTTAACCGGCGTATTGTCGGTATCTGACCCCGCTCCTTAAAATCGCTCCGCATAAAACGAATGACCTTCCAGTGCTGCTCGTTTAATTCGTCTATCCCTTCCTGCTTTGCGATTTGAGCCGCGATATCCTCAGTCCAATCATCGGGGTTGATGAGAAAACCTTCTTCATTGACCTCAACCTGTAGTGTGTTTACTGCATTTGATTCCATTATGATGCTCCTTCTTGTAATAAGTTGTGATTGTGTGTGTTACCATTTGACGCTGCCATATTTTTCAGAAACTGAATTGTAAATGCGATGCCCCTCCGTGTTTCCGGGTCGCGAAGCTCCTTCAATATCTTCCAGTATCCGATATCCTTTTCGACCATGATATCCATTTTCTTATAGAAGCCAAGGGCGTTATTGACCGTCGATAGCATCTCCGGTTGTGTAAGATTTTTTACCGTTGACAGAATGGAGGCGATATTCTCGCGCAGATGACGGACATCTTCGATCGAGAACGACGTTACAACCGTATCGACGATCTTCACAAACTCGGAAAAGAACTCAAAATATTGTTTTCGATCCATCTCATCAAGGGTCGTCATAACCTCATGAAACAGATCTTTGGTAATCGGCGCGGCATCCTGTGCGAAGTCGGCGATCCCCTCCATCTGATCCATAAGTCTGGTAAGATTGCGTGTATTTCTCAGAAGTTTTTTAATCAGAAAGAGAATATCTTTGGTTTCCACGTGCTGGGCCACTTCGTCAAGCTCGGTTACCGCGGCACTGAACACTTCACCGGCGATGTGGTTCAGATCGTCCTTCAACTCTTCCAGTTCTCTGCGCGTGCGGCGTTGCGCCTCAATTTCTCCGGTAATAAAAGCAAGCTGCGTCTGTATCGATGCAAGCTGCTCCTGAAGTTCTTTTGTTTCCATCATCCTGCCCTCTTTCCTGCCATATTCAATTGCGATTCGACCGGGAGCTCGCCTCCTTTCAAAAGAATGTGCCAGTAAATCCAGCGAAACATCATTTTTCCCCAATGATTCATGCGGGTTTCTTCAAGAAGAGAATATGGTCCGATACCGGGAAGCGGATATTTACCGGGCAGGGGTTCTACGTCATAATTAAAGTCGAGCAGCAATCCTTTCCCGAAACCGGATTCGATAAAGCAGTTCGCGTGACCGTCGAATTCCGCGACAAGCGATCTGCCCTCTATGAATCGTAAAATGTTTTCGGTAAGAACTTCAGACTGAAAATGTGCAACGGATCCCGCTTTCGATGTCGGTACATCGGTTGCGTCCCCGATGACAAAAACATTTTCGTGTTGCTTCGACCGGAGCGTGCGCTGATCGGTAGGAACGAAATTCAGGTCGTCACCCATTCCCGACGCAGCAATGACCTCCGACCCCATGTTTGTCGGCACAATAACAAGCAGATCGTAATCAACCGACCGCTCATCCCAGGAGATCAACTTATTGTTAGCACTGTCGACCCGTCCGGTACTGAATTCGGTGGTGAGTTTAATGTTCTTCTTCTCGAGGAAGTTACTTAAATAGCGGGAGGCGATCGGTTTGGTGAATGCCCCCGGAAGCGGCGTCACGTATTCAATTTCCACCTTATCCCTTATACCCTGCTCGGTGAACCACCAGTCTGCAAGAAAAACAAACTCGAGCGGCGCGACCGGACATTTTATCGGGTTCTCGACTATGTTCATAACAAGTTTGCCGCCTTCAAAATATTTCAGGTGACGCGCAAGGGCTTCCGCACCTTCGACGGTGTAGAAATCAAAGATATTTTTGCGCCAGCCGCCATTGACCAGCCCTTCGGTTTCTTCGGGTTTAATATCGGTGCCGGTCGCAACGATTAAAAGATCATAGGATAATACTCTCCCGTTTGTGAGCTTCACCGAGTTTTTCTCCGGTTCTATCAGCTCGATCGGCGAGATAATAACTTCCGGACCGGACGGTAAAAAATCATGTTTCGGTTTAATGACGTCGTCTCTTTTGTATATGCCGAACGGAATAAATAAAAATCCGGGCTGATAGTAGTGACGTTCATGCTGATCGACGATTGTTATCTGCCACTCCGTTTTATCAAGCACGCCGGTGAGCTTGTTCGCCATGATAGTACCCGCGGTACCGGCTCCAAGTATGACTATTTTCTTCATAATTATTTTAGTTCTCCTGTTTCAGGTAGTGATATATAGTAGTGATATATATTAGTCGATTTTTTCGGCTTCAACCCGGCCGTAAACAATATTTTTTATCGTATGACAATTAACGTCGAGGCGATAGACATCGCAATCTCTGCAATTGGCTTTTATGCACTTCTCGCCCACGTCGCGAACGTTCCAGCAGGGACCTATCGCCTGTGAGTACACCGGGCATCCGAGACAGTCTTCGTCGACGCCCCCCATATAATCCCAGCACGGAATCAGCGAGAACATTCTTTTGATCCCGCTTATATTCATCGCGTGATCGACGATCATCTCGCGTATACACCGCAGCCGTTCCAGGTCGTGCATTGAATACAACCTGCGGCCGCTGTTTGTTTTTTGGGGGAGTACAAGACCTTCGTGCTCGTACATCCGAACGGTTTGTACTGCAACCCCCAGTTTTTGGGCGACCGTTCCGATGGTCAGAACCGCTTCATATTTCCCGATATTACTTTCCGGCACAAATCCTCCATTTTTGGATGTAGTTAATCTATATTTTAAAATATAGATTAACAACTTTTATGCCAAACCCCAGGAAAACCATAAGATGTTGATATTATTGAACATATAATTATATCGGGTTAAGATACGCGGACTATTTTTCTTAATAATTAGAAGGTTCGTAAATCTGAATTCTCATTTTTGGGATGGGGAACACTCACGGAAGTCACCGCAACCCGTCTTACCCGCGAACATGCGGTTAATCTCCATAACCATATCTTTGTGACCAATTACGTTCACAGGAAAATGGCTAAGACGTTGAAAGATTTAGGAATACAGTTCATCGATACTGTCGGTAATATTTACCTTAACAACCCTCCCGCTCTCATCTTTATTCATGGTTATCCAAGAGAAGATTTCACTTACGGACTCACTTACAAAGAAGGGATGTTCGGGCGTGCAGGTCTTAAGGTAATATTTGCTCTTCTTTGTAAACGTGAACTCTGGAATGCAAACTACAGAGAAATTAAAACCGCTGCAGATGTAGCATTGGCTACAGTTGCAAATATTTTGAGAGAATTAAAGCAGAAAGGTTTTCTGATAGAGCAAAAAAATAAACAAAAAAAACTTATACGACGAAATGAGCTTCTCGATAATTGGGTAAATGCATATATCGATAAGTTGCGACCGAAGAATATTATCGGTAAGTTTAAAAGTGTAAAGTCCGACTTTTGGCAGCATACAAATTTTACAGGACTGCAGGCACTGTGGGGAGGAGAAATCTCGGCATATTTGCTCACACGATATTTAAAACCGGAGATAACATCAATTTATACAGATAAACCGGCGAACACTCTTATTTCTGAATTAAAACTACGCAGGGATGCATACGGTGATGTTGAATTATGCAATCGCTTCTGGAACTTCGATACGGTTGAAAAAAAACAGAATATAGTCCCGCCGCTTTTAATATATGCAGACCTGATCGCAACGGGCAATGCCAGAAATATTGAAACCGCAAAACTAATTTATAATGAATACCTTGAAAAAGATCTCATAAAGGATTAAGACAGAGTATGGCATTCGACCCTAATCGCCCATATAATGAGCTTCCTCCACTTCCTCCAAAATTCGAAGTGGAGACAAAAGACGTCCTGAAAAAAACAATCACCGCGGGGAGGGCATTGGCTGAACTGAAAGGTTTAGGCGAAACTATCCCGGATCAGTCAATGCTTGTCAATACTATTGTCTTGCAGGAGGCACAGGCAAGTTCCGAGATCGAGAATATTGTAACAACAAATGATGCACTCCACCGGAAGGAGAAAATATTATCCGGAATAAGTTAAAGGATCTTGAAGACTTTATACACACCGACGATACATTCGATCCTTTGGTAAAAATGGCCTTAATACATTACCAATTCGAAGCAATTCACCCTTTCTTCGACGGGAACGGGCGTACCGGACGCATAATCAATATTCTCTATTTAGTTATGCAAGGAATTATAGATATCCCCGTACTCTACACAAGTAAACGAATCATCGATAAAAAATCCCACTATTACCGTTTATTGAAAGAAGTTACTGAAAAAAATGTGTGGGAAGCATGGATTCTTTTTATTCTTGACGTCGTTGAATCAACCGCTATTCTCACTGCAGGACGAATTAACAATATCCGGATACTTCTTGATAAGACGTTAACGACAGCAAGAAAGAAACTCCCTTCGCGCGTTTATTCCAAAGAACTTATTGAGTTGATATTCCGACAGCCATATACAAAAACGAAATTTCTTGTCGATGTCGGACTTGCAGAGAGAAAAACAGCTGCAGAATACTTGAAGGAACTCGAAAAAATCGGATTATTGGAAAGCAAGAAGATAGGAAGAGAGAATCTTTATTTAAATAAGAATCTATATAAGGTTCATGATGATATGTCCAAGACTTGGACATATCATCATGTGGGTTAAATTAAGCAAAATCAAAGGTTTATGGCTATGAACAACATCGAAGCACTTGAAAAACGGCTCCGGGCAACAGCCAATTAACTAAGGATAAAAACCAATAGCTTTTAAAAAAAATCCCCCCCAACCAACCTACCTCTTCTTCGCGGTAAACACTCCGTTCGGCTGTATCAACTGCATCCCGGTCACCGCACCGTTTTCATCAACCACAAACCGAACGCCGTATCCCGATAAATCTGCGACGGAAAATTCATGCTCTATATATGGTTCGAGTACACGGGTCTGCTGACCCGCAACGGCGATTGTGAGACGATCCCTTCCGCGTAATGCGATCGTAAATATCTGACCTGACAAATCGTATTCACCCGTATATTGTGAAAGATATGCGGTGTCATACAGACGCGAATCGGGTATCCTTTTAAACTCAATCGCATCGACCGATGCTTCCAGCGGCACCGATACTTTATCTATATCTCCTTTCACATTCGATGAAAACGAGATCATAAATTTCATATTCGGCATTTCACGTACGTTCCCCCGGAAAACATTGTAATGCCAGTGCTCCAGGTCCATTTCGAAAGCGTTATAATTTGAAGTCAAACCGTTACCGGTGTGTTCGATCTTTATAATTCCGTATCCCGGATGTTCATATTCACCGGCGTATGCTGTAAGAGGATGTGAATGAGTCGTTCCTTCTACACGCTCTTCCTTTTCCTCTTCTTTTTCTTCCTCCTCATCGTCATCTGTTTTGGGTTTCAGCCGTGCATACCAGTCCACGGGATCCAGTTCAAGCATTGTATCGACAACATACCGGGTAACGACAGCGGGTAATGAGTTTGCGTTAAGGTTCGTTAACACAACAACTCCTAAACTCTCGGTCGGAACGAGCGTTACAAGCGCCGAGAACCCGTCTATATTTCCGCCGTGATGAACGTACCGGTACCCGCGGTAAGCCTCGATAAACCAACCGAGTCCGTACGTTTGATTGATTAATTCCTTGTGCGGACTAATTGAGCTCAAAACCATGTGCGGTGTGTGCATATCCTGTAACACCGACGATGAAACAACCGTCGTGTCATCGAATTTTCCACCGGACAGATTAAGCTTCACCCAGTTTGCCATTTCCGCCACGCTGGAATTTATCGAACCTGCCGGACCAACCTCATTGATGTTCCTGAAAGGGATCTCCTCAGGTACTTTTTCATCGTTAAGACGGTATGGCCGCGCATGATCGGATGCCCGGGCTGAAACGTCGACCGAGAAATTACTTCGTTCCATGCCGATCTGTTTGAATATCCGCTCTCTCGTGAAATCTTCCCATGCTTTACCGGAAATTTGTTCAATGAGATATCCTGCAGTCATGTACATGAGATTCTGATATTGCCATGTTTCCCTCAGATCTTTACTCGGCTGCAGGTAGCGCAGTCTTTTAAACATTTCTTCACGCGTAAACTCCGAACCGTACCACATAAGATCGTGGCGGGGTAAACCGGACCGGTGTGTAACGAGATCCCGCGGTGTCATCTTTTCGGTAGCGATCCTGTCGTATAATCGAAAATCGGGAAGATATTCATGCACGGGCTTATCAAGATCGAGTTTACCGTCATCGACCAGAACACCAAGTCCCAGTGCAGTAAATGCTTTCGTGCTCGAGCCAATGGCAAAGATGGTGTTCGGTGTAACCGGCAGATTTCCTTCGATATTCCTGTATCCGAATCCTCTGCTGTAGATTACTTCATCATCTTTAACAATTGCGATCGCAAGACCGGGAACGTTCCATACTTCCCGGGTTGTATCGATAAACGCCGTTATGTTCTCGAGTTTTTCTGCGCGTCTCTGTGCGCGGTGCTCCTGTTCCGCAACATCGTCCTTTCCCATTGAAAACGGAAACGTCTGTCCCCCCTGTGTAAAATTACCCGATACTGATTTCCCGTCAGAGGAGAGTTTTCCGTAAAAGGTAGGATCACCGGGGATTCCATGTATATTAAAAGAAATGTCGGGAAGATCGACTGTGAAATCGACAAGCGGCAGATCTTTTGCACCCTGATCGGGAATGTCGATACTACCGGTCATCTCTTTTTGATCGTCGGCCGTTAGAACGATAATGAATTCCAGTTCGGTACCGGGAAGTACTACCGCCCCTCTCCACATACCTGAAAGATCTTCTGCGGCTGCAACCGGGTTGAAGGACATAAAAATGAACAAATAAACGTAAAAAATAACACATGATGTACGATTGGGAATGTGGGTGGAATACATCGTTTTCTCTCCTTTGTGTATGCTGTATTGTGCGGATGTATTTATTATACGAAATTATTGAGTGAAAGTTAAAATATTGACAAAAAAAGAAATATTTACTAAATTAAGATAAATTGGTCTGATATTCTGTTTTTATAGTTCAAACCGCAAGCAATACGGCTCAGAGAATGAAAATAAATCAATTTACGGATTCCTCTCCGGTTGTATTTGAGATTAAAAACAACCGGATACACACTTTTCCGGAAAAACCTGCACCCCGGGTTAAAAAAATTCCCCCCGATCTCCGTAAAAAGAAAATCGACTTTTCTTCTGAACCGAATATCTTTAAAAGATTTATTTTGCGGTTGAAACACGATCATCAATTTCTCCGCTCCACCGTTCAGCTTAGTTTCGTCCTGCTCTGCATATGGATCGGCTTCGAATTCCATCTGTTTGTGAAATGGGGTATGTCGGGCGGTGAATCGATGTTCGTCGAGCGCCCTCCCGGCGTTGACGGATTCCTTCCCATAGCATCTCTTATGGGCCTGCTCCACTGGATATATACCGGAACGCTCAACACTATTCATCCGGCGGGGGTTTTCATATTCATAGCAATCGTGGGGATAGGGCTGCTATTTAAAAAAGCTTTCTGCAGCTGGATGTGCCCGGTCGGGACACTCAGCGAATCGCTCTGGATGTTGGGACAAAAAATATTCAGCGGGAACATCACCGTACCACGATGGCTGGACTATCCGTTGCGCTCGCTGAAATATCTCATACTTGCATTCTTTGTCTGGACGATATTCGGTATGAGTGCTCAGGTGCTCGAAGCATTCCTCTACAGTCCGTACAACCGCGTTTCGGATATAAAAATGTACCTCTTTTTTGCGGATATCTCGAACTTCGCTTTAACGGTTATTCTCATCCTGATATTCGGATCCCTGGTCATTAAAAATTTCTGGTGCCGCTATCTCTGTCCTTACGGTGCACTGCTCGGTTCACTCAGCTGGCTCAGTCCCGTTAAGATCACACGCAATACATCAACCTGTATCGATTGTGAGTTGTGTGCAAGAGCCTGTCCTTCCAACATCAATGTCCACAAAATAAACAAGGTACACAGCGATGAGTGCATGGCTTGTATGAGCTGTGTTCAGGCATGTCCGGTTAAGAACACGCTCGAGATGAGAACGACTGTTACCAAAACCCGCGTTCCCAACATCGTATTTGCCTCACTCATTGTCGGATTATTCGTCGCAATTACCGGATTGGCAATGCTGATGGGTACCTGGCAAAACGAAATTTCAAAAGATGAGTATTTGCACCATTTCGAAAATATCCACAGACCGTTGTACGATCATTAAAGGACCTGACCGGTGCGTGTGGAGGATGTCGATTTGAGTTATTAGATTGTCACCTATCCGATATTCTTTTCTGTTCACTGTTAGTACTACACACCGTTTTTATTCGTGACGATTCATGTAACGTCGATTCGTGTTCGTATTGTTTGATTTTCAGCCCAAGTTCTTATATATTGATAAACTTAAAAATCTAACATAACAACGCTTAAGAACATACAACGGACACCTATGGGAAAGAATAAATCAAACGATAAGGAAGAAAAAAGGGGGTTCTTTCTTCGATTTCTTGACAATGTAGAATATATTGGCAATAAGCTGCCGCATCCGGCAACGTTATTCGCGATGTTTGCCGTCCTCGTCCTGCTGCTCTCCGGTGTCTTTGCGGCAATAGACTTAACCGCGGAGCACCCGACCACCGGTGAAACAATCCGTCCTGTCAGCCTGCTCACGGGCGAGGGGGTACGCATGATCGTCGATAATATGGTGACCAATTTCACCCGATTTCTCCCTCTGGGTGTCGTGCTCGTTGCAATGCTTGGTGTTGGTGTTGCTGAGGGGTCGGGTTTTATGGGTGCCGCGCTGCGGGGCATTGTGTTATCCGCACCGGCCCGTCTGATTACCATTGTTACCGTGTTTGCCGGCGTGCTCTCAAACGCTGCATCCGAAGCGGGGTATGTGGTTGTTGTACCCTTGGGCGCGGTGATTTTCCTTGCATTCGGCAGACATCCGATGGCGGGTCTCGCTGCGGCTTTTGCGGGAGTTTCCGGTGGCTATAGTGCAAACTTCGTTCTCGGTACGATAGATCCGCTGCTTGCGGGTATCTCGGAAGAAATGGCACATATAATCGATCCAACCTATTCGGTCAATCCGGCGGCAAACTATTACTTCATGTTTGCATCCGTATTCGTCATTACGGCAGTGGGTACCTGGATAACCGAAAAAATTGTCGAGCCCCGGCTCGGAAAATATACCGGTACACCCGATAGCGATCCCACAAAGGACAACGATAATAACATGGGTAAGCTCAAGCCGATGGAAAAAAGAGGGCTTAAGGCGGCGGGGTTATGTTTCTTAATTCTCACCGGTCTTGTGCTCTGGGCACTGCTTCCGGAAAACGGTATTTTAAGAGATCCCGAAACAGGCACAATTCTGGAATCACCGTTCCTGAGCGGTATCGTTGCATTTATATTTATCGGTTTTCTGGTACCGGGTTTGGCGTATGGTTTTGTCACCGGAAAATTTAAAAATGACAGCGATGTCATCAACTCGATGGGTAAGACAATCAGCACCCTCGGTGTTTATATTGTGCTGGTATTTTTTGCGGCTCAGTTTGTCGCCTACTTCGGATGGACCAATCTCGGACTGATTTTTGCAATCAAGGGCGCGGAGAGCCTGGATGCGATTGGGTTTACCGGTTACCCCCTTATTTTTGCATTTATGTTGGTTTCCGCTTTCATTAATATGTTTATGGGGAGTGCTTCAGCAAAGTGGGCTATTATGGCACCCGTTTTCGTACCGATGTTTATGTTGGTGGGTTTCTCACCGGAACTTACTCAGCTCGCGTACCGGATCGGGGATTCGACAACGAACATCATCACCCCGATGATGTCATATTTTGCACTCATTGTTGCATTTGCGCAAAAATACGATAAGAAGTATGGTATCGGTACGATCATCGCCACCATGCTGCCGTATTCAATCGGGTTCTTTCTTGTCTGGTCGATTATGGTAATAATCTGGATCGCTGTCGGTCTGCCGATAGGTCCCGGCGCAACAATTTATTATCCGTAAACAGAAAATGAACTTGCCCGGCTCCTGCCGGGCAGGTCGTTCATTCTATTTCATCTTTTTCTTCGCCTGGGATAACTGCATCTGCTTCTCAAGCGCACCGAATAATCCACCCGACTTCTTCTTCTTCGGATCAACTTTCCGCAACGGTTCATCGCCATGCTTTTTGTTTACATAATATTGCTGTGCGACGGAAAGCAGATTAAACATAAAGTAATACAAATTCAGACCCGATGGGAAGATGGTAAACAGGAACGTCAACACAACCGGTAATATATACACCAGCGCCTGTTGCCTCGGATCTTTCATGGTCATTTTTTGCTGAATGAACATGGTCACACCCATAAGCAGCGCAAGTCCGCTCAGATAATCCGCACCGAGAATCGGGATATCGAACGGAAGATTGATAAGACGGTCGGGTATGGATAAATCCGTAATCCAGAATGCAAACGGTTCCTGTCGCAGCTCGATTGTCGATCTGAAGACGGTAAACAGAGCAAACAAAATCGGAAGCTGCGGCAGCATAGGTAAGCAGCCGCTCGCCGGATTGACCCCGTAATCGGAATACAACCGCATAACCTCACGATTCATTTTCTGCGGATCATCTTTGTACTTATCACGCAATTCGGTCATCATGGGCTGAAGCTTCTGCATTTTGCGCATCGACTGCATCTGTTTTTTGGTGAGGGGGTGCAGTAATATTTTAATCAATATTGAAAAGACAATAATAACGATACCGTAATTCGGTATAAAAGAATTCAGGAGTTTAAACAGAGGAAGTATGAAGTACTCTGATATCGGCCTGATCAACCAAAAACCGAGCGAAGCCATTTTATCAAGTCCCACGCCGTAACTCTTCAATAGGGAGTGATCCATCGGACCGAGAAAAACATTGATCTCGGCGGCCTCATAATCCCGTGCCCTAAACGGCATACGCAGAGCAACGCTGTAGTTCTCTTTCTCATCCTGACTCGGAAGCACTATCCGGTGACCTTCAAGATAGGCGCCACTGGGAACGGGGTCCTTCGATATCAAAGCCAGGGAAAAGTATTTATTACGCGTGCCGACCCAATCAGTGACTCCGCTAAATGTTGCAGTATAAGCCCGGCCGACGTTTTTTGCCTCGATTTTTTCCATATCACCGGCCATGAATGCATAGGCAGCTGAAAACTCCGCTTCATTTTTGGCGTTGTATTCCGTGAGTTGTAACCCATGATCCCAGACAATTTGATACTCAAAGTTTGCGACTATATCGTGCATGCCGATCATTTCATATCGGACATCGAAATCATACGTTCCGTTTTTGAATGTGTAGTGCTTATGAAGTCTGCGTTCATCGCCGAGAGGCAGTGTTAGTGTTATGACAAATTCATCGTCGTCGGTTAGTTGCACTCTTTCGTTGTGTTCAAAATCGGATTGGAAAAATAAAGTTCTTGTTGAAATCAGTTTACCGTCCGTTGTGGTAAACAGGAGTGACAGATCGCCTTCTTCATCATTGATCAACTGAACGGGCACTCCGTCCCATCTATCGTACTCTGTAAGCTCAAAGCGCCGGAGCAGGCCACCCCGGGATGTAATCTCTGCTATATAAAGTTCTGTTTCAATAGTAATGATTTTTTCTTCGCCGTCGGCATGTTGTGAAAACCAGGTCCCGAAATCACGCATCCGGTCCGGGACTCTTCCTTCCGGAATATCAGTAATGGTCCGTTCTTCGTCCGGTATGGTATCTACCGGTTCTTCTGTTGTTATATCTGTTGCATCCGGAATTCTCTCGGGTGGCGGCGGTGAGTGCATCCACATCCAGATTATG
>Ga0209498_1001937_pt1 | contig 12589 bp, 19 predicted proteins | sample WalLakDeSediment_FD_184131 | JGI IMG/M metagenome (GOLD analysis project Ga0209498, IMG submission 184131) | Lake sediment microbial communities from Walker lake, Nevada to study Microbial Dark Matter (Phase II) - Walker Lake 11/02/13 Deep... | ecosystem: Environmental > Aquatic > Freshwater >...
AGCGATTCGACCTCGGGCCCCCGTCCCGGCAGGCGGGTCAGCACCAGTGGAATCCCGTCGGCCTTGGCCTGTTGCTCCACGGCGGCGAGCAGTTCAAGGTCACTGCGCAGCCGGAGGCGGACATCCGGCGCCCCGAACTCCCCAAGGTCCCCCTCGAGCACCGGCGCGCTCTGCGCGGTGAAGCCGCCCTGGCTCACCGGCCCGTGCGGCGAGATCAGGATCAAGCTTGTCGGACCGGCCTTGGCCAGCCGCCCGGCCAAATCGTGCATGGCGGCGGCGCTGGCCTGAACACGCCGCTGCTGCCGGCCGCCGACTTCCGGCACGACCACCGGAGGGTGCGGCATCAACGCGGCAAAGACCACTGCTGGACTCGCCTGCATGGCAATCCCTCCCTCCAGCCAAGTCCGACCATGCGACTCCGGCGCCCCTTGGCTGTCAATGAGGGCTTTCTGGCATGGACCAGGGCGATTCCTGCCGCCCCTCGCACATGCCAAAGCCCGCCCCTGCCGGGACGGGCTGGAATCTGTCGCTATTGTGGCTGCGGTGCGGCTTCCTGAGCCTGCCTGCCCGGGCCGCGGCTCCTTACGCGCCGGCGGCGCACCCTTGCGGTAAGGCCAAGGCACGGCCTCGGCCGACCCTAACGGTGCTCTGAGCCTCTAGCGCTTGGAGAATTGCGGCGCCTTGCGGGCCTTTTTCAAGCCGTACTTGCGGCGTTCCTTGACGCGCGGGTCCCGGGTCAACAGGCCGGCGCGCTTGAGCGCATGCCGGAAATCCCCGTCGGTCGCGGTCAACGCGCGGGCGATACCGTGACGGATCGCGCCAGCTTGGCCCGACGAACCGCCACCATGAACCTTAATGAGCACGCCAAACTGCCCCTCGGTCTCGGTGACCTTGAACGGCTTGATTACCTGATCGCGCAGCGACTCGAGTGGGAAGTACACCTCGAACTCACGGCCGTTGATGATTATCTCAGGGCTCCCGGGAACGAGCCGCACCCGGGCGACCGCGCTCTTGCGCCGGCCTGTAGCGCCGATGAATGTTTCAGCCAAAACGTTACACCTCTCTCTTGCTGGGCGACTAACCGGTGATGTCCAGCGGCTCCGGCCGCTGGGCTTGGTGCGGATGCTTGGGACCGCGGTACACCTTGAGCTTGCGGTACAGCTTGCGCCCGAGGCGATTGTGCGGCAGCATCCCCTTGACCGCCCGCTCGATGGCGCGCTCGGGATGCCGCTGCATCAGGTGCTCATAGGTCATGACCTTGAGCCCACCCGGATAGTTGCTATGGCGGAAGTACAACTTGTCGCGAAGCTTGTTGCCGGTCAAGCGCACCCGCTCCGCGTTGACGACGATCACAAAATCGCCCGTATCCATGTGCGGCGTGTAAATCGGCTTGTGCTTACCCCGCAGCACCTTGGCGACCTCGCTGGCCAGACGCCCGAGGGTCTTGCCGTCGGCGTCAACGACGTACCACCGGCGGTCGATGTCGGACGGTTTGGCTGTATATGTCGACAAGGTCTCAACCCTCCTTGGCGTCTAATAATCGTGGGCCGGCAGCGCCGGCCCCATAGACACACGTGTATATTCTAGGACACGGAGCGGGGCGTGTCAACCGGAGATTGCCCCTTGTCGCTCCAGCTAAAACCCTGGTCGTAGTGCACCTGCATCAGGCAAAGCCCCCTCGCCGGCAGCGTCGGCCCGGCCAGCGAACGGCGTCCCTCGGCCAGCAACCGGGCGATCAGCCCCGGCTCTTGGCGACCGCGCCCGACTTCCACCAGGGTTCCGGCGATTATCCGGACCATATGGTACAAGAACCCCTGGGCGGTCACGGAGATCGTCACCACCGGCAGGCCGGTCCACGGTGCCTGCTGGTGCGCGCCGATCTCGACCGTGCAGGACTCGATCCAGCGCACCGCATCCTTGACGGGGCGCCCCGTATCCTGCAGCGCCGAGCAGTCGTGACGTCCGCGAAGCTGCGCCGCGGCCGTCGCCATCGCCGCCACGTCAAGCTGCCGCGGCACGTAGAGGCAATACCGCCCGAGCAATGGCTCGCGGGGCGCTCCATCCTGGCCGTAAAAGCTATAGGCGTAGGTCTTGCCCGTCGCATCAAACCGGGGATGAAACCGCTCCGTCACCTCGGCAGCCGCCACGGCGGCCACATCCTGCGGCAGGTTGGCGTTGAGGGCCGCCGGGATTCGCTCGGCGGGAACCTTACCCGATGTATCGAAGGCGATGACCTGGCCCCGGGCGTGCACACCCGCGTCGGTGCGTCCCGCGGCCGCGAAGCGCTCCGGCGGCCCGCCGGTCACTGCGGCGATGGCCTCGTACAGAACGTCCTGGACCGACACCAGGCCGCGCCCTTGGCGCTGGAAACCGCAGTACTCCGTCCCGTCATAGCTGATGGTCACGCGCAGGCGACGTGGTGCGCTCATGCCGTCGCCCCCCCTGTGAATCTTAGGTAGAAGACCGCCGCCACGAGGGCCAACACCACCGTGCCCGCCACGTAGTCGAGGGTTCCCAGGCGCAGGCCGCGCAGGCGAGTACGGCCTTCGCCCCCATGGTAGCAGCGAGCCTCCATCGCCGTCGCCAGGTCATCCGCTCGCCTGAACGCGCTCACGAACAACGGCACCAGCAACGGCAGCAGGGCTCGGGCCCGCTGCACCAGGCCACCGCTGGTGAAATCGGCACCGCGCGCCATCTGCGCCTTCATGATCTTGTCGGCCTCGTCGATCAAGGTCGGGATGAACCGCAGCGCGATGGTGAGCATCAGCGCCAGTTCGTGGGCGGGAACACCGATGCGCTTGCCCGGCCCGAGTAGGTACTCAAGGCCGTCGGTCAAGGCGATGGGCGGCGTGGTCAGCGTCAGCAACGATGCCGTGATCACCAGCATCGACAGCCTGAAACCCATCGTGGCCGCCATGACCAGGCCTTCGCGGGTAATGGTCAGTCGCCAGATACGGTACAGCACTTCGCCGCGGGTCACGAACATGTTGATCAGCACAGTGAACACCAGGATGAAGATGACCGGCTTGAGCGCCCGCAGCATGTAGCGCGGCGAAATGCGGGCCGCGGCGAAGGCGAGCGCCGCAAAGAGGCCAAGCATTAGGTATGAAGGCCAGCCGCGGGCCGAGAAGATCGCCACCATATAGATGAGTACGGTCAGAATCTTGGTTCGTGGGTCGAGACGGTGGACCGGCGATTCGCCGGCCAAGTACTGACCCAGGGTGATGCCCTTTAGCATCCGGCGGCACCCCCGTCGTCCCGCCGGAGGGCGGCGCGGCGCAAGGGCAAGGCCGCGGCGATGGCGGCAGCGGTTTCGACCTCGTCGCCGGCACTCAGCGGGACCTGCCAGCCCAACTCGCGCAGCTGCTCTAGAACCTGAACGGTCAGCGGCACATCCAGGCCCAATGCGCGCAACTGGGCGCCGTGCGCGAAGACCTCAACTGGCGGGGCGTCCATCAGGAGACGCCCCTCCGCCAGAACCAGCAGGCGATTGGTCAGGCGGGCGACCTCCTCCATGTTGTGGGAGACCAGGATGACCGTCAGGCCGCGCGTCCGGTGGAGTTGAGTGATCTGGTCGAGGATCTCGGCCCGGCCTTGCGGGTCGAGGCCGGCGGCCGGCTCGTCGAGCAGCAGGACCTCGGGCTCCATGGCCAGCACCCCGGCGATGGCCACACGCCGCATCTGCCCGCCGCTCAGGGCGAAGGGGGAGCGCGTGGCGATCTCGTCGTCGCCGCCGAGGCCCACCGCGCTCAGCGCCGCGCGGGCCCGGGCCGCGGCCTCCTCAGGCGTCAGGCCGAGGTTGCGCGGGCCAAAGGCGACGTCAGCCAGCACCGTCTCTTCGAACAGCTGGTGCTCGGGAAACTGGAAGACCATGCCGATCTTTTGCCGGAGCCACTTGAGGTTGCGGCGGGCCGCCGGGGTGGTGATGTCCCGGCCGTCAACCAACACGCTGCCGGCGGTCGGCTTGAGCAGGCCGATCAAGCACTGGGCCAGGGTGGATTTGCCGCTGCCGGTCGGACCGATGATGCCGAGGAACTCGCCTTCGGAGATGGTCAGGTTGAGGCCCGCGAGGGCCTGCACCTCGTGGGGAGTACCGATGCCGTAGGTGTGACCCAGGTCGACAAGCTCAATGGCCATCGGCCGCGGCCTCCTCTTCCAGGGCGGCGACAAGCTCTGCGACCGACATGATCCCGGCCGCAACCTGGACTCCGGCTCGGCGCAACGCTGCGGCGAGGCGCACGATCGTCGGCGGCTCGAGGCCGGCGGCCGTCAAGCTGTCGGGGTCGGCAAAGACCGTGGCAGGCGGCCCATCGCGGATCACCCGGCCCTGCTGCAAGACCACCAACCGGTCGGCGAGGAGCACCTCATCCATATGGTGGGTTATCTGGATGATGGTCAGGCCCAGGCTCCGCTTGAGCTCGGCAAGCAGGCTGATGACGTCGGCGCGGCCGGACGGATCCAGCATGGAGGTGGCTTCATCGAGAATCAGGCACATCGGCTGCATGGCCAGGGCGCCGGCAATGGCCACGCGCTGCTTTTGCCCACCGGACAGCAAGTGCGGCTCGCGGCGGGCGTGCTCGGCCATGCCCACCCGCGCGAGCGCCGAATCGACGCGGCGGCGGATTTCGACGGGATCGACGCCCAGATTCTCGGGCCCAAAAGCGACGTCCTCCTCGACAACTGTCGCCACGATCTGGTTGTCGGGGTTCTGAAAGACCATGCCGACCCGGCGCCGCACCTCCCACAGATTGGCCTGGTCGCGCGTGTCGAGCCCTTGGACAGTCACCTGACCTTCGGTCGGCAGGAGCAGGGCGTTGAAGTGCTTGGCCAGCGTCGACTTGCCGGAACCGTTGGGGCCGACCACGGCCACCCATTCGCCGCTGTGAATGGTGAGGCTGACATCACTAAGGGCCGGAGACCCTGCTCCGCTGTAGCGGTGCATGAGCCCCTCGGCCCTGATGAGTGCGTTCATGGCGGACTTGCTGCTACACCAGTTCGAGATACACCATCTGGGCGGCATCACCGCGGCGATTATGGGCCCTGATGATCCTCGTATAGCCGCCGGGACGGTCCTTGTAGCGCGGGCCGATCTTCTCGAACAGCTTGGTCAGCACGTCTTCGTCGTACAGGTAGGCCGCAACCTGACGGCGGGCATGCAGGTCACCCCGTTTGGCCAAGGTGATCAGCTTCTCGGCGATCGCGTTGACCTCGGTCGCCTTGCCCTGAGTGGTCATGATCCGCTCATTGGCGAACAGCGCCGTGGCCAGGCTGCGAAACAGCGCCTTGCGGCCTCCCTTGGTCCGGCCGAGTTTGGCTTGTGGCATTATCTTGTCACTCCTCAGGGTCAGCCAGGGCCAGACCCAGGGCGGCCAGCTTCTGCTTGACCTCTTCCATGGACTTCTTGCCCAGGTTGCGCACTTTGGCCATCTCGTTCTCGGTGCGGGCGCACAGGTCGCCGATGCTGTTGATACCTGCGCGCTTCAGGCAGTTGAAGGACCGCACCGACAACTCCAACTCCTCGATGGGCGCGTCGAGCAGACGGGTCTCAGCCTCGTCCTCCCGCTCCACCAGCAGGGACTCGGCCGCCGCGCGGCCACCCAACGCCGTGAACAGCTCCAGGTGCTCACACAGGATGCGAGCGGCGGTGCTCATGGCCTCGTCCGGCGAGATGCTGCCGTCCGTGGTCACGTCCAGGATCAGCTTATCGTAGTCCGTCCGCTGGCCGACGCGGGCCGACTCGACATTGTAGTTGACCCGGCGCACCGGCGTGAAGATGGCGTCAACAGGCACCACCCCGATCGGCTGGTCCTCCCGCTTGTTGCGCTCGGCAGGTACGTAACCCCGGCCCGGCGCGATGGTCAGCTCCATGGTCAGCCTAGCGCCGTCCGCCAGGGTAGCCAGGTGCAGGTCGGGATTGAGGATTTCAACGTCGGCGTCGGACATGACTGCCTCAGCGGTCAGGACGCCGGGGCCGATGGCATCCACCCGGACCAGCTTTTCCTCGCTACTGTGCAAGCGCAACCGCAGCTGCTTGAGGTTGAGGACGATGTCCGTGGTGTCCTCTACGACACCGTCGATGGTCGAGAACTCATGCAATACTCCCTCAATCCGCACCGAGGTCACGGCCGCTCCCGGCAGCGACGACAACAGCACCCGCCGCAATGAGTTGCCGAGGGTCATGCCGTAGCCGCGTTCGAGCGGCTCGACCTCATAAGTCGCGGTGCGGCCGTCCGGGGCGAGTTCGACGCACTCAATGCGTGGTTTCTCCATGCCCAGCATGAGTCAGTATGCTCCCCCTTATCTCGAGTAGAGCTCGATGATCAGGTGTTCTTGCACCGGCGCATCGATCTCTTCTCTCGTTGGTAGGCGCAGCACGCGCCCGCGGAAGCTATCGTAGTTGACATCCAACCAGGCTGGAATGGTCCTCTGGGCACCGGCAGCCGCCGCGCGCTGAATCGGAGCGATGCCGCGGCTGGCCTCGCGCACGGCCACCACATCGTCCTCGCGCACCTGGAAAGACGGGATGTCTACCTTGCGCCCATTGACCTCAAAGTGACCGTGGCGAACCAACTGGCGCCCTTCGGCGCGCGAATCAGCAAAACCCATGCGGTACACGACGTTGTCAAGGCGTCTCTCCAACAGCTGGAGCAGCATGGTACCGGTGACGCCTTTGGTCCGGGAGGCGTTGGCGAAGTAGCGGCGGAATTGCCGCTCGTACACGCCGTAGACGCGACGGGCCTTTTGCTTTTCGCGCAGCTGCATGCCGTACTCCGAGGGCTTGCGCCGGGACTGGCCATGCTGGCCCGGCGGCTCGGTCCGCCGCTCGATGCCACACTTAGGCGAGTAGCACCGCTCTCCCTTAAGATAAAGCTTTGTCCCTTCGCGCCTGCACAGGCGGCATGAGGGCCCAGTATACCTACCCAAACAATCGCACCTCCAAACTTACCCTAGACCCGGCGCCGCTTGGGCGGCCGGCAGCCATTGTGCGGAATCGGCGTCACGTCCTTGATCGAGTTGACCTCGAGACCGGCGGCCTGCAGCGAACGGATGGCCGCCTCGCGGCCCGAGCCGGGTCCCTTGACAAAGACCTCGACCTCGCGCATGCCATGCTCCATCGCGGCGCGGGCAGCCTTCTCCGCCGCCATCTGCGCCGCGAACGGTGTGCTCTTCTTGCTGCCCTTAAAACCCATCCCGCCCGACGTCGCCCACGAGAGCGTGTTGCCCTGGGGATCGGTTATGGTGATGATTGTGTTGTTAAAGCTCGATTTGATGTGCGCCATGCCCCGCTCCACCATCTTGCGCTCGCGGCGCCGGGGCGATTGACCTCTACGTGCCAAAGACTTAACCTCCCCTGACGCTACTTCTTACGCCGCACACCGACGGTGCGCTTGGGCCCCTTGCGGGTCCTGGCGTTGGTCTTGGTCCGCTGGCCGCGGACGGGCATGCCCCGCCGGTGCCGCAGACCGCGATACGAACCGATATCGATCAAACGCTTGATGCTCATCTGCACATCGCGCTGCAAATCGCCCTCGACCTTGTAGTCGCGGTCGATGCACTCACGCAGACGGCTGACCTCTTCCTCGGTCAGGTCCCGGACTCGCGTGTCAGGATTGACCCCGGTGGTCTTGATGATCTCGAGTGCCCGGCTGGCACCTATACCAAAGATATAGGTGAGCGAAACCGCAACACGCTTATCACGGGGCAGGTCCACACCTGCAATACGTGCCAATTGCTACACCTCCTAAGTCCAGGCCTAACCTTGCCGCTGCTTGTGTTTGGGGTTAACACATATAACCCGTACAACGCCTTCGCGGCGTACGATCTTGCACTTCTCGCACATCCTCTTGACCGACGCTCGCACCTTCATCGATGATTCCCTCCAAAAGTCACAGCTAAAGCCGGAAGTGCTCACGCCAAGAGAGCCACCCGGCTCCCCGGCTCACGACCAGCGGCCCCACGACGGAGGCCGGGCACGGCTCCGGGCTACCGGTAGCGGTAAACGATTCGCCCACGTGTCAGGTCGTACGGTGAGAGCTCGAGCAAAACCCGATCCCCCGGGAGTATCCGGATGAAGTTGAGCCGGATCTTCCCAGAAACATGGGCCAGGACTTTGTGGCCGTTGTCCAACTCCACGCGAAACATGGCATTGGGCAAGGGCTCAATCACACGCCCTTCGACCTCAATCACGTCACTCTTCGGCACTGCCGGGCAAAACCTCCTCAAGCAGGCGACGCAGCGCGTCACGCACTTCTGAGTTCTTCACTTGGGCACCATTGCGCGACTTGACCGCCAACTCCGCGGCAATCGCCGGATGCCATACCAGATGTCTAACGTTCTTGCGCTTCGGGGTCTCGACTCGACGCTTGTCTCCGTCGGTCAACTCGGCAAAGCCGTCCCCGCCTACCTTGCAGACCAGGTAGGACTGGCCATTGTCCCGGCCTGCCAGCGAGGTCACCAGCTGCCATAACTGTGGACCCGCATCGTCCAACTCTATCCACCTCTTGCGGTCAGGACCATCGGCCCCTGGTCGGTCACGGCCACTGTGTGCTCAAAGTGCGCCGACAACGTGCCGTCGGCCGTCACAATCACCGGCCAGCCTTCATGGTCAACCGTCACAACATCACTGCCGCCCACGTTGATCATCGGCTCGAGCGCGAGCGTCATTCCGGACACCAGCGAAAGCCCGCTATTGGGCACTCCGAAGTTGCCAATCCAGGGCTCCTCGTGCATCCGCCGGCCGATTCCGTGGCCTCCGTAGTCGCGCACCACCGAAAACCCGCTCACCTCGGCCCGCCTCTGCACGGCGGCTCCGATATCCCCCAGCGTCCGTCCTGGCCGGCACATGATCACCGCATCGTCAAGCGCGGCAGCGGTGACCGCCAGGAGGCGCTGCGCCTCAGCGCAAACCTCGCCCACCCCGATGCTGCAGGCCATGTCGGCGCAATACCCCTCGTGTGACACCCCGATGTCCACCTTCAAGAGGTCTCCGAGCATCAGCTGCCTCTTCCCCGGCACGCCATGGACCACTTCGTGGTTGAGCGACGCACAGATGCTAGCGGGAAACCCGTAAAGCCCCTTGAAGGCGGGTCTGCCGCCCAGCGCCTTGATGCGTCTCTCGGCCAGCCGGTCGAGGTCGGCGGTCGTCACACCCGGCCGCACAGCCTGCTTGATCTCCGCCATCACCTGCGCGGCGATGGCGCCGGCGGCCTGCATCGTTGCAATCTCCGACAAGCTCTTGATCTGCACCACCGGCTAGGGCTGCTCCTGCTTGGCCTCAAGCTGGGTCAGAACCGCCGCCTGGACCTCTGCCGGGGTGCCCTCACCATTGACCCGACGCAGGACGCCGAGGTCTTCATAGTACTCCACCAGCGGAGCCGTGTTGTCACGATAGACGGCAAGCCGTTTGCGGATCACGTCTTCGGTGTCATCGGATCTTTGATATAGCTCACCACCGCAGGCGCAGGCGCCTTCGCTGGGAGGAGGCAACAAATACTTATTATACACCGTACCACACGTCCGGCAAACCAGCCGCCCCGCCTGCCGCCGCACAAGTTGCTCGTCAGGCACCTCGATGAGCAGCGCGTGCGAGATGCATCGGCCCGCGGCATCGAGTTGGCTCGTCAGGAACTCGGCCTGAGCCATGTTCCGTGGATAGCCATCCAAAATAACACCTTTCAGATAGCCCGGCTCACGCAGGGTCTCGCCGACCATCCGGTTGAGCAGGTGATCCGGCACCAGCAGTCCCTGATCCATGAATGACTTGGCCTCTAAACCCGTGGGCGTGCCCGCCGCCACATTGCGGCGCAGCATCTCGCCGGTGACGACAAGCCCCATCCCTGTCCGCTCGGCCAGGCTCGCCGCCTGCGTCCCCTTGCCGCTGGCCGGCGGGCCTAGGAACACGATGATGCAAGAGGCCGTCGCCGGAATCGTCACGGCCACTACCTCAAGAAGCCCTGGTAGTGACGCATCAAGAGGTGGCTCTCGATCTGCTTCATGGTCTCCAGCGCCACGCTGACCACGATCAGCAGAGCCGTACCGCCGAAGTAGACGTTGGGCACACCAGTGACCCGCATGACAAAGTTGGGCATGATGGCGATCGTCGCCAAGAACAAGGCGCCGACGAGGGTCAGCCGGGTCAGGACCCGATCGAGAAACATCGTGGTCGGCCGCCCCGGTCGGATGCCCGGGATGAAGCCCCCGTGCTTCTTAAGGTTGTTGGCTACGTCACTCGGGTTGAACGTGATGGCCGTGTAAAAATAGGTGAACGCGATGATCAGCAAGAACTCGAGCGACAGGAACACCGGTGAGCCGTGCTCGAGAACACTGGTTATCCAGGTCGCCACCCTGCCGGTGAAAAACGAGGCGATCGTGGTCGGGAACGCCAGCAGGGACGTGGCGAAGATTACCGGAATAACGCCGGCCTGGTTGACCTTGAGCGGAATGTGCGTGGACTGACCCCCGTACATCTTGCGGCCGACCACGCGCTTCGCGTACTGAACCGGAATCCGGCGCTCGCCCTCCTGAATGGCGACGACGGCGGCGATGACGCCGAGTCCGATCAACGTCAGGAAGAGAATGTTCACGATGCCGACCCCGTCCTGCTCCCCGGTGGTGATCAGGCGCCATCCGCCTGCCGAAAGGTACCGGAACAAGTTGGCCAGACCGGCCGGGCTCCTCGACACGATGCCGGCGAAGATGATTATCGAGATGCCGTTGCCGATGCCGTGCTCCGTAATCTGCTCACCAAGCCACATCAGGAACACGGTACCGGCGGTGAGGGCCAAGGCAATCAAAAGGTACGAGCCGGTCCCCGGATTCAGAACCGCTTGGCGCAGGCCGTAGGCCATGCCGAACCCCTGCAGCATACCGAGCACGAGGGTGCCGTACCGCCCGTACTGCTGGAGCTTGCGGCGGCCCTCCTCGCCCTCCTTGGCCATTTCCTCCCAGGCCGGGATGATCATCTGCAACAGCGACATGATGATCGACGACGTGATGTACGGCGTGACGCTCATCGCCAGGATCGAGAAGCTGCTGAACGCGCCGCCGCTGAACAGGTCCATCAGGCCCAGCAGTGAGCCGGCCCCGATCAGGTCTTTGAGTGCGGCGACGTTGATTCCGGGTACGGCGATGTGCGTGCCCACCCGGATGACAATCAACATCCAGAACGTGAACATGATCCGCCTGCGCAGATCAGGAATCCTGAAGGCGCTCCGCAGCGAGGCCAGCACCTAGATCACCTCGGCCCGGCCGCCGGCCGCTTCGATCTTGGCCTTGGCGCTGACGGTGAAGGCGTGGGCCTTGACCACCAGGGCACGGTCAAGGTCGCCGCCGCCCAGAATCTTGATGCCGACGAGGCCGCCAAAGTGCCCCTCACCCTGCTTGGGCAACTTAACCAGACCGGCTGCCACGAGGGCGTCGGGATCGATCTCAGCCTCCGCCGGGAACCCGACAAGGTCGCCGACGTTAACCGCGGCGTAGTCCCGGCGAAACTTGTTGTTGAACCCGAACTTGGGCACCCGCATATAGAGTGGCATCTGGCCACCCTCGAACCCCCGACGAACGCCGCCGCCGGAACGTGAGTTTTGCCCCTTGTGACCGCGGCCGCTGGTCTTGCCCCGGCCGGAACCAATGCCGCGGCCGACGCGACGCCGGCGCCGCCTTGCGCCTGGCGCTGGGCTCAATTCATGCAGGCTCACCCGCGCACACCTCCAATAAGCTCCTCGACCGTCTTGCCGCGCAGGCGTGCCACATCCTCCGGGCGGTGCAGCCCTTCAAGAGCGGTAATCGTAGCGTAGACCATGTTCGCGGCATTGGAGGAGCCCAAAGACTTGGTCAGTATATCACGGATGCCGGCCAGCTCCAACACTGCGCGCACCGGTCCACCAGCGATTACGCCAGTTCCAGGGGCTGCCGGCTTGAGCAGCACCTCGCCCGCGCCGAAGTGACCCTGAATCTGATGCGGAATCGTGGTCCCTTTGAGCGGCACCGACACCAGGCTCTTCTTGGCGTCCTCGATGCCTTTGCTGATGGCGTTCGGAATCTCCGTGGCCTTGCCCAAGCCGGCGCCAACGCGTCCCTTCTCGTCTCCGACGACAACCAGGGCGCTGAAGCTGAACCGCCGACCACCCTTGACCACCTTGGCGACCCGCTTAATCGTGACCACGCGCTCCTTGAACTCGACCGCATCGGCCAGCATCTGCGCATCTTGATCCCGGCGGGGCCGGTCGCGCCTGTCGCGCCTACCACCCTGACCTTGGGACTGGCCCTGGCCTGGTCCCCTTCCTCCGGGTCCGCGGCCCGCGCCCCTACCACCTCTAGCCGGCATTAAAATCGCAACCCCGCTTCCCGGGCCGCGGCGGCCAAAGCCGCGACGCGACCATGATAGATATAGCCGCCCCGGTCAAAGACGATCTCCTCGATGCCTGCGGCCAGGGCACGCTTGGCAATCAACTCGCCCACCCGTCGGGCGGCCTCAACTGTGCTCCCCAACCCCTCGGATGAGCGAAGCTCCGGGTCCAGCGAGGATGCGGCGCAGAGGGTGATTCCCTTGATGTCATCCACAAGCTGCGCATAGATGTGCTTTTGGCTA
>Ga0209498_1001938_pt1 | contig 12587 bp, 9 predicted proteins | sample WalLakDeSediment_FD_184131 | JGI IMG/M metagenome (GOLD analysis project Ga0209498, IMG submission 184131) | Lake sediment microbial communities from Walker lake, Nevada to study Microbial Dark Matter (Phase II) - Walker Lake 11/02/13 Deep... | ecosystem: Environmental > Aquatic > Freshwater >...
CGACGGCGACACCGACCTCGTTCTGAACGACAACGACGCCAGCTACGTCGACGTGGGCGGCTACGGGCTCCTGCTGCAGGGCATCGGCAACGCCGCCGTCACGGGCAACGCGTTCGCCTCCACAGGCACGCCCTTGCCGGGCGCCCTGGCGATGGTGGTAGCCACCTCGGGCGGCGGGAGCCCCGTCGCGATCACCGCCAGCGGCAACACCTTCACCAACTTCGACCGCGCGCTGATCTTCGCTGACCAGGCCGGCGCCGCCCTGGGCATCGATGCGGCCGTCACCGGCAACGTCTTCGACTTCGTGATCGACGCCGCGCCCAAGGTCGCCGAACTCTCCAACGTGGCCGACGAGATCGACGCCAGGAACAACCAGTGGGGCACGAACACCGTGCTCGCCACCGTGGCGTCGTACGTGACCCTCAGCGGCGACACCAACGTCCAGGGAGGGAGCATCCTGCTCGACCCGATCACGCTGCCGTAAGCGCCGACCACCACGTTCTCGCGCCGCCCCCGAGTGGGCGCCCCCCCTCGGGGGCGCCACCGAGGGGGCGCCGCGTTCTTCAGCTCACCAGCACCGCGACGCCGGACGTACGCAGCGCCATCTCGCGGTCCTCGTCGCTATGCTGGCTCCATGGCCCGCCCGAGCGCGCCGCGCGAACCGACCCCCGCCGAGCTCGCGGCCGCCGCCCAGCACCTACCCCTGGTGCTCTACGACGGCGCCTGCGTGTTCTGCACCGCCCAGGCCGAGCGGGTTCGCCGGGTCGCGCGGGGGCGGCTGCGGGTCGCACCGCTGCAGACGGCGCTCGCCGACGTGCCCTGGGTCGACCCCGAGGAAGCGGTGCGGGCGCTGCAGCTCGTCGACCGCGACGGGCGGAGCTACGCGGGCGCCGCCGCCGTCGTCCGGCTGCTGCGGCTGACGCGCCCGGCCCTCGGCTGGCTGGCCCTCGCTTACCACCTGCCGGGCGTCCGCTGGCTCGCGGACCGCGCCTACGACGGCGTGGCCGCGCGCCGCTACGCGATCGCAGGCCGGACCGACGACGGCTGCGTGGATGGCGCCTGCGGCGTGCCATGGGCGGCACGAGCCGGCGGCGCCGAGATCGACGCCCCGGCGACCCCTGGCGATCAGAGCACCATCACCGGCCGTCCGGCCGCCCGCAGCGTGCGTTCGAGCACGCCGCCGAGCAGCGACTCCAGCCAACGCGAATAGCGGTAGCTGCCCATCAGCACGAGGTCGCACGACCGCTCGTCGGCCACGGCGACCAGCGTCTCCGCTACCGGCCCCTGCCGCTCGACGTAGTCGGCGCGCACCTCGTAGCGCTCGAGGTAACTCCGCGCCTTGTCCAAGACCGCGCTCGCGCCGCGCGACGTCTCCGCCACGGTCGCCACGACCACCTCGGTGCCCCACCTGCCGGCGGCGTAGGCGGCGACGAACAGCGCCTCGTCGGCACGCGCCCCACCGTCGTACGCCACCAGGGCACGTTCCAGCGACCGCGCCGGGCCGACCGTCACCAGGATCGGGCAGGGCGTGCGCCGCAGCAGCCCCTGGTGCCGCGGCGACAGGCGCCAACCCTTTGCGTCCTGGACGATCATCGGAGCAACCAGCAGGTCGACCCAGGCGGCGCGTTCGCGCAACTCCTGGGCGGGGCTCCCCACGGCGACGGCGAACTGCAACTCCACCCCCGCCCGGTCGGCCGCCGCCATGGCGGCGGCGCGCAGCGCGGCGACGTCCTCGCCGGCGGCGGCGTCCTCGTCCGCGGCCACGTGCAGCGCGTAGACCCGTGCGCGTTCACGGTCGGCGATCAGCAGCGCCTGCTCCAGGGCCGGGAGGCCCAGCTCGAGGTCGGGAAGCGCAACCAACAGGTCGTCCGCGATCGAGCCCTCGTCCGACGGTCGGCCCTCACTCCGCTCGTGGACATGCTTCAGCAGGTCGTCGCGCTCCTTCGCGCCGCGGCGCTCGGCGGCGCCGGTGGCGCCGCCGGCGCCGATGGACTCGGCGATCGACTCGCTCGGCAGCGTGAACCCGAGCTCGCGCTCCAGGCGGCCGCGGTGCTCGGAGAGCCACAGGTACAGGTCGGTCTCCGTCCGCCCCGGGAAGCCCCGCAGGACGCCGCCCGAGCGGATCGCCTCGCGCACCGGCAGGTAGACGGTGTCGTACCAGTGCGCCACCGCCTCGGCATACGCGACCTCGCGGTCCTCGTCGATACCCATGTAGTAGCGGTGGACCGAGATGTGGTCGAGCAGCCGCTCGAAGGCGCCGGCGGTGGTCACGCGCAGGTCGGCGTCGGGGCGCAGCTCGTCCAGCGCGGTGTACTCCAGGAAGCGCGCGTGCTCCTCGGCGATGATCAGGTCGTCGGGCGAGACGTTGGCGGCGAGCGGCACGCGAGCGTGCACGGGGGTGACGTACGCCTGGATGAAGCGGGCCCCCAACTGGCGCGCGACCGAGACGCGGTGGTTGCCGTCGCGCACGAAGTACGCGTCGCCGATGCGGTAGAGCTCGACCGGCGGGGTCCCCGTCAGGCCCGTCATCGCCACTTTGACGCCGACCCAGCGGGCCTTGTCGGCGTCGGTGCGCGGCAGGAACTCGCGGGTGAAGTCGACGGTGCGGCCGACGCTGCCGACGATCGCGTCGAGCGGGACGTCCTCGAGGTAGTTGGTCGGGCTCTCGACCGCGTGCAACCGTCGGCGGACGTCGTCGTAGGAGAGCAGCGGCGCGCGCCGGGCGCCGAGCGCGGACAGCGCCTCGCGCAGGTCGGCGCGCCGGCGGGCGCGCTTGAAGTCGGCCGCGGCCTCGAGGCTCCATTGGGATTTCATCGTCACGTGCGCATGGTAGCGCCATGCGCACGTGTGGTCCGCGCTTGGAACACGAAGCGGCAGGCCACGCGCGGAGCACGGTGCCGAGGAACGCAGCAGCGTTGGTCGCACACGGGCAGCGCCCGCACACGGGCAGCGCCCGCACACGGGCAGCGCCCGCACACGGGCAGCGCCCGCACACGGGCAGCGCCCGCACACGGGCAGCGCCCGCTCACGGGCAGCGCCCGCACACGGGCGCCGCCCGCGCACGGGCGGTGACACTGCGGCGCCGTGAACGACCTGCTACACTCCGGTCGATGACGCGGCGCCGCCAGATGTCCCGTTGCCCTGCGACCGCCTGACGCAACGCGTCGGGAGGGCCAGGGCGTCGCGCGAGCGGCGCCCTTTCCATTGCGCCCGACGCCGGTCCCGCGAGCCCGACCCCCAACCTGCCCGCCACCGCGGGCCACCCCGGAGGACGCCCCAGATGCCCGACCCCAAGCCCGAGCCCGGCCGCTACTACGCGACCACGCCGATCTTCTACGTCAACGCCGCGCCCCACATCGGGCACGCGTACACGACGATCCTGGTGGACGTCGTCACCCGCTTCCACCGCCTCCGGGGCGACGACACCTACTTCCTGACCGGTACCGACGAGCACGGCGAGAAGGTGGCGAAGGCCGCCGCGGCGGCCGGCGTCGACCCGCAGGCCTACGTCGATCAGGTGACCGGTCAGTTCCGCAGCACCTGGGACTCGATGGGGATCGCCTACGACGGCTTCATCCGCACCACCGACCCTGCCCACAAGAAGGTCGTGCAGGACGTGCTGCAGCGGGTGTACGACAGCGGCGACATCTTCTACGGCGAGTACTCGGGGCTCTACTGCGTCGGCGCCGAGCGCTTCGTCACCGAGAAGGAGCTGGTGAACGGCTGCTGCCCCGACTCCGACGACCCGCCGGAGTTGCGCGTCGAGGCGAACTACTTCTTCCGCATGGAGAAGTACCGCCCGTGGCTGCGCGAGACGATCGAGCAGAACCCGGACCTGATCCGCCCCGAGCGCTACCGCAACGAGGTGCTGGCGATGCTGCGCGAGCCGATCGGCGACCTGTCGATCAGCCGCCCGCGGGCGCGCGTGCCCTGGGGCATCCCGCTGCCGTGGGACGAGGAGCACGTCACCTACGTCTGGTTCGACGCCCTGATCAACTACTGGTCGCACCTGCTCGACGCCGGGCTCGAGCAGCGCTACTGGCCGGCGGTGAACCACTTCATCGCCAAGGACATCGTCAAGCCGCACGGCGTGTTCTGGCCGACGATGCTTAAGGCGGCCGGCATCCCGCTGTACCACCACCTCAACGTGCACGGCTATTGGCTGTCGGACGAGCGCAAGATGAGCAAGTCGCTCGGCAACGCCATCAAGCCGCTCGACCTGCAGGAGAAGTACGGCCACGACGCCTTCCGCTACTTCCTGCTGCGCGACATGAGCTTCGGCCTCGACGCCAGCTTCCACGAGGCCGGCATCGCGGAGCGCGTCAACTCCGACCTCGCCAACGACCTCGGCAACCTGCTGCACCGCACCCTCGGCATGCTCGGCCGCTACACGGCTGGCGTCGTCCCGGCCTTCGGCGAACTCGGTCCGGACGACGAGGCCCTGCGCGACACCTTCCTCGGCCTCGCCGACGCGGTCACCCGGCGCTTCGACGACCTGCAGTTCGACCGCGCCATCGAGGACGTGATGGTGGCCGTGAGACGGGCGAACAAGTACGTCGCGGACCAGCAGCCGTGGACGCTGGCGAAGGACCCGGCGCAGGCCGCCAAACTGGGCACGGTGCTGCGCTCGGTCGTCGAGGCGCTGCGGGTGACGTCGGTGCTGCTCGAGCCGGTCATGCCGACCAAGGCCCTCGAGTTGCGCGCGCAGCTCGGCCTCCCGGACGCGCCCGCCACGCTCGACGACGCCCGCCGCTGGGACGGCGTGCCCGCAGGCACCGCCACCCGCCCCGGCGAACCGCTGTTCCCGCGCGTCGACCTCGAGGCGCTGGCCGCGGCCATGGCCGAGCCGAGCGAGGCGCCGCTCGTGCACAAGGACGAGGTCTCGATCGACGACTTCGCCAAGCTCGAGTTCCGGGTGGCGCGGGTGCTCCACGCCGAGCCGCACCCGAAGGCCGACAAGCTCCTGGTGCTGACGGTGAAGGTCGGCCCCGAGCAGCGCACGATCGTCTCCGGCATCAAGCAGCACTACGCCCCGGACGACCTGATCGGCCGGCAGGTGGTGATCGTCGCCAACCTCAAGCCCGTGAAGCTGCGCGGGATCGAGTCTCAGGGGATGATCCTGGCGGCCGAGGACGCCGACGGCGCCCTGGCGCTCGTCGCGCTCGAACGCGAGTTGGCGGACGGATCCGAGGTGCGCTGACCCCGCCAGCGCGTCGGACCGCGCATTCATCGCGCAACCGATCAGCGGCATAGACTACGGTGTCGTGACGCAGGGCTTGGCCACCATCCTCTTCACGCTGGCCGCGGTCGGCTGGTGGGCGCTCTTCGCACGCATGTTCCGCGCGCGCTCCGAGCTGACGGCCTCGGCGCTCGCATGGGTCGCCCTGGTCGGCGCCACCTGGGCCACGCTCGCCCTGCTGCAGTCCCAGACGGACGACCTCGCCGCACGCGAGCTGATGCTGCGCGTCACGCTGTTCCTCGGCATGGTGATGCCCCAGGCGTGGTGGGTCCTGGCCCTGCGTATCGCCGCGCCGCCGTGGCTGCGCCTCTGGCACCCGGCCGCCTTCGCGCTGCCCGCCGTGGCCGTGGGCCTCGGGACGCTGGCGACGCCGGTCGGCGGCGGCTTCCTCGCCGAGGTCGCGGGCGCGTCGGTCGACGGGCGCCTGGTCCTGACCTGGACGCCCGGCCCCTGGCTCGCGTACGTGGGCTTCCCCTACGGCTTCGCCCTGCTCGCCTTGGCCGCGGCCGTGGTCGTGCGGACGGGCGCCGCCTCGGACCGCCTCGATCGCGCGACCGCCTCCACGCTGACGGCCGCGATGCTCCTGCCGCCGGTCGTCGCGGTGGCGAGGCTCGCCGGGCTGGACGTCCTACCGGCCTACGACATCACCGGGCTCGCCCTCGGCGCGTCCGTGGTTCTGATCCACGCGCGCATCTCGAGCTCGCGCCTCCTGGAGCGCCGGGCGATCGCGTTCGAGGCCATCTTCGAGGCGATCCCCGAGCCCGCACTGGTCGTGACGAGCGACGGCACGATCCTCGAAGCGAATCCCGCGTCCCACAAGCTCCCCTTCGGCGGCGACACCGCGCTTCGCGGTGCGACCTTGCTCGCGCTCTCGCCGCAGTTGGAGGCCGCGCGCCGCGGTTCGCAGCGAACGGGGGAGCGTCGCACCCTGACCGGCGAGCTGCGCGGGCTCGAGGTGGCGGTCTCCCACCTCAAGGACGCCGGCGGAAACACGACGAGCAGCGTCCTGATCGTGCACGACCGCCGTGAAGACCGCGCGCGCGAGGCGGAGCTGCTGGCGACCACCCACCGCGACGCCCTGACCGGCGCGGCCAACCGCCGCGGGTTCGAGGCCGTGATGGCGCGGGTGCTGGCGCGCCGCGGCGATCAGGCCGTCGGCATCGCCTTCATCGATCTCGACGGGTTCAAAGCCGTCAACGACACCTACGGGCACACGGCCGGCGACGCCGTCCTGATCGGGGTCGCCCGCCGGCTTGGGGCACTGGTCCGCGAGGGTGACACCGTCGCGCGCTTCGGGGGCGACGAGTTCGCGGTGCTGCTGCCGGACGTCACGCCCGTCGGGCTCGCCAACGCCAGCGAACGCATACAGGCCGCCATCGAGCGCCCGATCGACGCCGACGGCGTCATGGTGCAGGTCGGCGCCAGCATCGGTCTCGCCAGCGCGCCGCGCGACGGGGACACGCTCGAAGGGCTGCTCGCCCGGGCGGACGCCCGCATGTACCGCCAGAAGGAGGCCCGTTCGCTCTCCCGCGCCGGCGCGCCGCTGACGGTGGTGCCCGAGACCGACGGCTGACGGCGTGAAGACGGTGGCTGCCGGGAGGCTGCGCGATTGGATCGATCGGGCCTTCGGAAGGGCGATCGGCCGCGCCAGCGTCTTCGGCCTCATGCGCGACCCGGTGGTGCTGCTCAACGCCCGCGACGTGATCGTCGACGTCAACCCGGCGTTCGAGCGCAGGCTCGCCGGCCAGGTCGCCGGCGGTGCCGCGCTCGGCCGCTCCGTCGGTGACGCCCTCCCCGACCTCGCATCGGTGCTCGAACGACCCGACGAACGCGACAGCGTCCCGCTCGAGGGCGCGCTGGACGGCTGGGCTGCCGGCATCGAGACGCTGGTCGGCCGCCGGGGCCAACCCCTGGGTCGGACCGTGATCCTGCGCGACGTCCGCATCGAGCGCGCCAGGGAGAAGCGCCTGCGCTACCAGGCCGACCGCGACCCGCTGACGGGGGCGCTGAACCGGCGTGCCTTCGACGCGCTCCTGGCCCAGGCCCTCGCCGAAGCGAACGCCCGCGTCACGCTGGCCTTCATCGACATCGATGGCTTCAAGGACATCAACGATTTCTACGGCCACGCCACCGGCGACGCCGTGCTGATCGAGACCACCCACCGCCTGAGCCGCGTCCTGCGAGACGGCGACGCCCTCGGCCGCATGGGCGGCGACGAGTTCGCCGTCGCCCTCGTCGGCCTCGACGGCGCCTCGGCTCGCCCCATCATCGAGCGCCTGGAGAAGGCGCTCGAGCCGCTCCACGAGGTCCACGCGGCCACCATCCGGATCGACGCCTCGCTCGGGGTGGCCAGCGCGCCCAAGGACGGCGGCGACGCGCAGGCGCTGCTGTCGGCCGCCGACGCCGCGATGTACCGCACCAAGAGCGCGCGGCGGGCGGCGGGCACGGCCACGATCGACCCCGTCGGCGGCGATGCGCCGTCCTGATGGGCGTCAGTCTCGTCGAAGCAGGAAGCCCTCGTCGTCGGCAACCGCATCCTCGGCAGCCGTGTCGCCGGCCGCCGTCTCCCCGGCGGCCGAGCCGGCGAGCACCGCCAGCACCTGCGCGCCGTAGCGCGCGAGCTTCGCGGCACCGACCCCCGACACCGTCGCCAGCGCGTCGAGGTCGCGGGGGGCGAGCTCGGCCATCGCACGCAGCGTGGCGTCGTGGAACACGACGTAGGCGGGCACCCCCTGCGCGCGTGCGGCCGTGGCGCGCCAGGCCCGCAGCGCCTCGAAGCGCGCCGCGGCCTCGCCGCCGAGATCGGCGGCGGCCAGACCGGTGGCGGACGGGCGTACCTTCACGCGGCGCTCGACGACCCGCTCTGGATCGCGCCGCAGGCGTACCTCGCGCTCGCCCCGCAGGACCGCCGACGCGCTGGCGGCCAGCCGCAGGGCGCCGTAGCCGTCGGCGTCGGGCTGCAGCAGGCCGGTGGCGACCAGCTGTCGCAGCACCGAGCGCCAGGTGCGCTCGTCGAGGTCGGTGCCCACGCCGAAGGTCGGCAGCTTGTCGTGCCCGCGCTCGCGGGCGCGCGGCGTCGGCTTGCCGAGCAGCACGTCGATCAGGTGGCCGCCGCCGTAGCGCTGCCCGGTGCGGGCCACCGCCGACAGCGCCTTCTGCGCCGCCACCGTGCCGTCCCAGGTCTCGACGGCCGTGGTGCAGGTGTCGCAGTTGCCGCACGGCCCCGCGTACGCCTCGCCGAAGTAGCCGAGCAGCACCTCGCGCCGGCAGCTGGCGGTTTCGCAGTACCCGAGCAGCGCGTCGAGCTTGCGCTGCTCGACGCGCTTGACCTCGTCGCCGGCGCCGCCGGAGGCCAGCAGCCGGCGCATGGCGATCACATCGGCGAGGCCGTAGGTCATGAAGGCGGTGGCCGGCAGGCCGTCGCGCCCGGCGCGACCCGTCTCCTGGTAGTAGCCCTCGAGGCTGCGGGGCACGTCGAGGTGCGCGACGAAGCGCACGTCGGGCTTGTCGATGCCCATGCCGAAGGCGATCGTCGCGACGACCACCACCCCCTCCTCGCGCAGGAAGCGGCGCTGGTGCCGGCTGCGGGTCTCGGCATCGAGGCCGGCGTGGTACGGCACGGCGCTGATGCCCTGCTCGACGAGCCAGGCGGCCGTCTGGTCGACCGCGCGGCGCGACTGCCGGTAGACGATGCCGGCGTCGCCGCCGTGCTCGCTGCGCAGGAAGCGCAGCAGCTGCGCCCGGGCGTCCTCCTTGTCGACCACCACGTAGCGCACGTTGGGCCGGTCGAAGCTGGCGACGAACGAGCCGGCGCGCTCCAGGCGGAGCTTGTCGCGCATCTCGCGGCGGGTGGTCTCGTCGGCGGTGGCCGTCAGGGCGATGCGCGGGACCTGGGGGAAGCGCTCGGCGAGCACGCCGAGGCCCAGGTACTCGGGGCGGAAGTCGTGCCCCCACTGGCTGACGCAGTGCGCCTCGTCGATGGCGATCAGGCCGAGCGGCGTCCGCTCGAGCAGCCCGAGGAAGCGCGGCGTGAGCAGCCGCTCGGGGGCCACGTACAGCAGGTCGAGCCGCCCCTCGAGCACGTCGCGCTCGATGTGGTCGGCTTCGGCGGCCGCGAGCGAGCTGTTGAGGAAGGCGGCGCGGACCCCGAGCAGCCGCAGCGCCTCCACCTGGTCCTGCATCAGCGCGATCAGCGGGCTGACCACCAGGCCCATGCCCGGCCGCAGCAGCGCGGGCAGCTGGTAGCACAGCGACTTGCCGCCGCCGGTCGGCATGAGCACCAGCGCGTCGCCGCCCTCTAGCAGCGTGCCGATGACCTCGGCCTGCAGCCCGCGGAAGTCGTCGTACCCCCAGACGCGCTTCAGGAGGTCGCGGGCGGCGGCGAGGTCGACCACAGGCATCGTCAGAACGCCCAGGCGCCCCCGCGCATGACCGGCTCGAGCGTGCCGTCGGGCAGCTCGCCGTCGACGTCGAGCTCGGCGCTGCCGAACATGAAGTCGACGTGCGTGTAGCTCTGGTTGAAGCCGTCGCGCTGCAGCTCCTCGAGCGGCCGCTTCGCGCCATCCCTCATCGTCATCTCGTACGCGCTGCCCAGCGCCACGTGGCAGGCGGCGTTCTCGTCGAACAGCGTGTTGTAGAAGAGCAGGCCGCTCTGGCTGATCGGGCTCTCGTGCGGCACGAGCGCGATCTCGCCGAGGCGGCGCGCGCCCTCGTCGATCTCCAGCAGCTTGTCGAGCGCCGCCTGGCCGCGCTCCGCCGTGGCGGCGACCACCGCGCCACCCTCGAAGGTCAGCTGGAAGCGATCGATCAACTGGCCCTGGTACGAGAGCGGCTTGGAGCTGGCGATGACGCCGTCGACCCGCCGCGCGTGCGGGGCGGTGAAGACCTCCTCGGTCGGCATGTTGGCGACGAACCTCACGCCGCTGCTCTCGGCCACCGAGCCGCCGCCCTTCCACACGTGGCTGTCCGCGAGCCCGAGGCGCAGGTCGGTGCCGGGCGCACGCAGGTGCAGCGCGCGGTAGGCGCGGGCGGTGAGGTGGTCGTTCGCCCGGCGCAGCATGGCGAGGTGCGCCTTCCAGGCGCCGACGGGGTCGCCCACGTCCGCCCGGGTGGCGGCGAAGATCGCGTCCCACAGCTTCGCGACGGCCTCGGCCTCCGGCAGGTCGGAAAACGCCGTGCGCGCCCACGCCGGGGTGGCGAACGCGATGATCGACCACGGCATGTGCGCGCGGCCCTGGAGGTCGAAGACCGGCCGGTGGGCGACGCTGGCGGCCTTGGTCATGCGCGCCACGCGGGCGGGATCCGCCGGCGCCATCAGGTCGGGGTCGCCGCCCGCGATGCGCAGATAGGCGTCGCCGCGCTCGAGCTTGGCCTTGACCATCGCGACGCGCTCCACGTCGGCGACGTCGAGCGTGTCGTCGGCGGCGTGCAGGGCGCGGATCAGACCCATCTGCTCGTCGCCGATCTCGACCGTCACGTGGGCGGCGCCGAGGTCGTACGCCTGCTTGACGATGCGGCGCATGAGGTCGAGCGCCTCGACGGGACCGCCGAGCACCAGGCGCTGGCCGGGTTGCAGGTTGACCCCCACGCGCAGCGCGAGGGTAGCGAGGTTCTCGAGCTTCTGGTCGAAGGTGAGCATCGTTCCCGAGTCTACCGAGCGCGATCGGGGACTGGGGTCAGCGGCTGGGCACGAGCCGTGCCAGCAGGTCGGCGGGGTGCGCGACCGGCACGGCGGGGGCGAGCGAGAGCAGGTGGGCGTCACCGCTGACGATGCCATCGGCCCGGCTCGCGACGCACAGGTCCACGAACGGCTGGTCGTCGGGGTCGACGGCGAGGACCGCCGCACGCGGCACGGAGCCGGTGAAGAGTTCTGCGAACGGCAGGTAGTCGGCCAGCAACTCCGCGCGGTCCGCGGGGTCCAGTCGGAACTTCGGGTAGGCGAGCACCCGCACGAGTTCGGTCGAGGTCGCCTGGGACACGATCGGAACGATGGCGCCCGTGGCCCAGGCCGCACGCAACGGGACCAGCCGGCCGGCATCGAACAGCAGCGCCGACACGACGACGTTCGTGTCGAAGACGTAGCGGCCGGTCAGGACTCGCGCGCCCACGCCACGGCGTCGGCCACGTCACCCTCGGTCACGCCGAGACGCCGCAGTGCGGCGCGCACCTCGGCGGTACGCGACGGGCGTTGCGGCTCGAGCACGATCCGGCCGCCCTCCTCCCTCACGTCGAAGTACTCCACGCCGGGGAAGCGCTGCGCGATCGCCTTCGGCAGCGTGATCTGGTTCTTCGAGGTCTTCTTGGCGAGCACGGCGCTCCACCTCCCACGTCCAGTCTAGCCGCAAGGAAGTAAGGAATCAAGGAATGCGTGCTGGGTGCCCCGAGCGAGGTCGCTTCGTCCCTCCGCCCACGCCGGGCGCGGCGGTAGACTCACGTCCGGACGACGCGCGCGGGACGCACGCAGCCGTCCGCCGCAGCTACAGCCCCCTTCAGGGCAGGGTGAAATCCCCGACCGGCAGTGTGTGTCGCGCGAAGCGCGACACCCGGAGTTGCGCTTCGCGCAACTCCAGTGCGTCGAACGCCGCTCCCCCTGCGAGCGCCGACGCCACGAGGGTGTCCGAATCGCCACGCCACGCAGCCTGCGAAGCCCGCCAGGGCCCGAACCCGTGAGAACCGGGTGCCGACGGTGACAGTCCGGATGAGAGAAGGAGGCGTCATGAACGTACGCGCAGAGGCGCGTGCCGGAGGTCCCGCGTGACCAGGACCCTGGCCAACCCACCCCCCGCCCCCGCGGGCCTGACCGACGGCGACGTGGGCCACCTGCGGCGCGCGCTGGCGCTGGCCGAGCGCGGCCGTGGCAGCACCCACCCCAACCCGATGGTCGGCTGCCTGATCGCCCTCGGCGACGACGTCGTCGCCGAGGGCTGGCACGAGCGCGCCGGCGGCCCCCACGCCGAGGCCGTCGCGCTCGCCGCCGCCGGCGAGCGTGCGCGCGGCGCGACGGCCTACGTCACGCTCGAGCCCTGCGCCCACCACGGCCGCACGCCCCCGTGCGCCGACGCGTTGATCGCCGCCGGCGTGGCCCGCATCGTCTACGCCTCCCCCGACCCCGACCCGCGCGTGGCCGGGGCCGGCGAGGCGCGCCTGCGGGCCGCGGGCATCGAGGTCGTGGCCGGGGCACTGCGCGACGAGGCCGACGCGCTGAACGCCGCCTACCTCACCCACCGCCGCCTCGGCCGCCCCTGGGTGCGCTACAAGACGGCGATGACGCTCGACGGCAAGATCGCCACGCGCACGGGACGCTCGCGCTGGATCACCGGCCCCGCGGCGCGCGCCATGGTGCACCGCT
>Ga0209498_1001941_pt1 | contig 12583 bp, 15 predicted proteins | sample WalLakDeSediment_FD_184131 | JGI IMG/M metagenome (GOLD analysis project Ga0209498, IMG submission 184131) | Lake sediment microbial communities from Walker lake, Nevada to study Microbial Dark Matter (Phase II) - Walker Lake 11/02/13 Deep... | ecosystem: Environmental > Aquatic > Freshwater >...
TCGGGCCGATCATCGCCCAGAAGCCCATCATGGCGGTGCGGAACGTCAGCACTGCGGCCGTGGCGCTCCGGAAGGCTATGACCATCCCGGCTAGGCCCTTCACGCCGATCATCACGCCGATGGCGATAGTAAGGGCCTTGATCGTGTGGAGGAGCTCGTCCACGTTGTCCGCCATCCACCGGACGGCCCGCGTCACCCGGTCCAGCACGGACTCGCCTTCGGCCACGTCCATCAGCGCCGCGCCGAATGCTTCCTTAAAGTCGCCCCACGCCTTCGTGAGCGCCTCGCCCGCCGTGGTCCCGGCTTTCGCCGCGCCCTGGAAGCGTTCGTCAAGCTGCTCCAGGATGTCGCGGGTTTCGTCCAGCACCAGCCCGTACCGCCGGAAGACCGTGATCTCGCCGTTGAGTGCCCGGCCGAGCAGCCGCGCGGCCTGCTCCACCCCAAGCCCTGTGGCTTTGACGATATTCTGCACGGTGCCGACCGCGCGGAGGGACACGGCGTAGTCGCCCGTCACCACAACCAGTTGCCGGAGGATGTCCAGCACCTCGCCCTGCGTCAGACGGTGCGTGTCCCAGAGGGCGCGAGCATGGGCACGTACTTCGTGGCTCACGTTGTTCCAGGCCACGCCCACATTGTAGAGCTGCTGCTCAAGCCCGCGCTGGACGGCCTGCAACGCCTCAGCGGCGCGGATGGACTCCCGGGCGAACCGGGTGATCTGGCGGATGCCGAACAGCGCCGCAGCCGCCACAGCCGCCTTCTTCAGCGCGTCGACCAGCCGCCCGCCAATGTGGCGCTGGCTTTCGTCGCCCACGCGCCTGATGGAGCGGGTGAGTTTTTTGTACTCGGCGTCGGTGAGCTTGCCTTGGCGGCGGGCCTCCTCGATGCCCTTCAGCAAGCCGTCATTAAACGTCTTCGCCGCGATGTCGGTCTGCTTCTTGAACTCCTTCTGGTCGATAGTGCCGCGGGCCAACGCCTCGGCCAGTTCGGCCTTGCGCTTATTGAACTCAGCCCTCAAGTCTCTGAGGAAGTTCTGGCCCGCCTTCTTGCCGCCTTCCTCGCCCGCCTTGCCCAAGGACTGCACCATCTCGCCTTGGGCCTGGTCCGCAGACTTGCGGTCGAAGACACTGACGATGCGCCGAATGATGCTACGTTCAGCCATTATTGCCACCCCGCCATCTGGCGCATCTCGCGCTCGTAGTCGCCCCAGCCCTTCTTGTCTGCGTTGACCCCGACCCTCGCGGAAACGGCAGAGCGGAGGTCGGTCCTGTTATCCCGCCGTCCCGCTGCCCGCGACCCCAGCACGTAGTCCGCCCATGACCGGGGCTCCCGACCATAGGCCAGCTCGAAGGCATACTTCTGATCCACCAGGTCCACGGTGACGCTCCGGTCGGAGGGGACCACCGGAGCATCGTCGGGGACGTGGATCAGCCAGCGGCAGAGGGCCTCAAGTTCCTCGGCGGTCGATGTGTAGAACGCACGCGACAGCCACCACCACGGGCGGCGCCAGAGGCGGATGGGACGGAGGTTGTGGCGAATGAGACGAGCCGCCTTGAACGTGGCGGCCTGGAGGGACATGACGGGCGCGCCCTTGCGCCGCAGGTCTGCCAGCGCATGGGCGGCGATCAGCAGACGGAGCCCGCCCTCGTAACTCAAGGGCGGTGCCCAGTACCCGATGCCCCCCCAGACGAAGCTCCGGGGGGCATCGAGCGTGGCGGCAACACGCTGGTTGATGACGCGAGGCTCCGGGGCGTTGGCGAACCGCTTCCGGTACTCCTCACGCGCGTGCTGCTCGAGCACCGCGAAGGGGGTGATCCTCACGGACTTACGACCCTTCGGGCTCGAAGTCGATCCCGAACTCGTCGGCTTCGCTCATCACGAGGATGAGCTGGCAGCCCTCGGGCTTGGTCAGGTCCTGGAGCACCTGCACAGGCAGGGTCTTCAAGGACTTCCCGCCCTCATCGTGGTTGTAGCGCGGGCTGAGTCGGCCGAACTGGGCCTTCCAGATCAGGCTCGACATGTCCACCAGCTCCTGCTCGGCGGCCGTCAGCGGCTGGGCGGCCTTCAGGAACTCGCCGCCCACGTAGGTGATCGGAACTTCCACGAACCGTCCCGTGCCGTCATCGGCCAGGAACAGCTCCTCCGGCACGACCCAGAGCGTGTGCGCCCGGACCAGCCGCCGCCGGGACGTGCCGCTGGACGCGGTGCCGGTGGGGGAGAAAGCCTTCATCTTGTCCGGATCCGGGAACAGGCCCACCTCGAAGCTGGGGCTCTCGCCTGCGAGGCACCGCTTGAGGATCGCCGGACCCGTCACCTCGATGGTGAGGTCGGAGTATTCCTCGTTGGCCTCGATGTTGACCTCGCCCTCGGTGGTGCCGATATGGACCATGTTGGCGAACAGGTCCGTGAGTCCGTCCCAGGGCTTGTAAAGCACGTCGCCGTACTCGTCCACCAGCCCGTAGGAGAAGATTGCGGCTCGCCCGATGTCGAACCGCTCGGTCGCGATGTTCCTGAGTTCCATCTTGTCCCCCTCCGTCAGAGTGTTTCCTTCAGATACTGCCACTTCTCCCGCAACGGCTTGAACTGAAAGTCCAAGCTCCGGTGCAAGACTCCCGGATCCGCCGGGTGGTCATGCGTCCGGCTGTCGATGTAGCGCGTCCAGAGGCGATACTGCACCCCGTCCACCGTCCACACCCTCGCCACGTCTCTATGCGTCAGGCGCCGCAACCGGCGCTCGATGATGGCGGCCAACGTCGTGCCCTTCGCCCAGTAGTCCACCTGCACCGTAATTGGGTTGTGGATCTCTTCCTCCCGGTCCACGATGACCAGCCATTCCACGCTCGGGACCCGCACGGGGCGGGCCGACTGCGCCGGGTAGACGTGCGCCCCGCCCAACGCCGTCGTGAGCGCCGTGTCGGCCAGCACGTCGGCCAGCCACGCCTCAACCACCACGTCCCACATCATGCGACCAGGTCCTCCAGTAGTTCGGCGATCCTTGGCCCTACCTGCTCATCCGTTGGCCGGAGGAACGGGCGGGGCAGGGTGCGTGTGCCATCGGCGTTCACGTGCCCGTATTCCACGCTGTTGACCTCCTCATAGCTTCTGCTGCTCACGACCTGACCCGTCACGCTCCGCTTGTCCCGCCCCAGCCGCACGGGGCCGCGCTTGATGGACCGCTCCAGTTCCCCCGTATCCATGCCGGGAGCCTCCCCGGGTCGGGACACCCGGCTCCCGGTCCGGCGTAGGGTGGCCTTAGCTGCGTCCACGTAGATGTCCACCCCCTTTCGCACAGCGCCGGTCGCGTCCTTGCGGAAGTTCTCTTCCATCTCATCCGCCAGGTCGATCTTGTCTACGAGGACCTCGAATCTCATGACTCGTACTCCTCCAACTCCGCCGGATCGCCGGGCCAGACCTCTACGTTGACCTCGATGTGACTCGTGGGCTGTCCCGCGCGGCCCAACGATGCGAGCAATACTGCCGACTCCACGCGCAGGTAAAGCGGGGCCTCGGGGCCTTCGATGATGTGGAGGATATCCGTCTCCTGCGGGTCGATGTCCTTGTGGAGATACCAGACGCGCTTGGCGTTCTGCTGGAGGCCCGGACCATGGTCCTGAAGCGTGCCCGCCCAGTTCTGGTTCGGCGTGCAGTTCATGCCCTCCGGGACCTCCGGCGTCGTCCAGTTCACCACCGGCTCGTTGAACTGCCCCGTCGTGGGCACGTTCCGGTACAGGACCAGCCGGTGATTCCAGAGGCGGTTGATCGGGCTCATGCGGGCACCTCCCTCGCGACATCGGCATCCAGTAGGGACCGGACGCGGGTTGTACTGACGTCAGGCGTGTAGGGCAGTATCTCCCACCCGATACCCAGCCGCTCCAGGGTCTCCTGGCCCTCCTTCAGCCTCTCCCAGTCCGACCCGTGCGTCATCACATCCGGCCGGCATCCAACGGCGTCGAGGAACTCCAGGATGGGACTCGGGTCCGTCCCGGGCTGGAGAATTGCGGCGTCCACGAAGTCGAGTGACCGGACGATCTCCAGGCGCGCGTGCTCGTTGTAGATGGGCGGCCTCGGCTTGTATGCGGCGACACCCAGGTCCGTCACGACGCCCACGACGAGTATGTCCCCCAGCGCCTTGGACCGGCGCAGGATGTTGAGATGCCCCGTGTGGAGCAGGTCCCATACTCCGGCGGTGTAGATAACCTTGAGGCTCATGCGGACACCCCCATGGGCAGGCGCCAACACGATCCATAGTGGCGGTCGAACCGCGCGGGCACGAAGGGATTACGTCCCGGATACTGAGTCAGCTCCCCCACGGTGACGCCCCGGGAAGCGTTGTACATATCCACTCTCACGAAGTCGAAGGCTGATCCAATGGCTTCCGCGACCTGCACCATCTCGTTAAGCCGCTCGGGCCGTGGTAGCGCGCCAGCCGACGGGTAGCCGCGATGGAACGGGAGCATGTTCCAGTCGGCATCGAAGTAGGAGCGCGCCTTGGTGCCGGACCGGAGTGGTACCACCAGGATCATCTCCACCCGCCCGTGGAAGACGTGGAACTTGTAGTCAGCCACGGGGCCGCCCCGGGCGTCCCGCAGCAACTCCTCCACCATGATCCGGTGGGGGATGGGCCAGTACCCCCAGAGGCCGTGCCGCTTGGCGTAGGTGGTCTCAAGCCACCCCCGGGCCTCCGGGACTATCCGCTCCCACTGGGCGGGTGCTTCGGGTGTGACGATGAACCACCTCCCGCACATGTGGCTCGGCTTGATGACGTACTCTGCGGGCAAGTCCAGGCCGGGCAGCGTCACCGGGTCCGCTGTCTCGTGGTACAACTCCGGCAGGTAGGCCGGACCAACGACGCGCTCCACGTGACGCCTCGCTCCCAGCTTGCACGTCGTCTCGGCAAGGAGCGGGTTCCGGTCATTCAGCGCGCGCCACACGATCTTTTCGTTGAAGGTGCGGGGATCAGCCAGGTTCGGCCGATAGCCCATCTTGCGCCGGAAGCGCCGGGTGATCCAGGGCAGGTCCAGGCCGTTGCCGCCGTTCATCGCCTGGCCCTCCTTCTTTGCTGCCGCATCTTCTTGACTTCCCTCTTGCGGTCCATTTTGGAGGACCACGTGCAACACCCCCAGCGCACCGTGGGGCTGTCCTCATTGGCGCACTCGGAGGGGAGCGCCGCGCCCTTCAGTTCACTCCTGTGCTGCCTCCACACACGCTCAAACGACCGATCATCGCTGTCGGTGGAGGCGCTGGTGTCGTCCACCCACCAACGGAGGAGCTTCATCGTGCCCGGAGTCGGGTTGAAGAGCATCACCCACACGCACCAGGCCCAGCCGCTCCGGCGGCGGAAGCGGGTTCCTTTTCGGGCAACGGCCATAAAGTCAACGTCCGCCCGGAGCCCGGTGGGCACGGCCAGAAACTCGTTGTCCACGTCCGTCCAGAGGAGCGGGCGTTGTAGTTCTTCCATCTTTTCAAGGATGAACGCCGGCTTCAGCCTGCCGTTGGCACGCCATGCGCCCTGGTCTGGCAACTCCTCGATCACGTGCGGCAAGCCGAGGCTCTCACACGACGCCCGAAGTCGGGCCGCATGGGCCGGATACTCCCAGTTCGGCGTGAAGTAACTCACCACCGTGGGCAGAGTAGTGAGCGCGCTCATGCCACCAACTCCGACGCGTAGCCGAGCCTGAGCCTGGGGGCATAGGTCTTCCAGCCGCGAAGACTGACGTTCCGGTATTTGTACTTGCCTTTTTCCTGCCGCGTGGCCCCGCTCTTGTGGCTCTCAAGCCAAGTGTCCTCGATCCCCTCCTGCACGCAATCCTGTTGGAACGAGTTCATGGTGAGCCGGAGCTCCAGGCGCTCCGGCGGCTTGATGTTGACCGAGACTACCGAGTGCCGGAGCGGATGGAAGCGTGCCGTCATGCGCAGATACCGGCGTGGTTCCCCGTCCCGCCTCACCAGCGCGGCCCACTTGCCGCCGCCCGCTGTCTGTACCCGGTGCACCAGATCGCGGCGGAAGATGCTCGGCTTGCTCCAGTGGACCCACACGCGGCCGTGGTCCTTGATGCGCCCGGTCTTGGATGTGCGCAGGTGGTCCCAGATCACCGGGACCGCGTAACCCGCTGAGTCATATTCGCCGGACGCCACGGCCATAACCCCCCGCGCGAGCAGCTCGGGGAAGGCGGGCCCGAACACGAAGTCTGCGTCCACTTGAACCACCACGTCGTGCGAGCAGGTGTCAGCGGCCAGGTTACGCAAGTCCGCCATCATGAAGTCCTTCGAGAAATCGCGGCTCTCATAGACCGTCCGGAGGCCAATCTTGTGTTCGCGCAACAGTGCCCGCAGGCCCTCAATGACCTCCTGCGTGTTGTCCTCGCTCCGGTGATCCACGATTACCCACTCGTCAATCAGCGACGCGAAGGGCAGAGAGGAGCGGACCATGCGTTCCAGGGCCTCCGCCTCGTTGAACGACGGCACCGCGAAGCTCACGCCACTCATCGCTTCACCCCGTCATGGTTGGCCGGGATCGGCGTGCGCCAGTTGGGGCCGTAGCGAAACTCCAGCCACGCCTCCGGGTCCTTCGGGGCTGGCAGTTGGAGCCCCTCCCACTCCAGCGGCTGAAGCGGGAACAGGTCGGCCTTGTCGAAGTGCTTCCCCTTGAAGGCATCGACGCCCACGTACTTGATCCGGTGCATCAGTCCCGGCCGCCTGTGGTGCTCGTGCCAGAAGAAGAGGTCGAGGTTCGTGTTGTTCTTATGGGACGCGCACACCTTGATGGACACGCGCGGCGGGCGGACCCGCAGGGTGCGGTCCCTACAGTGTGTCCCGAGCGCGTCATGCGCCGGCTGCCACTGGTCGCCCATGACGCCCCAGTCCGCGTCTTTGTCGTGCGGAATGATGCCGGGGGTGAGCGGGCCCGCAGGCCGGTCCTCTTGCGGGAGCCACGGGTAATCGGCCCATGTCGTGAGGGGATTACGGAACGCGCCCAGAAGCGTGCCGTAGTCCATCCAGTAGGTGACGCCCGCGGCATCGAACGCAGCCGCCACCTCGCGGCTCAAGTCCACGATGAGTTCCCGACAGCACGGGCGCAGTTCGCTGTCGTAGTCCCTGGCGTCCGAGCACCGGGGCGTCAACGCAGTGCAAGGCTTGGTGCCGTCGGCGATCTCCCAGAGCGCCATCCGGTTCCGCCTACGCTGCTGGGGGGTTCTCTCGACGGCACGCGCGTCCTGGGCCTGCTGGTACGCCTGGCGGCGGGCCTCCTGCTGCCGTCGCCTCTGGGCTGGTGAGCGCATCGCCATCACGCCACCCCGAATACTTTGCGCCGGAACGGAGCCGCCTTGGCTAGCTCCGCCGGCACGTTCGCCCCGCCCGTGTAGTGCTGCGGCACGGCGTAACTGATGGAGTAGCCGCCGATGGCCTCGCTCCGAATGACGCCCGAACTGGCGTTGGTCATGGACAGGGACATCACTTCCGCCACGTCCAGCGTGGCCTCCACGATCCCCGATGGCACGGACGCCCAGCCCCATAGCGCCGTCACCGTGATGAGGGCACGCCGGCATCCCCAGGGCCAGTGGCGGCCCACGGCGAACAGGTCCGAGTAGGGCCAGTCGATTTGTCCGGCCACAACCCCGCTCCACGGCCGCGCGTCGATGTGGCGGGCCACGTCCCAGGCCCTGCCGTTGACCTCCACGACGAGGCCCTCCAGGGTCCAGAAATCGGCCACGGCCACGCGCTCAGGATCCAGTGCCCGGTAGCGCCGCGGCAGCACGTCGTACTCGTCGGCCATGTTGAACTGCCGCCGGGTAAACGACTCCACGGCACGGGACGCGGCATCCAGCAGGCGCTCGAACGTCCCATCCCCGGGATCGTCGCCCAGGCGCGCCGCGAGTTGCTCAGGCGTGGCGTACGGGTCGCCGAGTGCCATGGTTCACTCCTCGGCGGCGCGCCGCACGTCGGCCGCGGTGTATCCCGTCTGTCCGCTCGGCTCGAAGTCGAAGGCGTCCAGCCCCAACCCCAACTCCCGGGCCAATTCCGCGGCCTGGGGGCTCGCGAAGGGTAGCGTCACCTCCGCCTGTGTCTCGACTTCCGGCTCCTCAGCCACCGGCTCCTCGGGCGCGACCTCCTCCACAGCAGGGGCCACCGGCGCCTCCTCCAGTTTCGGCGCTTTGGGCCTCGTGAATCCGTACCGCGCCAACTTGCGCCGAATCCGGGACGCCCTCGCCTCCTGTCCCAGCCGCTCGGCTTGGGCCAAGTTCCGCAGCAGGGCGTTGCGCGTCAGGTCCTCCATCCGAACCCCCTTTCGTCGGTGCTGCTTCCCGCCCCCCGGAGGGGGCGGGTGGCAGGCTGGTTGCAGGCTTACGACTCGTCCGCGGCCTCCAGCGGCACGATTGCGTCGTCTTCGATGGTCAGGGCCGTGAAGTAGCCCGCGTAGGCGACCTGCACGCCCAGCACGCTCGGCTCCGTGACCTGGAGGGTTCCGACCCGCTGCTCGAACGCCTCGATGGCGGCCGTGCTGAAGGCAAACGCCTCGCCGGTCCCGAGGCCCGCCGACATGATGACGGGGACTCCGGAGATGGTGCCCATGACGCCCTGGCCGAAGTTGGCGGCCGTGAAGCCGGGCGAGTGGGCGTTGATGGGATTCACCGGGGCGAACAGGGGACCGAAGACGCTGAGGCGGTCGGGCGCCACTGCGATGCCGACGCGGCCTTGCCCCCGGGTGGCGGTGTACACCTGTGAGATCGCCTCCCACACCGCCGCTGCGACTGTCACCGCGGTCGGGATGACGCCGTAGCCCACTCCCGTCGTGGTGGTCGCGGCCAGCTGCGCACACAGGGCGGCCTCGGTCTGGATCGCATAGCGCGCGGCCAGATCATTGATGATGATGTCCATGATCTGGGGGCTGGAGAAGTCGATGTTTTGGCGAGAGACGTTGACGTATCCGCCGTAGGTGACGGCGTTGGCCGTCAGGCGGGTGATGAGCATCCTCTGGGAGGCCAGCTCCTCCTTCTCGTCGGCGGCGTCACCGTAGTCGCCCTGCACGAGCACCTTCGTGCCCCGGGTCACCTTGGGCCGGTGCCACGTCGCGTAGGGCATGCTCTGCGCGCCGATGAAGTTCACCAGCGGACGGGCCGCGTCGATGAAGTTGATGACGTTCCCGATGATGGGATCCGGGATGACGCCGGGGTTGTCGGGGGTGGTCTGGTGGTCGGCGACCCGGTGGAACAGCTCCAGGCGCTCCTGGGCCTGCCGGTCGCCCATGGCGGCCTTGTACGAGTCCAGTGCCCAGTGGCCGGCGGTGCGGTACTCGACATCCTGCTGCCCCACCTTGCGGACGGCCGTGATGGCCCGGTCGAAGTCCCGCATCCGGGCGTTGACCTGGTCCTTCAGGTTGGACGTGGCCTCCAGGGAGTCGAGCTGCCTGTTCAGCGACTCCATCCGGTCGCGGAGGTTGGAGAGCGTCTCCTCCTCCGACTTGTTCAGGTCGCGGTCCGCGTCGTTGGCGTTGGCGACGATGGCCTCGGCGGCAGATGCCCGCTCCTCCAGCTCCTTCTGGAGCTTGCGGATCATGCCGTCCGTGGCGTGGCCGATGCTCTTGGTGCCCATGGTGTTGCCCTCCATCTCAAGTGAACGATTCCTAGTGAATCGCACTCAGGGCATCACCATGACGCCTTAAAGCCTCCCAGAGACTCGGTGCGTGGTGCTACTCTTACTTCCCCTCCCTGACTCCTTTCGTCTTCACCGCCCACGCGATGACGGGGTCCAGAAGCATCCGGTCCAGAACCGGCGTCTCCGGCAGCGGACCATCCGCCACGATTACACCCGTCTCGCCGTCCCGGACGGCGATAACCTTCGCCCCCTCGAACGCCGGATCCTCAACCATGCCGACATGGTCCAGGAACGCGCTCTTGACCATCCGCGTCTTGGCCTCTTTGTTGAGGACCACGTCGCTCGGCTTGTTGGCCTTGTAGCCGATGGACGCCGAGATCATGTCCTCCGCGGCTAGTCGGAGTGTTTCCTCGCCGCGAACCGTCTCGGCGATCCTGATGCGGGCGAACAGGCCGCGCTCATCGCTGGGGTCGAACTCGATGACCTTGCCGACGGTGTCGCCCTTCAGGTGCTCCCGGTTGACCCGCACCCGGCCCGCCCGGGACTCCACGCCATCGAACGCGCCTGGTTCGATGACCTCGTCCCAGAACTCGCCGCGCCAGAACACCCTGGCGACCTGGCCCCACGGGACCGCGATCAGGTCGATCAGGCGCTCCTTGAAGTCGACCCCCGCGAGGACGCCGTCGCTCCGTGTCAGGATCTCGCTCACGATACCCTCCTCAACTGTACGTCGTCCTCTGGGTCCGGCTTGCTCAGCAGTTGCTCCGTCACCGGCTCCTGTGTCTCGCCGACCAACTGCTCGGCGATACGCACCTCCTCGACAGACATGATCCCGGCCTCGACCAACTTCACGTATGCCTCGGCCCGGGTCGGGAAGTCCGGACGGCTGTACTCGTCGCGGTTCAACTCGGCCCGCTGCGTGGAAGGGAGTGCCCATGCCGACAGCGCGCTCATCACACAGGTCGCCGCCGGCTTGAGGCACATCTGGTCGTGCTGGTCGCGAACCTGGCTCACGTTGGAGTACGTCATGGACTCCGAGCCGCCAGACGGCAGGCCGACCAGGAACGGCGGCACGCCCAACAGGACCGCGATGCGGGCCTCGGTGAACTGGGCGATCTCGATCATCGCCATGTCCTTGGGCGACATGGCCTCGTGTGTCTTCAGCGTCACGCCGTTGTCGAGCACGGGCGGCGTGCCGTAGTTGGCCCGCCGGGACGCCACCCACTGGTGGAGCAGATCCTGCGCGTCGTCCTCGTCCAGCTCCTCGACCGTCTCCAGCGTGTAGAGCGGCACGCCGCCGTTCTCGACGACCTTCCGGGTGTACACCTCGATGAGCCCGGCCGTGATGCGCCGCCCGCCGGCCACCTCGAGCGGGCCCTTTCCCCGGGGGCTGTCAGTGGATGAGTCGTAGCGGATGTGCAGCACCTCGTCCGTCACGTCCGTCCCACCCTGCCCGCCCAGCCTGTAGACGCGCATCCCCCCACGCATCTCCACGTGCATCATCCAGGGGGGCACAACGCGGAACGTGAGCGGGTAGCCATCGGCGCCCACGGCTACGGGCAGCACGAAGACCTCGCCCATGAAGTAGTCCCTGAACAGTTGCTTGGCGAACTCGTACCACGAGGAGTAGATGGACGGGTCCGGGTTCTCCATCCACGAGGTCTCCCCGATCACCCGACCGTGGCGGGTCCGGTACACGTCCATCGAGGCCAGCGCTGTGGCCGAGCGGTCGATACAAGCCCAGGCGATGTCCACAAGCGCGTTGAACCGGCCATTCCACCCCCAGTTCGGCGTGGACCATTCCGCCGGCCACCCGCTCCAGGGCGACGGCGCGACCAGCCCGAGGCTACGCGCCTGCACCGGATCGTACTGGAGCTCCACGCCCTCCGGGTCGCCGGGGCGGTACGTCGAGGAGCCGACCGTCCGGGGCTCGGCGTCGGTATCGTTCGAGGTCACGCCCCCATGGTTCGGCGTGCCCAGAAGCCAGGTCCAGAAGCTCACGACTCGCCTCCCTTGTAGACGTGGATCCGTGGCTTGCGCTTGAGCTCCACGCCACTGAGCGCCAGGGTAGCGGCCTTGAGCGGCGAGATGTCGATCCCGCCGGGCCGCACCCAGACCCAACCGCCCTCCTTGCCCACGTCGCGGCGGCCGGCGGCGGCCACGGCGATGTTCAGCGCCTTCTGGTCGATGTGCCGGACCCGGCCACCCTCGACCGCCGACAGGAACTCGCCGCACGCCTGCTGGTACTCCCGGGCGCTCACCTCCACCACGTCCACCCCGGCGTCCTTCAGTGGGCGGATAAACGCGCCCTCGCTGCCGGCTGGATCCACGCGGATGGGCTTCTTCTTCCGCTCGTGCAGGTCGGTCAGGTATTCCAACACCCAGGCCGTGCCCTGGCCGAACCGAGCGCAGTCCACGTAGAGGTCACCGCCAGGAAGGCGACCGGCGGACCCGACGCTGGACCAAGCACCATCCGGGGCCACGGACAACCCAAACGCGACCGAGCCGACCCTGCCCGGCGCCGGCACGGGGATCGCCAGCTCGCTCCATCGGGCCTGCGGGATGATGCCGGCGCTCCCGTCGCCACCCTCGCGGACCCCCATCCTCTCCCGCTTGAACTCGGCGATACCCTCCGGCGTGGAGCAGAGCGTCCGCATCTCATCGGCCACGAACGACTCCTCGATGCGGTATCCCAGGGAGGGGTTCACCTTGCGCCATGCCTCCACATCGTCCGGCCGGGCGTCCTGCTCGTTCTCCCATGCTCGGAGGAACAGGGCGCCGGGGTCGTCGGACTCGGCCCGCTTCAGCAGTGAGTGGAGGAACTCGGACGTAAACTGCGGGGCGCTCGAGAAGTACCAGGCGCTTGGGTTGGGTCGGGCCGACAGTGCCGGCAGGACGCTCCCGATGGTCGACACGGGCAGCTCGAACGCCTCGTCGAAGTAAATCGTGTCGGCGCTGAACCCCCGAATGGCGGATCGGGATCGTGCGAGGA
>Ga0209498_1001943_pt1 | contig 12579 bp, 9 predicted proteins | sample WalLakDeSediment_FD_184131 | JGI IMG/M metagenome (GOLD analysis project Ga0209498, IMG submission 184131) | Lake sediment microbial communities from Walker lake, Nevada to study Microbial Dark Matter (Phase II) - Walker Lake 11/02/13 Deep... | ecosystem: Environmental > Aquatic > Freshwater >...
CCGCGCTGTGTCGCCCGTCAACTCGATGCCTTCGTTAAGTTTTACAAGAATGTTGTGCATCGCCCTACAGTATACCCGACTTTCGATTTCTCGAATGTTACGCCTACGCGAGCGCGCTGCCAGTATCGAGCAACACGAATGCCGCATCAAACTTGTGACTCTCCCAGATATTTGTATAATGAGGGTATAGCCTCTTGGCGCTTTCGTCCAGGTTAGGAAGTACCCGTGGAAATTGAAGCGAAATTTATCATACAGGATACGCAAACTTACCGCGACTTGCAGATCATGGAGCACCTAGGAGTCTTCGCGATTTCAGCCGCTCGCGTGGTAGATATGCGTGACACGTATCTCGACACACCCGACCGTCAGCTCTTACGGTCTGGCTATGCCTGCCGCCAACGGGAGCAGGATGGATGCGCCGTGATCTCCTTGAAGTCGCTGCACGGCGTTGAAGGTGCTATCCATCGCCGGGAGGAGATAGAGGCGCCTCTGGCGCGGATAGAAATCCCACCAGAGCAATGGCCCGACAGCGTCGCCCGCCAGCGCGCATTGGCATCCATCGATCCACATATGCAGTTACAACCGCTCGTACACCTCGAACAGCATCGCCTGGTGCGCGATGTGCGGCATACCCAGCGCATCGTTGCCGAGCTTAGCCTCGATACCGTGAAATTGGCACGTACCGGCGACCAGCACGTTTATCATGGATTGGAAATCGAACTCAAAGGCGCCGGAACAGAATATGACCTCGCCTTACTCCTCGACAGCCTGGCACGGATGCCTGGACTAACGCCGGAGCCGCTTTCGAAATTCGAACGGGCGCTGGCAGCGCTCGATCAGCAAGATCGTGATCGCCAGGTGGCGTCCTATCCGACAGAAGACGCGCCTTCTGAGAGCGAACCCTTATCAATGCTTGATACACCCGGCCTTTGCGCCGGGGATTCTATGGCCGAGGCTGCGCGTAAAACACTGCGCTTTCATATGCTGCGTATGGTGGCGAACGAAGCCGGGACGCGCGCGGGCATCGATAGTGAGGCGTTACACGATATGCGCGTAGCGACCCGCCGGATGCGTACCGCATTCTACGTCTTCGCAGACGCCATCGACGCCAACGCGACCGCGTCCTACCTGAAGGAACTCATACGCGCCGGACGCGTCTTAGGGCGCGTCCGCGACCTGGATGTTTTCCGGGAAAAAACGGAGGCGTATTTGGGTGCATTCACCAAGAGCACGCCGCCGGATCTCACCGTGCTGATGCGCGCCTGGGATGCCGAATATGCGCGCGCGCGGGCGAAACTGCTGACATACCTCGATCATGGTCGTTACGCGCGCTTCAAAGACGCCTTTATGCACTATCTAGGCATACCCTGGCCCTCTCTGCCCACGAGAAACGCGAGACAGTCCGTTGCTGCCGTCGTCCCGGACCTGATCGCCGCACGGCTGGCCGAATTCTATGCAGCGAGAACCCGGCTCGATCAGGCCAACGCCACCTTGGATGACTACCACCAGACGCGCATCATCGCCAAGTACCTGCGCTACACGCTGGAATATTTCCGCGAGGTTTTGGGAAAAGATGGAGAAAAGGCCATCGCTGAAGTGAAAGCTCTGCAAAATCATCTGGGCGCGCTTCAGGATGCCGTCGTCGCCAGCGAAAACCTGCAAAACGTTGTGATCTGGGGAACGTGGCGGCCCCCGTCGGAAGAGCAGCTACAATGGGCTTCAAAGCCTCTCAACGCGCCTGATGTAGTCGCATATTTGGAGTTTAAACAGGCTGAGATACGCCGTTTGGTACGCACGTTCCCCGATGTTTGGGCGCGTTACGAGAGCGCCGATGACTACGTCTTCGCAGACGCCAACACTGTGCATCAAGGTCCGCATCTTACCGCGTTGATTGCCAGCGCCATAGCCGCGCTGTCATCATAATACACACATTTCATATTGATTAAGGAGAGACGTATGACACAGCACCCCAAATTCGTAATTTTGCTCGGTCCACCCGCTGCCGGAAAGGGCACACAGGCTACACGCCTGAGCGAACATCTGAACCTGCCGCACGTTGCCAGCGGCGACCTGTTCCGCTACAATCTGAAAAATGAAACGGAACTCGGTCGCCAGGCCAAAACCTATATGGATCGCGGGGCGCTCGTTCCCGACGACATCACCATTGCGATGGTGCTGGATCGCCTCAGCCGCCCCGACTGCGCGGCGGGCGCACTCCTCGACGGATTCCCGCGCACTCTGGCGCAGGCCGAGGCGTTGGACAAAGCCCTCGCGGAGAAGGGCCGAAATTGGCAGACCAATTTAGCCATCAACGGTGTGCTCAACATCATCGTGCCGGACGCCGTGCTGGTCGAACGCGTCACCGGGCGACGGCTGTGCCGCACCTGCGGCGAACCGTATCACATCAAGTTCAACCCGCCGCAGAAAGAAGGCATCTGCGACAAAGACGGCAGCGAGCTATATCAACGCGACGATGACAACGAGACTACGGTGCAAAACCGCCTCAAGGTTTACTGGGATCAGACCAGTCCCCTCATCGGATATTATCAAGACACCGGTGTGCTGGTCGATATCGACGGCAACCAAGAGATCGACGCCGTGACCGAGGCGCTCAAAGCTGCCGTCGCCACTCTATAAGGACAGCGTGTTTTCGTCAGCAGATGAAGCAGGTCGTGCAGTTTCTCCATTCGACACAAGCAAAAAATCTGCCCATCTGCTGGCGAGTCAATCTTATGTAGCCCGTAAGGAGTCTCCATGTGGGATTCCACACCAACGAGGACGCAAATTGTGCGCCACGGAGACACGGCGGCAAGATTGCCGCGGGCACAGAGGTTTTTTAGAATCCTCTCCGTGTCCTCTGTGTCTCTGTGGTAATTTTTTAAGGGAGAAGCCATGTTGGAAAAGGTAGACCTGGGGCAAAAGCTGCGCAAAAAAGCCTACAAAGCGCAACGACCCGAACTGCAACGACGCCTCTATAAGCTACAACGGACTTGTATGGATGCCGGCTTGCCGGTGATTGTGGTCTTTGAAGGGTGGGATGCAGCAGGCAAGACGGCTGCGCAAAAGACGCTGACGCAACACCTCGATCCCCATGGCCTGATCATCCATGATATTCAGCCGCCCCGCACTTACGAGACGCTGATGCCGTGGCTTTGGCGCTTCTGGCTCAAGATTCCGCGCTACGGCGAAATAGCCGTCTTATACCACAGTTGGTACGAGCGGGTTTTGCGGGAGCGCGTCGAAGATGGCCTCTCCAGACAAAGCCTATCGAAAGCCTTCCGCGACATTGTTAATTTCGAGCAAACGCTGGCCGATGATGGCTATATTCTCAATAAGCTGTTCTTCCACCTCAGCCAAGACGAACATGCGCGCCGCCTTAACGAGCTACAACACGATCCCCTCTCCGCTTGGCGCGTCCAGCCGAAACACTGGGAGCGTCACAACCGCTACGGACAGTACGTCACGGCCATCGAAGAGATGCTCAAACGCACCAGCACACCCGGCGCGCCGTGGACCGTCATCCCGGCGACGGATTTTCGGTGGGCGCGCGTTGCGGTCTTGGAGACGGTCGTCACGCGGATAGAACGGGCGCTCGAGCGGCGCGGCGTGTCCTTACCCCCGCCAGACACCTTCCCCAACGAGAAACCAGCACCAGCGCACGCACCGAATACGACCGCGCCTGCGAGCAATGGAGAGGAATAGCTATGTTACAGGCCATCGATTTGAACCACAGCTTACCCCGTAAGGTCTACAAGAAAGAACTGTTGCGTGCGCAGTTACAACTACGCCAGTTGGCTTACCAGCTCTACCTGAGCAAACGCTCACTGGTGGTGATCTACGAAGGCTTGGAGGAGGCCGGCAAGAGCGGCGTCATCAAGCGTGTAATCCAACAACTGGACCCGCGTGGCTACGAGGTATACACCATTGACTCGTCCGGGGATGACGAGCGCGCCCATCATTACTTATGGCGCTTTTGGCGTTGCCTGATCCCGCCTGATAAGAAGCAAATCCTGATCTTCAACCGCAGTTGGTACGGGCGGGTACTGGATGAGCGTGTTGAAAAAGTCCACCCCACGAGTGTATGGCGGCGCGCATACCGCGAAATCAACGAATTCGAGCGCCAACTGGTGGACTTTGGCATCATCATTGCCAAGTTCTGGTTGCACATCAGCCTAGAGGAACAGCTTCGGCGACTTGAAACGCGCGCCAGGAAGAAAGACAAAACCTGGCAGCTTGACTACGAACCTAAGGAGCAGCGCGCCAAATGGGAGCTTTACGAGGAGGTCGTCGAAGATATGTTACTGCGCACCAGCACCGTTCCTGCGCCGTGGACCATCATCGAGAGCGACGACAAGTATTATGCGCGCGTCAAAACTTTACAAACGTTGGTTGGACAGCTAACCAGGGCGCTCAATTACCAACCTGAGGATTTGTTAGAGAGTCTCCAAATACCCGTCGAGGAAGTCAGCAAGGGGCCATCAGTCGCCGACATTCCAGATACCACGATGGGCGATCATCCATAACTGCGAATTGATCTCCTCTTCGTTTTTCCCCGGAACGACCCTTTCGTAATCCCCTTCCGGCATCAGCACACGCGACTGCACGTTGTCACGCAGATGCATTTGCAGGATGTGATCGCGCAGCGCGGCGCGTATCTGCGGGTCTTCGATCGGAAAGAGCGTCTCCACACGGCGGTTGAGGTTGCGCGGCATCAGGTCGGCGCTGCCCAAAAGGACTTCTTCGTCACCATCGTTATGGAAGTAGAAGATGCGCGGGTGTTCGAGGAAGCGCCCTACGATCGACGTCACACGGATGTTGTCGCTGATTCCGGGTACGCCGGGACGCAAACAGCAAATACCGCGCACCTGTAAATCGATCTTCACGCCGGCCTGGGACGCTTTGTATAGAGCCACAATACACGCTTTATCCACAAGTTGGTTCATCTTAAACACCAGGTAGCCGTTGCCTTTCTTCTCATGGATTTTGACCTCGCGCTCAATGCGCTCAAGGATGCCCTGACGCATCGCACCCGGCGCGACGAGCAGCTTACGATATCCATCCAGGCGCGAATAGCCCGTCAATGAGTTGAACAAATCGGCGACATCGGCGGCGATTTCCGGATCAGACGTAAAGTAGCCTAAATCTGTGTAGATACGGGCAGTCACAGCGTTATAATTGCCCGTCCCCAGATGCACGTAGAACTTCATCCCATCCGGTTCGCGGCGCACGACCATACACAGCTTGGCGTGCGTCTTCAATCCTACCAGGCCATAGATCACGTGCACGCCTGCGCGCTCCAGGGCGCGGGCCCAGATAATATTGTTCTCTTCGTCGAAGCGAGCTTTGAGCTCCACCAGCACCGCCACCTGCTTGCCGTACTCACGCGCTTTGAGTAGCGCATCGACGACCGGCGCGTTTGTCCCCACGCGATACAACGTCTGCTTGATCGCCAACACCTGCGGATCGCGCGCCGCCTGCTGCAAAAAGTCCACCACCGGCGCGAAGCTGTCGTAAGGGTGATATAAAAGGATATTCCCGCGGCGGCGGATGGCGGCAAAGATGCTTTCATCGCCAGCAAAGGCGCGCGGTATGTTCGGGACAAACGGCGTGTCCTTCAAATCCAGGCGATCTACGGCGGTCAGTTCCATGGTGTCCGCCAGGCCGATCGGGCCGTCGGCTGTGTAGACCAGGTATGGGGGGATCTCGAGGTTTTTGGACAGGATGTTGCGAATGCTCTTAGGCATGTGCTTATCAACTTCGAGCCGCACCACCGACCCAAACTGCCGTCGCTCGACACTCTCTTCGATGGTCTCCAGGAGATCAGATGCCTCGTCTTCCTCGATCTCCAGGTCTGCATCGCGCGTCACACGGAAGGGATAAGCCGCCACGATTTGCACGCCCGCGAAAAGCAGGTCCAGGTTAGCAATGACGACTTCCTCGATCCACACGAAGTTCGTATCGACGACGGTTTTCAAGCCTAGCGGATCGTAATTGTCGGCCTTTTCCTCGGTCGGGATACGCAACAAGCGCGGAAATAGCGAGGGGATCTTCAAGCGAGCGAATAACTCTCCGTGCACCGGGTCGCGCACTACGACCGCCAGGTTCATGCTGAGGTTGGAGATGTGCGGGAAAGGGTGCCCCGGATCGAATGCCAGCGGCGTCAGCACGGGGAAGATCTCTTGCTCGAAGTACCGGCGCAGCAACTTGCGCTGTTTGCCCTTGAGATCGGCGTAGCTCAGGATATGAATGCCCTCGGCATCGAGTTTGGGTAGCAGGTCGGTCTGCCAACAGTTCATCTGGGTGGTTAGAGGCGGCAGGATTTCGCGGCGGATGGCATCCAACTGCTCGGCCGGCGTCATACCGTCGGGCGGCGTTTCCTGCACACCGGCCAGTAACTGCTTGTACAACCCGGAAACGCGGATCATGAAAAATTCGTCGAGGTTATTGGAATAAATAGAGAGGAACTTCACGCGCTCCAGCAGCGGGTGCCGCTCGTCCAGCGCCTCTTCCAACACCCGCAGGTTCAACTGGAGAAAACTCAACTCCCGGTTGAAGTAAAGTGTCGGATTGTCCCAGTCGATAGTTTTCACCACGTCGGATTTTTCTTTGGCTTGTTTCTCGGGTTTCTTTTTTGACATACAGGCTCCCTTCTTTATATGTCTTTCATTGTAGCATACACTACCGAAGAAGACAAATATCATACGCTTGCCAAGATGATGCCTTATGCTATAATTTCACTCGTAAGCGCGGGTGTAGTTCAGTGGTAGAACGCATGCTTCCCAAGCCTGATGTCAGGGGTTCGAGTCCCCTCACCCGCTTTTTTCCTCCCGTTGGTCTATGGATTCAGGACCGTTGCTTTGGAGCGCGTCTTCTGCAATTCCGTCGCTACGGGTCGTCGCTCTAATATTTCCAGGGAAAGTTCCACGAGCTCTTGCGCTTCTTCCGGCGCCATCGTCCCCACCGTCACCATATCGCACTCGCGGATGGCGTTCCACACAAATGTCATCGCCTGATAAGGTCGTATCTGTCCGGCTGCCATTGTCTTGATCGTCATCACGGGTTTCTGTGCGTTCTGGATGATGCGTCCCACCCAATCGACCTCAAGCTGCATCAAGTAGCCCGTCAGGTTGAAGGGTTGAATGTACGTTTCAACATCCAAGCCCGTCTCGTCAGTATAGATCACCGTTTCCGGGATGTGCGTGCTCAATCCAGGGATCATGCCGCGCTCGCGGATCAGGCGACAAATGACGTCCATTTGCCGTATCTCGCGCGTGCATTTATCGACCAGCACATCGGTGGTGCTGGTATGCGGCATGCTGATCGTCACGCCCTTCCGTACTTCCTCATCCAGAATGCGCTCGCACGCGCTGATGTCGAATCCATCGAAAGGCGTGCGCTTGTTCGTCGGAAAGCTCGGCGTCTCGACGATGATGATCTTACGCCCGACGCGCTGCTCGGCCTCCTGAATCGCCTCGTACATACACGTCGTCGTGTGCGGGCACATAATGGTGTCCACCCCGGCCTGCAAGAAGACGGCAATGATGTCGGCAATGGACTTCGGATTGGTGACGATGCGTTCCACCGAGCGGCTTTTAGCTGCAGTGCAGTGGGTGTAACCCAAAAACCAGTTCGTGCCTATGATCATTCTGGATACAGACACCCCGCCAACGTTCGTTCTAGGAAATTCTGTCATCGATTGAGCCTCCGTGAGTTATGAATTCGTCGCACTTATCCAGCGCGGCTTCTTGAACGCCACACAATTGCCCCGATAGATGTGCATTACCCCTCGGTAAGAGCGCGAAAGATGACCCGCGCCAGGGTATCGGCATCTAAGGGCTTGTGAACCACATCGAAGAAGCCGGCGCTCTTCAACGTTTGCACGCTGACTTGCGTCGTGTAGCCGGTAATCGCCAGTACCTTGCAGGACGGAGCCAGCCGCTTGAGTTCGTGCAGCAACGTCTCCCCACCCATCTCCGGCATGACGAGATCGGTAATCACCATCGCGATCTCAGGGGTAGTATGGAATACCGTCAACGCCTCGCGCCCGTTTGGCGCGGTCAGCACGCGATAGCCCAAGTCCTCCAATATGCCGCGCCCCGCTTCTCGCAGATGGGCATTGTCCTCCACCAACAGGATCGCTTCCCCACAGCCCAAGGGTGCGGCCGGTGTTTCTTCCGCAGCCTCTACGACCTCTGCACCAGACACCGGCAAATAGATGCGGAACGTCGTCCCCTGCCCTACCTCCGTCTCCACCCCAATATAGCCCTCGTGCAAACGCACTATGCCATAAACCTGCGCCAGCCCCAGGCCAACGCCTTTCCCCACCTCTTTAGTAGTGAAGAACGGTTCGAACAAGTGCGCGCGCACGGTATCTGTCATACCGATACCGGTATCTGCAACACTCAAACAGACCCATTCCAGGGGAGGTGCGCCGGTCTGTAGGTTCTCAAAGACGTCTGCCATTTCCGGCAAGGGTAGCGACTCGTTGGGGCTTAGCTGTACCTGCTGCAAGCCGATGCGAATCACGCCGCCCGCCGGCATAGCGTCGCGCGCATTGAGGGCCAGGTTGGTCAGCGCCTGCTGGATGCGCCCAGCATCGGCCTCAACGGTGAACTTCCCCGGCCCTACTTCCAGCGCAACGTGAATGTTTTCCGGAATGATGCGACGAAGGATCGTGCATACATCATCAACGAAGACGGCGAGATCCAACGACTTGCGCTCGATCAACGAACGGCTGCTGAAATCGAGGATCTGTTGCACCAGGTCGGTGGCTTTGCGCGCTTCTCCAATCACGATCTCCAAATACGACGCGAGCGTAGAGGACAAAGCCGGATTGCGCAAGCCTAACTGCGCATAGAGGATGATGGTCGTCAGCAGGTTGCGGAAATCGTGAGCGATACCCGCGGCCAGTTGGCCGATGGCCGCTAAGCGTTCATGGCGGCGCAGGCGTTCCTCCATCTCTTTGCGCTCGGTGATGTCGCGCACGATGGCAATCGCCAGGTCACGCTCCCCCACCCGCAGCGGTGACGTGGTCACTTCAACCGGCACGCGTGTGCCATCCTTGCGTGTGTCGATAATTTCAAAAGGCTGACCGCTACGGTGCACCAACTCATCTCTGACAATCTGCCCCAAGACACCTCGATACTCAGGCGCTTGGAGATCTGGTACAGTCATCTGCAACAGCTCTTCGCGGGTGTAACCAAGCATATCGCACGCGCGCTGGTTAACATCAATGACAGCGTCGTCGACGTTCTGAATGAAAATGGCGTCACTGGCCTGATCGAACAACGCGTGGAAATAAGCCTCACTATCCCGCAGCGCGGCTTCGGTCTGTTGGCGCGTAGCCAATTCTTGCTGCAGCGCCTGGTAGAGTCGCGCATTTTCAAATGCTATAGCGGCGTGGTAGGTGAAGAGACGCAACGTAGCAGCGTGCGCTGGCGTGAAGAAATCCGGCTTCGCACTGTCGATATTCAAAAAACCAATCACCGTCCCACGCGCAACAATCGGCGCGCCTACATACGATCGCAGCCAGGCAACTTCGGGTGCGTGAACCCAGCCGGGATATAACTCCGTATCAGGAATCACCAACGGCTCGCCGGTTTCGGCCATGTGGCGCAGATTTGCAGCCTCACGCAAGTCGAAAACGGCGCTTGCGGCAAAGGTCTCCGCACCAAAACGCTCATAACCGCGCGCCCGCACGACGCGCGACCGCTGGTTTTCGTCAATGAGCATCACATTGGCTGCGTCCCCAGGGATCACGCGCCGCACTTGTTCTAGCAAACGCTCCAGCACCTCGTCTGGATCCAGAGAACGGCTAAGGATGGCCGCAGCCTCGGCCAGCGCCTGCGACAAATCGCGTTCCTGCTGCAACTCGTTCTGGGACCGCACCCGTGCAGTGATGTCGCCATAGGTGACGGCCACGCCATAGCCATCCAGCGGAATGGGAGCGGCGGTCACATTGATCCAGGTGGTTTCGCCTTTATCTTTGACGATGCCCATTTCGACATTCTCGACCAGCCGATTTTCACGCAGTGCGCGCACGCTGGCGTACTCGTCGTCTGGCATAGGCGTGCCATCTAGACGAATGATACGCCATTCAGGCCCATCGATTGTGCGTTCGCTATGTTGGGAGACCGGCAAACCTAGCAATCGTTCGGAAGCCCGGTTAGCTTCGAGGATACGCCCACACGCATCGCTGACGGTGATGCCGAGGGGGAAGGATTCGAAGAGGACCCGGTATTTCTCCAAGCTGATGCGCAGCGCCTCTTCAGTTTCTGCAGACTGCAATTCGGCGACACGTTGGCGTAACGCCTGCACTTCCTCTAGCAATTGCTCACGGGTTTTATCCTCATCGGTCATCATGCGCCTCCTGCAACGTGGGCCTTGGTATTCGAGAATACGACGCCAAACCACCAACCTGGCCTAACTCCTATGATAGTCCAATGTAGCGTTTTGTCGAGAAACCCACCGAGCACACCAGTACTAGATTGGATTTGCATTCTCCACCGGCTAAGTTATACTTGAACCCATCCACCAAAATTCTCACGCAACGCGCACAAATCAGGCGACAAGGCTCTGTTTGGCTCCGGTTTTTCTAGGTTAATCACTGAAGTTTGGTGTTCATTGACAGGTATCCATATCAGGCTAAGCGATGGATGTAAGGGATCTCTCCGAACACACCACTTGGCTCAATCAAGCGCCGGTGGACTATGAACTGTGCCTCAGCCTGGGGTGGCTGTGCAAACTGCGCTGGATCGCGGGCACGGGAGTCATCCTGGCAACGTGGTTGGCGCGGTTCGGATTAGGGCTGGGCCTGGCCATCCGACCGTTGACTCTCGTGGGCGTCGGAATTCTGGGCTACAACGTGCTGTTCCTCCGCTGGCTAAACCGTCTGACGTGCGACTTAAGCGGCGCAAATGTCGGCGCACGCGCGCAATCACGCGCGCAGATCGCCGCCGACTGGATCGCTATCACCCTGCTCATCCACTACTCCGGCGGGATCGAAAGCCCGGCCATCTTGTACTTCTTCTTCCACATCATCCTGGCGACGATCTTGCTCTCCGGACGCGAAGCCTATCTTTTCGCCGGATTGGCCATCGCCTTGATGGTGGGTCTGGCAGAACTGGAATATGCCGGATGGATTCCACACGTCCCCATTGAGGGCCTGCTGCCCACCCGGCTGTACGATCAACCGCTTTACGTGAGTAGTGCGTTGTTCTTCTTTACCAGCGCAGTCATAGGGTCCGTCTATTTAGCAACCCGCACCACCAGCCGCCTCCGCACACGGGAAGATGAAATCATCGCCCTGGGACGAGACTTGCAGCACGCCTACAACCGTTTGCATACACTTTACGCCAGCGCCCAGGCCGTCAACTCAACATTGGAACTTCAGGAGGTCCTCGACCGATTAACGCGCAGCACGGCCGAGGTTATGGGGGTAAAAGCATGCACGATCCGGCTGTTAGAAGCTGGTGGACAAAGCCTATGCCTCGCCAGCACCTACGGCCTGCGCGACGCGTATTTCCAGAAGGGCTGCCTGTTGGTGGATCAAAATCCGCTGGTACGCGAAGTTCTTGCGGGTAAGGTCGTTGCCGTGGACGACGTCGCCGCCGACACACGGCTGCAATACCCCGCCGAGGCGCTGGCCGAAGGCATCCACGCTATGTTGACCGCACCGCTGATCGGGCACAGCGGGCCGCTCGGTATCATTCGCGTGTATTGCGAGAAGCGTCACTGCTTCGACGAAGATGATGAGGCATATCTTGCCACCGTCGCCAACCACGGCAGCATCGCCATCGAAAATGCGCTGGCCTACGCCGCACTACAAAACCTCGACGAAGCCAAGCGCAAATTTGTCCTGACCGTGACGCACGAACTGCGCTCCCCCGTGGGCGTGGTGCGCAGTCTGCTGCGAACGCTAACCGGCGGCTATGCCGGCACGCTTACCGACGTGCAGGCAGACATGCTCGATCGTGCGCTGCGGCGCATCGACTTCCTGCAGACGCTCATCGACGACCTGCTCGACCTGGCGGCGAGCAAGACCGGGCTGCGCCTTGACGAGCCGCCGCAGCCGGTCGATCTGGTTCCCATTGTGGCGCAGGTGGTGGAACGTCACACCATCCCGGCGGACGAGAAACACATCACCCTGACGTTGGAGACATCCGCCGTCCCCCTGATGACGGTCGGGGTTGGCGGGCAATTCGACCGGGCGTTCAACAACCTGGTGGTGAACGCCATCAAATATACGCCGCAGGGCGGTCGGGTGGCAGTACGTTTGCAAGCCGTGGAGGGTCAAGCGCAGCTTACCGTCAGCGACACCGGCATTGGAATCCCCGAGGAAGCGCAGGCACACCTGTTCGAGGAGTTTTACCGTGCGCCTAACGCCAAAGCGCAGATCAAAGAGGGGACCGGCCTGGGCCTGATCATTGCGAAGGACATCCTCACTCGTTACGGCTGCATGATCCGGCTCAAGAGCACCGTGGGCCAGGGCACAACATTTATCGTCACGTGCCCGCTAACCCCATAGAATCTCTGCGGACTCTGCGCTCTCTGCGGTGCACTATGTTTCGGGGGCGTTTC
>Ga0209498_1001944_pt1 | contig 12574 bp, 10 predicted proteins | sample WalLakDeSediment_FD_184131 | JGI IMG/M metagenome (GOLD analysis project Ga0209498, IMG submission 184131) | Lake sediment microbial communities from Walker lake, Nevada to study Microbial Dark Matter (Phase II) - Walker Lake 11/02/13 Deep... | ecosystem: Environmental > Aquatic > Freshwater >...
CTCCGCCTCCGGCTCGATCTCAAGCTCGGGCTCAGTATCTGGTTCCGGCGGAAGAAAGATGAGGTCGGGCTCTGGCTCGGGTTCGGGTTCGGTCTCCGCTTCGGACTCGGGTTCGGGCCGTGGCTCCGGCTCGAATTCGGGCTCGAAAACGGACTCGAATGCCGACGCAACCTCTCCCAACGGGGCGACCGCTTCTGGCAGTCGGGAATCGTCGAGCTCCGCCTCGGTGGCGAATTCGAGGAGGCCCGCGGAGAACAGTCCATACAGGATGCGCGCGACCTCGAAGTCGGTCCGGTTGGTCGCGCGAGCGAGCTCGGCCACGGAACGCGTGCCGTCAACGAGGAGGAGCAGGCTCCACTCCACCGGCTTCAAGGAGATCTCGAACGTGCCTTCCCCCGGTGCCGTCGCCATCTTGAAGATGACGTCCATCGACGGGACCTTCTTCTTGATGCGAGCCCACTCGTCGAGTCTGCGGCTGCCCTCCATGATCACGTTCTCGATCGAGACCGTCAGGCCGATGTCCTCGTCCACGACCTCGGGCAGCAGCTCGAAGTCGAACTCGCCGCTCTCCCAGCGCATCAGATCGAAGATCGTGTCCTGGATCTGCTCCTGAACGAACGCTTCGAGCACCTTCTCGGTGATGTAGCCCTCATCGACCAGCACCTGCCCGAGGCGGCGACCCCCCTCAGGCTCGGAGGCCCTCAGGACGAGCGCCTTCTCCAGCGCACTCGGTGTGATCTTGCGGGCGGCCACAAGCCGCTCCCCCAGGGGCTCGTGGTGCCAGTTCGACTGGGCGAAGAAGACCTCGCCGTCCCGAAACCACACAGCACCCGTCGCGTCCCCGCCTCCGGATATGCGCAGCACACCCGTCTTCCGGCTGAAGGTGATCAGCTGGAAGACATCCGGAAGACTGAAGTCCTTGAGACTGCCTCTGAGGGCCATCGGACTCGTCGGTACCCTTCCCGGCCACATCCCGTGGCCGTACGTCTACTAGCGCAGTATCTCAGCGATGGTATCGGCTGCTGCCTTCATGTCGTACAGCACGAGACCGAGCTTTGCCTCTTTTCGCGCGAGAACCGTCAGCACAGCTCTTCCGCCGGCGGCCACGAGCAGGACATAGCCCTCCGCGCCCTCGATGAACACCTGGGTGAGCTGTCCGCGTCCGAGCTCGGCAGCGGCCCGCTCGCCCAGGGCGAGTATCGCCGCGGACATGGCTCCCACACGGTCCTCCTGCATCCCCTGAGGCAGAGCCGAAGCGATAATGAAGCCGTCCAGACTCACGAGTGCCGAGGCCTCGACGTCGAAGGACTCCTGCATGAGCTGGTCGAGCGCGTCGGCCAATCGCCGTTCGCGGCTCGGAGCGGCAGGTGTCGCCGGCTCGGGCTCAGGCTGCACCGCCTCGACAGGCGGTTCTGCGACATCAGCGGGAGGTGCTGCAGCGGGTTGCGGTGTCGGAACCGCGGGCGGTGGAGCAGCGGCAGACGTGGCGGGTTGCACTACCTCGGGGACGATGACCGGCGCCACGACCTCGTCCTCGGTCTCATCGAGCATCTCATCGTCGATATCGTCGATCAGATACTTGTCGATTCCCTCATCAGCCACGGCTGATGACACCTCCCCTGCTCCATGATGCCGTCATGTCAGACATCGGCAACTCCGGGCTGACACTCGATTGCCCGGTGCCAGTCTCTCACGAAGTCCCGTACGCGTACAACACAGACAAGCCCATACGCTGCGAGAACGCGAGTTCACACCACGACGCGCATGATCTCCTCGATCGAGGTAAACCCCAGCAGCACCTTCTCGAACCCGTCGTCTCTCAGCGTCTTCATGCCCTCGGCAACAGCCTGGGCCTTCAGCTCGTCGGTCGACGCATTCTCGACGGTCATCCGCTCCATGGTCTCCGACATCGTGAGCACCTCGTGGACACCCATCCGGCCGCGATAGCCGATATCGTTGCACTTGCGGCAGCCGGTCGCGCGGAATAGCTTCGGCGGATCGCCTTTCTCGAAGGGAAAGCCGACACGGAGAAGTGCGTCTTCCTCGGGAACGTACTGCTCCTTGCAGTCCGGACAGAGCCGCCTTGCCAAGCGCTGGGCGAGCACGCACGTGATCGCCGATGCGGTGAGGAACGGCTCGATGCCCATCTCGGTGAGGCGGGTGACCGCCGAGGGCGCATCGTTCGTGTGCAGGGTCGAAAGGACGAGGTGCCCCGTGAGCGCGGCCTCGATCGCAATCGTGCCGGTATCCGTGTCACGAATCTCGCCGATCATCACGGTGTCAGGGTCCTGCCTGAGGATAGAGCGCAGAGCGGTCGCAAATGAGAGGCCCGCCTTCTCATGTACCTGCACCTGTGACAACCCGTTCAACCGGTACTCGACCGGATCCTCGACGGTGATGAGGTTCGTTCGCACGTCGTTCGTGCGGTTGATCGCAGCGTAGAGCGTTGTCGACTTGCCCGAACCGGTCGGACCGGTGACGAGGATGGCACCGTACGGCAGCGACAGCGCATGGAGCAGACGTTCGAGCGGCTGTTCGAGGAAGCCGAGATCCTCGAGGGACATCATGATCGAGTCCTTGCGTAGCAACCGGAGTACCGCCAGCTCACCGTGCACGAGCGGCAGCACGGCGACCCGGAAGTCGACCGCTTTCCCGTCGAGGACGACACCGAAGCGCCCGTCCTGGGGGATGCGCTTCTCCGCGATATCCATTCCCGACGATATCTTGAGCCGGCTGATGAGCTGGCGCTGCATCTTCTTCGGGCTCCGGAAGACCTCCTGGCATACTCCGTCGACCCGGAATCGGACCCGCAACTCGTGCTCGTGCGGCTCGATGTAGATGTCGCCGGCGCCCTGCCGGATCCCTTCTGTCACGATGAGGTTCATGAGCTTGGCGACCGGCGCGCTTTGGTCATCGAGGTCCTCTTCCGACTGATCGTCCGCGCTCGACACGGCGTCTTCCAGATCGCCCACCATGTCGTCGACGTTCGCCCCGGCAGCCGCGAACTTGTCGATGGCATGATGCAGGTCGCTCTCGGTGGCAACCACCGGACGAACCTCGTAGCCGGTCACGATCCGCAGATCGTCGATCGCGATCAGGTTCGCCGGATCCGACATGGCCAGGAGCAGCTCGTCGTCCTCGATCTTGATGGGCAGCACGTTGTGGCGTCGCGCGAGGTCGGAGGAGAGGCGTATCGCGGCATCCGGATCGATGTCGTAACCGCCCAGATCAACGTAGTCCAGACCCATGCGCTGCGCGATCGCTTTGGCGACAGACGTCTCGGACGCGTGACCGAGATCGTCCAGCGCGGTGATGAGGGTCTTGTTGGTGGTCGACGCGGCCTCGAGGCCCTCGGCGAGCTGCTCCTGAGTGATGACACCCTCGTCGACAAGGAGGCGTCCCAGCCGCCTGCTGCTGCTGGCCGCACTCATTCGCTCTCACCTCGCGCCCGTCCGGCCTGAGACGCGAGCGCCTCCTCGGCAGCCTGACGCATGACGTCGCGAGGGGCGCTGCCGCCGGCTTCTTCGCACCAGATCTCGAGTGCCGTGGCTCCCTGGGCCACCAGCATCCCGAGACCGTCCACCGCAGTCGCACCGACCGCACGTGCCGCGGCAACCAGGGCGGTGGGCTCAGCGCGATAGATCATGTCCGCGATGACCTGACCCCGATGGAGCCACGCTGACGGAACCGGCGGCGGGTCTTCGGGCCTCATCCCCAGCGACGTGGCGTTGATGACGAGATCGGCCTCGCGCACGACACCACCTACATCATCATCGAGCTGCGCGGTCTCCACCGAGGTCTCGCGGGCGTGCGGGCGAACGCGATCGGCAAGCATCTCCGCGTTTCCCGGCGTGCGGTTGAGGATGACCACACGACCTGCCTTGCCGAGCACGAGAGACACCAGCGCGGAGCCGGCAGCGCCTCCCGCACCCACAACTACGACCGTCCTTCCGGTGACATCGAACCCGAGCTCCGACGCGAGCGAGTCCACGAGGCCTCGGCCGTCGGTGTTGTAGCCGATGAGCCGCCCGTCGACACAGTGCACCGTATTGACCGCCCCGGCCATCTGGGCGAGCATCGCCACCTCGTCGCAGTAATCGAGCATGGCCTGCTTGTAGGGCATCGTGACGTTGAACCCGACGAAGGGAAGCACACGGATCGCACTGATCACCCTGCAGAGGGCTGCCTCATCGGCCACCGGCAGGGGGATGTACACGAGATCGACGTCCATCGCCCGGTAGGCGGCATTGTGCATCGCCGGTGAGAGGCTCTGTTCGACCGGCCAGCCGATGATCCCGGCCAGCTGCGTCCTCCCTGTGATGCGAACGCCCATCCCTGTGCTCCCTGGTTGCGGGTGTTGTCGGGTCCCACACTCTGCCCTGTGCTTACGCGAGCGGCCTGCGGTCCCCCAGCACGTGCCGCTCGATCCTCCTGAGCAACAGTGTATGCGGAAGGTCCGACTTCGACTGCGGTTCCACGAGCACCGTCGTCATGCCGAGAAGGTTGCCACCTAGTACATCGGTAAACATCTGGTCGCCAATGACCGCCGCCTGCCCCGGCGTGCCGCCGAGCACGCTCAGACCCTTGCGGAATGCCGAGGGAAAGGGCTTCAGCGCCTTGGCGACGATCGGCAGGCCGATGTCGTCCGCCACAGCCGCGACATGCGCATGCCAGTTGTTCGAGACCAGGCATGCCGCCATCCCCTCAACGGGAAGCCTCGCGACCCACGCACGAACCTCAGCGGGGAGCGCGCTCGTGTCACGCGGCATGAGCGTGTTGTCCAGGTCGATCAGAAGATGTCGCACGCCATTGCGCCTGAGTCCCGCAAGATCGATCGCCGTCACGCTCGTGTAGTACAGGTCGGGTGCGAACATGCTGACAGTGGCCCCTTCGCGCTCTCAGTGATCGTGGTCATGATCGTGCTCGTCGTGGATGCCGAGGTGCTCCATCTCCTCGTCGATCTCGGCCAGACGTGACTCGACGTACGTCACGCGCTGGTCCTCCCCGGCATTCTGGAGGATTGCGCGGACCGATGCATACCCGTCGTGCTGCTGAACGAGGTCCAGCCAGACGATGTCCTCGCCGAGTGCTGCCTCCGCCTGCGCCACAGCAGCCGCCTCGTCATCGGCGAAGAGCGCAAGCAGCTGCGCGTGGTTCACGCGCAGCAGCCCCGATTGCGGGTTGTTCTCCACCCCACGGGCGGCGAGATCAAGTCCTTCCTCGACTTCACCCCTTTGGGTAAGCACCCAGGCCGCCACGTAGTACGGCTGCGTGAGCTGCGGGTCGAGCATGACGGCCATGTTGAGCGTGGGCATCATGTAGACCTGCTCGTCGAGTGAGGTCTCCCCATAGTACTCGTGGAACAGGCCATCAAGGCGGTTCCAGAGCACCGCCGCTGCGTACGTACGTACCCCCGTGAGGTAGGCGAAACCGGCGCGCTCGATCGACTGACCCGTGCCGCTCTTCTCGGTCACCGGCACGAGGGCGTCCGTAGCCGCCTGGCCGATGAGAGCCACCGCCAGCATGACCACGACGAGCAGAAGCGCGAGACGTCCAGAGTTCGTGAGCCCGTCCATCAGAGGTCCCGCCTTGAGAACCCGAGCGCGCCGAGCAGCACGAGCGCGGCCACCCAACCGGTGAATACCAGCGCCATCATCGCGAGGTATGCGGGAGAGACCCCGGACCCGTGCGAGACCGGCGCGATGATGTTGAATGCGTCTAGAGACGGATACACGTACCACAGCGGGTTCTCGGGCCCGCCCAGCAGATCGGCGCGCACGTGAGCGACGAACAGGAAGGCGAGCGCACCGACCGCCACTATGACGGGAATCGCGACGGTGGAGATCGCAACGCAAAGGGCGGCGAGTACTGCGGCTTCCATCCAGATGGCCAGCACGCCCTGCCAGAGAAGCCACATCGGCACGCTATAGACCACCCAGCCAACTCCGAAGATGATGGCTCCGAACGCGACCATCGCGGCGCCGAGCGTGAGCGCGATACCCATCCAGGTGCCCAGCACGTACTCCCATCGCCGGACGTCACGAGCGAGCACGCTGTAGAGGGTGCGGCGCTCGATCTCTCCCGGAATACGGGCAACCGAGAGCACGAGGGTGACAATCATCGCTGCGACATATGTCATTGCGAGCGCGATCTCGCGGTACACGGCTCCGGCGACCCCGACACCGTAGCTCGGCAACATGGGTATGACGGCGGCCAGCACGAGTGCGAAGAGCGCGACGACCCACACGATCCGGCGGCGGATGGCATCGGAGACGACGGCGCGAGCGATGGCGAAGACCCGGTTCATCACGCCACCCCCTTCGCCGCATCCGCGTCGTGCGGTTGTTCGAGCATGTGAGCGAAGTACTCCTCGAGCGACTGCCGCTTGGGAACGACAGCCTCGATCGCCCACCCGTTGTCATCGAGGATATCGACGACGGCGCGCACCGCCGAGTCCGGCACGGAGAAGACCCACACCCCGCCCGACACGGCCACGTCCTCCATCAGGCTCTGGACATCGGCCGGAAGAGCGGGCGCGTCTCCGCGAGCCCGTATCGACGTGCGGCCCGCCACGTTAAGCAGGTCGTCGATCGCGCCCTCGGCAGCTACTATGCCGCGATTGAGTATCGTGACCTCGTCGCAGACCGCCTCGACCTCGGAGAGCTGATGCGACGAGAGCAGTACGGTCGTGCCCCCCTCGGCCAGGCTCATCATGATGTTGCGAACGTCACGCTGACCGACCGGGTCGAGACCGGAGGCGGGCTCGTCGAGGACCACGACCTCGGGGGATGCCACGAGCGCCTGCGCGATGCCGACACGCTGGAGCATCCCGCGGGAGAACGTGCCGAGCCGTGCGGTTCCCCTGCCCTCGAGCCCCACCCGTGCGAGGAGCTCCCCCGCGCGAGCGGACACGTCGGCCGGCGCCATGCCGGAGAGGCGACCGTGGAGCATCAGGAGCTCGGTCGCGGTCAGAAGTGGCGAGAAGTACGGCTGCTCGGGCAGGAAGCCGACCCGGGCACGCACGGCGGGGCCGGCCGGCTCGCCGAGGATCTCGAAGGTCCCGCCGGACGGACGCACCAGGCCGAGCAGCATCTTGAGCGTGGTCGTCTTTCCGGCACCGTTAGGGCCGAGCAGTCCGTGGATGGAACCCGCGGTGACGGTTAGACTCACGTCCGAGACGGCGGTGAAACCCCCCGCCTTCCCGTACCGCTTCTGGGCCCCCTCGATCCGGATCGCGGGCGTGTTCGTCATCTCTCCCATGGCTACTGTCCGAATACCTCCTTCGAGAGTTCCTTGGCGCGCAAGAACTCCTGGTATGTCTCTGTGAACGTGTGCGAGCCGTCCGGGTCCGTGAGCACGTAGAAGATGTAGTTTGTGTCGGCCGGCGCGGCTGCCGCCTTGAGTGACGCGAGCCCGGGGTTGGAGATCGGGCCCGGCGGCAAGCCGGAGTTGCGGTACGTGTTGTAGGGACTGTCGATCTGAAGGTCGTCGTAGGTAAGACGGAAGCGCGTACCGGGAAGCAGATACTCGATCGTCGCATCGATCTCGAGCCGCATACCCTCCTCGAGACGGTTGTGGATGACCGATGAGACGAGCTCGCGCTCATCGGCCACCTTCGTCTCCCGCTCGATGATCGAGGCCATCGTCACCAGCTCGTGCAGCGAGAAGCCCCGTGTCTCGGCGGCAGCGACGTCGACCTCGGCAAGCTCGGTCTCGAACTGATCGAGCATCATCTCGATGACATCGCGTGCCGTGCTCCCCTCCTCTACCCGGTAGGTCTTGGGGAACAGATAGCCCTCCAGCGAACCTTCGGGAACGTCGCGCAGGTACTCGCGGGGGAACTCCTCGTAGCCTCCGTTCGCAAGTGCCTCGAACTCCGCGGCCGGGATGCCGGTGTCGCGCTCCACGCGCTCGGCGATCTCTCCGATGACCCACCCTTCCGGGATGGTCACTGTCACGTAGGAGATCGAAGGCCCGGCGCGCAGCTCGGCGATCACCTGCTCGTAGGTCATGCCGGTCTGCAGGTCGTAGACACCGGCTCGCAGCTGGCCGTCCGCCCCTGCACGCCGGGACTCGAGGCGGAGACGGTTGGCGTTGGGAACCACACCCGCCGCAGCGAGTTGCTCGGCGATCGCAGCGGTCGATGCGCCCTGGGCGATCTCGATCTGCACCGGCTGACCGGTGGCCACATCCGACACGGCGGGACGCACGAACACGTACCACCACGACCCGGCGGCCATCGCCGCTATCAGCACAACCACAAGAACCAGGAGCGCGAGCGCCACACCCACCCGGGTTCCCGAGCGGCGCCTTCTCCCATACTCGCGCTCGGGGGCGTCGATGCCTTCGACTCTACGGGCCATTCGCTCCCTCACTACTCTCCTCCGTCACGCGCGCTCCACCGCCGTCGAGGAACGACTGCAGGAAGATGGTGGCTGCGATCTTGTCGACGCTGCCGCGACGCGTGCGCGATGTGGTATTCGCTTTCATAACACGGTTCGCCTCTGCACTCGAGAGTCGCTCATCATGGTAGACGACGGGCACGGTGACGCGCGCAGCGATACGCTCTCCGACTCCGCGCACCCGATCGGCTTGCGGCCCCTCGTCCCCGGCGAGCGTCAGCGGTAGGCCCACCACCACGAGTCCGACCTCGTACTCATCGACTATCTCCTCGAGGCGCTCGTCCAGACGGGCCGACGCGTCGAGGACGACGAGCGGGGAGGCTATGCAACCGGCGGGGTCGGAGATCGCGACGCCCACGCGCCGCTCCCCGATGTCGAGAGCGAGCACTCGCACGGCTACTCCGGTACGCCGAGCATCCGACGCGCGGCAGCAAGCGCGGCATCAACACCCCCGGGGTCTTTGCCTCCGGCCTGAGCCATCGCGGCCTTGCCGCCGCCCCCGCCCTTGATGTGCGGCGCGATTGCGTTGATGACCGCACCCGCGTCGAATCCGGCAGCGACCGCGGCATCCGAACCGGCGGCCAGCAGCAGTGGCGGTCCTCCGTCCGGCCCAACGGTCCCCAGCACCACCGCTCCACCACCGAGGCGGTTGCGCAGGATGTCGGCCGTGACGCGCAGACCCTTTGCCTGCATCTCCGGGAGCCTCGCGACGATCAGCGGATACCCCACGTCGACCGAGGCCGCGATGGTCTCGTCGAGGCTTGTCGCAGAGAGCGTCGCCGTGACACGTTCGGCCGCCGTCTCGAGCTCCTTCACGCGCTTCACGAGCGTGCCTACACGCTCGGAGACATCGAACCGCTGTACCTTGAGGACAGCGGCTGCCTCGGCGAGCTCGGACTCCTCCCGCTCGATGTACTCGAGCGCGTCGAACGAGCTGACCGCCTCGATGCGCCTCAGGTTCGCGCCGACACTGCCCTCGGAGACGATCTTGACCAGGCCGATCTCGGACGTGCGCGCGACATGTGTCCCGCCGCAGAGCTCCTTGCTGAAGTTGCCGACCTCGAGTACGCGCACGAAATCACCGTACTTCTCGCCGAACAGCGCCGTCACACCTGCCTCCTTCGCCGAGGAGAGCGAGGTCTCGTAGCTGCGCACGGGATGGTTCTCCATGATCTTGGCGTTGACCATCCGCTCGACCTTCTCGAGCTGGTCGGCTCCGGGCGCCTCGAAGTGGGTGAAGTCGAAGCGCAGACGATCGGGGGCGACGTACGAACCGGACTGCCTCACGTGGTCGCCGAGCACGAGCCTGAGCGCCCAGTGCAACAGATGGGTCGCCGTGTGGTTGCGGCGGATACGCTCGCGGCGCATCACATCGATGGATGCAGTGACGGTATCGCCGAGCCGCAGCGAACCCTCCGAGAGCGCTCCGCGGTGCGAGATCACACCGGCGATCGGGAAGACCGTATCCGCAACCTCGAACAGCGCGCCAGCTTCGCTCGAAACGACGCCGCGGTCCCCCGCCTGGCCTCCCTGCTCGGCGTAGAAGGACGTGACGTCGAGCACGATGTCCGCGGCGGTACCCGCACCGATCTCCTCGACCGGCTCGCCGTCGACCACGAGCCCCACCACTGTGGAGACTGCGTCGTCCCGCTCGTAACCGACGAACTCGGTCTCACCGGAAACCGCGGCTATCGCAGTGAAGGCGCTGGCGAAGGAGGTCCACGATTCGTCCTTGACGGCCGCCCGGGCGCGCTCGCGCTGGGCGTCCATCTCCGCCCCGAAAACGTCCATGTCCACGCCCAGCCCGGCTTCGGCGACGATCTCGGCCGTCAGCTCGACCGGGAAGCCGTACGTGTCGTGAAGCGTGAACGCCGTCTTGCCGTCGAGCGAGGCGGCCCCGGACTCCCTGAGCCGCTCGATCTCATCTTCGAGGAACGCGAGTCCCTGCCTGAGCGTGGTGCTGAAGCGCTGTTCCTCGGAGTCGGCGATCCTGCGCACGAGGTCGTGGTGTTCGGCGATCTCCGGATACGCCTCGCCCATCGCGCCGACAACCACGTCGACCATCTCGGCCAGAAGGGGTTCGGTCCGGCCGAGGAGTCGCGCATGTCGCACGGCCCGCCGGAGCAGACGCCGCAGCACGTAGCCACGGCCTTCGTTGGAGGGCAACACGCCATCGGCGACCAGGAACGTCACCGCTCGCGCGTGATCGGTAAGGATGCGAAGTGAGGTGTCGACCTTCTCGGAGGATCCGTACGCGGCACCGGTGAGCTCCTCCGCCTTGGCCATGATGCGGCGCAGCTCGTCGGTCTCGAAGTTCGAGTGCACCCCCTGCAGGATGGTGGCGATGCGCTCGAGCCCCATGCCGGTGTCGATGTTCTGCTTGGGAAGCGGCGTGAGCGTGCCGTCCTCGGCCCTGTCGAACTGCATGAAGACGAGGTTCCAGTACTCGAGGAACCGGTCGCAGTCGCACCCCGGGGCGCAGGAGTCCAGCCCGCACCCGACCGATTCTCCCTGGTCGTAGTAGAGCTCCGAGCACGGGCCGCACGGACCGGTGGGCCCGGCCGACCAGAAGTTGTCCTTCGCGCCCATGCGCAGGATGCGCTCGCGCGGGACACCCACCTCTTCAGCCCAGATGCTCTCGGCCTCGTCGTCGTCCTCGTAGATCGAGTACCACAGGCGGTCGGGGTCGAGCCCGAGCACATCGACCGAGTACTCCTGAGCCCACGCGCACGCCTCACTCTTGAAGTAGTCGCCGAAGCTGAAGTTACCGAGCATCTCGAAGAAGCTGTGGTGGCGGTTGGTCGTTCCGATGATGTCGATGTCGGTCGTGCGCACGCACTTCTGACACGTGGTCGCACGGGTGAAGCCGAGGTTCTTCACGCCGAGGAACACCGGCTTGAACTGGACCATCCCCGCCGACGTGAGCAGCAGTGACGGGTCATCGGGAATGAGCGATGAGCTCGGCAGCCTGCGTGCTCCCTTGCTCTCGAAGAATGAGAGGAAGCTCTCCCTGATATCGGCTGTCTTCACGCAACTCTCCTTAGGGTGTATCCGGGTCGCAGGGCGTGCCGCCATCGATCAGCTCATCCGCACCGTCCGCGTCCTCGTCGACCGCCACGCACTCGTCGTCACGCAGGACACCGCGCCGTTTCGGCTTTCGGAACAGCGCACCTTCCTCGTGAGAGATGCTCGACGACGTCCATTTCTCGTAGTAGTGCACGAACATCACCTTCGCAACGCCAGCGATCGGTACGGCGAGCAACATGCCCACCAGCCCGAACAGGGTCGCACCGACGAGCAACGAGAGTATCACGAGGACGGGATGCAGGTGCACCTGTTCCGACATGATGCGCGGCTGGAGGAAGATCGATTCCAGCTGCTGAATGACAACGATGTAGAGGATCGTCCAGAGCACGAGCTGGGGGCTCACGAACGCGGCTGAAATGGCCGCGATCGCTCCGCCCACGAGCGGCCCGAGATACGGGATCAGGTTGGTGATGCCGGCGATGAGCCCTATGAGCAGCGCATAGGGCACGCCGAGCACGAAGAGTCCGAGGGCCGTCAGCGCTCCGACGATAAACGCGATCATGCCCTGGCCTCGTATGAACCCTTCGACGACATCGGTGACCTCGGCCGCGAGTTTGAAGGATTCCTCACGGCGCCCGGGGCCGGGCAGCGCCAGGATCTCGGACTTGAGGGTGGGCAGGTCGCGCAGAACGAAGAAGGCAAGCGCCAACGCGAGGAAGACGTTCAGCAGGAAGCCGAGCACCTGCCCGCCGGCGCTGATGGCCGCCTGCGCGAGATTGCGCGACGCGCCGGTGAGCCACGAGATGATGCTCTCGCGGGCAGCCTCACCTGCATCGGTGACCCACTCGGGCAGCTCTATCGCAAGGTACTCGCTCTCGACCAGATTCCAGATGTCGAATGCTGCGTCGTAGTATCGGGGGAAGTCCTCGGAGAAGTCGCGGAACTCCCCGGCAACGGCCGGGATCACGAAGAGCCCGAAGACCGTCAGTGCCAGCGCGGCGATCAAGTAGCACACCACCACCGAAAGCGAGCGCGACAGGCCAGCGGCCTCGAAGCGCTTGACCGGGCGGCGCAGGATGAACACCACGATGAGCGCGATGACGAACGGCGTGAGCGCACCGGCGATGCGGCTGAGCAGCCACAGT
>Ga0209498_1001945_pt1 | contig 12574 bp, 12 predicted proteins | sample WalLakDeSediment_FD_184131 | JGI IMG/M metagenome (GOLD analysis project Ga0209498, IMG submission 184131) | Lake sediment microbial communities from Walker lake, Nevada to study Microbial Dark Matter (Phase II) - Walker Lake 11/02/13 Deep... | ecosystem: Environmental > Aquatic > Freshwater >...
AATAAAAATGGTACAAATTCATTTATATAGTTAAATCCAATTGCAGAATAATAAGTATATGATCTTGTATCGTTTGGATCCGTGACGACTATTTCGTTAAAAACTTTAAATTGAATACCACCTATCAACTGTTCCAAACTATAATTATCTAGTCCATTTGAAATTCTAGTATTAAGTAGAGTGATACGAAAGTCTCCAATAATTTGATAAAGAGTCTTAATGGAATTAATATCCCTAAGGTAGTATTCGCTTCCATCTTTAACCGAAGAAGTAGCTAGTATAATTCCATAGAAAGGTTTCCCTAAACTAGCATAATCGTCAATTTCTTTTTTAGTTAATGATAAACCTTTAAGGCTTTTTTTAAGTATTTCAGGAATTTGAAAAAAATTCTTATTGGCACAGACATCTATTTCAATTGGGATACTCCAGCTATCATCTTTAATCCTATCTGATTTTCCAAGAGATATTGGTTGAGAAGCAGATATTTTATAATCAAAAGATTTATCCATAATTTTTTTAATAATGAAAGACATATCTTGTATAGCTTTTAACTCGTTTTCCTCATTAATTTTTTGCTGTTTTATATTGAAACTAAATAAGGCTCCCTTAAACTCTACACTAATACCTTTACTCTCGCAGAAAGAAGTTAATTTTGAGACGGATACTGTTGCTTTTAGTGTATTATAGTAGCTGCCATCTGGTAGCTTACCTTCGGAGAGGACTTCGAATTTTTGAATATTACCGCTTGAAACAGAAACTATTTCATCTTTAATCAACTCATCATTTAGGATATCTGTTTTTGATGATATGAATGTACCGAATGCCTGCTCAATAGCATTACGCAAAGCACTTTGTTTTGCATCATCTGCAGACTTACCCTCGCCGTTAACAACCAGTGTTACTGATTTATCTTCTTGTGCATAGGTTGTTAAGTAAATAGTAAATGAAATAGTTATAATTAAAATAAAGGTGGTAAATAATCTCTTCATATTTTTTCTATCTCCAGTAAATATTGTTATAAGTTATGGTTAACGTCCTAACAAATTAATCTGAGCCAGGAATGATCTTATATTCTTTTATTTTGTTTATTTCATCGAGTGTCCGATAATCCAAGGCAGAAATAATTATTAAATTTTTATTATTAATATCTATCCCATCAAAAGAAATGACTACACCAGGAGTTACCCCATCAATTAATTGATCCAATAATTTATTAACAAACGAAAATTGGTCAATAAAATATTTATCGAGCGGGTTCCAACTTCCGACATTCGATTTATGGATGTATATTGTTGTCCAAAAAGAAACCAAACCTTTTGGTTTATACCTTTTACCATCCCATTCGCCTCCACTCGAATAAATCTTTTCGTATTGAAGAATGGGGTTTAGGCAGTTTGCTTGGCTTGTAAAATAATTAGCAGGGGGCGCATCCCATCCGGGGCAGTTAGCATTATAAAATACACTTGCTTTAGCATAAGCATCAGGATCACTACCATCCGAATATAACCTAATTAAGGGTCTAAAATCCTTATCAATTATCCATATTTTACTTAATCTCTCTAAATTTATCTCGGCAAGTCCATTTTCCACGTTAAAATTTATTATTGAATGATTAAAATAATACATCTGTTCAATTAACATCATAACACTATTTGAATTTCTCAAAAGGAAATATCCAAATTCATTTTCAGATGCGGCAAATGAAATTGGAATCACAGGTTTATTGAGTTTTATATAATTAAGAGCCTCATCTTTTGTTAAGGAAAGTTCTTTTAGAGTTTTGTAAATAATCTTTGGAATGTTAAAGAAGTTATTATTAATAGAGATATTTATTACCAAAGGGATACTCCATTTATCTCCATCTTGAGAAGGATCACCAACAGATAAAGAATAATTAAAGGAATGATCGGAAAATTGTTTCAAAACTTGACACATATTTTCAATGGCTTTCACTTCATTTGTTTCATTTAATAACTGTTGTTTGATATTAAAACTAAATAAGGCTCCCTTAAACTCTACGCTAATTCCTTTGCTTTCGCAGAAAGAGGTTAGCTTTGAAACTGATACTGTTGCTTTTAGTGTATTATAGTAATTACCATCTGGCAACTGACCTTCAGATAGAACTTCGAATTTTTGAATATTACCATTTGATACAGAAACTATTTCATCTTTAATCAACTCATCATTTAGAATATCCGACTTAGATGAGATGAATGTACCGAATGCTTGCTCTATTGCATTACGTAAAGCACTTTGTTTAGAATCATCTTTTGTTTTTCCCTCGCCACTTACAACCAGAGTTACTGTTTTATCATCTTGTGAGTATATTATTTGGGAAACAAAGAATGTAATAAGAATTAAAATTATAATTGTATAAAAATTTCCACGGCTCATTTAGCTATCTCCAGTAGATATTATTGTAATATATTGTTTTAGGCTGATTTTTAACATATTCCACGGCTATATCACGATAGGCACGAACTCGCACTTTGTCTAATGCATAATTTCTCTCAGCTTGTTTATCCTGATATTTTAATTTCTCTTTTCTCATTTCAAAATCTCTTTGCGCTTGTAATTCACTCAAACGCAACTCGTCTTTTTCTCTTGCTACTTTATCATCGTACTGTTTCATTTTAAATTCCCAACGAGCCTTTTCATCAGCCTTTAATTTCGATTCAATTGATTTAATGAATTTATTGACTTCCGGTTGGCAATTTGCTGCTGGATTTATTTGCGACAATATATCGCCTGCTTTCTCAGCACCTGCTGAATTTTGTTGTGATGTCCAAGTTGTTTTAGCATTATTAAGTATTTGATTACAATCAGAATCTATTTTTTGTTGGTAAATAGATGTCATTAGATCAAGACTTTTGAAATAACAATCTTGACAAACCTCTGGAACTAGGGATAATTTATAAATTGCCTCCTCAAAATCACCCTGTTTGGTAAGTGTTTCAGCTTCTTTAGAAATGAAATCACATTGGGTATTATAAAAGGTTATGATTTTATTTTTTCCTTCCTCAATAAAATTTTCAATTTCCTTATTCTTCGGATTTATTCTCTTTAAGGCATCAATCAAAGATTTGTTTTCATTATTGCCAACTCCTTTCAAAGAAAGAGTTAGATTTGAAAATATTTTGTTTTCAATCGCATCTCCTATAAATAAAGTAATATCAATATTCTGAGCTATCATTGGCGGTGGACCTGCAATTATATCTTTTGAACTAACATTAATCGAAGCTGTAATAATAAATCTGTGGTTTATATCACTTCCGCCCATTCCATAATTACTTGTAATTTGACTTAGTTTTGTCTCAAGCAAAGCTTTTGACTCATTAGGTAAATCAAGTTTATCCGGGATGTACGTATTCAAAACTATTCTGCCAAAATCATCAAGTTTCGGTTGAGATTGAATTGTTGGCGATGAAATGGTGATTAAAACAAATGATAGAATGATCAATACTTTCATAATTATTTTTCTCCTAATACAAGGATTGCTTCTCCAAGCCCACGCGTCATTAATTTTGATTCAAAATTATACGGAAATGATTTTAAGTGTTTTTGAAGATCTCTAACAAACTGTCTGGCGTCTAAGGCTTGATTACTCTTATCAAATAGAGGTATGCGAACCTGTTCAAATCTAATCATATTTTCAGTAGCATCAGTCATATTAAATCTTCCCTGAACAGTACTCTTCTGCATCCAGCTATTAATATGATCTATTATTTCAACACCATCTATTTCATCTTCGAGTGTTTTATCCCAAGAATTCCATTTTTTAATAGTAAGAATAATTTCCCTTCCATTTGTAAACATATCAGTAAAATGTGATTGTAACTGCTTTACAAACGGGTCTATGTTTGCTAGCACAACTCGTTGAAGTAGCTCCGGAACAATCTTATCTTTAGATGGTTCACCATTACCGGACGAAGATGCAATTCTTTTACTACTGTATGCATCAAATGCTTCAAGAATAAATGATACAGATTTTCCTTCACCTGTTTTATTTACCTTCCACCAGATTTGAATAATAATATCAGCCTTCGCCCGTTTCTTGAGAACGTCAAGCGGACTTTCAGAAATTGAAGATCCAGATGAACTGCTACTTGTCATATTATCTTCTGCATTTCTCGTTTCGATGTTTTTTAATTCTTGTTCAGCATCTTTTAAAGGAAAACCTCTATCGATCATCAGTGCACCAATTTTGCTGATTACTTGACCGATTTCAGTATCCTCTTGGAAAGCTAATTTATAATCAGGGACTTTTTGCTTTGTACCCTGGTTATCAAATTCAAGCATAAAATAACGTTGATTACACCAGTTATCGCTTGGTAAGATCATAAGCGTTGGTTTCTTTGCTTGACAGAATCCGTTAAAATTAAATACTGAGACAAGTGCTAAAATGAAAATGAGTCTGATATAATTATACATTTTAAAATCCCTTTGTGATTGGATTAAGAATATTTTGTTCTTCAAGATATTTTCTAAGCAAATCTTTAGAAATTGAAACTTGATACACTTTCACTTCTTTCTGATTAAGGTTTTGAGTGATAGCTGCTTTACTTGATGACATACGAAGGAATTTTGACCAGTCACCGTCATTTTTAAAAAATTCATTTTCTATTTTTTTAAAATTGTTACGATTTTCTTCAGTAAGCAGCAATGGTTTTTGAGCTGTGAATTTATTATTTGATAACACTCCAAAATATAAAATATTATTTAGTGCGTCTTTAAGTGCCTGTTCAGGTTCATAATCTGTGCCTTCATTTTCATTCCATATTTCAACGATCAAATATCCATCTCCTTCAAAAGAAATTGCATTGACGTTGTAAGTAATATCTCTAGAACTGCAAGCTGAGAATAGTAAAACAAGAGCAAACAAATAATATTTAGAACCCAGTATAGTTTTCATAGAAATTACCGCTGACTATTTTTAAATAGTAATATATTATATTTTTTGACCATTTATTTTAAAACCAATATGCCTAATGTAACATTCATTCCAGTCATTTGTAATCATTTTTGTTGGTAAAAGATAATTATTCAATCTATTTATTCTCTTTAAGATAACTTTGTTGCCTTGTCAATTATATATTTTATTCGGGATTAACTCGAAAGAATTATAATATTAATGTTCACTTTAGAACTCGAATATCTTTATCATTGTACTTTTGAACAGTGTTTATTTTTCTTTAATTCAAAAAGCTCTTGTGTGACTTTTGATGTTGGGCTTATAAGATCAAGTATTAAATTATTGTCAATTCTTGTGCCATTTGATATTATCCACCCAACTCTTACATTATTTACATCGCTGAACTTCTTTTATAATTTACTTTTTGCAGAATGGATAGAGAATATAATTATGAGGTTGAAGTAATTCTAGTATTCTTGAAGCATTTTTAAGTTTTCAACCTATATAACTAAATTTAGAATACAATTTCAAAACCATTTTGTTCATTTAAAACTGATTGTCCTAATAAAACATGGCTTGATTATCGAATGGGTTAACAGATGGGTTAATGAGTTTAATTCTTAGGATTTTATGTAATTATTTCCAGAATAACAGGTAGTCTTTTCATTTTACTATGTTTTACTCTCGGGCAAATAATTGCCAAGGGTTCATTAATGGATGCTTCATCTAAAAAAATTGAACACTGCTCTTTTGTACCTTTTCTAATAATTTTTATTTACCTGATATTTTTCTATTGGTTCAGCGGAAAACGGAATTACTAAAATTGCTTCACTATTAACTCAATGACATTTCTTTAATCACGTCTGTGGGATTTTTATATTTCAAGTAACCGTAAGGCATTACATTTAATTTTCTGGAGATTACTAACGGAGTCATTTGAGAATCAGAAAAATAGAATTTAGAATGGGCAATCATATCATTCATTGAACCAAGAATACCACGATTGTTGGTTTTGCATATATCAATTATTTCAATTTTATCAGTGATGAATCTACTAACCACATTTTCAGATCCATCTTTCTTCAATACTTCAGATAAATTATGAATGGCAGATCCAAAAAATGTTTTTATATCGTTTATTCCTTTACCTGGAAATAAAACAGAATATAATGAATAGGCATTTGTGAATAGCATATATTGAGATCTGTCTGCTATAAATATATGGGCATACCATTCATCAAAAGCGGAAATCTTGCCATCATATTCAGGTAATGATTTTATTTTTAGCTTGTCAGCAAGTTTTCTTGTTAGCCTAAGAACCATAAATATTAAATATTTATTTTTTTATATAAGCGTTTAGACCAACTACCACGGGTTTGCCATCAATTACACAATCCGTAACCACATTACCGTGTGTTGTTGCTACCACCAATGTTTTGCCAGATGCGCTGGGTGTTGGCTCTTGTAAATCAATGCTGATGATGAGCTTTCCATTATCTATTTTAACTTCCATATTGTTCTTCTCCAATGATTTTTTATTTAGTTTTAATTATACAAATGCAAAAACGCTGTCCGTGAAGAGCGTCTTGTTATAAGGCATTTTCATATTAACTTTTTGATCAAATCAATCATCGTATCAATTTGCCGATCAACAGATGAGTTTGATAATTCAAGTTTTTGTTTTAGTTCAATACTATTTATCGGGAGTTTTAAGTCTTTTACAATAAATGCAACCCAATTAGAAACATCGATATCAGGTTTATGTCCAAGGTATTTACGATACCACTTTTCTGAAAGAAAAACTATGTAATCTCTTCCTTTTGTAATTGAAAATAAAGCAGTTGATTTTGTTGGTAGAGTAGACTCTTTAGAAAATACTCTGAATGAAAATCCCTTTGGACTATTTGTATCGATATAATATTTCCCAGGTTCGGCTCTAATTAGATTCTGATCTGGTTTAAAGTCTTCCAAAGCGTATAATAATTTGTTTACAAATGGTTGGTTCAAAACCTCATCGCTGACTGGAATCCTTGAGTAAGAAATAATATTGTTCGAATAAGTTTCGATTAGTTTAATTAAATATTGTGCTGATAAAACTTTTTGCTTATTACTTAGCGTATCTAATTTGCTTGAGAGAAAGACACTAATTTCTTCTAAGCTTAAATCTGATTTATGAAAAGACTTGCCAGTTATCGAGAATATTTTTGTTTGGTCACTCTCATATTTGTAACGATACGTTGAAAGCTGAGATTTATTTTCATCACCTAATTCAACTTCAATATATCCAATAGTTCTATCAGCATCTTTCACAATTAAATCAGGTCGGTCACCAGATAAATTTTCTGTTGGATAAATAATAGCTGATACGGGTAACTGAAGTTCTTCACAAAACCATTTATGAAAACCTTCATCCATTTGAAGATGAAACAGAGCTAAATTTACTCTGTTTTCAGGTTTCGCAATATCTTCTCTTACAAAAATATCTTTCATCGATTAAGCCTTATAACAGCGCGGCAACTAACAAGCGGCGGTGCCGTTTACCTTTTTTATTTTTTTAATTGTGTCGCTATTTAAACTATTTTTTTATTTATCTATTTACTTTTTATTTATTGATGTGGTTAGTCGGTTTTAGAATTAATCATCATTCTTCATCTTCCTCTTGTAACTAATTTTTATCGTAATAATTATAATATTACGTGTTATTTTCATTTCTTTTTTTATTTGAAAAAATCATAATTATTTCGTTTGTCTTTTTTATTTTTATTGGAATCATTGTATTGGTATAATTCCGTTCCGGTCCCGTATGGATTAGTTATACTATTTGGACTATATGGATTACCATATTTCCCATATGGATTTTTCACGCTATTGGGATTATAAGGATTTCCGTATTTACCATAAGGATTATTAATACTTTCAGGATCAAACTGATTTCTATTAACTCTTCCTAAATAGTTTCCTTCTCGGTCATATAATTTTGGTGAATCCGTAGAACCATAAGGATTAGTAACGCTTTCATTGCTATATGGATTTCCATATTGGCTATAAGGATTATTAATACTTTGAGATGAGTAAGGATTTCCATATTGTCCGTAAGGATTTGAAACACTATTAGGATCATATGGATTATTATTAAAGTTTCCTAAGTAATTTTTATCTTTATCAATTAAAACAGGTGAACCACTAGGGCTAGGTCTTGTTTTCTTTGATTTTTGGGCCTGTGAAAGAATTTCAGATGAAGTAAAAAACAATAGTAATAACACTAAAAAAAGTTTAGGCAGATAATTTAATGCTTTCATAATAACCTCTTTCTTTAAAATATTTATTTATCAAGTCTTATACCACATAACGCTGTGTTATGTTAAAACGCGTTTTATTTTTTATTTACCTATTGACTTTTTACTTACCTGTCCACGTTTTGTATTAAATATGTTTACCGTGATGCTTTAGCTATTAATAATCTAGTGTAAGTATTCTTCCTTTTGTAAAACTAAAAAACTTCTCTTTATCTGCTATTTCCACGCCGTCCATTAAATCTTGCTCTGTTTTTCCAGCTGCTTTTAAACAACCTGGACAAGCCATTATTGTTATTCCTTTTGTCAATAGTTGATTTAATTGTGTTTTTGAGCTTGGGAAGTGTGAATAATTGAAATCCTCTGAATCTTTCAATACTGCTTCGATTCCATTAATATCGAAATATATTATTACATCTTTATTTTCAGCCATTTTTACAGCCATCTGCAAGCCCATTAATAACCGGTGCAGATCATCTGAACCGTGGCTAATATGAACAAAAACTCCATCATTTTCTGTATCGTTTTTAACAAGTGCTTCTTCTTTACAACTTTGCAGAATGATAAAAGAAAACGCTAAAAGTATTACAAATAATCTTTTCATTATTGTCTCCAATATTTTTGTTGATATTTTATGGTATAACGACCTGTTATGTTAAAACGCCAGTGTTATTCAACTATTTTCTTTTTGAATCTATCATCCGCTTCAATCTCTCCCTATACGGATCCCCCTCCTGGCATCGTCGGTAGGTAAATGGAGGGTATGTACATATGTGCAGTTGAAAATTAACGGAAATAATCTATAAAGTCCAATACAACTTACATTTTTATGTGATTACCTGTTGACACAGGCTGAGCAGATTCATATTTTTACACAGCGGCTAGCGCTAAGGTTTACCCCCAGACCTTGCGTTAGAGCTGGCCCCGTCAATGAAAGTTGATGGGGTTTTTTATTGTCACTGCCTTCAGCATAAAAATATTTTGTAAGAAATTTCGGTTAGACGACAGTAAATCACACCCATTCTGAAAAAAAGTTAATGACTTTTTAACCCCGCGCTGGCATTAAGACCTAAACAAAATTCTCACAATAAGATCCAAACACATTTAGCAATACTTTATAAACACGAAATAAAAATCGCTTGTTTTCAAAGGGTCGAATACAAAAGTGATAGAAATAGATACAAAATTGGTAGACAAATAGTTTTCCAAACCTTACCATATAGGTAGTAATTAATATTTTTTTTGACCCGGATTTATCCATTCAGGCTTAACGAAAGGACAAGAAATGAAACCAGCAGAAAATGATGAAGTTGATGAGATGATTCCGCCGGATTTTTATATGAGTCAGAATTATCCCAATCCCTTTAAAGACAGTACATTAATAAAGTATTGTGTTCCTTATAAAATGAAAGTTAGAATAACAGTTTATAATCCTTCAGGAGAATTAATAAAAGTATTAAAAGATGAAGTACACGAACCCGGCACTTACGAAGTAGAATTTTACGTGGCACAGTCCGCCAACGGCGGATCCAGTCCTGTGAAACTAAATACGATTTATTACTACCGATTTGAAGCCGGTGATTACAAATGCGAAAAGAAAATGTTATTAATAAAATAATTTAGAGTGCTGAGTCATTCTGTAACTAAAGCGACTGAACACCCTGATAATTAAAACATATATTTATCGGAGGTTCGAATGAAACGGTTTTTGATTTTTTTAATATTACTTTTATGCAGTACTAGCTTGATCCTTTTCGCTCAGGAGGAAAAGGTCAACAAATATAATCCTGAAGAACCGATTATTTTATACCCAAGAATCACGATGCAAACTTCGAAGCAATTCCTGAAAAGTCTTTTTATAAATCTAAAAATGATTGGCAGTATATAATAGATACTACCTGGGGAGCAGGTGAACCTCTTTCTCAAAAACTATTAATATTTAACACCTTTGCGCAAAAGCTTCAGGCTGAGTTTGATGGCTTCTTGTCACTAAACTTAAATTGGGATTCGCTGAAATATTATTATCTAAATAAAATTAACGATTCAACGAGTAGAGGAGCATTTTCCTCCATCATAAGTCATTTAGCATATGAACTTAAAGATATACATACATATGCGTGGGACAAAGTTGTTGTACTTACTCCATTAAATCCAGGTACCCCAATTTTTTTATTGGGTAGTTCTTTAACAGTTGAACATTTCGGAGCAGTTACAACAATTCTTCCAGACAGCACAACATTGGTACTAAGAGTTGTACCCGATCATCCACTGAATATTGAACCGGGAGATATTATTTTAGGTTATGAGGGCGTACCCTGGAAAACATTGTCTAAAGAATTATTAGAAGCAGGGTTGCCAATGGTTGCCAGAACCGGCGGTTGTGAAACAGCAGACACTTATCTAAATCTTTTCGGAGCAGGTATAAACTGGCATTTATTTGATACAATAGATATACTAAAATATGCAACTGGCGATACTGTTCACCTGTCTGTACTGCCATTATTAAACCTTAATGTACCACCGATGGTTAATAATGAACAACTGACAATACCAAATATTCCTTTCCCGGATGTATTGGCTAACCAATGTGCAACGTATGGAATACTTGAAGGAACTAACATTGGTTATATCTACCTTGCAAAAGAAGACCCCGAGGCAACCGCTGATGCGCAATTTTTTGAAGCAGTAAATGCATTAAAGAATACCGACGCTATGATTATTGATATGAGATTAAATTTTGGTGGCTGGGCCTTATTTAGTCAAGCATTTAATATTTTGTTTAATGATAATTATTCAACTATTGAAGATGCTTATAGATGTAATACCAACACATTTGAACTATGTCCTGCTGGTAATTCGTCAACATTTAAAGTAACCGGGGCACATCCATTATATGATCGACCTATAGCAGTGCTTTTGGGGCCAACTTGTGGAAGTATGGGTGATGTTACAGCACATCGTTTAGTGTATCATCCAATGGTTGAGTTTTTCGGTAAAAGCCCTCTTGCTTCTATGGGTGATAGCCGTCTTATACAATCTTTTCCGGATTGGAGAATTCGATATTCAATAGTTGATATGTTTCATACGCATAGCCCTGGTGTTTATTTGAACAGAAGAGAGTTTCCAATTAACTTCCCGATTTGGCATAAACCTGATGATGTCGCACAAGAGAAGGATGCCGTTGTAGAGAAAGCGTTGGAGTGGATAAACAACGTGGTCTACCCGCACGATATTCTTTCAGATAAAACCTTTTATACAGTGGGACAGGATACATTAGTTATCTCTGCAATTATTGAAAACCCGAACTCACATCAACTATCTGCTCGTGCATACATAAAAAGTTTTGATGAATCTGTTATTGACTCTGTTAACCTTGAATTCAATGGCTCAGCATCAAAAAGTGAGCAATGGTCAGGAAGGTTGATCGCTCCTTTAGCAGAGCATTTTTTCAAGGTATCTGTAACCTCATTTGATGAAACTGCTTTGGATCAATTCACGATTCCAAATGCAACAAGATTCACAACCGCAGGACCTATTATTGTTGATAGTATTATTTATGCACATTTACCAGCTACAAAAAGATACTCATTCAGACCTTACTTAAAAAATCTTGGTAATACTCTGCCAATTACCGGAGTATCAGTTCAAATTATTTGTGATGATCCCTGGGTAACAAGCACAAGCAATTTTAACATTAATTTCCCAACAATATTACCAGGGAGCAGTGTACAAAGTAGCGTTACTTCTTCTATTCTTTATGACTCAACATTCCCAGGCTATTTTAATTTGAAATTTATTATTGCCAGTGAGGGCTGGCCATATTGGAAAGACTCAACGCAATTAATAGTAACAGGAATTGAGAGTGAAGAAATATTACCAACAGAATATGCACTGTTTCAAAACTTTCCCAACCCCTTCAACCCAAACACTATGATAAGTTGGCAGTCGCCAGTCGGCAGTTGGCAAACAATAAAAGTGTTCGATGTATTAGGAAATGAAATTGCTAAACTTGTTGATGAATACAAACCAGCAGGAAGTTATGAAGTTGAATTTGATGCCCGCTCCTATGGAGGAAGCAGGTTGGCAAGCGGAATATATTTCTATAAACTTCAAGCAGGTGAATATAAAGCAGTGAAGAAGATGTTATTAATAAAATAATTTAGAGTGCTGAGTCATTCTGTAAATAAAGCGACTGAACACCCTGATAATTAAAAAATATATTTATCGGAGGTTCGAGATGAGAAGAGCAATATTTCTACTAACTGTTTTCTGTATTTGCTGTTCTATAAATATTGCACAGGTATTTGATGCTGAAACCTCAATGCCTGTAAAAAAACTGACAAAAGATTGGTCTATAGCTATTGACACT
>Ga0209498_1001946_pt1 | contig 12567 bp, 12 predicted proteins | sample WalLakDeSediment_FD_184131 | JGI IMG/M metagenome (GOLD analysis project Ga0209498, IMG submission 184131) | Lake sediment microbial communities from Walker lake, Nevada to study Microbial Dark Matter (Phase II) - Walker Lake 11/02/13 Deep... | ecosystem: Environmental > Aquatic > Freshwater >...
ATTTTAGCCGGTTCGTTAAGCCCGACAAAATCACCCCAGGTGTGCGATTTATTGCCAAGGAATATCTGCTGGAAAACTTCAAGGGTGAATCCTTGTTCCTTCAATTCCTTCAGAACCGGGTTTTTGCCGCTGATGGTCGGCAGCACGGCATCTTTTGTTACGGCAATATACCAGGCGCCTTTTTCGATTTCCGCCTGTGTGACCTCCCTGGAAAACATACCGAGATCGACCATTCCCGATAGGGCGTCCATCATTCCTTTCCCCGCACCGCCAGCGGAGATATCAATCCTGACGCCAGGATACTCTTTCCTGAACTCCTCCGCCCATTTCACTGTCATAGGATATAGGGCAAAAGCACCCGAAATGGAGATACGGCCTTTTAATTGTCCCTCTTTCTGTTCCGATTGACGCGTTTTAGGCGCACAACCCCACCCTGATGCCAGGAAAATTATAACAAGGGGCAGAGTGTACAAATAGTTTTTAGCGTTCATTTGTAATAAAATAATGTTATTTAGGTTCAGAATGTTCCTCGGATCGCGTTACCTCGTTCAGCCATTTTGTCAACTTGTTTAATTCTCTTTGGGATTCGTCTTCTGTGAGTTCGACATAACCGGCTCCATCAGTAATTAAGGCCCCTTCAGTCAGCACCCACTTGAGAAAATCCCTCACAAAGGGATTCCTTTGCTCCCGGTTTACTACTATATATAAGTCCCTTGCCAGCGGATATGGATAGTCGCCTGATTTGACACCTTCCTTCAACGACTCAATATTTGTATAAAGACGCTCCTCAGGATCAATCCGATCGTTCATATTGAAATCAACCGGAGGAACATATAAACCGGGATAGAGCCGGCCGCTTTTATTGTCAAAAACAAACCGGAGATTATCATAACCCAGGGAATAAATATTGGACCGAACCGCCTGGGTCATCCAGGCATCACCATAAACGCCAATTCCTGTCAGGTTTTCCTGTGTTGCCCCCAAAAACTCAGCCCAGACAGCCGCAGCGCCACTGGCGTCAGAGCGTGTGAATAATACTATTTTCCTGCTTTCTTCTGACCCTGTCAGCTGATTCCAGCTATCTATCCGTCCGGTTATATAGATATCTTTAAGATTAGCAATACTCAATCCGTTCTCAATTAGTTCTGTCAAATAAGGGTTTGATCGGTTTATTGTAGGCACAACAGCATCTTTGGCAACCTTGAAAACAATTAATGCTTTGTCAATACTTTCAGGATGTAGACCGGAATATAAACCTATTTCAGCAAGGCCCAATAATGCGTCGGTTACGCCTTTAGTCGAACTGGCCGGAAAAGCGGAAATCCTGAATTCAGGGTGAAGTTGACGATATTCATCGACCCAGATCTGCGCCAGCGGATAAAGAGCGTAAGCTCCGCTGATAGAGAAATTTGCGGAACTTTTTTTTGTGACAGCCTGATCGGATGGTTGCTTTTGCTGCTTTGAATGACACCCCTCAAAAAGGAGCACAACGATTAAAATCCAGCTTGTATAATGTCGGCCTAAAAATTTCATTTAAAGTTCAAATTATTTGACATTATAAACTTGTTAAATTATTAACAGTAGTAAAATTATATAATATTCAGACGACAGCTGCAAAACCTCGATTTTTTTTCAATATATATCTCATGGCGGATATACAATTATGTTAAAATTATTCATGGTTAATTTAAAATGCTTGACTTTCACTTAATGAATGTTTATATTTGCATTGCTTTTGCCTGATTTTATTTTTGATGGATCCTGTGCTGGTTTCGCTTACGGTGTTAGCTGCGATTTCGTATTACGCATGTATTCAGGAGATTATATTATATTTTGTTAAAAAACATGACCGGATCACTTTCCTGAGAGGGGCGATCTTGTCGTTCATCATTGGAACTTATTTGGTGATTTATATGGTTGCCCATCACCAGGGTATCACTTCTGTTCATAGTTATACTTTGTACCGGATCAACCTGATCTTCTTTCAACTTTCCCTCGTCGCACTGATCTTCATGATGTATTCTTTGTCGGACAGGAGACATTATCTATTTATTTATTCAGGATTGATCATCATGGGAATAATGATTTTTACCAGCGTCGTTATTCCGGTCAGTTTCCTTTTTGGACAGGTGTTTTCCGGAATTAAGTTCTTGCCTGTAAGAGACCATATGATCATGCCACTTCAGCAATACATTTTAAGATGGCATTTACTGCAGTATATAACAATAGGTATTTTTATTGTATTAGCATCGACCATACTTGTAACAAAGGCAATAAATGCCAGAAAGTGGATTCTAATTGCCATGTATTGTTCCGTCGGATTCATTATTCTCACATCCGGATTGGACGTCCTGAGGATATTGGGTGATATCAATATGATCAGTTTGATACCCTATGCTGTGTTTTTTCATCTGGCCATCCTTACGATTTTTATTTTTCAAATGATGATCCGGGATATATTATTGAAATACAAAGAGTTTGATAATGAGGACAAGTTAAAAACACTGTTAAACAAAACCAATGTTATTGTCGTCAAGCTGAACAGGCTGGGGCATGTTGACTATATTAATTCATACTTTTACCAAATGACCGGTTACAGTGAAGGCGAAGTGATCGGCAAGGACTGGTTTGAGTTTTTTGTACCTGTCAATGCACTTCATGACGTACAGGGCGCCTTTATTGAAATTCTTGAATCTGATTTTCACCCCTCGTATCAAAATCCGATCATTACCAAAAACGGGGAAGAGATCATGATTAACTGGTATAATTCCCGCATTACAGATAAGGATGGGAAGATTACGGGAAGTTTCAGTATAGGTGTGGAGGCTTCCCAAACCGAAACGTCATAATAAAGAAAATCAAATGACTGAGAACAGGTCAAGCCGCAGGGATTTCCTGCGAATTGCAGCGGGAGGGGCCGCAGCGATCGGTTTTGGAGTGAGCGGATCATTTGGCAGATCTGATATTGATGTAGGAGATATTTCTCCAAGGGCACCCGGGCAGCAAAGCGTGATGGGGCTGGTCTGCGAGCCACTGGAAACCGTGCGGATCGGGGTGATCGGTTTGGGCATGCGGGGCATGGAAGCCGTCAGCCGGTTGCTTTATATTGATGGGGTTTCTATTACTGCCGTTTGCGATGTTATTCCCGAAAGGGTGATGCAGGCCAAAAAAATCGTCACCGACCGGAACTTACCCGAACCGGCCGGTTTTTCAGGCGGGCCGGATGACTGGAAGAAACTATGCGGGATGGACGAGGTGGACCTGGTCTATTCCTGCACGCCATGGGACCTCCATGTGCCGAACGCGGTTCATGCCATGAGAAATGGGAAACATGCAGCGCTTGAGGTGCCAGCTGCCATGACAGTGGAAGACTGCTGGCTGCTGGTCGATACTGCTGAGCAAACACGCCGGCATTGCATGATGCTGGAAAACTGCTGCTATGATTTCTTTGAACTGGCCACGCTGAATATGGCCCGTAACGGCGTTTTCGGGGAGATCATGCATGCCGAATGTGCATACATCCATGACCTTCGCTGGCTCAAATTTGAGAAAACAAATGGCTATTACGATATGTGGAGGCTGAAATACAGTATGCTGCATGACGGTAACCTTTACCCGACGCATGGGCTGGGACCTGTGGCCCAGATCATGGGTATCAACCGGGGCGACCGGATGGAATATCTCACTTCCATGTCGACCAACCAGGTAGGCATGAGCCTGTACGCAAAAGAAACTTTCGGAGAAAATTCACCCCAGGCTCAGCAAGAGTATATGTTAGGTGATATGAATACCACCCTGGTACGGACCGCTTTGGGGAAAACCATTATGATACAGCATGATACGACCAGTCCCAGGCCTTATAGCCGCATTCATCTCATTAGTGGAACCAGGGGAATGGCCCAGAAATGGCCGGTAAGACGGATCGCCCTGGAGACAGATGCTCATAAATGGTTGTCTGATAATGAGTTCGATAATCTGATGGATCAATATGAGCATCCTTTAGCCCGTAAAGTAGGGGAGGTAGCCCGGAAAGTCGGCGGGCATGGCGGGATGGATTATATCATGGATTGGCGCCTGGTGGAATGCCTGCGAAAAGGATTGCCTCTTGATCAGGATGTTTATGACGCTGCCGCCTGGTCTTCCATAGTTGAGCTAAGTGAGATTTCAGTCAATAATAAAAGTCAGTCAATCGAAATCCCTGACTTTACCAGGGGAGCATGGATTGATGCTAAACCGCTGGAAATTATTGAATAACAAATCTGTTTTATAATATTTGTCACTATCATCCTGCTCAAAATATGTCAATTCACCGGGGCCGGACAATAGTTAGTTTTTATCTTTGCACTTCACCAATTTGCCATACTATGATCAACCATGACAGCCTGTACGTCATTTTATTCTCACTTCCAATTTATCAGATACTCTTCTATACTGTTCAGCTATTGTCTTTCAAGCGAAAAAACCCATCAAAAAAATATCTTGGCCTGCTGTTGCTGTGCATGACCGTTTTCCTGATACTGAATGCAGTCCATGCATTGGGTTATGTTGAATTGTTTTCAGATCTTTACCTAATTTATCTTCCTGTTCTACTGAGTATTGCACCGGCATTTTTTCTTTATTTTCTATCCATTACCAGCGAAAACCATGATGTGAAAGGAAGACAGCGGTTGATCCTGTTCAGCCCTGCTGTTTTTATGTTTATCGTGAATGTTTTTGTATTTATCATTTATGATAAGTCAACCCGGATCACATTCCTGGAACAGGGTATTTTCCAGCCAGGCAATGCAGGAGACCAGTTTACTGTTATGCTCTTCCTTTGGATGACAGGCGTTGTTTTGGTTTTTTTTCAGATTGTTTTTGCCATTATCAGGCTGTTGAGAATCATTCATACGGAATCTGAACTGATGCGCAAGCAACCTTCCCACCTGGCATACCTGGAATGGCCCTGGGTGATCGGGATTGCGACCAGTGTAATGGTTTTCCTGATCATCAATGCCATGTTCGAAATGCTTTGGCCGGTGAACCTGATGGGGATTGTTATTGTCTATAATCTGCTCATGCTGATTTCCGGTGGCTTAACCGGTTATTTAGGTATGAAGCAAGACACTTTGCTGAACCAGGTTGTGAATATCGGACAAGCCGCTGTCATAACGCCTGCCCTGGATGACAAACAGCTTGAATCGAGAGTTGATTCGAGGGCTTCCGATTTTATTGAACAGGATGAGGCGACGCTTACATTGACCCGAATAACCGAGATCATGGAGCATGAAAAGCCTTATTTAAAGTCCGATTTTTCATTGCAGGATCTTTGCAGCATTTTACAGGTCAATCGAAGGAAAGTCAGTTATGTTTTGAATGAGGTGATGGGAAAGAACTTCTACGGTATCGTCAATGAATACAGGGTGAAGGAAGCGCAGCATTTGCTGCTGAGCGATGAAGCGAGCCAGTTGAAGATCGAGGCCCTGGGGGAAATGGTCGGGTTTCAATCAAAATCATCTTTCAATGCCTGTTTCAAGAAGTACACGGGACTGACTCCTTCCGAATATAAAATTAGGCATAGGGCGTAGGGCTTAGGGCGTATGGCGTAGATTAGGTTATTCAGATGGCCGACATGACCAATTCCCCGTGAAATATCCCTTTCAATCCGATCAGTTGGCTGGCCAGCGACTGCAGGTCATGTGCCCGGCCTTTCACGGCAATCGTTTCAAGGCAATGATGATGATCAAGGTGGACGTGCTGTACCGAAAGGATCAGATCGTGAAAATCATGCTGGATATGGGTGGAATTGTGTTGCAGGTCTCTTTTATGATGATCATAGACCAGTACGATTGCACCGGCTACTACCTGATTTATTTTCCACTTTTCTTCAACAAGATTCTTTCTGATCAAATGGCGTAGCGCTTGTGACCGGTTGGGAAAATTGTTCTTCCCTGCATAACTGTCCAGGGCTTCCAGCAGGTCTTCTTCCAGGGATACCCCAAATCTCTTTATATTCATAGTGGCACGAAATTAAAATATAGTAACACAAAAATAATAACTTTATCAAATACTGCCGGGAAAAACGACAGATTCACTAAATTTGAAACAATTTTTAAAAAATGGCGGTCCATAGGTATCTAATGCACTTAGCATACGACGGTTCGCGCTATCACGGCTGGCAGGTGCAGGAGAATGCCCCTTCGGTGCAGGAGGCAATTACCCATGCTGTGCAGTTGATATGGCATACGGAGATCAACCTGGTGGGATGCGGCAGGACCGATACCGGGGTACATGCCCGGGAATACTATGCCCACTTTGAACAGGATGCGAAAAAAACTCAGGAAGAACTTGATGAACTGACCTATCGTCTGAACCGGTTTCTAAATGATGATATTGCCATATTCCGAATTTTCCCTGTACCTTCTGATCTTCACGCTCGTTTCAGCGCTCATAGCCGGACTTACGAATATCACATTCACACATTAAAAGATCCTTTTTTACAGGAATATTCCTGGCATGTCCATCCCGAACCCAATATCATCCGGATGAATGAAGGGGCAAAGTTGCTTTTAAAGACCGATGATTACACCAGTTTTTCCAAACTTCATTCGGCGGCGAAAACCAATATTTGCAAAGTAACACAGGCGCAATGGGATCAAACGGGGCACCGGTTGATCTTTACCATCACCGCCGATCGTTTCCTGCGCAATATGGTCAGAGCCATTGTTGGTACGCTGGTGGATCTGGGCCATGGAAAGATTTCTTTGAAAAACCTGGAAAATATCATCGACGGTAAGGATCGTTCCCTGGCCGGGGAGTCAGTTCCGGCTAAAGGGCTATTTCTGGTAAAGGTTGTTTATTTGCCACTAAATCCCTAAAAATTATGCGGTTCACAGCCTACCATTATAGAACACGGATGATGCAAATATGGCGGATTTATAATAATATCTCTTATTTTTGGAGGAAATAACCAAACATGAACATTGTGCGGAATATCCCATTCTTTTTCATCATTCTCATGCTCTCCTCATTATCTTTGGCCCAGGACCTTTCGGCAAAGTATCCCGTTATCTCGTATTTCCAGGTAACGAACGGGCTTGATGTTCCCCAGTTCGAAAAAGGATACACCGATTTTGCACTGGCCGATATTAATATGGATGGACATCTCGATTTATTGTCGGTTGGGGATCATGGCTCACCGTTTTTTAACTCCGACCAGCATGGCATTATGGTCTGGTTTGGCGATGGGCAGGGGAATTTCAGCCTGCACATGGAAGGCAATTTTGGCTATGGCGGCATTGCAGTGGGCGATGTGAACAACGACGGCTTCCAGGATGTGGGGTACGGGATCCATCACAACTATTCCGGCACCAGTTTTGGCGACCAGCTCATCGAGGTGGTACTGGGCGATGGCACGGGAATGAACTGGACAGTATGGGACGAGGGGCTGGCGACCAACGGTGAAACCTGGGGAATGTTCGGCACGGCCTTCTCCGATTTCAACAATGATGGATATCTCGACCTGGTTAGTACTGCCTTTGGTTGCTGCGCAGGCATACACGTTTACATCAACCAAACCGATGGCAGTTGGGAACAGTCTTACGGGTTTACAGGCGGGAACTCCGGATTGATCGTCAGGGCGATCGATATCGATGGCGATGGCCATATGGATTTCGTTGCCAATCATCAGAATGGAACTGCTTATTTCGGTGACGGCACAGGGAATTTCATCATTATTGATAATGGCCTGCCCATGGGAACTTCCCGCAGCGGCATCGATGTATCATACTGGCCCGGACATGAGGGTGCAGGGATATCGTATATCAACTCCTCCGGTGGGGTAGTGGTATACCGGTGGGACAATAACAGCACAACCTGGACTGACCTGTCTGGAAATCTGCCCCAATCAGGTCCTTACCAGATGTCGCAACTGCATGACATGAACAGCGACGGCCATGTCGATGTGCTGGCATACGGGAACAAGACCTTTCAGCTCTGGTTAGGCGATGGCACGGGCAACTGGACGCCGGATGCGAGCTTCAATATAAATGCAAACCCTGGTTATGCCCGTTCGGTCAGGACCGGTGGCGACTTTGACAATAATGGCTATCCCGACCTGGTGATCCTGAACCAGGAACTGAGCGGCGGTTTTATCCAGTTTGATCAAAGCAGGCTGTATGTATATTTTGAAGGTTCCGTTGCCGACAGCTTGTGGATCAAACCGGTCTATCCCTCGGGCGGCGAGAATTTTTATGCCGGATCGGTGCGCTTCATCGAATGGATCTCCTCCGTGCCCGGTAATATCCCATCTGAAGTGAAAATTGAGCTATCCGCACACGGTCCCGACGGCCCCTGGATTATGTTAGGGGATAACCTGCCGAATAACGGTAAGCACCAGTGGATAGTTCCCGATTACGGATCCGAATCTTGCCATTTGAAGCTCACTGTCAGTACAGCCAATGGATCAGACCAGCAGGTTATTCAGGTGCCGTTTACTATTTTTGGCACACCAGTCGATGTGCACGACCTGCCAGGTAACCGTAATGCATACTTGTCCATTTTTCCCAATCCAGGCAAAAATGTTGTCTCCATTAACAGTTCGCAAAAGATAAATCAAATTGTTTTTTTCGATGCAATGGGCAGAAAGATCCTGGAAATTAAAGAACCAGATCGGGTTATTAATTTGGGACACCTTCCGGAAGGGATCCATTTTTACCGGGTAATTTTCGATAACGGGATGCAGACGGGCGGGATTTGGTTAAAGATTGATTGACTCGGTTATAAGGTGCAGATATTGTTAATTATTCCTGTCGTCTATAATTATTCGCTAATTTTACTTAAAATCCAATGTTAAAAAATTAAGAGAATATAGAATTATTAACCATGAGCAAAAAGAAAAGTAGTCAGGCAGAATTTGTAAGTAAATAAATAGTAAATCTGAATTATGCACAAATCGATCGCACTGCTGGGCGCCACCGGCCTCATCGGCAGTCATCTCCTTGACTTGTTGCTCAAAGACGAATCCATTTCATCGCTCCGTATCCTGGTGCGGCGTCCGGTTGAGACAAAGCACCCGAAGTTGCAGGCTATGGTGATCGACTTCGCCGATTTGGACGCTTTCCGTGAAGGCATCCGGGGCAGCGATGCGGTATTCTGCGCCGTGGGCACCACCAGGAAAAAAGTCAAAGGCGATAAAACAGCCTACCGCAATGTGGACTACGATATTCCGGTAAACGCGGCACGATTTTGTGCCGAAACAGGTGTGCGGCAGTTCCTGCTGGTTTCGTCTGTGGGCGCCGATAGCCGCAGCGGCAATTTTTACCTCAAACTGAAAGGGGAGGTCGAAGAGGCAGTGAAGCTTTATGAGATCCCATCGGTTTCCTTCTTCCGGCCATCGATGCTGCTGGGCAAACGTAACGAATCACGACCAATGGAAACGTTAGCCCAGGCCATATCAAAACCATTGTCCTTTCTTTTTCCTTCCTTATACAAACCCATCGATGCAGCTAACGTTGCACGGGCAATGATCGCTGTGGCGAAACAGGTCGAACCCGGCGTCCGGATTTATCACTATCCGGAAATCATGGCTCTTGCTCAACCCCTACAGGGTTGAATATTGCATAACGCTATTTTTTCTACAATAGCTGATGCCCTACGGGCATTACATTCCCTTTGTGCCATCCTACCGTTCTACCGTCCTACCGTCTTACCGTCTTACCGTCCTACAGTCCTAACGTCTTACCGTCCTACCGTCCTACCGTCCTATCACTGGAAGAACAATTCCCTGCAAATCGCTTTGTACAGGCTCAGGTCAATTCCGTTTTCAAGAAGCAGCGTTTTCAAGAAGCAGGTCTTCATTTTTGAGAATTTCAAGGGTAGGCCCGATTGCCGTTATGATACCTTTGTTCATGACAGCGACCCTCTGGCAACAGGCAACAAGCGGTAGAAATGACTGGGAAACGATAATGACGGTTGAATTCAGCTCTTTGATAATGCTCACCAATTGCCTGATCATCATTGGGTCGAGACTTGAAAACGGTTCGTCAAATGCGATGACTTCAGGGCGGGTGGCCAGAACGGTGGCTATTGCCACCCGCTTTTTCTCTCCCATCGACAAATGATGAGATATCCTCTTTTCATAACCTTTCAGGTTCATTTCATCCAGCGCCTGATCAACCATGCTTCTCACCTCCTCCTCACCAAATCCGAAATTTAGCGGCCCGAATGCCACATCCTCTTCCACAGTCGGATTAAATAGCTGATCATCAGGATTTTGAAATACTATGCCAACTTTTTTTCTGATGACAGGAAGGTTTTTTTTACATACTTCCGTATCATCAATCATCACACGTCCCTCGCCGGAAAATATGCCGTTCAGATGCAGCAGAAGCGTCGATTTTCCGGCACCCATGGGACCAATAATGCCAAACTTTTCTCCTGCCTTTATTTCCAGATGAATATTCTTCAGAGCCTCCTGGCCGGTTTTGTAAGAATAGCTAACATCCTGTATCTTGATTTCAGCAGGCATATTAATGAATCGTAATAAAAGTTCTAGTTATAAATGCGTGAATAGGGTCTATCCATCGAGTGTAAGCCAAAAGGAGCCCCAAGATACAAAAGATCACAATATGGTTGATTTTCATTTTCTTCTGTCTATCAGAGGGAAATTCACCGGTAAAGCCTCTCGACAACATGGCGTTGTATATCGTTTTCGACCGTTCCCAGCTTCTGAGAAATACCACTGCCATTTGATTTCCAATGACTTTATACCTGTTCTGCCTGAGTTTTCCGGGTGTCCGGCTCTGGCGGGCGAGGGAGGTTTTCATCGATTCATCGGCCAGAATGAAGATGTACCGGTACATCAGGGCTGAGATGACACAAACCACAGACGGCATTTTCAACCTGCGCAATGCGCTCAGCAAATAATGAAATTTTTCTATGGAAACCAACAGTACCAGTACCATTACCGACAAAACGGCCTTAAAAAAAATGCTAATGCCTTTCAATACTGCCGGATGATGAATGGAAAGCGTAATGCTGCTGTCTGACAGTTTCAATGACAATGGATAAAAAACTGCAGCAAACAAAACAAAGGGCAACACGATGAGAATTCTTTTCATTACGTAGACAAGCGGTATTTTGCTAAGCAATATCAATAGCAATAAAAGTATCCCGTAAATAGCAAAGGGAAAAAACCGGCCATATGGCTGGGAAACCACAGCCAGGATGATCAGCAGGGCAGCCAGCAGCTTCAGCACCGGGTCAATTTTATGAACCGGAGACGAAATATGGCTGTATTTATCAATATACGAATGTTTCAAGGAATTACTTTTTACGGGCTTTCAATCCATACCACACGCCTGTAATACCGAATATCAATGATAAGCCGAAAATGATTTTGTATACCAAAGGAATATGGCCTTGCCCGTTTTCGTGATCGTGGTTGTGATCATGAATTTGAGGTTGGTCGTGTGAATGCGCTTCTTCCTCTTCAGCATGAACGGGACCTGAAACCAATTGATCCGAAAAATCTTCAATGGCAATAACAACCGTTTTGCGGTGTCCCATTCCATCATCCACCTTTACAGTCCATTCTCCGGGGACGTCGGGATTAAACGCAAAATGCCCGTCCTTATCTGTTTTGCCGGAAACAAATACATCTCCCGAACCCGGTGAAAAGATGGATACTTCGGCATCAACCACTGGTGAAGTTTTTGAAAAATATATATTCAAACTCACCGAAGGATATTTAAAAGAATAATCAATGTGAATTCCATGGGCGGAAACATGATTGAACAAGCCCAAAGCGAAAAAGAACACAAGAAGGGTTACTGATTTTTTCATAATTTGACATTTTAATTGATTATATCAGATTTTACTTTCCGGAAAAATTTCACCACTGTAAGCGTAATCACTGATTCAGCAAGGGCTGCCAACACATACACCGACATGATCACAAATATTCCCTTTCCGTAGCCGGTTAGTTTGAATTCAACAGACATAAGGAATGCGGGGATAAACACACCCATAAAACCTGCCAGCAATGCTTTAACAGACTCAGGTAAAAACTTTTTCCTCCATACAAGCATGGCAAAAATGGCACCGGCTCCCATATTGATGGCATTCACGCCCAAAGTCAGTAAACCGCCATGTTGAAAAATAAAGGACTGGAACAGCAGTACGGTAAATATCACAGGGAATGCCCGTTTGCCAAGAATGATTCCGGCCAGCCCGAACAGCCCGGGATGAATGGATGTTCCTGCAAATGGTATGTGAATGAGCGAGATCACAAACAATGCAGCACCGGTAATGCCCATTTTGGGGATCTCGTCAGCTTCAGTCCTCCGTCCGGAAAGATAGATCAGGCCAAGCGAGGCAACCTGCGCTGCAATGCAAATGCGGGTGTCTATGATTCCGTCGGCAATGTGCACTGTGTTAAGAAAAGATTTGGTAACACGAAATTTATTTCAGTGGCACAAAGGTATCAGTTTTTACGGAATACAAGTTTTTTTCCTACCATCCTACCGTCCTACAGTCCTACAGTCCTACAGTCCTACCGTCCTACAGTCTTACAGTCTTACAGTCCTA
>Ga0209498_1001948_pt1 | contig 12562 bp, 11 predicted proteins | sample WalLakDeSediment_FD_184131 | JGI IMG/M metagenome (GOLD analysis project Ga0209498, IMG submission 184131) | Lake sediment microbial communities from Walker lake, Nevada to study Microbial Dark Matter (Phase II) - Walker Lake 11/02/13 Deep... | ecosystem: Environmental > Aquatic > Freshwater >...
AAAAAAGAAAAAGCCACGAAGCTCCGGAGTTCTTCCGAATAGGACCTTCGTGGCCTGTTTTTCCTGTTTGAGGCTAGTTTGTTGCCGCGGCTCCCCCTCCCCTTGCCCCTCCCGCCGGGGGAGGGGAACTGCTTAGAAATCCCCTCCCCTTGCCCCTCCCACCGGGGGGAGGGGAACTGCTTAGGAATTCCCTCCCCCCTTGTCAAAGATCCCGCCGCACTTTAGCGGGGATGGGGGAGGAAACCCGCCAGGCGGGCAGGGGTAGGGGTGGTACGAGACCCTTCCGGTGTCTTGACGGGTGTTCTAAGAACCTTCCAAAAGTTCCAAGGCCCTTCGTGGGCTTAAAATACTTTTTACAGGTCTATCTTCTTCTGTCAAGTGAATTCTGGGTTGACCGGCTTGTGTTGCAATCGGCCTCCACCCCGAAGAGAATGTTCGAATGGGTGGCTGCGATCTACGGTCCAAGGCGGGCGTTGCGCCGTTTGGGAACCGGAAGGAGAAGTCCGAAAAGAACCCAAAACCTTAAGGAATGGTTTTCCCCCTGCACCGTGTGCCCTGCGCCGTATGCCGTTCATTACCAGCCTTTAGTGGTGAGAATGTCACGCAGCTTCTCTTCCACCTTGCGCTCCACCAGAATCATTTTGCGGGCCTGGGCCTTTTTGATCTTTTCCGTCAAGGTATCCAGGTCGGCCGGTTTTTCCACAAAATCCATGGCGCCCAGACGCATGGCCTCCACCCCTTTTTCAATGGTTCCATGACCGGTGAGCAAAATCACCTGAAGTTCAGGTCTCTTGGCTTTCAGGTTTTTTAGGACCTCCAGACCGTCCATTTCAGGCATCATCAAGTCCAGGACAATGGCGTCAAAAGTTTGCTCTTCTGCAATCTTGAGGGCATCGGCGGCGGAGGTTGTTGAACTCACCTCCATCCCCCGTGCAGACATTCTTTCCCCCAAAAGATCCACAAATTCTTTTTCATCATCCACCAAGAGTACTTTTACTGCCATGGCTTTGCTCCTTTTCATGATGTTGTTGAGGCTGATTCCCCCCGGGGCTCATCTTTCAGCCTTTTCGGGAGGATGAGAATGAGAACCTTTTGATCGAGGTCCATTTTTATTTTCGCTTCAAGCAGGCTCAGGAGTGGCTCCCCCTGTTTCGGCAAGAAGCTTTTTTCCGCTTCAAGTGCGAGCGTTTCAAGGCCCATAAGTCGGATGGAAATATCGGACTCTATTTTTTCAGGCATCAAGGTCAGCGCTTTGGATTGGCCGGTTTGCCCCATTCCGGCTTCAAGGAGCAGCCAGATCAGGCTGTGAAGAAAAAAGGGCCTGGTGACGACCATGAGCGGTTGGTCCGTGGGTTGAACCGTTATTGCGACCCCTTTGGCGGCCGTCAATCGGCGTGAAACAGCCAGGACGAATTCAAGGAAGTCGACCAGTTCGATCTCCTTGAGCGGTTCGTCCACGGCGTGGGAAAACCGGTTCATGTTGCGGATGATTTGATCCGTCCGCTGGATTTGTCGTTTAATGCTGGAACCCAGGCTTTTCACCCGCGATGCGTCAAGGCCCTTCCCCTGTTCGGCCAGGAGAGCCAAATCCTCCAGCAGCCCCGCGCTCTCGTTCATGATGCTCAGGGTGTTCTTGAGTTCATGGGAAATGGAAGCGGAGATGCGGCCGAAAAACCGCAAACCCTCTACAGAAGCCGTATCCAGTAAAGAGACCACATCACACCTCCTTTTGATAAACCATTTCCCGGATTTTTTCTGCCAGGGACTCAATGTCGACCGGCTTGAGAAGATAATAGGAAGCGCCGGCTTCGGCGGAGCCTTCCTCAAAATCCCTTTCCGATCCGTGGCCGGTCATGAAAATAAATTTCATCCCGGGAGCGACGGCTTCCATTTTTCTTTTGAGCGCAAGACCGCTCATGCGAGGCATTTTGACGTCCAGAACGGCTAAATGGAACTGCTTGTGCGGGAGCATTTTGAGAGCCTCCTCGCAGGTCGTGACCCATTCAGCGTCGATCCCTCTCAACCCTAATCGTTCCGCCAGGGTGGCCACCAGGTCTTCTTCGTCATCAACCAACAACACGCGAATTGTTTTCATTTTTTTTGCTATCCGGATTCAGTGGCAAGGTTATGATGAAACGGGTGCCTTTGCCGGGCCGGCTCTCAAGGCTTATGGCGCCCCCGATTTCCTGGACCAGGCCATAGGTGATGGAAAGGCCGAGCCCCGTGCCGCCTTGCTTGGTGCGGGTGGAAAAGAAAGGCTCGAATACCCGTTTGATATCTTCCGGCGGAATGCCGCACCCGTCATCGACGACCGCAATCTGAACACGGTCTTCGGAGATTTTGCGTCCTTCAAAGGTCAGGTGGCCGCCGTCACTAAGGGCCGCAAAAGCATTGTTCACGAGATTGAGAAAGATCTGCTCCAGCTTGCCCCGATCGCTCTTAAAGGGCGGGATATCCGGCGCCATATCGATGATGATGGAGATACCCCGGTATTGGGCTTCTTTGCCCAAAAAACCCATCACGTTTTCGATGATGTTCTTCAATTCGATGGTTTCAAAGGTGGAATCCGTCTGGCGGGCAAAGCTCAAGAGTCTCCTGATAATGGTGGCGCACCGCTTGACCGATGCCAGGATGGAATCGGTTTGGGCCAGGAGCTTGGTGCGGTTGGCAGGAATATCCTGCTGCAGGAGCAAGTCTTTCACCAATCCGGCTTTTTCATTGATAATGGCCAGGGGATTGTTGATTTCATGGGCCACCCCTGCAGCGAGCCTGCCGATGGATGCCATTTTATTGGTGTATTCCACCTGATGGAGCGCTGCTACGCGCGTCTGGTCCGCCGTATGAATCTTGCTGACGAGATAAGTGGACACGGCAAGGACCACGATGAGGATGGAGGTGATGCTGATGACGAGATAGGTGATGAGCTGCCGGCGGGCCTTATACCAGGGTCGCATCAAATCTTCCTTTTTTTTCACAACCATCAAAATGAACGGCGTTTCCTCAATGTAGGCATAGCCGATAAGCAGTTTTTCTCCTTCGGGGCTTTTGGTTTCAAAGACCTGGGTTGTGGCGGCATATTCCGGCACGGGCAAGGGCGCCTTTTCAAGAATCTTTCCATAGGTTCGGGAGGGCGTTTGGAGCACACCGGCCCCGTTGACGATGAACAGATCACCGCCGACCCCCGGCTCAAGGGGCAGCAACTCGCCGTGAAAGCGCTCGGCCTCGAGGGTGGCCCGCAATACATAAGAGGGCCCGTTTGGCGGTTGGTGTTTGACCGCGATAACAAGGTGGGGACTCTGGCGATATCCCAGGAAAACATCGCTCGTATACCGGCCTTGATCCACCACTTCGGCAAACCATTTCTGACGGCTGTAATCCAGGTCTTGCAAGTCATAGGGGCCGCTGTAGGCGATCTGCCGTCCTTGGATATCGACCACCCCGAGATCCGTAAAGCCCCCGAAACTTTCCTGCAGGTTTTTTAAGATCTCACCCAGCCGTCCGGGGCGATTCAGGGTTTCAAGGGCATTGTCGCGAACGAGAAACTGCAAGGCAAAGCGGCGCTCCAGGAGCAAGAAGGAAAGGGTGCGCCGGGTATTGGAAACCAGCCGGGAGGTGCGGGAGACGTTTTCCGATTCAATGGCTTTCTGGGTTACCTGATAATCGATGGCCGCCAGAAAACACACGGGAATGAACGCTACCCCGGCGGTCAAAAGCACGCTGAGATACCAAATGCGGCGGAAATTAAAAAGGTGCTTGTAAGCCCCGGAGGCGACGTCGTGATAGTCCCAGAACTCGGGTTTTAATCGCTGCAGAAGAGACATGGGAACGACTTTCTTTAAGCTTAAGGCTTTTTCCTTTTGGCGTTCTTGCGCATTTTTTCATTGGCCCGTTTCAGGGTTTCGCTCAGCACATCGATATCCACCGGCTTTTCGAGGTAAGCAAAGGCGCCCAACGCCATGCACTCTTTCCTGTCCACGTCCGTGCCGTGCCCGGTGAGAATGACCACTTCAATGTCCGGATGCTCGGCTTTCACCCTTTTCAGCACGTCCATGCCGTCGATTCCCGGCATCCTTAAATCCAAAAGCATGACTTCCGGTTCGTCTTCGCTCACCAGAGCCAGGGCGCTTTCACCGTCAAAGGCTGCCGCAGAACCGATGTCTCGCATTTCCAGGCGCTCGGAAAGGGTTTGAACAAACTCCCGTTCGTCGTCCACAAGCAGCACCTTGGAAGGCAAGTGAGAATCGTATCTGCGGTAGGTTTCGCTTTGCGCTGCTGCGGGCTTTGCGCGAACCTCGATTTTGGCGACCTTCTTCAAGGCTCGGACGGCGGCCTTGAGTTCTTCTTCCAGCCGCTCCTGCATCACCACGGGCCTGTCAATGGTCAGGACAGCCTCATCGTCGTTGAGCGTAACTTCGACCACATGGCCTTCACCGGCCAGGTGTGCTTCTATTTGAGCGGCCGCCAGAAAGTCCCGGGCCGCCTTGCGGGAGAGCGGGGAAGATTGCAGGTCCTCTGCGGCAAGGCTTCGTTTGACCAGGTCAAGAGCCTCACGGAGGTCGATTTTGTTCGTCGGCAGCACCATGTCATAGAGGCCGGGATTCCAAGGATCCGGGCTGCCGTTAATTTGCCGGACCCACGTGGCCCGACGGCGATCCTCTTCCTCGATGCGCTCGGCGGCTTCGGTCTCACTCAGGCCGAGTTGAGACGAAGCGGCCTCAATGCGATAGGCCGTGTCTGCAATCAGGCAAATCCGCAGGACATGTCGAATCGATCCGGGCACAAGATGCGCTGCAAAGCCGTGAAGGATAAATCCCGTCTCCTGCAAATATTCCGCAAGGGCCAGTTTCAACCACGTGATGGATCGCTCCCGCTCCCGGGTGAAAGGGTTGAAAACCGAAGGCTTGGCTGAAAAAGCGCGTCTCAGCGTGTCCGCAGGGAGTGAGGACAGACCCTCGGCACGCTTGACGATCGTCTCGTCGTTCAAGCGCTCATAGCCCGTCCCATCGACAAGCTTTTCAATGAACTCATCTTCCCGGCAGAATGCGCTGCTGAAAACCGAGACAACGCTCATGGACGCTCCTTCGTCTTGCCGCTCTATTCAATCCCCGTAGGGAGTGATCCGTGTAAGCTTGAGAGTCATGTCTTTCACCCCTTCTATACGACCGACAATAGCCTGGATTTGATCGCTCAGTTGCTGCCGGATTGCCGGTGAGGCATGGGTTTGCACAAAAACTTGCCCGTCATCGGCCTGAACCTCGATATCGTATTGGATATCCATGAGGGCGGCCTTGACCTCAGCGGCAAGGGCTAAATCACGGATTGTTTTCCGGGATTCGGGCGTCGTGGCGAATTGCTTCAACCCGGCGGTCCGACAGATCAATTCAGCGGCATCATCGGTGGTGAGTTCACGAATGTGAATCACCAGGTCATAGAGGGCCGGATCCCAGGTATCAATGCCGTAGAGGTCCCTGCTCCAGCGCCGCCGCTCTTCATCGTCTTTCTTGATGACCGCCAGGGCCTCGCTGCGGCTGAGGTTCTCACGTTCCATCTCAAGCTGAACGCGATCTTCAAGGTCGGCCAAGATCCGGACCTTCAACACATGAGAAATACCGCTTACAAAAAAGTGACCGGCCAGCCCATGATACACCACATTGTCCCGGCTGAGATGCTTTAGGACGGCGGCCCGGATATGGGCGATATACTGCTCCTTGCTCTGTTGCAGCCCCTTGAAAATGGACGGAGCGTCATGGATGGCCCGCACCAGCTTGATTTCAGGGATATTGAATTCCTTGGAGGCCTCCAGCAGAACGTCCCGTGAAATGCACTGATAGCCCAGTTCCCCGGCCACTTTTTCGGCCACCTCCTTGCCCTTGCTGTAGGATCCCCTTGAAATGGTAATAATCGCCATGGAAACCTCCTTCTTCCTCAATTGTTCCGATGCTCACTTGATTATGGGCCTGCGAGGCCCCCTACGGATACTCAGAAAGCGTTGATGCAAAGCCGTCACCCTTGCAACCTATCCTGCCTGAACAAACCGGCGATGCCGGTCTTCATCTTGTTTCGATAATGGGCCACCATGGCGTCGTTGGACATGACCATGTCCAACTGACGGGTGTGCATGATGAGATACCCCAGGATTTTGAGACGATTTTGTATGACATCCATGGGGTAATCTTCAAAACGGGCTGTCAAAACATCCTCGGTGACAGAGACATTAAAGTCCTGTTCTTCCAAGACCTCGGCGATGAGATTCACCCTGCGATGTTTCCTGAAGTCATCTGCGGCCCCGCCCTTAAAGCGAAAAATGATATAGTTTTCCGGCACTCTTTCGCCCACGTAGCTTTCCACCGTGGCAAAATGGAAACCGAATCGCGAGGTCAGGCTGCAGTAGTTCTTGGCGATCATGAAATAATTGCGCTCCCCGTAACGGGACTGCATGCCCGGTAAAAGGGCGGTGTTTCGGGTGGCCTCGAACATGACGGACAAAAAGCCTTTGCCGTCAAGGGGAGGCGGGCCTTCCCAGGGGACCATGGTGATTCCTTCCCAGAGAGCCAGCATGGGAATGGAAACAATGTTATCCAGCTTGATATGGGGGCCTTCAACTTCTTCCCGGAACCCGTCGTCCAGGTTCAGCACCCACCATTTCATGGGCACATCCACGAGGAGCTGTTTGCTGGAGCGTTGAGGAAATTCATTTTCCCGTCCGAAGAGAAACATTTCCCTCACCGCACTTTCATGACAGTAGCGGATGATATCATGAAAGGTTCGACAGGACTCGGGTCTGAAATCAGCCGAGTCGGCATCGAGCAAGCTCAGGGGCAGGATGTGGGCCGACACGTCCTTCAGGGTTTGATAAACCGGTGTTCCGGCCATCGAGTGCCCGGGCTTGCGAGGTTTTCGGACGAGAACGCTTTCAATAACACCCTCATAAACCCGAAAACCCTCGGCATCCACGGTCACCACCTGGCCGGTGCTAAGCTTGTCGAGGGCGCCACTGACGCCGAAAAGGGCCGGTACGCCGTATTCCCTGGCGACGTTCGCCAGATGGCTGCTCAGGCTGCCGTATTCGGCGATCACGGCCGCGGCCCGATCCAGAAGGGTGGCATATCCCGGCAAAGACTGGCTGATGACCATGATACTGCCTGCTTTGAATTGAAGCTTGTCCGCCTCTCTTTTCAGAATATGAACCGGTCCTGACGCAGCCCCTGCGCCGGCGGCAATCCCTCCTTGCAGGAGTACGGGAAGGTCCGTGTCCTGTTTTTCCACAACCTCCGTTTCATGGCCGGACAAGGGGGAGGGGGACATCTGCAAGGGACGGCACTGCAGGATGGTGATGCGGCCTTGAAAATCAATGGCCCATTCAATGTCCTGAGGTTCCGCGAAATAGGTGTCCAGCTTAAGGGCCAGCCGCCCTAATTCCAGGGCCTGCTCATCGCTTAAGGAGGGTTGAGTGCTCTGTGCATCGTCCAGGGGGTACCGGCATATCCCTTCCTCCTCGAGGCAGCGATACTTCAAGGTTTTTCGGGCGATCTCTTTGGATAGGAGATTGAGAGGTTCCCTCCGGGAGAGAACAAAGCGATCGACGCTCGACCGCCCGTCCACCACCAATCTGGGAAGCCCCCAGACGGCGTTGATCAGGATCGTTTCTTCATCGGGCTTGAGGGGATCCCTCGTGTAGATTACGCCGCCACAGGCCGCATCCACCATCTTGAGACATCCCACGCACATGATCACATCTTCATCACGCAAGCCGCGATGAAAGCGATAGGACATCGCCGTTGCGGTGTATTTTCCGGCGATCACCTCTTTATAGGCCTGGAGCAGGTGTTTCGGGCTCACGTTTAAAAGGGACCGGTATTGCCCGGCAAAGGACGCTTCCCGCGTGTCTTCATTCACGGCGCTGCTGCGCACCGCCAGGGCCGCTGCGCCTCCGGAGGAAACCCCCATGGCCTCGACCGCCCTGGAAATCTCCGTTGCCAGGAGCTCGGGCACCGGGCTCTGAATCACCAGTTGCTGCAAATCGGAGCTGAGTTCATACACCTGGTCCAGGTCTTCGGCATCATGGGTCTGAATGCGTCGATCGATTTCCTCCTGGAGACGGTTGTGGGTCACGAACAGATGGTACGCGGACGCCGTCATCACAAACCCGGGCGGGGTGTTGATTTGTAAGTGTCGGCCGATCTCCCCCAGAACGGCCATTTTGGCGCCCGCAACCTCTACCATGGTCTTGTCGAGCTCCCGTAGACCCAAAACCAGGGGCCCCTCGACGGTCTTGGGCCTGGCATCGAGCAAGGAGCCGACCTTTTGCTGCATGTCCTTGAATCGCTCATCCAGCGCCCGGTAAGGGCCGCCGGGCGCCAGGGCGTTGAGATGCTGAATGATCTGGTAGACATTGGCGGAAATCAAGGCGCAACGGGACCGGACAAAACTCATTCCAAAAGGCTTGATTCCTTGCAGGGCCTCTTCCATTTCGGCCATCATCTTCAGCACCTTGTCATTGGCGTTCAGGATCCGCTTGAATTGCAAATATCGGAGCCTGAACCCTCGTTGCAGCTCTTCATCGGTTTCTTGCGACCGGGAAGGCTCTTTTCGGGGACTTAGGCCCGACACGATATTTCGGATAAAGCGGAGCATAAGGTTTCCAAAACCAGAATCATCCAGGTTTAAAAGCTTGGCAAGAACACCATCGACGGTTTATGCGACAAGAAGGTACACGGCGCACGGCTCATGGCTCACGGAAAAAAGACTATGGATCTTTGAATCCGTGCACCGCGCGCCGTGTACCGGCTCTCTGTGTTAATGCCCCAGCTTAAGCCCCAATCCTTCAAACAAATACAGAACGCCGAAACCGTACCACAGCGTATAAACCACGTAAAAGAGCAGGGAAATAATCACGATGCCGTACTTGAAGCGAATGCTCTGGGCTTCGATCCCATAGTAATTATAGGCCGTTTCGACCGCCTTGTTTTGCACCACGGACACCAGCTTGGCTTCCTTGAAAAGCTTCTGCTTGCTCAGTTCGAAATCCATGGCCTTGAGAGCGCCCCACCAGTTATACATGGCCCTGCGCTCATCATAGCCATACTTGTTTCGTATATGCTCGCCCTGGTTGGTGTACATTTTCTCTGCGTCATCCAGCGCACTCAATAAAAAGCCGGCCATGTCGCCCTCGATCGTTACCGATTTTCCTTCGGCTTGAGCACGGCTGCCTCCGGCTTGGAAAAGTTGGGCGGTTTGCGCCGCCTGCTTTTCGTCGGCCATTGAAAAAGTTACCTGAATTTCGCGGTTCTTGAATTGAAGAATCTCTTGCCTAACGCCCGGCAAGTAGTTGGCCGAGCCCTTGGAGATGGAATTATACAGGTTATCCATGAACTCCAAGGCACTGTAGCCGTTGAAAAATGGGAGAAACAACAGCACCAGAACCACCAGGAAACTGCCGAGCAATGCGACACCTTTGAAAATGGACTGTTTTTGCGAGCTCATAGTCCTCTCTCCTGTTTTCTAAGCACATCCATATTGGCAAAAAACGTGCCCACCACCCAGACGCTGAAACCGCCGATGACCAGGAAAAAGGCCCATATGCCGATCACTTCCAGGACATGGGCGGCGCCTTTGGAGATGGGGAGGATTTCCATGGCGGAGAGTTTGGCCGGCAATGCGAAAATCCGGTTCACAAAGCCGGCCAGGACCGCCATGGCGTAAAAGCCTCGGATGGTGATGCCTTTGACGACTTTGGTCACAATGGCCCCGACCTGAATGCCGATGAGCGAGCCGATCAGCATTCCCATAGCCAAGGTGTAAAAGATAAACCCGTAAATGGCATACTGACTGATGGCGGCGTAGCCGGCGGTGAAGATGATTTGAAAAATATCGGTTCCCACGGTGGTCATGGAAGAAACGCCCAGGACATAAACAAAGATCGGAAAGGTCAGAAAGCCGCCGCCAACGCCCATGATGCCTGCGGCCAGGCCGACCAGGGCGCCGCTCGCCACCAGGAACACCCAGGAAATCGCACGGCCCCCCGGCGTAAAATCCTGATCAAAGCGCACCATGGGCGGAATTTTCACTGCCTGGATAGAGCAGGGTAGGCCGCCCAATTCACAGCCTTCATCGCGCTGGCCGTGACTCGGTTCGACGGGGAGGGACACGCTCACCATCTTGAGCCTTTTGCGGGCCTTCAAATAGTCCAGCATGGCGTAGGCGCCCAGGAAACCGAGCATCAGAGAATAGATGACGGTGATGAAGGCGTCGCTTAAGACCGGATTGATTTCATAGAAAAACCGGTTGATCATGCCGCCCACCGTTGCACCGATGACCGCACCGATCAGAAAAACCGCGGCCAACGGCACCGAGACATTCCCCAGTTTGCGGTGGATCACGCTGCCCATAATGGCTTTGGCGAAAATGTGAAATAGATCCGTGCCCACCGCCAGGATGCCCTTGATGCCGGCGCTCATCAGGGCCGGAGCGATGACAAAACCCCCTCCGGCGCCGATGCACCCCGTGATCAAACCGGCCCCGACGCCTATGAGGATGGATACGACAAAAATGCCGGTGGAATAAAAGGCCGGGCTGTAGGCTTTTTTCCCTCCGAGAACACCGGGCAATACGTCATTCACCTGCTCCGCAAAGGCGATGCCGCCCAGGATCACGGGAACCAGCAGCAGTCCGAGGATAAACAAACGCTTTTTGCTGTGCACAATTTCCTGGGAAACCGCAATTTCCCACCTGGCGTGGGCCGTGGCGCCAAGCATCATGAATCGGCCCAGTTGTTTTAAAAATCCCATTTTCTTGCCCCCTTATGAAGTTAGCTCCGCTTCACTCAGCAATTGGAATCATGGAACACTGGAATGTTGGTATCACTCTAGCTCTATGAAACTGTGATTGAGGCTCATGGCTCTTTTTCTTTCGCTCCAAGGCTCCCGGGCTGGTCTTTTCTGAAAAGACGGCGCCTTCCCGCCAGTCGCTCAAGAAACAGAGCCATGACCCTCAGAGGTTTTTGAAACAGCTAAACTGATACGAATGTTGGAATGATGGGTTTTGAGGAACAGCGCTATCCTAAGATTCCCGTATTCCATTATTCCACCATTCCATCATTGCATTATGGTTGTAAACAGTTGTAGAAATCGCGAGACTCATGATTAGCGGCTGCCGGGCGAGGCCGGCAACCTATGGGACGGGATTCGCGCCCTGTCCCATCAATAACCCCCTCTTTTCACAAGCATCCTGTAACCTGAAAGCCAGTTCATCCACATCCACGGGTTTGACCAGATAATCGAAAGCCCCTGCCTGAATTCCTTGCAGGGCCACTTGCACGCAGGCATGGCCTGTGAGCAAAATGACCTCTAAGGATTCGTCGATTTTCTTGATTTCGTGGAGAGTGTCCAAACCATCCATGCCGGGCATCATGACGTCCAGGACGACGGCTTGAAAACTTTGCTTTTTGATCAATTCAAGAGCGCCCGGTCCGTCCGTCGCGGTCAAGGTGTTGAACCCTCGCAGCGCGAGTCGTTCGGCAAGACTTGTGATAAACTCGACTTCATCATCCACCAGCAAAACATTGAGCTTGTTCATGGCTCTTTCCCCTTTTCCCGATGGCAGGAAAAATACTTGGGCGAAAATCAATGGCATGCACAAGAATACTGAGTGAGTGCTCAGTACAATAATCCAAACAAAGAAAAGCTGTCAAGAAAAAAATTTCATCGCGGATTTTGGCTGAAGGAAGATCCTATTTGGAGGATGGCTTTTGACTTGGGGCCTTTTGCAGCATGCGACGGCAACCGGCGATCAGTTGTTCGAAAAGAGCGCTTGAATCATAGAGGTTGAATGTCTTAAGCCTGGCAATGCCGTCTACCATGGCGAAGACGATAAAAGCGTTTTTTCCTGCAGGCAGGTTTTCAATGGAGCCGTCTTTTTGACCCAGGAGGATGGCTTTTTCAAGGGTGTCAAGAATGAAGTTATAAATTGCGGAAAAGTTCCTGCGAAAAACAGGGTTCACCTGGGCCAGTTCGTAGGCGTCATAACGATGCAGAATCAGAAACAGCTCCTCCCTGGTTCCCACGAGATAGAGATAGAAAAAGATGCTGCCTTCCAGCATTTCAAGGCCTGAGTCAAAAGTTTTTTCCCTGAAAAACCCTTCGAACTCGCCGATCAGGGTTTGGCGGATGTTGTCAAGAATGGCCAGGAACAGTCCTTCCTTGGTTTTAAAATGATAAAAAATGGTGCCTTCGGCCACGCCGGTGATCTTTGCCAATTCGGAAATCGCGGTATTGCGGTACCCTTTTTCCGAAAAAAGCTTTGTGGCAACGTGAAGGATGTTTTCTTTCCTGGTCATTGGATCACTTCCTCAGGCACCTTATCATCAACGCCCCGGTTGTTTCAAGCCGGACCGATCCGGAAGCCTTGGGCCAAGGCTTCACGGCAGCGCTGATTGGGTTCATAGTCGTTCGCTCGAAGAAAGCCATTTTTTATTGACCTATGAAAAGGATCGCAGTACGCTAAGAACGATTCGTCATTAGCGAACCGGTGGTAACGAAGTATGGAAAACCCTTTCAAATACGGG
>Ga0209498_1001949_pt1 | contig 12557 bp, 6 predicted proteins | sample WalLakDeSediment_FD_184131 | JGI IMG/M metagenome (GOLD analysis project Ga0209498, IMG submission 184131) | Lake sediment microbial communities from Walker lake, Nevada to study Microbial Dark Matter (Phase II) - Walker Lake 11/02/13 Deep... | ecosystem: Environmental > Aquatic > Freshwater >...
CGGTCACATGACAGAAGGCCCCCTCGTATTCAATGCGCAAAGGCCGAGCCAAGATACTCCTCCGAAAGCAAATGCCACACTGTACCAATGCAAGATGTCACATGTCAAGGCCTGACCCCGTTACCACGTAGGCCGGGTCTTAATAGTGATTCTGATGTCACTCGGTGTCTGCGCTTTCCTGGAAATCTGCCAGCCATCACATGCCCGGAGTGAACTCTTGTGCCGGGATCGGCATACAGGCTCGCCAGCACCAGACCATATTGCTGCCGCGGGGTCAGGCCGCTTGGGAGTCTGGTCAGATGGAGAGGTGAAAGTGCGGCCTGTTGCGAAATCAGGGTCACAAAAGAAGAAAAGAGGCGGTGCGGAACTTCAGTTTTTTGGATTATATGAATTGGGGGAAAGGAAAGCAAGCCAAGAATTGGCCCGAGAGATTTTGTCAGGGGGCGGGGGTCGGGGGCAGGCGCCCATCGTTCAGAGCAGGCCGGCCTGCTTCTCATCCGACTGTTGCCACGCGCCTGATACAGATCGGAGGACCTTGTCTCGCACATCCCTCCCACAGTTAGATGCGAGACGCTGCCAGTCGGCCTCTGCCCTCAACGCGAGAAAGCGCTTAGCCGGCGTGGAATAGACCACGACCTTTTTACCTTGGCGAAGCAAACGGGCCGCGTTTGCTAGGGTGCCGACGCTTTCACCATCCCATATCATGAATCCGACGGATGCCTCCTGAGCCATCTGCTCATCCTTCGCGGCATAGAAGTCAAAATTCCTCCTGGCCTGACTGGTCGCAATGGCTCGAATAGGCCACTTGCCAAGGTTGTTGCGACACTCGCCGGCTGAGCAGAACACCTCAACCGCCTTGTAACCTTGGCTCTGAAGGTACTTCTGAACTGCCTTGTCGACGCCGTTGGCATCCCCTACGAGCACCGGGAAGCCTTGTTCGATAATTCGATCAATTCGGCGTCTTACGTCAACGTTTAGCCGCGAGACTCTTCGAGACCCGCCGATAAAAACCTTGGTCATGCTCTACTCCGGGTTCGTGTGATAGCCAGGGCGTACACGTCCAAAACCGCTCCTTCATCATAGAGCGCTGTGGTAATGGCGTTCATTGTAGCCCCTGACCTGTAAAGGTCGTCGAAGAGCAGGACCCTCTGCCCCTTAACCACCGATACCTCAATCCTGTGAGCGCCTTCGAGTAGCCGTAGCCTTTCATCATAGTCGTAGACATTCTTGAGTTCGGGTGACTCCTTGACTCGCCAGACAGCGCTAGGCTCAACGCGAATACCCATCTTTCTGCCGAGCGCTTCTGAGATGAGGTGAACCGGCTGCTGAGATCGGGCTCGCGACGGTGGAACAGGAATGAGAATGTTCACGCCGGGATTCCAGGATCGAATAAATCCGGAGGCCGTATCGACAAGGTCCTCTAACACGGAGCCATCGGAGCGATACTTAAGACGGTACAGTAGTTCCCCGACGTCGCTTCTTTTTGTGTCGAACATAGGATGGCCGTATTCATCATCTCCAAGATACGTACTACCCAGGCTGTGATAGTCGAGTACATAACCCTCACGCCATCGGCCGGGAATCCGCATCGGTCTGAAGTTCGCTGCCATTTACGACCTCCATGCCGGCTGACAGTTGAGTATTCAATTTTAAAACTGTAACAGATTTCAAATAGGAATTCAAGAGGGTATCTGAGGGGGTGGGGGAAGCTATTATCAAGGGAAAGGAGAGGGTGGGGAAAGGGTTTGCTCTTCGCTCTATGCATTTGCGCAAGAATAACTTGACAGATCGAACCAAGAAGCGCTCGACCGAGAGCCTGCCCTGAGGTATCGAAGGGTATCGAATGGCGGGCGCGGCTGTTCATGCTTCGATACCTCAGCATGAACGGATCTCTTTGGAAAAATGTGAAGTTATTTTTGCGCAGTCCCTATGCTTTTCTTATAAAAATCCAGGGTTTTTCTTGCCACGGCCTTCCAGGTGAAATGCTCCTCCACCCCTTTTCCGGGCCGCGGAAGCCATGTTGTTCAACAGCTCAGGAGAAGCGATCAGGGTGTTTACCGCATCCGCGAGGTCTTTGGCAAAACAGTCAGGGTCTTTGGGTTCGGGATTGTCCGCGCTCACAGGCTCAAAGGACACGAGCCTGCCTGTCACCCCGTCTTGAACCACTTCAGGAATGCCCCCCACAGCAGAAGCCACAACAGGGGTGGCGCAAGCCATGGCTTCGAGGTTGATGATTCCGAAGGGTTCGTAGATGGACGGACAGACAAAGAGAGCCGCATGGCTGTAAAGGGCGATCAGGGCCTCTCTCGGCACCGTTTCCGAGATCCATAAGATCCTGTTGCTCGTTTCCTCGCTCACCCGGGAAACCTTCACGGCAATCTCTTCCTGGTACTCGGCCGTATCCGGGGCGCTTGCGCACATCACCGCCTGAAGGCCGGGCTCCAGGTGCTTTGCCGCCTCCAGAAAGTGGGGAATTCCTTTCTGTCTGGTCATGCGCGAGACCATGAGCACGTAAGGTCTGTTCGCGTCGATCCCGTAGTGTTTGAGTACATCGGGTTTGCTGACCGGCCGATACTGCTTTTCATCGATGCCGTTATGGATCAGTCCAATACGCTCCATGGGCACGTTGTAAATGCGATGGACGTCCTGCCTCATTGCGCCGGAAACGGCGATGACGCCGTCCGCTTCCCGATAAGCCGTTTGCTCCAGCCAGAGGGAAGCATCGTAGCCGGTTCCGAGCTGTTCTCTTTTCCAGGGCCGGTGCGGTTCAAGGGAATGGGTGGTGAGAACCAGGGGGACCTTGAGCATGGGCTTGAGCAAACATCCGGCCAAGTAGGTATACCATGTATGACAGTGAATGATGTCCGCCTTTTGCAGGGCGCCGATCATGGCCGCGTCCGTGGTGAGGGTGTCGAGGAGGCTGTGAAGACGTTTATCGTGAACCGGGATGGGTGAGCAGGGTCCGACTCCGGTCACCTCGCGGCGGCCGGACATCTCTTGCTGATCGCCGAAGCACAAGATGCGGATCTTGCCCTCATTGAGCTTCTCAAGCTCCCGTGACAGGTATTCGACGTGGACTCCCGCCCCTCCGTAAACGTGAGGAGGATATTCTTTTGTGAGGATCGCAATGTGCAAAGTCGAACTCTGATTAAAGAAGGTGCACGGCGCAGCCCACTCCGCCGAAGTAGCTTCGGCTACGAAGGCCGGGCGGGGCACGGTTAAACGACGGCACGGACAAACTCGGTTTGTCCGTGGCACCGGTAACGATCAGGTCTCCGGTGCAAGTTGCACGGCGCAGGGCAAAGAGGCGGCACGGACAAACTGTGTTTGTCCGTGGCACCGGTGAAAATCAGAATAGTGGGGTCCCGTGCGCCATTCTTATACTTCACATCAAAACCTTGTTCAAGAAGGATCAAGGGAGAAATTCTCCCCGGGGGTTTACGGAGAGGCGTTTTTGTGTTATGGTCCTTTCATTCCCCCATTTTGGCGCCCCGGATGCGAGGCGAGATTCGGTCTTGCAAAGAGGAAAGCATCCCCGGCGATCTGCGATCACCATCCTCCTGACTATGATATGGTTTATCGCGGCGCGACAAGCGAGGCGGAACCTTACGGACCTGTCGCTGTCGTTCGAGGAAGAGGGACCACACCCCCTCACCTAACCTCTCCCCCCTCGAGGGGGAGAGGACTTATGTGCTGCCGGATAGACGCCTTGCCCTTGCTTATCGCAGGGGTTAGGGCGGAAGAGGGATTGGGGGTTGTCGAAGAGGCGAGGTGAAGAGGTTTGGATCATGGAGTTTAAAGATGGAAGAAAAAGGGTGGTCATCGAAGGGGTAAGCCCGGAGATTGACGGGGGTGTTTTCCCTATCAAGCGAACCGTGGGAGAGAAGGTGGTGGTGGAAGCCGACATCTTCAGCGACGGGCATGACCTTCTTTCCTGCGTGCTGCTTTTCCGGAAAGAAGAGGATCGCGACTGGGACGCTGCGCCCATGGAGCCTCTTGTGAACGACCGCTGGCGAGGATCGTTTCAGGTCAGTGGGATAGGGCGATATCGGTATACGCTCAAGGCATGGGTTGACCCCTTCAGGACATGGCGCCGGGATCTCAGAAAAAGGATGGATGCAGGCCAGGATATTTCCGTGGATCTCCTGATCGGTCGATCCCTGATCGAACAAGCGGGCCGGAGGGCCAGGGGCGCGCCGGCCAAGGCCTTAAAGCAACGTTTGGCAGATATGTCTTCTGCGGCTGAAGATGAAAAAATCGCTCTTGCTCTGGATGAAGAACTCGCCGAGTTGATGGGACTTTATCCTGAAAAAGACTCTATGACCTCTTATGACAAGGAGCTGCCGGCGGTGGTGGAAAGAGAGAAAGCCCGATTCAGCACCTGGTACGAGATGTTTCCCCGCTCCTGCGCAGGGAAACAGGGAGAACACGGGACCTTTGAAGACTGCGAGAGGATTTTGCCTTACCTATCCTCCATGGGCTTTGACGTGCTGTACTTTCCACCCATTCATCCTATCGGGATCTCACACCGCAAGGGGAAGAACAATTCTCCCACCTGCAAACCGGGGGAGCCGGGGAGCCCCTGGGCCATCGGCGCCGAACCCGGCGGGCACAAGGCCATTCATCCGGAACTGGGAAACCTCGAGGACCTTCACAGGCTCATGCAAAAAGCCGGCGAGTATGGGATAGAAATGGCCCTGGACCTGGCCTTTCAGTGCAGCCCGGACCACCCTTACGTGAAGGATCACCCGGAATGGTTTCGCCATAGACCTGACGGAACCTTGCAGTATGCGGAGAATCCGCCCAAGAAGTACGAAGACATCTACCCTATCCATTTTGAGACCGAGCAGTGGCAGGAACTTTTCATGGAACTGAAGAGCGTGGTCTCGTTCTGGATCGAGCAGGGCATCCGCATTTTCCGGGTGGACAATCCCCACACCAAGCCGTTCATCTTCTGGGAATGGCTGGTCGGGGAGATCAAGAAAGAGGATCCGGAGGTGATTTTCCTATCCGAAGCCTTTACCCGTCCCAAGGTCATGTATCGTCTTGCCAAACTGGGCTTTTCCCAATCCTACACTTACTTTGCATGGAGAAACACCAAGTGGGAGATCACCCGGTACTTCCAGGAACTGACCCGGACCGGGGTGAAGGAGTTTTTCAGGCCGAACCTCTGGCCCAACACGCCCGATATCTTGCCCGAGTATCTCCAGACCGGAGGGAGGCCGGCTTTCATGGGGCGACTGGTGCTTGCTGCAACGCTCGGGGCGAGTTACGGCATCTATGGCCCTGCCTTTGAGTTGTGTGCGGGAAAGCCAAGGGAGGTGGGCAGCGAGGAATATCTCGATTCCGAGAAATACGAGATCAAAACCTGGAATCTGGAGGATCCTTTGAGTCTCAAGGATTTCATTGCCAGGGTGAATCGCATCCGCAAGGAGAATCCGGCCCTTCAAAGCAATGAGAGCCTTCGGTTCCACGAATGCGACAGCGAGCAAATCCTGTGTTTTTCCAAACACACCGAGTGCTTTAGCAACGTGATTTTTGCAGTCATCAACCTTGATCCTCACCACACCCATGGCGGCTGGGTGCACTTTCCGGTTGAGGAGATGGGCCTGGAATCCGGTCAGGGCTTTCAGGTCCACGATCTCTTGAGTGACGCCCGCTTCCTCTGGCACGGGTCAAGAAACTATCTTGAGATCGACCCTCGCGTGAGCCCGGCTTTTATTTTCCGGGTGCGGCGGCGATTGAGGACGGAGCGCGACTTCGATTACTTCATGTAGAAGGAAAAAGTATCCGCAGATTACGCAGATTAACGCAGATTTTTTGGTAAATTTAAAAATCAAAATAATCTTTGAAATCCAGCCGAGGCGGACAAGTCTGTGGATAAACAACACATCGGGCGCCTGTCGTGTCATGGGCCTGTCAAAATTTCAAGAAAGCGAACGTTGACCGTTTCGTAAAAAGTCCCCCAGGCCGTCACTCCCGCGCAGGCGGGAGTCCAGAACTGCTTGAAAATACTGGATTCCCGCTCCCCGACTGCCACCTTCGGGGACAGGCTTCGCGGGAATGACAGAAAAAGGCATTTTCGGACTTTTTACGAATTCATTAACGTTAGAGGTACAGAAGGAGAGATCTATTTTCTGTAAAGGCTTGATGCTTGATGGCTGAGAAAGCAAAGAAAGAACCGGAGTTTCAGGCTCAACCCCTGTGGTACAAGGACGCCATTATCTACCAGGTCCACGTGAAGGCTTTTTGCGACAGTGACGCGGACGGGGTGGGTGACTTCAAGGGGCTCACCTCCAAACTGGACTACCTTCAGGACCTTGGGGTGACCGCCGTCTGGCTCCTCCCGTTCTGCCCTTCTCCCATGAAGGACGACGGCTACGACATTGCCGACTATACGGGGATCCATCCTGAATACGGCACCCTCGGGGATTTCAAGGTGTTTCTTCGCGAGGCCCATCGCCGCAATCTTTCCGTCATCACGGAGCTGGTGGTCAACCACACGTCGGATCAACACCCCTGGTTTCAGAAGGCTCGCCGGGCAAAGGCCGGAAACCGGTGGCGAGATTTCTACGTGTGGAGCGACACGCCGGATCGCTACAAGGAGACACGCATCATCTTCCAGGACTTTGAAACCTCCAACTGGTCCTGGGACCCGGTGGCCAAGGCTTATTACTGGCACCGGTTCTACTCCCATCAGCCTGACCTGAACTACGACAACCCCCGGGTTCAAAACGCCGTCCTAAAGTCCCTCGAGCATTGGCTGGGCATGGGCGTGGACGGGTTGCGCCTCGACGCGGTGCCCTACCTCTATGAGAAGGAAGGGACCAACTGCGAGAACCTTCCCGAGACCCATGCTTTTCTGAGAAAGATGAGAGGCCACGTGGACGGCCAATTCGAAAACCGCATGCTTTTGGGCGAGGCCAATCAGTGGCCCGAAGATGCCTCCGCTTACTTCGGCCGGGGGGATGAATGCCACATGGCCTTCCACTTCCCCTTGATGCCCAGGATGTTCATGGCCATTCGCATGGAAGATCGTTTTCCCATTGTGGACATCCTGGCCCAAACCCCTTCCATCCCCGAGGTCTGCCAGTGGGCCATCTTTCTGCGCAACCACGATGAGCTCACTTTGGAGATGGTCACCGATGAAGAAAGGGACTACATGTACCGGGTCTATGCCCAGGACCCGCGGGCGAGAATCAACCTCGGGATCAGGCGCCGCCTGGCGCCCCTTCTGGGAAACAACCGCCGAAGAATCGAACTCATGAGCAGCCTGCTCTGTTCCATGCCGGGTACGCCGGTGCTCTATTACGGAGACGAAATCGGCATGGGCGACAACGTTTACCTGGGGGACCGCAACGGCGTCAGGACCCCCATGCAGTGGAGCTCGGACAGAAACGCCGGGTTTTCCCGGGCCAACCCTCAGAAGCTCTATCTTCCCGTGATCACCGATCCGGAGTACCATTACGAGACCATCAACGTGGAAGCCCAGCAGGCCAACCGCCAGTCGCTGCTGTGGTGGATGAAGCGTCTCATCGCCCTGCGAAAGCGGTTCAAGGCTTTCTGCCGGGGCACGATCGAGTTTCTGGATCCGGAGAACTACAAGATCCTTGCTTTTATCCGGTGCTACGAAAAAGAACAGGTGCTGGTGGTGGCCAACCTCTCCCGCTTTGTCCAGTATGTGGAACTGGATCTTGCCTCTTACGCAGGCCTGGCGCCTCTGGAGATGTTCGGCCGCTCCGCCTTCCCCACCATAGGCAAAGGTCTGTATCCTCTCTCCCTGGGGCCTCACGGGTTCTACTGGTTTTCATTGGAGCAGGAAGGACAGGGCCGGTGGGTCTCAGCCGTGGAAAAGGAAGACCTCCCGCTGATCCCGGCGCCGGGGACAGGAGAATTTCCCTTTGACCGTGCCGTCAAGGCGCGGGTGGAAAAGGCCTTGCCGGGCTATCTCATGAAAAACCGCTGGTTCCGGGGCAAAGGGAGGACCATCAAGTCGGCGAGCTTCGGTGAATTCCTTGCCCTGAACCACAATTCCCTTCTCTCCGTTGTGCAGGTGGATTATGCCGACGGCGACGGGGAAAGCTATCTTCTTCCCCTGATGAGGGTGGAGGGTGAGAAGGAGAAGAAGCTTTTTGAAGAATACCCTCAAGCCGCCATCGCGCGGCTGAGAGACCAAAAGGAAGGCAAGGAAGCGATCCTTTGCGATGCGGTCGTGGACACCGGCTTTAGTGAAGCCCTGCTTGCGTTCATGGCGCGGGGACGCAAGGCAAGGGCCGCGCAAGGGGAGGTCGTGGGCACGACCGGCAGAGCCTTTCATCCTGTTCAGGGCGAGTCGCTGGAGCCTTCGGTCATGAAGGTGGAGCAGACGAACACGTCCGTTGCCTTCGGCAGGCAGTTCATCCTTAAACTGGTTCGACGTTTGGAGGAGGGGATCAATCCGGATCTCGAAATCGGGCGGTTTCTCACGGAAAGAGGCTGCGAGTTCGCTCCACCCGTGGCGGGGGCGATTGAGTACCGCAGGCACGCAGCAGAACCCCTGACCCTTGCCATCTTGCAGAAGTTCATCCCCAACCAGGGTGATGCCTGGTCCTATACGCTGGATGTGCTAAAGGGCTATTTCGAGAGGGCTGCCGTGGAACGCGGTGAAGTCGAATCGCTCCCTTTGCCCGGAAGCGGGTTGGGCCTCTCATCGGAAGAGAATGTTCCCTCTCCGGTTTATGAGTTCATTGGTCCCTACCTGGAATCGGCCAGGCTTCTGGGAAATCGCACGGGAAACTTGCACGTATTGCTCGCTTCGGAAAGGGAAAACCCCGGTTTCGCGCCGGAAGCTTTTTCAATCTTGTACCAGCGAGCCCTGTACCAGTCCATGCGCACGCTGACCGGCCGGGTGTTTCAGCTTCTGCGAAAAAACATCGAGTTCGTTCCGGAGACGCTTTCGGTTGAAGTGAACCGGATCATCGGGATGGAAAAAGCGGTTCTTGACCGGTTCAGGGCCGTGACGGAGCGAAAGATCACGGCACAGAGAATCCGGTGCCACGGAGACCTTCACCTGGGGCAATTTCTGTACACGGGAAATGATTTTGTGATCATTGACTTTGAGGGAGAGCCCGGCCGCCCCTTATCGGAGAGAAAAATCAAGCGTTCGCCCCTCAGGGACGTGGCCGGCATGCTTCGATCCTTTGATTATGCAGTGAACTCGGCCCTCTTTGATCATGAGGCGCACGGCATCATCAAGCCCGATGATCTGCCGTATCTCGAAAGGTGCGCAAGCCTCTGGAGGGGGTGGGTGAGCAAGGTGTACGTTCAGGCCTACCTGGATGCGACCGGTTTGTCGGAGTTTCTCCCGAACACGAGGGAAGAGCTGGGATTGCTTTTGAAGGTCTATCTCCTGGAAAAGGCTGTTAATGAACTCGGGTATGAACTGAGCAACCGTCCCGAATGGCTCAGAATTCCTCTTCGGGGGATCCTGGAGCTCATGGAGTGAATAAATGTCAAATGCCAAAATCCAAATGACAAATCAATGTCCAATATCCAAATCTCAATGCCAATTACTACCAGGAGCACAAAATGGTATACATATGGAAAGTCATTGCGAGGAGCGTGAGCGAGGAACCAATCTCAATAAAGACAGGATTGCCACGCCCTTCGGGCTCGCAATGACGTTGTAAAACAGTAAGTGCGTTTGCATTCGTTTGGATGGATTTGAGAAAGGAGATTTTTTATGCCCTCTGAAGTTTATTATGACTTTTCATTGCTCACCGAGGACGACCTCTACATGTTCAACGAGGGAAGCCATCTCGATCTTTACGAAAAAATGGGAAGCCATCCCGTAACTTACAAGGACACAGGAGGGACCTATTTCGCGGTTTGGGCGCCCGATGCGGAAAAGGTTACCGTCATGGGAGAATTCAACGGCTGGAACAAGGAAAGCCATTACCTCAGCCCAAGGGGACAATCCGGAATCTGGGAAGGCTTCATTCCCGGTATCGGCAAGGGCATGATGTACAAGTATCATATCTACTCCCGGTGGGGCGGGTACAGGGTGGACAAGGCGGACCCCTTTGCCGTTCGCACCGAAGTTCCTCCCCTGACCGGGTCCATTGTCTGGGACCTGGACTACCCGTGGAACGACGGGCAATGGATGTCCCGCAGAGGAGAACACAATCGAAGCGGCGCCCCCATGTCCATCTACGAAATTCACCTGGGTTCGTGGAGACGGGTGCCCGAAGAGGGCAATCGTCCCTTGACCTACAGGGAACTCGGCCCGATGCTGGCGGAATATGTAAAAAACATGGGGTTCACCCACGTGGAGTTTCTGCCCCTCACGGAACACCCCTTTTACGGATCCTGGGGATATCTGTCTCTGGGTTTCTTTGCCCCTACCAGCCGTTACGGCACGCCTCAGGACCTCATGTTTCTCATCGATTGCCTGCATCAAGAAGGCATCGGGGTGATTCTGGACTGGGTGCCCTCCCATTTCCCGAGCGATGAACACGGTCTTGGTTTTTTTGACGGCACCCACCTCTACGAGCATGCGGACCCCCGGCAGGGAATCCACCCCGATTGGGACAGCCTTGCTTTTAACTATGATCGCGAGGAGATACGCAGCTTCCTCTTGAGCAGCGCTCTCTTCTGGCTGGGCAAGTACCATGCGGACGGGCTTCGGGTTGATGCCGTGGCTTCCATGCTCTATCTGGACTACGGCCGGAAGGAAGGCGAATGGATTCCAAACCGCTATGGAGGAAAGGAAAACCTGGGGGCCATTAAATTCCTGCGCCGCTTCAACGAGGAAGTGTACAAGAGATTTCCCGATGTGCAGACCATAGCGGAGGAGTCCACCGCATGGCCCATGGTCTCCCGGCCCAACTATGTCGGGGGGTTGGGGTTCGGCATGAAGTGGGACATGGGATGGATGCACGACACCCTGGCCTATATGTCAAGGGACCCCATTCATCGCAAGTTTCATCATGACAAGCTGACCTTTCGCATGCTCTATGCCTTTACCGAGAACTTCGTCCTTCCCCTTTCTCACGATGAAGTCGTCTACGGCAAAGGATCCCTCATTCGGAAAATGCCCGGGGATGAGTGGCAGAAATTCGCGAACCTGCGGGCCCTTCTGGCTTACATGTATGCCCAGTCCGGGAAAAAGCTGCTTTTCATGGGAGGGGAGTTCGGCCAGTGGAGCGAGTGGTATCATGAAGCAAGCCTGGACTGGGATCTCCTCGCCCATCCTCTGCACGAAGGGCTCAGGCGTTGGGTGGAGGACCTGAACCGGGCTTACCGGAACGAAAAAGCCCTTCACGAGCGGGATTTCGAGCCCGGCGGGTTTCAATGGATCGATTGCAACGATTCCCTTCAGAGCACGATCAGTCTCCTGCGCAAGGGCAGCCGGGAGGAGGATACCGTCCTGGTGGCCTGCAATTTCACCCCTGTACCACGGCACAACTACAGGGTCGGGGCCCCGGCCGGAGGCTTCTGGCGGGAGATTCTCAACAGCGATTCCACGAACTACGGAGGAAGCGGCCAGGGCAACATGGGTGGAATGGAGGCTTCACCGCTCCCCTTTCACGGGCTTCCCTATTCCCTGAATCTGACCCTGCCGCCCCTTGGGGTGGTTTATTTCAAGCGAGGTTAGTTTTCACGAAAAGGAGAACCGGAAACCTTGGAAAAGTACCTCTGCATTCACGGCCATTTCTATCAGCCTCCGCGCGAAAACCCATGGCTGGAGGCGGTGGAGCTTCAGGATTCCGCCCATCCCTATCATGACTGGAACGAAAGGATTACGGCCGAGTGCTATTCCACCAATGCCACTTCCCGAATCCTGGATGAACGAAATCGAATCACCCATTTGGTGAACAATTATTCAAAGATCAGCTTTGATTTCGGTCCCACCCTGCTCGCATGGATGGAAAAGCGGGCCCCGGATGTGTATGAGGCGATTCTTGAGGCGGACAGACAGAGCCGGGCGCTCTTTTCGGGGCACGGCTCTGCAGTGGCTCAAGCGTACAACCATATCATCTTGCCCCTGGCCAACCGCCGTGACAAGGCAACCCAGGTTCTGTGGGGAATCCGGGACTTTGAACATCGCTTCGGCCGCGCGCCGGAAGGGATGTGGCTCCCTGAAACGGCCGTGGATCTGGAATCCCTGGCCATTCTGGCCGAACACGGCATCCGCTTCACCGTGCTTGCGCCCAGGCAGGCCAGGCGGGTGAGAAAGATCGGTGAAAATCTGTGGCTCGACGTGAGCGGGGAAAGGATCGACCCCACCATGCCCTATGTCCAGTCGTTGCCTTCGGGCCGCAAGATCATCCTTTTTTTCTATGACGGTCCGGTTTCCAAAGCCGTGGCCTTCGAAGGCCTGTTAAGCCGCGGCGAATACCTTGTGGAACGTCTTCTGGGCGCCTTTTCCTGCGGCCGCGACCGGCCCCAGCTCGTTCACATTGCTACCGACGGGGAGACCTATGGACACCACCACCGTTTCGGGGATATGGCTTTGGCCTATGCGCTTCAGGTCATCGAATCCCGGAACATGGCCAAACTGACCAATTATGCCGAAT